>Ga0335074_10015691_pt1 | contig 10652 bp, 9 predicted proteins | sample Lox_Sample_23_FD_206715 | JGI IMG/M metagenome (GOLD analysis project Ga0335074, IMG submission 206715) | Soil microbial communities from Loxahatchee National Wildlife Refuge, Florida, United States - Lox_Sample_2.3 | ecosystem: Environmental > Terrestrial > Soil > Wetlands | place: USA: Florida...
GGTAGCTACTGGCCACTGAACCCTATGCAGGTCGTTAGTCTTTGGCTCGCACTTGATGACTCTACACCGGAAAATGGGTGCATGCGGGTCATTCCCAGAAGCCACAAGTCCGAGCTCGGTCGGCTGTTACCCCGAACCGACATCCCCAACGTGCTTTTGTCCGGTATGGACGAATCCCGTTTTGACCCGGGCGAGGCCACCGACGTCGTTCTGCGGGCTGGCGACGTATCTATCCACCATCCGAACATCGTACACGGCTCCGATCCCAACTATTCCGATCATCGTCGTTGCGGACTTACTATCAGGTACATTCCGACACACGGATTCTCACCGATGACGAGAGGCCCTTCCCAAGCGCTTTCTTACTGCGAGGGAATCCGATGCGTGAGATCAACCGCTATAACCCTTGGCCGCAGTTCGATCCGGGCAGACATATGTGGTTTCGAGGATGTGAGACGTTCGGACGCGGAAGAGCTCACTGACACTACGTGATTTGGGGACAGCGAATGTGGCAACTTATCCGGCGCAAACGGCGGTCGTTGTGCGAAGAACCGAACGGACAGTCGTTGCCGGACGTGTCCCTCTCGGTAAACGGTGATATCGACCCAATGTCAATGGAGGACCGAGTACCTGCCATCACAACAGCCGAAGCGAGGATCGAAATGGCAGCTATGTGCCGCGACGCCGAATCAATCCCTAAGGTAAAGGGCGCTGGCCGTGTGATGTCTCTGACCGATGGTCGCCGCGTGCAGATCATGCACAATGGTATCCGTGTGTTGGCCGACGGATACTACGGAACCTGGATGACGTGCTTGATAGAACGGTGTGCCGGTCACCACGAGCCCCAAGAAGAGCGAGTATTTCACGAAGTGGTGTCCCGTCTGCCACCCGGCGGCACCATGTTGGAGCTCGGCGGCTTTTGGGCGTACTATTCTATTTGGTTTCTTCGCGCCGCACACGGGCGGCGCGCCGTTCTGGTAGAGCCAGACCCCGCACATATCGCGGTGGGACAAGCAAACCTCGCACTGAATTCAGTTAACGCTGAATTTGTCCAGGGTTTCCTTGGCAAAGAGCTCGGGACGAATCAGCCATTCTCTACTGAAATGTCTGGAACATTAGATCTTCCGTGTATAGATCTGCGTGCCCTATTAGCTGAGCGTGGTATTGATCGCTTGACGATTTTGCACTGTGACGCTCAGGGAGCAGAATTAACGATGCTTGAGCAGGCGGCTCCGCTGCTGCGCGAACGCCGGATCGATTGGCTTTTTCTATCCACTCACCATCACACCATCAGTGGTGATCCGCTAACTCATCAACGTTGCTTAGCACTCCTCCAGTCATTTGGGGCGCACATTGAAGTTGAGCATGACGTTCAAGAGAGTTTTTCAGGTGATGGGTTGATCTGTGCTCGCTTCACCGCGTCACCGATAGGTTGGTGTGCGCCCAAGATAAGCTTTAATCGGACCAGTGGGTCCCTGTTCCGCCACCCTCTATTCGATCTCGCCTCAATCCAGCGAGCAGACCGTGCCAGGGCATTGGACATGCAAGCCAACACCTCTTGACCTATCGGCATCATCCAAACGCGCCACCCAACAGATTTGGACAAACTCTGCGTAGCCCGTCAATCAGAGTAGGTAGACTTTTCAACCCCTATCGTGCCAACGGCGAAATTTAAATCGGTATCATCGGAGACTCCCTCGATTGCGAAGGTTACCCCACCTGTGGCATCACCATCGCTCGCCTGTCGAGGCTCAACGCGGAACCGCTTGGCATCACTCACCCAATGATAGCAGCGGTCTTGGTGGCTGTTGCCCCTAACCAGCGCAAGGGTAATCCGATAATCCCCAGCCGGAAAGCACGTATTAAATTCGATACGTATTTCGAACTCGGTATTTGTTGTAGCCGCCAAGCTAACCCCCAAGAGTTTGCTGTTTACACCCAGCACTTCGTCACCCATAGCGTCATGAACCGCCACGCCGACCGTCAGATCCGCTTCATCAATGTTCGATTTACACTTGAGCTGGATCCGGGCGCGTTGGGCGTACCGGAAAACAGTTCCAGCTCTCTCAATATTCCAACACTCGACAGTACGAATTTGGATCTCCCGAGTGCCGAAATCAGCGACACCCACCCCGGCGGCCCGTCTTGCCGGAGATCGTAGCGTTGAGCAATCAAGGCGCACCCATTCGAGCAGTGCTAGATCAACCGTATTAGCCCCAATCAGTTTACGCCGCGCAGTCGGAGGAATTTCAGGAGCAAATTGCCTCCCATCGGTAACGTTGACCGTCGGTAGTTCCTGCCTCGGCACTCCTAGAGCATCACAGTAGTGGGACCAGAATGCCTCGATTTCGGTATAGACACCAACTAGATCGTAATCCATTAGGCTGGTTATTGCGGCGTCGAGTAATTGAGCGTCGCTTAACTCATAGGGTCTTTCGCACATCCGCTCCGCAAAATGGGCAGCTTGGACATTTGTGTAGCTGCGTGTGATATGAGATCTCTCATCCAAAAGGTAGCTTTCCAAGTTATCGTAAGATACAGCTGCAATTCCAGCAGGTTCTGGTATTGAGCCATCCAGAATCGGTTGCCGAAGCTGCTGGTAAAAATAGTAATGTGAAAGGAACCGATCCAAGGGGTCGCGCAGGAGGGTCGCATAAAACCAGCCCGATACGAGAAGTTCGCCCGGGTAGAACGAAAGGTGGCCGCTTATGAAGCGTCGCGACCCTGCGCCTCCAACGATAACGTGATGGAAAGTATTATATTGTCGTTGTGCGCTCTGTTCGCCTATCGCACACTCTATTGCTGTCTTGATGCTTGTGCCGCCTGTCTTAGGGATATGATCGAAGATTGTCCTTGCCGCCCGTTGAGTCTCCCGTGTCCGCGGCGACAATCCGACTGGAATCTGGGCGAGAGTGCGGTTCACGTGGCCAAGCCCGTCCGGCTGCGCATGCGCCTCATGCCTCGCAGTTACCAAGTCACATAGCTGGTTTGAGTTTGAGGCTAAATCTTCGATCTTGTGCGAGTCTGATGTTTCGACCCGTGCGATGGCGCTTAGCCGGCTAGTGGCCGGTGCCATGACGTCAAGCGCGCGGAGTCGCATCTCAAAGGCATCACGTTCGGCAAACGCTAACCGAGATACTGGGAGCCTACGAAGCATCCGCTCAACGTAAGGCCTCAGGAGTGCCTTCGCCTTCTGTGCTAACGAAATTAACAGCGCCAACGCGTTGGGCGGGCGCCACAGTGTCATAAACTTTCCGTTCATGCATCATCCCATTCCTGCTAAGCCAGCGTCGCGGTCCGTGGGACCGCCTCACCCCGAACCGATCAAACCGGTCCGGTTGGAGTCGCTACGTGTTGAAACCTGATGGCAGCTCAGCGATGCATCCATGATGCATCCGGGTGCGCCCGGGCGGCAACCCCCGAAATTGAACGTCACCGAAAAGCAAAGAATTGTGGCATTCCATTACAATAAGCTACACTGCGGATCTTGGCTGCGAATTCCGACAATCTCGCCACTCTGCACCGAGATAATGTCGCCGCCTCAACCATAACGACAGCCCTCAATTCAGCAGACTGCGGCTTAGGTGCACTTGCGCATTGACGGACGACGCGGAAATTTCCCATTCAAGAGGTTGCGTTATCCACACGATCCGCCGGATCAAGCATGCTCCAGCACCGACGTCATGTGCCGGAATCTCGTAGAGATGGCTGTTCCTGGACCCCTTCGCGACCTGAAGCACCAGGTGCAGGCGATCCAAGTGGATTTTCAACGGCACCTTCGATCTGTTGCACCACGATCGAATCAAAGTCATCAACCTTGACCCTGCGCTGTACCGTGCGGCCTAGCGCCTGATGATGAGTCAATACATTGACGTGGCCCGCTCGCGCCACGATCGGAACCAATGAAGAGCCGGGCCTTGAGCCCCAGGAGAATGCCTCTCAACGCGCGCTTCACCGCCGCTTTGTTCGTGAGGCAGATCCTGCCATCCTCGACGAGTCGGCTGAACGCTGAACATGTGGCCCATGGTCTTTGCCACGTCGGTATACGCGGAATTTTGCCTCGTCCGCCGGGCATCCATCGCTCCAGAGCGTTCGCACGCACAGCGACTTGTGCGCGGCGCACAACAAGCCGTTGCTCCGCCGGTACGCCGTCGATAGTACGTTCGATATCAAAGATCGCGTCGATCTATCGCAGGGCATCAATGGCAGCGGAACCTTCGCCAGCTGAGCCAGTTTGAAGTAGTGGCGTCGCCAGTGTGCCGGATAAGGGGCTTGCGTTAGTAAACCAGGTCTCCGGGCCTCTAGGTACAGGTCATTGATCCCGTAGGCTCTGCCTGAAGGACGCTAGCGTACCCGGCCAGGTACTGGCGGGGATGCACTCCCTCCTGCTACGTGGGTAGTGGAATATCGTTGCAGCCGGCCCAGGACCGGCGAACGGCGGATCGTCGTGCCCGCCAGCCACTCGCAACTTAGAATGGCCAGTTGCTGACCATCTGTCGTGCATCAATCTACCCTCCGCGCCTTGTCGTATTCGGACGGCTCGGCCCCCGGTCTTCAGCATCGTCTATTCGTAGGCGAGTGATGCCAATAGAAAGCTCTCGTGCATCGCCCGACAACCCGAGGGCCGCTGGCGAGGCTGGATCGGCCGAATTCAGACGCAGTTGTACCAGCCCGCTGCTGCCGATCACGTCCTTCGGGATTACGACCTGGATGTCGGAAACACCGCCTTTTTCAAATGTCTGCTGCGCCACGACCCGATCATTGGCGACGATTTCGACGTTCTGCCGCGGGTGAGTGGGTGGAATGAAAGGAACGACGGAGACGTCGATCCGAAGGTCTCGACTCGGCTGATCTGACAACCTGAAGACTAGCGTTGCGGCATGCCCTAGCATCCACCGTCCCCACGATTCCGGAACTGACCATCCCCAACCGATCAGACGATCAGCCATTTTATTCGCTCCAGCAAAGCTGATGATGTCGCCTCGGTGCAGGATTTGAGCGCCCTGCAGAATGGCAGGATCCAAACCGGACCGACCAGTTACATAGGAGCACAAGATATACTGACCCTCATACCGACAATAATTGCCGCCGTATTGCAGTCCCACCAGTTCACCATCCATGCTCCTCGTGAATACGTAAGCGGTGTCTTTTCGGAGCCCGTCCTGCCGAATGTGCTCGATCTGATCGTGACAAAAGAATGTCCTTTGCATATCGCTGTAGCGGCCGGCATAAAAGCTGTTGATGGTCATGCGCTGCTCCACCGCCACCCGTCCGAAAATGGAATAGCCGGCCGCTCCCCCAGGCGCATTCCCTGGCGAGCACTGCCACGGCGGAACCAGGACTAGATGTCGTTGCGTCCGCCCTAAATCGTGCCACGCCGTTTCTGTCGGCACGGCTGCAGCCGATGCTGATTGCCACAGTTGATGGATCGCGGCACGCCGCGGTCTCAGGTCAAAGAACTGGAGAATCAGCGCAGCAGATAATGCTACGTGGAGCCATCGTCCGCGGAATGCGCGGAATGCAGACGCGATGACCCCTATGAAGATTACGTAATACCCCGGCCAAAACAGACGGCCGGACACGCGAAGTGACGTTAGCGCGTTCATTATTGGCTTGGGAAGGACGATCTGGTAAAGAATATGAGGCCCGACGGTCGCCGTTGTCGATAGGGCGAGTACCAACGAGACTCCGAAAATCATCAGCAATGGGACGGTTCGTCTCCGGAGGAGATTGCGGAGGCTCGAAGGTTTCCGGGCGATCGATACAACGCCAAGAAGCAGGAGACCGAGACCAAGATAGTTGTATCCTTCGTACTGTCCGGGACCGATCTGTTGCTGTCTGAAAACAAGCGACCCATAGACCTGCGGGTCGATGGGGGCGAGCAAGTTCATGGAATAGAACCCATACCCGACTCCGACGTATTGCGAAATATCGTCTGTTCTTATGAAGCCGAACACCGCGAGCCCCAGAAGGGCCGAGCACAGCGCAACACCCACACCGAGGCTCGACTGCCGAAAGCATTTCTCCCCACTCATTAATGGGCGCGCATAAGTACCGCAGGAGACGAGGAACACCATCGCCGCGATGTACGGATTGATGCCCCCAGCAATGAAGCAGACAGCCACACTCTGCAGAACCTGTGTTCGCGAAGGTCGTCCGGTAGTATGCAGAAACTGATCCAGCCCGGCCAATACGAGCCACTGACTCGCCAGTGCAAAATGGCCATAACCCACCCGCTGCATGAAGATCGGAGATATCAAGAACAGAGAAGCACCCAATGCGCCGGCAACTAGGTCATCCCGACAAATCTGGCGGCTAATACAAAAGCCGAAATAGAACTGCAACGCAGCGCAAAGAGCGAAGTACATACCGAAATACTGGAAGTCCTTGGGAAGGACATCACGAACCACCCAAGCGGCCGTTGCAACGAGTGGTATCGAGTCGAAATATGCGACCGACACGCCAAGGGGATAGCCGATAGCGTGTGACCAACCGAATGGAAATGTCAGATGCGTTTCCTGCCGAAAAAAGGCCCACCCGAGATACGCCGTAGATGGATCTCCAATCATCCACGACAAATTGAATGGATTGAGCGGACGCGGTCCAAGGACAACAAACGCATACGCCAGCCCCATCAAAAGCGAGAGCGCTGGGACGACAATTTTCGACGTAACTACGCTGCCTCGCCGGGTCGTTGGATGAGCGGCAGCAGAATTCAACGCCTGCAGCTGGTTGGACATAACCTTGACCTACTCCGTTTGGTGGATAAATGATAATTTGCGATTACGCTTTGTAATTCAGCGGATGGTTTCAGAGGCCGTACGCCCGGCTCGCAACTCCGACGATCGGGCCAAGCTTAGTTTCCTGGGGCACCCTGCACTGTACCATCTGTTGGTTGCCGTCGGATGATCCTCGTGCCACAAATTGATTTTGCCTCGCCTGTCGTTTTTTACCCATCTGAGTACATGCAGCACTCCGTCATGATCCGCCAGGACATGGACTTATGCAAAGCTGCTATCATAGCACGGCATGTTGCTAGCTCTGCTAAATCTGCATTCGCGTTACGGCGCGCTTTTAATGCATCGTCAGCGGCCGCGAGATCTGCGTCGAGGCATCCCGCGGCCGCCGTCTGGGTCATGCTTGTCAAGTTCGATTCGATGGTCTTGATCGAAGCCGAGATTGCAGCGTGTGCCGCGCAGCGTTACGCAGAACGGTGAAGCAACGACACGTATCCGGATCGATCCCAGTGAGATGTCATTGAAATGACCTATATTTTTGTTCGCCAACTCATAGACGTTCATCTCACCCCCGGGGGGGTCATAAGCCCCAGGTGTCACAAGGCCAGGACAGATTTCAAACCTGCGATGCCAATGAGGAACACTCGCAACAAGGGCCTTAGATTCGTCAAGCATCACAGCGGTATCCCTCTCAGGGTAGCGTCAGCTCGGATCTAACGAACAAGCTTTTTCACCAATCGCCCAACCGCACGCCACGGTTTTGTGAGCAACCACGACGTCGACAGGTACACGGCCTGCAAGCGAGCTTCGACAGCGCGCAGTTCGGCATCCTTGTTCTGGCACTCGGCTTGTGAGCGGTCGTATTGACGACCCATCTCGGCACGCAAGAGTTCGAGCTGTTCATGCATTTCATGCATTGGCGTAAGGACACTGTTCAAGGCCGTTAGCTCACCCCGTAGCTGGGCGGCAACCTGTCGGTATCGGACGCTCTCGTTGGTCAATTTGATTGCCTGATTGCCGAGCCGGCGGTTCTCAGTTGCGAGCGACTCGGCATATGTGCTTGTGGATTCAGACTTCTGACGCAAGCTTGCCACCTGCTCGCGTAACTCCCGGTTCTCCGTTACAAGCGACTCGGCATATGTGCTTGCAGACTCGAACTCATGGCGCAAGCTTGCCACCTGCTCGCGTAAGTCTACGATCTGCCGGAGAATGTAGCGGTCGAATACGTTCGGTGGCAGCGTGAGGTCGTTCGGCACGGGAAAGCCGTGCTCAACATAGAAGTCGTTCAAGCCGTCGAAATGGACGTGCCGGTAGCCTCGTTGCTCCATGAAGGCGCGGATGCTCGTCGGCCGGACCTCGGGGCTTTCAGGATAAGTCGCTTCGACGAGCACAACGGATGGACGAAACTTCTCCCAATCGTTGCCGCTCAGGACTTTCTCTTCGAATCCCTCGACATCGACTTTCAAGACATCAATGTCATGCGTACCTGCTTCCGTGAGGATACCTGCAAGTGTGCCAACAGGCACCGATCGTGGACGTAAGTGATAGCCCCGGGAAGCATGCTCCCTGGCCTGCACCTCGTCGCAGGTGGAAAGGCCCGATCCCTCGATCTCGTAATAGGTCAGCGGCTCGCCCGCCGTGTCGGACAACACCATACAGAGGTTCCGATCCCCAGGCCGCATCTTCTGTTGTAGCAAGAAGAAGCCCTCGTTCGGTTCGACGTTGATACCTCTCCAGCCGCGCTCATAGAACGCGTAGAGATCGTTCTCAAGCTGCGGGTGTCCGGCGCCGACATCGACGTAAAAGCCGTGTGTCTTCGTTGGGAAAATGCGGTTGAGGATGACGTCCTCAAAGTTTAGGCTGTAGGATGTGAACTGCTTCACGGTTCTTAATGTCGCCTTCTTTTGCATCGACGTCTCGGAGATGTTCATGTCAGCCTCTCTCAAGCTTTCTTAGGCGCGCTAGTTGCCGCGCCGCAACCGCGTCGATGCCGTAATCCCGTCGGACTAGCGCGCGCGCGGCAGCCGTCTTGCGCTGGACCGCATCCTGGTCACGCACCACGGACTGCATTTGCCAGGCTGCGTGGTCCACGTCCGCATCCGCCCAGACCTGTCCCTCGTGGAAGGGATAAGCGCCCTCCCCAACCGGAACCAAAGTGTAATCAACCGGCCATCCCGTTGCAGGTGTGACTAGTTCCCTTGTAGCAGAATAGTCGGTCGAGATTACCGGCTTGCCGAGCACCATCGCTTCTGCGACCAGCAGACCCAATCCTTCGCTGCGGTGCAGCGTTACCACGGCGTCACACGCTGCTATCAGGGCCAGCGTCTCCTCACGTGCTAGCGTGGCCTCGATCAGGATGATATCGGGGTCATCTCGGACTAAATTTTGCAGGGCAGCTGCCCGTTCCGGCGCCTTGTCCACATTCATCGTCTTCAATACAAGACGCACAGGTGCGTGCCCACCGCCCGACCCGAACGCACGCTTGAACGCTGCGACGACGGCCATAGGGTTTTTTCGCTCGACGAATGAGAAATAGTCGAAAGCAAAAAAGAACAGGAACGTGCGGTCGGGGAGTTGAAACCTACGGCGATCGGCCCGGGCAGGCGCCTCGAACTCCAGCATCAACGGCATGTGCAACACCGGTTTCCTGATCTTTTTTACCAGCGTCGCTTGGATGAAGCGCGTCGGCGCCCAGAGCTCGTCCACCACATCCGCCGCCGCCAGCCACGCGCTAGGTAGGTTCGACAGTTCCCAGAACGGCATCATGATCCGGTAACTGTCCGCCCGTAGCACTGGACGCAGATGTTCAAGCACTTCCGTCATCTGGTCGCAATTGATGCTGAAGAGCTGAAAACGAGCCAATGCCGTCTTATCGAGGAGATGGTCACAGCTGGCATCAGTGCGCTGGGACGGGGAATTGAGCGAGGTTTCGATCCCTCGTGCGTTCAAGCCGGCATGGTTCAGGGCTTGCAAGGTCAACCGCCCTGCCTCGCCGACGCCCAACGCCGCTTTCAGATAGCCGACGACGTTGACGTCGGGCTCGCTGCACAGTCGTTTTGCTGGGAGGTGGCGCATGACCGCAGTCCGGAGGCGGCCACGCCGCTCAGCGACCGACGCGGTCAGTCCGCTGTGCTCGACGCAGCTTTCACCGTGCTGAATGAACCAGTCAACGAAGCCATAAACTCCTTCCGGCCGTGACAGATTGAAACTCTGTTGCAGCCACGGTTCCTGGCTGTGCAGGTAGGCCATCAAATTGGTGACGATCGCTGATGACGAGCCGCTCCACTGACCCGGCATCGGCGCGTGCAAGTGCGCTTCGTAGGTCCGGAACGGATCGTCGGGCCAGACAATCTGGCGCTCGCGAAACATCTTGCGAACGATAGTGGGAATGCGCGTTCCGGACGCAAAACGGCCATAGGCATACAGTCCCGCGGGAATGCTGCCGTGATGGTTGCCCAGTAGCTTGTCCGCGTATTGCCGTAGCAGCTTGGCCAAGGGAGATGGAATCGCGTCGCCCCTGAACGCCAGCGTATGTTTGGAAAGCTGATCGAGCTTCGTCGGATTGAAGCCGCTGAAATGAAAGAATCCGACGTGGTGACGGTTCACCATCCAGGTCTCACCTTCGAGCGAGAGGGTGCGTTGCGGCAGGTTCCAGTAAGCGACGTTGAGTGTCGGGTCGCGCAGAATCCGAGCATGCTCGGCAAATCCCGGGACCAGGTCCATGAACCTCTGGTCAACAAAAATGCCCGAATCTTGCGCGTTCAGGCATTGGTATTCGAGTCGCCGGGCCCACCAAGCGATGATCGCTTCGGATTCCTCGCAGGCCCGCACACCGAGAAAGCCGAGATTGTAGGTGCCGGCGCGCATGATCCCGATGTCGTCCGGAAAGTCCTGACCCTCCGCAGGCGCGCAGAG
>Ga0335074_10015694_pt1 | contig 10651 bp, 10 predicted proteins | sample Lox_Sample_23_FD_206715 | JGI IMG/M metagenome (GOLD analysis project Ga0335074, IMG submission 206715) | Soil microbial communities from Loxahatchee National Wildlife Refuge, Florida, United States - Lox_Sample_2.3 | ecosystem: Environmental > Terrestrial > Soil > Wetlands | place: USA...
GGGAGACCGCGTTGCTGAACGCCGGCGCGGCGCTGGCTGCCGAGGCGGGCGTGGCCAGCCCGGACGGCCTCCGGTCGGCCCTGGCCGACGGCTACTGCAGGGCTGCGGCCGCGGTCGACTCGGGTGCGGCCGCTGATCTGCTGGACCGCTGGGTTAGTGCGAGCAGGCGGCTGGCAGCGCAGTAATCCCTCAGGACTCGCTGTAGCCGAGGGCGAAGGCGGCCTCAAGGTCGTGCCGGGAGTACGTGCGGAACGCGATGTGAGTCTCGGTGTGCGTCACGCCCGCAACCTTGTTCAGGGTGCCGGGAATGACGTCGCCGAGCTCCTCGTGGGCGCGGACCCTGACGATCGCGACAAGGTCGAACTCGCCGGTCACTGAGTACACCTCGGTAACGGCGGGGATCTGCGCGATGGCCTCGGCCGTCTCAGGGATGCCGGCCACGTTGGCCTTGATGAGAACTATTGCGGTGACCACAGCTTCCTCCTGACCTGGCGGGATCCCGCGCCCCGGCCGCGGCAGTAGCGTACGCCGGGCCGCCCGCCTCTGCCGCCCAGGCTGGCCGTCGTGGCCTGGCCGCCGTGCCCGCTGCGGGCCGGAGGCTCAGCTCGCGACTTTTACCAGCCGGGGTCTGGCCGGAGGTCGCAGGCCGGCGGCAAGATCGAGGAGCCCCGCTAGCACGTCGGCTGTTGCCTTGGCGTCCGGCAGCGCGCGATGGCACGGCGCGGTCTTGGCATCGAAGTACTCTGCCAGCGTGCCGAGCCGGCAGTCAGGCACGTCATCCGGGCTCAGCAGGAGTCTTGCGAGGACGGCTGTATCCAGCACGGCTGGCCGCGGCCAGTCGATCCCGGCGGTTGCGCAGGCGGCCGTCAGGAAGCCGATATCGAATGGCGCGTTGTGCGCGACCAGAACGCAGTCGCCGGCGAATGCCAGGAACGCACGCAGCGTCGAGGCTGCTTGCGGTGCTGGGCCCACCATGGCGTCGGTGATGCCGGTCAGCGCGCTGATGTCAGCGGGTACCGGGCCAGCCGGCCGAACCAGCGATGAGAACTCGCCGGTCAGCTCTCCTCCGGTGAGGCGCACCGCGCCGATCTCGGTGATCTCGCCCTGCTCATGCAGCCAGCCGGTGGTCTCGACGTCGACAACCACCAGGGTGAGGTCTGCCAGTGCTGCGATCACGATTTCACGCTAAGACCCGGTACCGACAGTCCGGTAAAGGCGCGCCGAGCGTGTCCTGCAAGAGGCCGCAGGAGGGCGCCGGAAGAAAAGGACACGGCGGGAGAGTTCGCGAAGCGGTTGAATCTACCTTCCGGCCACTACTAAGGTCGTGGACCGAGCCGCATCGCTTAGCAGCCGCCACTCGGCGGCAGTGATCGGCCGCGCAGCCGAATCTCCGCTCGTCGGCCACCGCGCCGGCTGGAGAGCCGGGGACCCACCAGGTGGTGCGCGCAGTTGCGTCGCCGCCAGGGGTGAATCGGACCGGACCTGAGCCGGGCCGTAGGGCAGACTTCCACAGCCCGAACCCGTCAGCTGACCCGGTAGGCCGATAGTGGAAGAAGGAGCGTGTCGCACAGGTGCATACGCCGCCGTCGGTTCGCAAGATCGTCAGGCAACGTGTCGCGGCTGTCACCGTCACGGTCTTCGCCGCCGGGCTGCTCCTGGGCGTGACAGGCAGCGCTGGCGCGGCACCGGCACCGACGGTGAGCCAGGTCCAGGCGAAGCTGAAATCGCTGCAGACCAAGACTGACCAGCTCGACCAGCAATACGGCCAGGTCAAGCAGCAGTGGCTGCAAACCAAGCAGCGGCTGAACCTGATTGACAAGGAGATTGCGGCGGACTCTGTCAGGTTCGCCGGTCTGCGCGCGTCAATCGGCCGGATCGCGGTCGCGGACTACGAGGACGGCAATCTCAATTCGTCAATCGCCCTGCTCGTGTCCGGCAACCCGCAGCGGATCCTGGACCAGTCGTCGATCCTGCAGCAACTGTCGGACACCAACGACGCTCTGATCCGGCAGTTCCTCAGCGCCACCCGGCAGCTCGCCGCCACCCAGCTGGCCGAGCAGCGGACTAAGGCGGGCATCGCCGAGCTGAGGACCAGCCTGCTCAAGCGCAAGGCCGCGCTGAACAAGCTGATGAGCAAGGAAAACGCGCTGCTAAATCAGCTCGATCCGGCGCAGCAGGCCGGGGTTATCGCGGGCGGCGGGACGACGAGCGCCTCGGACCCGATCGCGACCAACACGCAGGCGGGCGAGGCCGTGAAGTACGTCTACGACGCGCTCGGCTGCCCCTACGTCTATGGCGGCACCGGCCCGTGCGCCGATGGCTACGACTGTTCCGGGCTCATGATGGAGGCCTGGGCGGCGGCAGGCGTGTCGATCCCGCGGGACAGCTATGACCAGGAGGCTGACCTTCCGCAGGTCTCACTGAGCGACCTCCAGCCTGGTGACATTCTCGGGTTCGCGGGCAACAGCCACGTCGGCATGTATGTCGGCGGCGGGAAGCTCATCGACGCTCCGCATACCGGTGCCGATGTCGAGCTTGTCTCGCTCAGCGGCTGGTACTCGGAGGAACTCGACGAAGCAGTCCGGCCGTAGCGGCTGGCGGGCCAGTCACAGCGAGTCAGGTCACAGCGGACCAGACCACGGGGCCACCGCGGGCATCGCGTCCCGCGGTGGCTGCCGTCGCCAGGTATGATCGCGTGTTCGGTGAACTCGGGCGCCGCAGCCATGATGCCGGCCGGAGCGGGACCGGCTCACCGGAGCCGACAGTACTGGTTCTCCCGTGAATGGCCGGATGACTCGAACCCGATGAGCTAGACCAGATAAGCCGCGAGTAGATAAGCCCGGACTAGATAAGCGCAGCCCCGATGAGCAAGGTGCTGATCGTCACCAACGACTTCCCGCCGCGCCGCGGCGGGATTCAGTCGTTCGTGCACGCGCTGGCGCTCCGGCTGCCGGCCGACGCAGTCGTGGTCTACGCCCCTGCCTGGGCGGGAGCGGCCGAGTTCGACGCCCGGCAGCCGTTCCCGGTTATCCGGCACCCGCGGTCGCTGATGCTTCCGTCGCCATCGGTCGGCGCGCGAGCCTGTGCGCTGGTTGCCGAGCACGGCTGCGATTCCGTGCTCTTCGGCGCGGCTGCGCCGCTCGGACTGCTGGCGCCGCGGCTGCGGCGGGCCGGCGCGCAGCGAATCGTCGGAATCACGCACGGACACGAGGCTGGCTGGGCCGCACTCCCCGGCGCCAGGTCGCTACTGCGCCGGATCGGCAATGACGTCGATGTGCTGACCTACCTGGCTGAGTACTTCAGGATCCGGCTCGCCAGGGCCCTGTCCGCTGATGCGGCCGCGCGGATGGTGAAGCTGACACCCGGCGTGGACCCGGCCTCCTTTGCACCGGGCGTCGGCGGCGCGCGGATCCGCCGTGAGCTCGGCATAGCCCCGGAGCGCCCGGTGGTTGTCTGCGTCTCCAGGATGGTGCCGCGCAAGGGCCAGGACACCCTGATCAGGGCGTGGCCAGCTGTCCGCGCGGCGGCGTCGGGTGACCCTATGCTGCTGCTGGTCGGCGACGGACCGTACCGGTCCCGCCTGGAGCGACTTGCCCGAGAGGCCCAGGTGGCCGGCTCGGTCATCTTCACCGGGCCGGTGAGCTGGGATGACCTGCCCGCCTACTACGACGCAGGCAACATCTTCGCCATGCCGTGCCGGACCCGGCGGGCCGGCCTGGACGTCGAAGGCCTGGGCATCGTCTACCTGGAAGCGTCCGCGACGGGACTGCCCGTCATCGGGGGTGACTCCGGCGGCGCTCCTGACGCGGTCCTGGACGGTGAGACCGGCTACGTGGTCCCCGGCCGGAGCGAAGACGCGCTGGCCCAGCGTCTGATCGAGCTGCTGGCAGATCCGGCCCGCGCGGCGGCCATGGGCGAGAAGGGCCTGGCCTGGATCGACCGTGAATGGACGTGGGACTTGGTGGCGCAGCGGCTCCAGCGCATCCTCGCCGGTAGTACCAGCTGATCATCCACACGTACTGCGACCGATCCGTCGCTTTTGACTGGCCGTGGAACGACTTTTCATCCGGAACGTGAGTTCAGAATCCGGCATAACGTCCCATAAGGTCGCAGCCAAACGCTGGTTCGGGTGAAAAGTCAGTGGCGGCGGGCATCCTGGACCTCATGACGGGCGCTTATTTTCCGGAAACAGGGCGGTTAGCGAATATTGCGACCGCCGCTGAACTGCTATGCGCGGGTTTCTCTGCTGCTCAGATAAGGACGAAGGTCAGCCGGGGCGAACTGGTCCGGCTGGATCACGGCGTTTATGCCCCCGCTGAGCTCATTACGTCGGTCGGTGCGACTGACCATGGCGCGCTAGCGTTACGCGCCGCTACCTCCCTTGCCACGCTCGGGTCGCGGGCCGTGGCCAGCCACCACACCGCAGCTCAGCTTCTTGGGGTGGCGCTCCTGGGCCGCGTTCCCGCAAACATCGCGATCACCCTGGCTCCGGGTAGCGGCAGCCGCAAGAGCCGGCCTGGGGTCCGGCTGCACCACGCCGCGCTGCCCGCTGGGCACGTCGGGCAGCGTGACGGCGTGCCAGTGACTTCCGTGGCGAGGACGGTGCTGGACCTGGCGCGCTGCTCGTCGTTTCGCGCGGGCGTCGTGGTCGCCGATTCGGCGCTGCACCGCAAGCGCACGACCAGCCAGGAGTTGCAGGCAGTGCTCGATACCTGCCGTCGCTGGCCCGGTGTGCAACGAGCTGCCGAGGCGCTGGCGTTCGCAGACGCACTCGCCGAGTCACCGCTGGAATCCATTGCCCGGGTCGCGTTCCGTGACTGCGGGCTGCCGCCGCCCCAATTGCAGGCGCTGTTGGGTGCCGACGGCCGGGTCATCGGACGGGTCGATTTCTACTGGGAGCGTTTTCGCACCATCGCCGAAGCGGACGGCGAGATGAAGTACGACAACCGGTTCGCGGCGACCCATCAGCTGCGCAGAGATGCTGACCTGCGGGATGCCGGTTTCGAGGTTGTGCACTTCGGGTGGCGTGACATATACGACACCCCGGCGCAGGTAGTGGCATCGATCCGGGCAGCCTTCCGGCGAGGCAGTCGTGGTATGTAGGCGGTGGCTGGCGCGAGCTGACCGGGCGGGGTTGCGGTAGCAGACAGCGCTGGCGCCCGCAGGTCCGAGCAGCTGGCGCGAGCTGACTGGGCGGGGTCCGCGTCACAGATGGCCGGGTCCCGGTAGTACCAGACTGCGCCCGGTGGTGCCCATGCGGGTCGAGGTGGCTGGCGCGAGCTGACCGGGCGGGGTCGCGGTAGCAGACAGCGCTGGCGCCCGCAGGTCCGAGCAGCTGGCGCGAGCTCACCGAGCCTTGTCGCGGCGGCCAGCCTGCGCTACCGCGCGTACAGCGCTTCGATGTCTGCGGCGAAGTCCCGGGCTACCAGGGCTCGCTTCACCTTGAGCGACGGCGTGATGTAGTCGTTGTCGGTCGTGAAGTCCACCGGCAGGATCGTGAATTTGCGGATGGACTCGGCCCTGGATACCGCTTTATTGGCGTCGTCGACAGCGGCCTGGATCTCGGCCAGCAGATCGGGATCGCTAGCCAGGTCTGCCACTGTCGCGTCGGCCGGCTTGCCGTGCTGGCGCTTCCAGTGGTCGAGCGCTTCCGGGTCAAGCGTGATCAGGCACGCGATGAACGGCCTCTTGTCGCCGACAACCATGCACTGGCTGATCAACGGGTGCGCTCGCAACCGGTCCTCGAGCACGGCTGGCGCCACGTTCTTGCCGCCGGCAGTGACGATCAGCTCCTTCTTCCGCCCGGTCACGCGCAGGAAACCCTCATCGTCGAGTGAGCCGAGGTCGCCGGTGTGCAGCCAGCCCTCGGCGTCCAGGGTCTCCGCGGTTGCTGCCTCGTTTCGCCAGTACCTGGCGAAGATGATTCCGCCGCGCAGGAGTATCTCGCCGTCGTCGGCGATCCGTGCGCTGACGCCGGGCAGCGGCTGGCCGACCGTACCTACCTTGTTCCTGCGTGGCTTGTTGACTGTGGCCGCGGCCGAGGTCTCCGTCATGCCGTACCCCTCCAGCACGGTGATCCCGACGCCGCGGAAGAAGTGCCCGAGCCGTTCGCCCAGCGGTGCGCCGCCAGATACCGCGTACTTCACGCGGCCGCCTACAGCGGCGCGCAGTTTGCCGTAGACGAGGTGATCGAAGAGTGCATGCCGCAGCCGGAGCGCGAGGCTCGGGCGGCCGGCATCAAGCGCCTGGCTGTACTCGACGGCCACCTGCGCGGCAGCGGCGAAGATCTTGCTCTTAGCCGAGCTTGCCGAGGCTTGCTGCTGGGCGGTGTTGTAAACCTTCTCGAACACCCGAGGTACCGCCAGCAGGAACGTGGGCTGGAACTCGCGCAGTCCGTCGGCGACCGTTGCCGTGTTCTCCCAATGTCCGAGGACGGCGCCCGACTCCAGGCATCCGATCTCGATGATCCGGGCGAAGACGTGCGCGAGCGGCATGAACAGCAGCGTCCCGTCGCCTGTTGTCTCGAACAGCTCCGGCAGCGCACCGTGTACTGCGTTGCGAACCGCGGACAGCAGGTTCCGATGGGTGAGCTCGCAGCCCTTGGGCCGGCCGGTAGTACCCGAGGTGTAGATGATCGTCGCAAGGTCGCTGGCGTGCCGGCTAGCCCGGTGCTGGCGCAACTGCTCGTCGGTAACACTGGCCCCGGTGGCGGCGAGCTCGTCCAGGGCAGCGATTCGCCAAAGCTGGCCCAGGTCAGGCAGCCGGTCCTTAAGGTCGGAGATGATCTCGGCGTGCTTGTCCGTCTCCGCGATCGCCGCTTTAGCGCCCGAGTCGCTGAGGATCCACTCGACCTGCTCGGCGGAGGATGTCTCGTAGACCGGAACGGTCACCGCCCCCGCGGCCCAGATCGCGTAGTCCGCGAGGGTCCACTCGTACCGCGTCGCTGACATCAGCGCCACCCGCTCGCCAGGCTCGATGCCTGCTGCGATCAGGCCCTTGGCCAGCGCGGACACCTGGGTACTGAACTGTCCCGCGGTGACGTCCTGCCACTGACCAGCGGGCAAGCGCCTGCGAAGCATGACGTCGTCGGGGCTGGCGGCAGCGCGGCTGAAGACCGCATCGGCCAGTCCGGCGTCTTCCGGAATCTCGATGAGGGCAGGGATACCAAATTCGAGCACGGGCCCTCCACCTACCTCGTTCCCGTCCTGGTGTTTTCTGGACGTTATCGCGTTGGCCGACGTGACCGTCCAGCGCGGGCCGGCTAGGCCGGCTTGCCGGACTTGCCTACTGTAGGTGGATGCGGGTGCACGTGGTAAGCGATGTGCATGGCCGGGCCGACGCGCTTCGCGTGGCCGGCCAGGGTGCTGATGCCCTGATCTGCCTTGGTGACTTGCTCTTGTTCATTGACTACGCCGACCATAGCCAGGGCATATTTCCTGACCTGTTCGGCGCTGAGCAGGCGCGGCGGCTGGTCGAGCTGCGCGGCGCGGGCCGGTTCGACGAGGCGCGGGAGATGTCGAGCGCGTTGTGGGCGGCGCTCGGCGGCGACCCGCGGCAGCACATCGAGGCGGCGGTCTCGCGGCAGTATGCAGAGCTGTTCTCGGCCATGCCGGTGCCGTCTTACCTGACGTACGGCAATGTGGACCTGCCCAAGTTCTGGCCTGAGCACGTCCGGCCTGGCCAGCACATCCTGGACGGCGAGCGCGTCGAGCTTGACGGCTGGACGTTCGGGTTCGTGGGCGGCGGGCTGCGGACTAGCTACCGGACGCCGAACGAGCTTGACGACGAGGTGTTCGCAGCCAAGGTTGACGCGATTGGCCAGGTAGATGTGCTGTGCTCGCACATTCCGCCAGCGATACCGGAGCTGCTCTATGACACCGTCGCCCGCCGGATGGAGCGGGGGAGCGAGGCACTGCTGACCGCGATCGAGGAAACGAGCCCGCGCTACCTGCTGTTCGGCCATGTGCACCAGCCGCTGCAAAGCCGCGTGCGCATCCGCGATACCGAGTGCATTAACGTCGGTCACTTCCGGGCCAGGGGCATGCCGTACGTGCTCCAGTGGGGCTAGCTTGATGACGCTTAGCTGCACGGAGCTAGCTGCACGGAGCTAGCTCCAGGGCGCTAGCTGTACGGGGACTGCCCGGTCGGATGCGGGCCGGGTCTGGAGGTACGCTCCGAGTCATGGCAGACAGGACCTCGTCGACCATCACCGTGGCGGCAGCCCGGCCTACGGTCATGGGCGTGATCGCCGATTTCGGTGCCTATCCGGAGTGGGCAACCGGTATCCGCTCAGCCGAGGTGCTGGCGACCGGGCCGGACGGCCGCCCGGAGCGGGTCCGGTTCGGATTGGACGCAGGCGTGATCAAGGACAGCTACGTGCTGTCGTATTACTGGGACGGCGATGCGTCAGTCCGGTGGCAGCTAGCCGAGGCTGGCTCGGTGGTGACCGAGATGTCCGGGGAATACCAGCTGGCCGAGGACCCCCAGGGCATTGAGGTCAGATACGAGCTGGCCGTCGGGACCAGAGTGCCTCTCGGGCTGCTGAAGCGCCGTGCCGAGCGGACGATCATCGACACCGCGCTGAAGGGCCTGAAGACCCGTGCGGAGTCGGTGCAAGCCGCAGGTGCCAGCTGACAACCTGTCAGCCTGGGCACGGTGGCCGGTCCAAGGGTGAGCGGCTCGCCCTGGCGGGGATGATACGGGGGACGATCAGGAAATGGTGACATCGATGACTGATAGACCCGGGCCGCAAGACCCAGCAGAGCGGCGGACATCGGACCAGCAAGGCAAGGGCGTCGACGTCTTCGGCGACCTGCAGCGCTGGTTCATCCGCCAGAGTGCCAAGAACATGCGCAGGGAGATTAGCGGACAGGTACGCCGGACGTTCGGCGGCAGCCAGCCGAGCTCTGACGTCTGGGACACAGCCACCAACGAGATACCGCCAGAGGTCGGCGAGTCGCCAGAGTGCCAGTGGTGTCCGATCTGCCGGGCGGCGCGCCGGATGCGAGACTCCGGTCCGGGCATCGGCGGTCAGCTTTCCGGCGCAGGCGATGTCGTCGCCTCCGCAGTGCAGGACGCCATCAGCGCGCTCGACTCCCTGCTGTCGAAGGCCGGCGGTACCGGTCCGGGCAAAGAAAACCCGGCCAGAGACAGCGCCACGGGGAATGGCCCGGTCGCCGACAGCGGGCGCAGTGAGAGCACATCGCAGGGGAGCGCGCCTTCTGGCACCCCTGGCACCCCTGGCCCCTCAGCCGACTCGGGTGCCGCATCCTGGCCCGGCAGCGCATCGCCGCCTAGCGCGACCCCCCCGGACCACCAGAACGGAACCCCCGGCCAGCCCGCGAGTGACAGGGCAGCGGCAGATTCCCGCCGCGACCGGCACGGCCTGGTCGGTCTGCAGGGCGGCGGCGAGTCCGCCGGGACAGAGAGCGCGGCGGGCAGCACGGCCCATGTCAACGGATCCGGGCTGGGCGCCCAGCCAGCGGACCAGTTTGCAGCTGCGGAGGACAGCGAACCAGATCCATGGAGCGCCGCCACCGAGTCGCCTGACGCCGGCCAGGACGCCGACGCTGAGGACGAGACAGACGGGCCGGGGCATGGGCCTGACGATCGGCGTTGACGTCGGCGGCACGAAGGTCGCTGCTGGCGTCGTAGACGACACTGGCCAGATCGTCGAGAAACTGAAGCGAGACACGCCGGCTGCCCACCCGGAGAACACCATCGACGTGATCGCTGCTGCAGTGAATGAACTGCAGGCCAGGCACGACGTCACTGCCGTCGGGATCGGCGCGGCCGGCTTCGTGGACCAGACGCGGTCGACCGTGTTGTTCGCGCCGAATCTGGCCTGGCGTGATGAGCCGGTGAAGAAGCTGGTCGAAGAACGCATCGGCCGACCTGTCGTGGTCGAGAACGACGCGAACGCCGCGGCCTGGGCTGAAGCGAAGCTGGGCGCGGCCCGCGGCCAGGAGCATGTCCTGCTGATCACAGTCGGCACCGGGATCGGGGCTGGCATCGTGCTCGACGGCCGGCTGTACCGCGGTCGCTTTGGCTCGGCCGGCGAGCCTGGTCACTACCGCGTCGTACCGGATGGCCGGCTGTGCGGCTGCGGCAACCGCGGCTGCTGGGAGCAGTACGCCAGCGGCAGCGCACTCGTCGCGGAAGCGCGGGACTTCGCCCGCCGCTCACCCGAGGCGGCCGCGCGGCTGCTTGAGCTAGGCGGCGGCCGCCCGGACGGCATCGACGGCCCCGCCGTAACCAGGGCGGCACGCGAGGGAGACGTGGGTGCGGTCCAGTGTTTCGACATTGTCGGCAGCTGGCTTGGTGCTGGCCTGGCTGATCTGGCGGCCATCCTCGATCCGGGCTGCTTCGTCATCGGGGGTGGCGTGTCGGAGGCGGGTGACCTGCTCCTCGGCCCGGCCCGGACGGCCTACCAGAACGGCCTCACCGGCCGTTCCTACCGCCAGCTTGCCGAGGTGCGGCCAGCCGAGCTTGGCCCGGACGCCGGGCTGATCGGCGCCGCCGACCTGGCCCGGTACAGCTAACGCCGCCGACCTGGCCCGGTACAGCTAACGCCGCCGACCTGGCCCGGTACAGCTAACGCCGCCGACCTGGCCGGCCCGGCTACCCGGCCGGTACAGCGAACCAGCACAGA
>Ga0335074_10015695_pt1 | contig 10651 bp, 7 predicted proteins | sample Lox_Sample_23_FD_206715 | JGI IMG/M metagenome (GOLD analysis project Ga0335074, IMG submission 206715) | Soil microbial communities from Loxahatchee National Wildlife Refuge, Florida, United States - Lox_Sample_2.3 | ecosystem: Environmental > Terrestrial > Soil > Wetlands | place: USA: Florida...
CGGCGGCTGCCCGGTGACGAGCAGACCGCCGAGTTCTCGATGCTGGAAAGCTTGCGCGAGTACGCGGCAGAGCAGCTGGCGACCAGCGCCGATGACGAGCAGACGCGGGCCAGGCACGCCGAGCACTACGCGGGTCTGGCCGCCCGGTTCGAGGCGTCTATCGGCTCGTCAGAGGAGCAATCCTTGGTGCTGCGGATCGGCCGCCACCACGCCGACCTGCGCGCCGCGCTGGACTACGCGCTGGGAGCGGGGCGGGATGACTGGGCGCTCTGGCCGGCCGCTGCGCTCGCCTGGTACCACTACATCCATGGCGATCCAGGTCATGGCCAGGCGCTCGTTGACGAGGTCCTGCCCCCGACCGCGGACGGTTATGAACCGGCGGCTACGAGCGATGATGCCATGGCGAGAGCCCAGAGTGCCGTGCTCATCGTGGCCGGTGTTCTGGCCTGGGCGACGGGAGAGATGGGCCGGGCCCGGGACCTCCTGCGCAACGCGCTCCAGCGCAGCGAAGAGCGTGGCGATGCACGCCACGCGGCGATGGCGTGCGCCTTCCTCGGGCACGTGGCCCGCGCGGCCGGTGACTGGGATGCGTCCGCTGACTGGCATCGACGGGCCGAAGCGGGATTCCACGCGGCGGGCAGCACGCAGGGCGTCGCCTGGGCCCTGCACGACCTGGGCCTGCTCGCCCGGGACCACGGCGACCTGGGGAACGCTGCGGAACTGCTGCGAGCGAGCCTGCGAGACTTCCGTCAACTGGACTACACGTGGGCGGTGGCCTGGGCGGCGTGGGGGCTGGGCACGACGCTGAGCGCCCAGGGCCGGCTGGAGGAGGCGTGCCCGCTGCTGGCGGAGGCGCTGCGGATCTACACCGACGTCAACGACCCTCGGGGGGTCGCCCAGTGCCTGGATGCGCTGGCCCATGTCGCCACCGAACGGGCGCGCTTCCAGAGCGCGGCGCGGCTGATCGGTGCGGCCGCGGCGCTGCGTGAGCGGGTGGCCGCCCACCAGATCGATACCGAGCAGGCCAGGACTTCGTCAGTTCAGGAGGTACTGGCCCGGGCGCTTGGGCCGCAGGACGCTGACGCGCTCATGCACGCGGGCCGGACCATGCCCGTACCGCAGGCCACGGACCTCGCGCTAGCGGTCGCGGGGGGCACGGCACCCGCTGACCCGCAGCGCCCCCAGCAGGTACCGCTCACCCCGCGGGAGCGGCAAGTCGCCGCGCTGGTCGCCTCGGGCCGGACCAACCGGCAGATCGGCCGGGTGCTGGGGATCTCCGAGAAGACCGCCGAGGTCCACCTGCACCACGTGATGTCCAAACTGGACGCGCGCAGCCGGGCCGAAGTCGCGGCCTGGGCCGCCACCCGCCAACTACAGGCTTTCCCTGATAGCCACACCCCTTCAACCGGGATATCAAGGCAGGAAGGCGAGGGTGCCTCGCCGCCCGTTGGAGGTGCAGCCGATGCGCGCACGGCTACCCGATGAGTCCGGTTACGTCGTCAACTCGGGCGTCCGGGTCCATTACGAGGTGCACGGCACGGGCCAGCCGACGATCCTGCTGCTGCCCACCTGGGCGATCGTGGACTCCAGGCACTGGAAGATGCAGGTGCCGTTCCTGGCCCGGGACTTCCGGGTCATTACCTTCGACCCGCGCGGCAACGGCCGGTCCGACCGGCCCCGGAGGCCGGCGGCCTACGCCGATACGGCCTTTGCGAGCGATATTGCCGCCGTGCTCGACGCGACCGGTACCGAGCGAGCCGTCCTGGCCGCGTTTTGCAGCGCCTTCCCCTGGGCGCTGCTGTTCGCGGCGGCGCACCCGCACCGAGTCACGGGGGTCGTGGCCATCGGCCCGACGCTGCCGATCCCGCCCGCTAATCCGTGGGAGCGATTCGACGAGTGCTTCGACGAGGTGCTCCCCACCACCGAGGGATGGGCCAAAGAGAACCGGCACTTCTGGCGGCGGGACTGGCGCGGGTACGTCGAGTTCTTCATGTCCCAGATCGCCACCGAGCCGCACTCCACCAAGCCCTACGACGATCTAGTTCAGTGGGGCATGCAGACCGACGCCGAGACCATGCTGTGCGACGCCGATGCCCCCCAGCAGGTCGCCGACGAGCAGGAGGCGACCCGTCTGTGCCGGTCGCTGGCCTGCCCGGTGCTGGTGATCGCCGGGGACCAGGACAGGATCGTGCCGCCGGAACGGTCGCGGCGGATCGCCGAGCTGACCGGCGCTGAGCTGCTGATGATCGAGGGCGGCGGGCACGCGCCGCACGTCCGGTACCCGGTCGCGGTGAACCACGCCGTGCGTAATTTCGTGGACCGGGTGGTCCGCCGGCCGCGCCACCAGGCCGTCTGGCGGACTACGCACAGCCGCCGCCCGCGGGCGCTGTGGATGTCCTCACCCATCGGCCTCGGCCACGTCCAGCGGGACCTGGCCATCGCCCGGGCCCTCCGGCAGCGCGCGCCGGACCTGGAGATCCACTGGTGGGCGCAGCCGCCGGTGACCGAGGTCCTGGCCGGCGCGGGGGAGATCATCCACCCGGCCAGCTCCGGCCTGGCATCGGAATCAGCCCACTGGGAGTCCGAAGCCGCGCAGCACGACCTGCCCGCGTTCTACGCGTTCCGCCGGATGGACGAGATCCTGTGCGCGAACTACCTGCTGTTTGACGATGTGGTCAGGGACACCAGCTACGACCTGTGGGTGGGCGATGAGTGCTGGGAGATCGACTACTTCCTGCACGAGAACCCCGAGCGGAAGATCGCGCCGTACGTATTCATGACCGACGTGATCGGCTTCCTGCCCACCGATCCCGGCGACCGCAGGGAAGCGGAACTGTGCGCGGACTACAACGCCGACGCCATCGAGAAGCGTGAGCGATTCCCCCGGCTGCGCGACCTGTCCATGTTCATCGGCTCCTTCGATGAGCTGCCCGATCTCTCGTTCGGACCCGGCCTGCCTGACATCCGGTCGTGGTCCAGCCGGTGGTTCACTTCGGTCCCCTATGTGCTCCCGTTCAACCCCGCTGCCTACCGTGACCGCGGTCGGCTGCGGCGCCGCCTCGGCTACCCGCAGGACCAGCCGTTGCTCGTGGCTGCGGTGGGGGGCACGGCGGCCGGCCTCAGCCTGCTGGAGCTGACCTGTGATGCGTTCGCACGGCTGCGTAAGCAGGTCCCCGAGGCGCGGCTGCTCCTGGTCACCGGCCCGCGCATCGATCCCCAGCTGCTGCCGGACATCGAGGGCATGGACAAGCGCGGCTATGTGCCCGATCTCTTCGAGTACCTGGCGTGTGCCGACGCGGCCGTCGTGCAAGGCGGGCTGTCCACCACGATGGAACTGGTCGCCACCGGACGGCCGTTCATCTACTTCCCGCTGCGCCGCCACTGGGAACAGCAGCACTTCGTCACCCACCGGCTCGGCTACTACCGGGCCGGCCAGCGGATGGACTACGCGACGACCACGGCAGACAACCTGGCCACGGCGATGCGGGCCGCGCTGGCCGAGCCCGGCACCCAGCCGGGTTACCGGAAGATCCCGAACGGCGGCGCGGGCCGGGCCGCCACCCGCATCGCCGCATTGCTGGGTCACTAACCGAGGGAGCGGACATGACGACACCGAGTACCGACCTTCCCCAGTGGGAGATGGTGGACGAGGGCTGGGGCCGCAAGGCGGTGGACTTCGCGACGCTCAGCGAGCCGAGCAACTGCCGGGAATACGTCGTTATGCACCATCGACTGGGCGTCGACGCCGGAGACCGGTTGCTCGACGTGGCCTGCGGGTCGGGGCTCGCGCTCGAGCTGGCTCATCTGCGCGGTGCCTCCTGCGCCGGTATCGATGCCTCGCCCCGGCTCGTGGCGGTGGCCCGGGACCGGAGCCCCGACGCCGACATCAGGGTCGGCGATATGCACGCCCTGCCGTGGGACCCCGCATCGTTCGACGTCGTGACCAGCTTCCGGGGGATCTGGGGCACCACACCCCGCGCGGTGGCCGAAATACACCGGGTCCTTCGCCCCGGCGGGCGTGCCGGGATAACGGTGTGGGGTCACATCAAGGCGTCCACCGGAGCCTGGGCGCTGGCCCCGTTCCGCTTGGCCGCGACGGAGAAGGTCGGCAACCAGGCGGCGATGGTGGCGCTGGGCCGGCCTGGCGCGGGCGAGCAGCTGCTCGAGTCGTACGGATTCGGCGATGTGAAGCGCTTCGAGGTTCCGTTCGCCCTGGAGTTCGCCGACCCGGACGTTTATGCGCGCACGCTGGCCTCGACCGGCCCGGCGTACGAGGCCATCCAGAACGTCGGCGAGGCCGAGTTCCATCGCGCCGCCGCCGAGCAGGCCCGGGAGCAGCTGCGCGATGGCCTGCCGCTGCGGGCCGAAATCAAGGTCGTGGGCTATCTGGCCCGCAAACCCTAAGATCGCCGGCCAGGGTGCCTGCTCGCGGGAGCACCACCAGGTGGAGCGGCCGCCGACCGTCCCGTGCACCATCTCGGCGCCGCAGCGCGGGCAGCTGCCGCCCGGGTGGCGGGCCGCGATGACGTCACCGGTATGCGCGCCGCCGCCGTCCGCCATCGCCCTGCCCAGCACCGAACGCAGCGCCCGGTACAGCCGGTCGGTGTCTTTGCGCTGCAGGCGGTTGACGGGCGTGGCGGGCGGGATCTTGGCCTGCCACAAGATCTCGTCGGCCAGCAGGTTCCCGATCCCGGCGATCTTCGACTGATCGAGCAGGCGGGCCTTGACGGCGATCGTCCCCTTGGTGATCAGGGTCCGGAACTGGGCCGGGGTGACCTCAGCCGCGTCCGGGCCGAGCGCGCCGATGTCGGGGTCCAGGAGAATACGCCCGAGCCGGCGCTTGTCGAACAGGGCCATCCGGCCGCCGTCGGCGAACTCAAGGGTGAAGCGGTCCCACGCGGCTTTGCGCGGCTGCGCGTCCCGGCCGGGCCGGTCGCCGCCTTCGGCCACCCAGCCGTCCGGGGAGGTGACCACGATGCGGCCGCTCATGCCCAGGTGGATGCCCAGGGTAGGCCCGAGGTCCGGGCCGTCTAGGCCTGATGTCTCGCACCACATCGTCTTGCCGCGGCGGTGCGCCGCGATGAGCGTCCGCCCGGTCAGCGCGGCGCGCAGCTCACCGGGGGAGTGCGGGCGGCAGACGAAGGTGTCGGCATCGTCCACGCCGACGATGCGCCGGCCCAGGGCCAGGTCGGCGATCAGGCGCCGGGCGGTCTCGACCTCGGGTTCCTCGGGCATCTAGCCAGCCTCCCCGCGCAGCGCGGCGAACCGGCCCGCGGCCCGGTCGAGCTGAGCCAGGATGTGCTCCTTGGCCGCGGCGTCCAGGGGCGTGTCGGGCCGGGCGATGAGGTCCTGCAGGACCGGGACGAGCGGCGCGTACTTCTCCGCCAGCCGGTGCAGCCGGGGCCCGGTGGTGTGGATCAGGCCGACGCCGTTGTCGGTGAAGTCCGAGGCCTTGATGACCCGGGCCCACGGACTCACCTCCAGACTGGTGGCCACGTGCTCCCGGTACTGGTCGTGCTGGTCCCGGTCCGGCGCCCAGGCCGGGTTGGTCACCGCGCCGACCAGTTCGGCCACCCGCGGGCCGAAGTCCGAGGCCAGCACGGCGAGCGCGGCCGCCTGGTCAGCGGCAGGCCGACCGGCCAGCTCATCCGGGTGATCTTCCACGGCGTCGTGCAGCAGCGCGGCGCAGACCACGTCGGCGTCGCGCACGCCGTAATGCGACATGACCCGGATCGCCACCCGCAGCAGATGGTTGACGTACGGCTCCCGGTCCCGGCGGTCGGCGGCGTGCAGCCGCCCGGCCAGGTCCAGCGCCCGCTCCATCCGGAGCCGGTCCGGGTCGGCCCAGGACGCGACCTCGACCGCGAACCGGTCCCGCAACCCGGCCTCGCCGTAGGTCGAGGTGATCGCGTGCAGCGGCATCGTGGCCAGCAGCCGCTGGTGGTCGTCGCCTTCCATGCCCAAGACCTAGCACACCCTCAGCCCGCTATGTCGGCCATGTCCGCAGGCTCGGGCAGCAGGGGCAGGTAAAGAGCGAACCGGGTGCGGCCCGGGCGGCTGGTCACCGTGATGCTACCGTCGTGTGCCGCCACCACCGCGTCCACGATGGCCAGGCCCAGGCCGGTGCTCTTGCCCGCGGCGTTCAGGTCGCGGGCCCGGGACGTGTCGGCCCGGGTGAAGCGCTCGAACAGGTCCGGCAGCAGTTCGGGCGGGATGCCCGGGCCGTCGTCGGTGATGCTGAGCTCGACGCGGGGCGCGGCGGGCCGGACGCCCCGTTCCGCCATCGCGCCATCCTGCGGCGGCTGGGAACCGCGCCCGGGTCCGGGCGCATCGTCGACGCGGAGCGTGACGCTGACCGTCGAGCCGGCCGGGGTGTGCTTGCCCGCGTTGCTCATCAGGTTGGCCAGCACCTGATGCAGGCGGTGCTCGTCGCCGCGGACCAGGAGCGGCTCGCCGGGCAGGTCCAGGCGCCAGTGGTGATCGCGCCGGGCCACCCGCGCGTCACTGGTCACGTCGATAACCAGGCGGGACAGGTCGACCGGTTCGCGCTCGAGCGGCCGTCCCGCGTCCAGCCGGGCCAGCAGCAGCAGGTCATCGACCAGGACGCTCATCCGCGCCGACTCGGACTGGACCCGGCGCAGAGCATGCGTCACGTCCTCGGGCACCGGGCCGTGGTGCCGCAGCGCGAGCTCGGCGTAACCGCGGATGGCGGACAGCGGCGTACGCAGTTCGTGCGAGGCGTCGGCGGCGAACCGGCGCAGCCGGGCCTCGCTGGCCGCGCGGCGGCCCAGGGCCCGCTCCACGTGGGAGAGCATCCGGTTGAACGCCGCGCCGACCTGGCCGACCTCGGTCCGCGGGTCGGTGTCGGGGACGCCCGCGGGCAGCGTCACCTGGCCCGAGTCCAGCGGCAGCTCGGTCACCCTGGTCGCGGTGGCGGCGACCCGGTGCAGCGGCCGCAGCGAGAACTGGACCAAGGCGGCACCCAGAATCACGGCCAGCCCCAGGGCCAGCGCGAACAGCACGTGCTCGATGTTCTCGACGTGCGCGATCTCTTCGTTCACCGTGGTCAGCGGGAGCCCCGTGACCAGCATCGTGCCGTCAGGTCCCCAGACCTTGGTGAACATGAACTCGACGCCCAGCGACGGCAGTGTCCGGGTGTAGGTCGACGGCTCCGGGTCCGGCGGCGGCATACCCGGCGCCGGGTCGTCCCCGGACGACCCGGACGGCGAGGTCTTGGCGGGAGAGGGCAGATCCACCAGCGTGGCCTGGTCGGAATTGGTCCACCTGCACGCCTCGAGCACGTAGTGGAACTCCTGGACCTTCCCGCTGGGGGCCAGGACGGCCAGGAACGTCCCCTGGGCCTGCCCCTGGTTGTAGCAGCCGGAGTTGTCCGGGTCGGCGGCCGAGCTGTCATCGTGGTCCGGATCATCGCCGCCCGGACCGTGATTCCCGGAGCTGGCGCAGCTCTGCCAGGTCGAGGTCGCGGACTGCAGCTGGGCGCGCAGCGATCCCGTCAGCGAATTGCTGAGTGACCGGGCGGTGACCACGCTGACCACCAGGCTGGCCAGCCCGAACAGGACCACCAGCCCGATGATCAGCTTGCCGCTGATGGTCCGGAAGGACAGCACGCCCGCCCACCGCGCCAGCCGGCCGGGGGACCGCACCGTGGGCGCGGGCATGTCAGGTCGCCGGCTTCAGTACGTAGCCGACACCACGGACGGTGTGGATGAGCGGCGCGCGGCCCGCGTCGATCTTCTTGCGCAGGTAGCTGATGTACAGCTCGACGACGTGCGCCTGGCCGCCGAAGTCGTAGTTCCACACCCGGTCCAGAATCTGCGCCTTGGACAGCACCCGCCGGGGGTTGCGCATCAGGAACCGGAGCAGCTCGAACTCGGTCGCGGTCAGCTCGATCAGGTCGCCGTCCCGGCGGACCTCGCGGGCGTCCTCGTCCATGGTCAGGTCACCGACCGCGAGCAGCCCCTCGACGTGCGCGCGGGTCAGGTGGGCCCGGCGCAGCAGTCCGCGCAGCCGGGCCAGCACCTCCTCCAGGCTGAACGGTTTGGTCACGTAGTCGTCGCCCCCGGCGGTGATGCCGGCCACCCGGTCCTCCACCGCGTCCCGCGCGGTCAGGAACAGCACGCACACCTGCGGTATCTCGGCCCGGAGCCGGCGCATGACCTCCAGGCCGTTGAAGTCGGGAAGCATGATGTCAAGGACCACGGCGTCGGGGCGGAACTCGCGTGCGGTCCGCACGGCGTCCGCGCCGTTGCCCGCGGTCTGGACCGTCCAGCCTTCATAACGCAGCACGCTGGCCAGCAGTTCGGCCAGGCTCGGCTCGTCGTCGACCACCAGGACCCGTATCGGTGTCCCGTCCGCGCGCTGGATGCCATCCTTGCCGTTAACCGCTCTGTCACTGGGCGAAGGCGACGACAATCCCGGCCCGGGAGATCCAGGTGCCGGGTAGTAGTTCTCCATGTTCCTCAGGCTCACTCGTCATGATCAGATACGTGCCCAGTATGCCCGCGGGGGCTGGGTTCTTTGTCCAAGGTTCTCACCGCGTGCGAACTTCCACGCTTCCCACTTCACGCGAAGCATGCGACCGGAAGGTCAGAATTCTCTATGAATATCCTCTGAGGTTTCCCCAAACCCGGGATGAAGATTCCGCGCGGTCAGCCGGGGCTCAGCCGGTACCGAGCAGCCGCCCGAGCTTGGACGCGGACGCGGACCGTCTCGCCCCGGCCTCGCGCAGCGCCTGGCCGGCCGCCTCGAGCAGCCCTCCCACCTCGGCGCCCTCGGCGGCCTCGACCTCGATCTCACGCCAGGTCACCGGCTCCGCGCCGGGCTCGTCGAGCCGGGTGGCGGTCACGAGGTCATCCGCGACTTCGGCCAGGGGATGGCCGGCCTTGTCGGACAGTGTCACCACGGTCCGTTCGGTATCCAAAATGGCGATCGGATGCAGGCGCCGGCCCGCGATGATGTCCTCAACCTGCGCGGCCAGTTTCGCCGGGACGGCTCCGGTGTCGCCCTCGCTGAGCGGCAGGCGGACCTCCTGCCTGGTGTCCTTGCGCACCGGCAGCTTGAGATGCCAGCCTTCGTCGGGGCCGCCGACCCGGCGCCGCAGCGTGACGCGGTTCTTGATGAGGTCCAGGTCCTCGGTGTCGAAATAGGTGGCGCTCAGGTAGAACCGCTGCCGTCCGCTCGCCTTCGTCCGTCCCTCCAGGCCGCTGAGGTCGGGCAGGATGAAGTCCGCGGCGGCGTCGTACTTCTGCTCAGTCTCGAGGTGCTTGCCCGTGGTGTCGCTCACGCCTGCAAGGCTAGCCGCGGTACCCGGCGAAGCGGGTGGCGGGTCGCTTCATAACCTCATCGGTCAAGCCCGCGACCTCACCCGGAACGCGGCCACGACCAGGGCGGCCAGCCCGGCCAGGCCGGCCAGCACGAACGTGTTCCCGGCCAGCAGCTGCAGGCCGTGCCAGTGGAACTCGGGGTACCACGGCTCGTCGCCCCGGGCGAAATAGTGCGTCGGCCCGTACCAGAACAGGCCGGCCGGGGTCAGCCCGGACTGGGACAGATTCCAGAACTGCGGCCACGCGCCGAACACCAGCACCAGCCCGCCCGCGGCCCCCCACCACCCGGCCCGGACCGCGCCGCGGGCCCGGGCACCCTGGTGCGCCAGCAGCGCGATGGCCGGGGCCACCCAGACCCAGTGATGATCCCAGCTCAGCGGCGAGACCAGCAGGCCGGTCAGCGCGCAGCCAAGCATCCCGGCCACGGGATGCCCGGCGCGGTACAGCACGGCCGCGGCGACCACGCCCGCGATCAGCACGAGGATCGCGGCCACCAGCCACGGCGCGGTGCCCGAGGTCACGCTGCCGGCCAGCCGGGTGAGCACGCCGCGCAGCGACTGGTTGCCCCGGGTGCCGAGGAACACGATCCGGTTGGCGTTGAAGACCAGCCCGTGCAGCCAGTAGGTGTCCGAATCCTTGGGCAGGATCGCGTAGCCGAGCAGCACCGTGACCACGAAGGTCCCGGCGGCCGTGGCCGCCTGCCGGTACCTGCGGACGAGCAGCAGGTACGGGATGAAGATCAGCGGAGTCAGCTTGATCGCGGCCGCCAGGCCGATCCCGATCCCGTGCCACCAGCGCGTCTGTTCCTTCAGCGCGGAGGCGGTCAGCAGATCGGCCACGATCAGCAGCATGAGCAGCAGGTTGACCTGGCCGAGGGCCAGCGTCTGCTGCACCGGCTCGGTGAGCAGGGCCAGCGCGGAGACGCCGAGCGTAGCGCCCAGGCGGACCTTCGGGCGGCCGGAGTACCCCAGGGCGCCGAACACCAGCCACAGCGACAACCCAAGGGCGGCCAGGCTGGCCAGCGTCATGGCCCAGCGCAGCGCCGTCCAGGACAGCACGGACGCGACCGCGAAGACGATCGCGGCAAATGGGGGATACGTGAACTGGACGCCGTTCTGCCCCATCCAGTCGTAGAGCGGGGAGGCCCGGTGCCCGTCGTAGGCGGGCGCGACGTGCCGGACGATCAGCCCGCCGTTCCGGTACACGGCCAGGTCCCGCATGGCGGCCATCGACGACAGGTGGGTGGCCAGGTCGGCGACGTAGACGGCCAGCACGGCCACCAGCAGCACGGCTCCGGCCGGAAGCAG
>Ga0335074_10015696_pt1 | contig 10651 bp, 10 predicted proteins | sample Lox_Sample_23_FD_206715 | JGI IMG/M metagenome (GOLD analysis project Ga0335074, IMG submission 206715) | Soil microbial communities from Loxahatchee National Wildlife Refuge, Florida, United States - Lox_Sample_2.3 | ecosystem: Environmental > Terrestrial > Soil > Wetlands | place: USA...
TGGAACTTCACGCCGGATGATTCCGCGCCCAACGGCAAGGGCATCCGCTTCGGGCTGGGCGCGGTGAAGAATCTGGGACCGAATGCGGTGGAAGCCATTCGCGTGGCGCGCCAGAAAATCGGCCGTTTTCTTTCCATTTACGAATTCTGCGAGAACGTGGATCTAAGCAGCATCAACCGGCGCATGATCGAAAGCCTGATCCGCGCGGGCGCCATGGATTCGCTCGAAGGCACGCGCGCGCAGCTATTCGCCGCGGTGGAGAGCGCCATGGAAGCGGGGCAGCGCGTCTGGCGCGACCGCGAATGCGGCCAGGGCGGCCTGTTCGGCGAATTGATGGCGGAAGAAGCGCCCGCCGACAAGCCGCTGCCGCAGATTCCGGATTGGACCGGACGGGAAAAGCTGCAAGGCGAAAAGGAGATGCTGGGTTACTATGTGACCGGGCATCCGCTCGATCATTACGCGGATAAAATCCGCGAGTTAGCCACCCATGACACCGGCAGTCTGGAAGGTCTCGAAAAGGGCGCGGAGGTGGCGCTGTGCGGCGTGCTCACCGGCATCCAACGCAAGCGCAATAGAGAACAGAAGCCGTGGGCATCGCTGCAGATCGAGGACCGGACGGGGGCTGTGGACGCCATGGTGTTCGCCAATAGTTATGAGCGGCTGGCGAGCCAGGTAGAGGAAGACAAAGCCGTGCTGGTGAGAGGGTTGGTGCTGCCGGAAGACAGCGGTCCGCCGAAGATTTCGGTGCAGGATATCCAGCCGCTGGATACCGCGCGCTTGAATCTGCCCTCGCTGATTTCGATCCGCGTGTGGCTCGGCCGCAACGGCGTGGCGGACAAGCCGGCCGCGTTGAACGATCTTTTCCGCGCCAAGCCGGGCGAGGCGCAAGTGCGTCTGCGCCTGGAGATGCCGCGCGATTTCTCGGTGATCCTGGATGTGCCCACCAAGGTCCGGCCGGACCGCGAATTCCGCGCCGCGCTGGAAAAGATTTGCGGTCCGGATTGCGTGGAAGTGCTGGCGGGATAAGGCCATCCCGCCGCAGTTGAGACGCGCTCCGAAACCGTATAATACGGTGATGCGCGAGTATCACGCGTCGGAAACCAAACGCATGCAAGAGTTAGATGGTCTCGCATTGGCGGACTTTTGGCCGCGGGCAGCGGCCTTCGCGGTGGACCTAGCGGTGGCTCTGGTCGCCGGAACCTTGGTGCTCTTTCTGGCGGGCCTTGCCTGGGGCACGGCCACCGGCGCCGATGTGCACATTAAGATCGATGAGGGATGGTCCAGAGTTGTTTTCGAGACCGCGGTCACTCTCCTGTATTTCGGATTGACCACGTTCTTTTGGAATGGACGCACGCCGGGCAAGCGCCTCTTTCGTATCCGGGTGGTGTCGCTGGTGCATGAACGCATGACGTTGTGGCACTCGCTGGAGCGCGCGCTGGGCTATGGGGCGGCGGCGTTGGAGGGCGGCTTCGGATTCCTGCAGTTCTTCGTGCATCCATACCGGCGCACCGCGCAGGACCGCCTGGCCGAAACCATCGTGGTCGAAGAGCAGGCTTACCGCGCGCGCTTGCGCGATTCCAATTCGCACGTCGCGGCGGGCTAGACTCATCGCTCGTTCCCGAGTTAATATCGGGACACGCATGCTGCGCTGGATCGGCACAGAGACGTTCTGGCTCACCCGCCTGGTGTATCAGCGAGGCTTGGCCCTGATCTTACTCATCGCCTTCCTGAACGCGGTGTTTGAGTTCAAGCCCCTGCTGGGCGAGCACGGGTTGCTGCCTGTGCCGCTTTTCACCAAAGCCGTCTCCATCCATGAATCGCCCAGCCTGTTCTTTTTCTTCCCCAACGATACGGCTTTCACCATCGCCGCCTGGCTAGGCGTCGCGCTGGCGCTCACGGCGCTGCTGGGGATCGCCGACCGCTACACCACGTGGCTTTCGATGCTGATTTGGGCCGCCATGTGGGTGCTGTATCTCTCGTTCGTCAATGTCGGCCAGATCTTTTATGCTTTCGGCTGGGAATCGATTACGCTCGAAGCCACGTTTTATGCCATCTTTCTGGGCAGCCGCCGCACGACCCCGCAAACCATAGGGATCTGGCTGGTGCGCTGGCTGCTGTTTCGGGTGATGTTCGGCGCGGGCCTGATTAAGATCCACGGCGATCCTTGCTGGCGCAATCTTACCTGTCTGAATTATTACTATGAGACCCAACCTATCCCCGGCCCGCTAAGTTGGTTCTTTAATTGGGCTCCGGAGTGGTTTCATAAAGCCGGCGTGTTATTCAATCATTTCGCGGAGTTAGTAGTTCCGTTCGGTTATTTCCTACCGCAACCGATTGCGGGAATTGCAGGCCTGATCACCATCGCGTTCCAATCGCTCATTTTCGCGGGCGGGAACCTTTCCTGGCTTAATGTGCTGACCATGGTGCTGGCTCTGAGCACGCTGGACGACCGGTTCCTGGCGTGGATCGTCCGCGTTCGCGCGCCCGCCACGCATTCGCCCGCGTTAGTGCATCGGGCGGTTACCATCGGCCTGGGTATCCTGGTGGTGATCCTCAGCATCCAACCGGTGAGGAATATGTTATCCCGCGACCAGGTGATGAATACGACTTATAATCGCTTTCATCTGGTGGGAACTTACGGCGCATTCGGATCGGTCACCCGGCCGCGCTACGAAGTGATTGTGGAGGGCACCGAAGACGCGCAATTGAGCGACGCTACCGAGTGGCACGCATACGAATTCAAAGGCAAGCCGGGCGATCCCGGCCGGATGCCTCCGCAAATCGCGCCTTATCACTTGCGGCTGGATTGGTTGATGTGGTTCGCGGCGTTCTCTTCGCCTGATGAGGAAACCTGGTTCGCGCCGTTTCTGGGTAAGCTGCTGGAAGGCGATCGCGCGGTGCTTTCGCTGCTGCGGACGAATCCGTTTCCGGATCGCCCGCCGCGATTTGTGCGCGCGTCGCTTTACGAATATCATTTCACCTCGCCCGCCGAGCGTCATCGATCCGGCAATTGGTGGACACGCAGGTTCGTGAGCCCATATTTCCCGCCTGTGGGGTTGCGATCCCCTGGAGCGCAAAGGGCCAATGCCAGCCGGTAACGATAAGGCGTGCGTCATCGGATCGGGACCCAACGGCCTGACCGCGGCTATCATTCTGGCGAAGGCCGGATTGAAGACGACCGTATTCGAGGCGCAGCCAACCATCGGCGGCGGCGCGCGATCCGCGGAATTGACTCTGCCCGGTTTCGTGCACGATGTCTGTTCGGCGGTACATCCATGGGCCGCGAGCTCGCGCGCGTTCGCCGAGTTCCCGCTGGCGCAGCACGGTCTCGCATGGATTCAACCGCCGCTGGCCCTGGCGCATCCTTTGGATGACGGATCCGCCGCCATGATGGCCGCCTCGCTTGATGAAACCTGCGCGCGGCTGGGTGCGGATGGCGCGGCTTACCGGCGCGCATTCGATTCGCTGACGCGGCATTGGCGCGCACTTTTCGACATGATCCAGGCGCCGCTCTTTCGCGTGCCCGCGCATCCGCTGATGCTGGCGCGATTCGGAGCACTGGCCGGATGGCCGGCGGCGCCGTTGGCGCGCGTGCTTTTTCGTCACGAACCGGCGCGCGCTTTGTTCGCGGGCATCGCCGCGCATTCGGTATTGCCACTCGAAGCGATTGGATCTGCCGCTTTCGGCGTGTTGCTGGCAATGGCCGGACATGCGGTGGGCTGGCCGATTCCCCGCGGCGGAGCACAATCGATCTCCAATGCGCTGGCGTTGTATTTCAAATCGCTCGGCGGAAACATAGTGAGTAACGCCCCAATTCGTTCACTTAGTGACTTAGGGGATGCTTCATCGGTTCTATGCGATGTGACTCCGCGGCAGTTCTTGGTACTCGCGGGGGAACGCCTACCCGCCGCTTTCCGGCGCAAGCTGGAAGCGTACCGCTATGGTCCGGGCGTATTCAAAGTCGATTGGGCTTTAAGCGCGCCGATTCCCTGGAAGGCCGCCGAATGTAGCCGCGCGGGCACGATTCATCTGGGTGGATCGCTCGATGAGATCGCGGCGTCTGAGCGCACTCTCACCGGTTCATCGCCGAGCGAACGTCCGTATGTATTGGTGGCGCAGCCCAGCCTGTTCGACGCCACCCGCGCCGCCGCCGGCCAGCACACGGCGTGGGCTTACTGTCACGTGCCGAATGCCTGCACGGTGGATATGACGGATCGCATCGAATCACAAATGGAGCGCTTCGCCCCCGGATTCCGCGATTGCATTCTGGCGCGGCACACCATGGGTCCCGCGGAACTGGAACGGCACAACGCGAACCTGGTCGGCGGCGATATCACCGGGGGCGCGCACGATTTGCGCCAGCTTCTCCTGCGCCCCACGCGCTACTTCTATCGCACCCCCTTGCGCGGCGTGTATCTCTGCTCCGCGTCGACGCCGCCGGGAGGAGCGGTGCATGGCATGTGCGGGTATCATGCGGCGCACACGGCTTTGCGGGACTTGGGACGCGGCTGAACCACCGCGGGCTTGGGGGACCGGGGATGGGGACCAGGGCTTTGACGTTCAGCCCCGCTGGTTAGAGCGGGGTTTGTCTATTGAACCGCCAACGTCACTCCGGATTGCGAACTAACCGTGCCGATCTGAATCTGAATGGGAACGTTCGCACCGGGCGTGACGCCCTCCGGCACCTGCGCGTTAATCTGCACCACGCCCGATACGATTCCTGGCGCGCCGCCTTCATAGTTGAGCGGGCAATTCACCCCGCCGATGGTCACGGATACGTTGGCATTCGGTGTGTAGGATGGCCCCGTGGGCAGCAGTCCATCAACGCTTGCCGGATTGGTCGCGCCGGCTCCAGTGGCAAAGATGCTCACCCAAGCGCCGCGCGAAACGGGATTTGCGGGCGTGTTGACGCTATTGTCCGCGGCGTTCAAAATCGCTCCGGCGCCCGCGCCGGACGCATTCAACGTGAAAATGGCCGGCGCCGTGGCCGCGACCGGAAGCGACATGGGCGCCGACAATGCTCCCAAATACTCGACTTGAACCGTGGTGGACGATTGGCCGGCCACTTCGTAAGGGACGACCACGTTCACCTGATTCGCCGACGCATAGAGCACCGGCGCGGGCACGCCATCAAACCAAACCCGCAGGCCTGCGAGCGAATCGGACACCAGCACCGGATTGGTAAGGGTGAGCGATGCGGCGGCGGAAGGGCCGATGGCGCTGCCGAACAACGAGATCAGTTCGCCCGGCGCGACCGCGCCCGTCGCGTAGCTGGCTGCATTCGCCACGCCCGCCGCCGTCAGAGTAGGGGCATTATTATACAGACGCAGCAGCGCGGCGCCATATCCTTCGATCGCGAATTGCATTTGCGCGCTGGGAGTCACTTGTTGCGGCACCGGACCCGCGGCCGGAGTGGTGGCGTCCAGATAGACAATGGTTCCCGCATTGAAATTGCCGAGAGCCGATAAGTCAAGCATGAAATCGCGCACCGTGCCCGTGCCGTTGTCATCCGTCAGATTCGCCACGGCATGGTTCGACATCAGAATCACCACCGAGCCATCCGGATTCTGCGCCGCCAGCGTGTGCGTATCGAGGCCCATGGGATTGCCGCCATCATAAGTCCAGAGACAGCATCCCGATTCGGTAACTTGCAGGATATTCTGGCCGGGAGGAGAAGGGAACCAATGGGAGAGATAGTAATCCACCCAGTAACTGAAATAAGGATTTCCGGAGTTATCTACTTCGCCGAACTGCTGGCCGCCATCAAACGCCCAATGATACAGCCCTTGCGCGCCGGCTTCGCCCAGCGACGCGAACACCAATGACCGCCAGGCGGCGAAGAACGCGTCCGTCGCGCGCAAGTCCGTTACAAACAACTGGCCCGGATTGCAGGCACTCATGCCGTTGGAGGTGGCGTAGTCCGCGTTGACATTATTCTCCGTCACCCAAACGGGAACAGCGGCGAGGCTAGGATTAGTAGCCAACTGCGAGTAGATATCCTGTACCTCACTTACAAATCCCGGCACGGAAGCGAATACTGCATCATCGGAGTCAGTTTGATTGCAGGTCCCGTAGAAATGCGTGGCCAACACATCCACACGCGCATTCACACCCGATACAAAAGCCGGCAGATAGGTTTCAGCCTGCGTGCCGTAATCGGACAACTCCACCGCTAGGAATTTAATCGATGGATCGACCGCGGCCATTTCGGGCACCGTCTGGTTATAGAGGGCTGTGTACTCCGCGGAAGTCACCCCGTTGCCGTTCGGCTCGTTGAAAATGCCCCACCAGGTGACGTGATACGGATTCGGGCTTTGATAGAAAGTGCCCGCTTCGGTGAAGCCGCCGGTATTGTAATAGCGGACTAGATTGGCGCTCATCTGGGCGAAAGCGGCGTAGCTAGAGGAGAGGATGTCACCGCTCGAATCGCTCAAAAATGCCGGAGCCGTGCCGATCTGGAACTCGGGACTATGATCGCTGGTGGATTGCACCGGCGGCAGCAGCGCATTAAGCTCGGTGAAATCCCAGGTATCGGGAGCGATGAGGGGGATGCCGGTCGATTGACCGGCAGCCACGCCGCCACTGATCACCTGCACACGGGTGTGAAAGGGATCTAGCGCATTGAGGGGTGCCAGGGCCCCCGGCGCGGTCTGGAAAAACTGATATCCCCAGGGCGCCAACTGAAACGACGTCGACATGGGGAGTTGCAAGCGGCCGTTCACGCCGGCCTGCTGGTTGATTTGGTTCGAAATGGTGACGTTTACAGTGTCGGAGGTCTGCGCACGCGCGACGGAGGGCCACAACGAAATGCAAAATATGAAGATAAAGGCAGGACTTTTCATGGTTCCTGCCTTTGATCTTAGAACGGCGCGCGATCGGCGTGTGGGCGGCCGCCGTGCAGCCTTAGATATGTATAAAGCCTAGCAGCATCAGAATAATCACGATCAACAGGATGGTTCCCAGGCCTCCGCTCGGATAGTACCCCCACCCGCGGCTGTAAGGCCAGGCAGGCGCCGCGGCCAGAATCAGAATAATAAGCAGGATCAGCAGCAACATTTGTCTCTCTCCTTTCCTCGTGCAAGCAAGCACCCGGATCTCCATGGCGAAAAAAAATACCTTTTAGACCGGGGAAGTTAGCGGAGATCAAGAAGGCCGGCGCGTGGCGTTCCGTTTTTGCGCGAGTTTCTCCAGAGACAATGGTGCAGTATGTGGGACGCAATAACTTATTGTGCGGCTGGTTGTGCGGCGGGCGCGGCGGCGGCAACTGGCGCGGTTTCGGGCGCTTTCTTCGCTGCCGGCTTCGCGGCTTTCCTGGCCACCGGCTTGGCGGCGGCCTGCTGCGCTTTTCGAAACGCGGCCCAACGCTTCTTAGTGGCGGCCACAATGCGCGCGCGGCCTTCCGCACTTAACTCCCGCTTCTGCGTCTTAGGCGCAGCCGCGGCGGACTTCGCGGCCTTCCCGCCGTGGGCGGCTCTGTAGGCTGCCCAACGCTTCTTCTGCGCGAGTGCGATACGTGCGCGCGCCGCGGCGCTTAGGGGTCCTCCGCCGCCCGCTACGGTTGTCTTTGCGGCCGGTTGGCCGGCAAGCTGGCCGCGCAAATCCGCAATACGTTGTTCTATGTTACTTAGTGCCTGCTGCAACCCTATAAGTGCAGCGCGAAGAAAGTCGGGGTCATGCGACTGAGTTGGTGGCATTGCCCGATTATACTCCCGTTTAGTAGGTCAAAATACATTTTATCTCTTAACATACACTTAACAACTCACTAGCTTGTTGCGCCGGTCTCACCCTGCGCGCCACCGGCCAGCCGCCCCGTCCAATCAAGCTTCTGAATGCACTTGAACTCCGCAGTGACACGCTGTCCTGGCACGGCAATGGGAACCCTCTTTTGCCCAGACTGACTAACCAGGAATCCCGGCGGACCAACGGTGATGCGGCCACAAACAGCGCGCCACGGGACGGCGGTCCGCTGCTCGGTATATGCTCCGCGCAGGCCGGTAATTTGGTAATGCCCAAGGCTATGCGACGCTGACTGGCGAGACCCGCGCCCGCTTCGCGCCCTTTCTCTGGGCAATGGGTGGGCGCGTGCGGCGAGCTTTTTGACGCTGGTGGCGCCAAGTTTTGGATAAACCCCGCGCAATCACGCCTTTCGGGAAGCGCGTCGCACAGCCGCGCCCGTTTCTAGGATGGACGCCATGCTGGGTAAAACCCTCGGTGGCCGCCGTGATCAACAGTCTCGAGGGCATCCGGAAACGCAACGATGAGACGTCACAACCCATGGAGATTAGCGCCGCCTCGGATTTCAAGGGGGTGAATGTAACTGCCGGCCTACCGCATCCGGCTCGCTTCTGCTTTCATCACCTGGGCATTATGCCAGGCTTGTTGAGCATAGGGGCCCTTGAACGCCGCGGCCTCTTCGCTGAATTTGGCGGCTTCGAGAATTTGCGATTTGCGCTGCATCATCTTGCCGAGCTGGTAGTTGGCCATACCCAGATTGAAAAGGGCCGCGCCGGTCATGGCGTCATTGCCTTTGACCAACGGCAGAGCCGCGCGCAAATCCTGATCGCCGGCCAGATACTGGCCTTTCTCGCAGTGCACCATCCCGGCGATCCAGTGCCCGCGGCCGAGGGCCGCCGTTCGTTTCCTCTCCCATGCCGCGGCGGGAACGTCCTCGGGCTTTGCACGGTTTAGCGAAGTGATTAGACGCTGCGCGTAGGCCAAGGCCCGGTCGCTCTGCCTATTTTCCATGGCACTGTCGGCCAGTACCAGAAGAAGGTCCTCGTTATTGGGGAAGTTGGCCAACGCCTTTTCCGCAATCGCCGGGATTTTCGCCTTTGCGCCCGTCTGGCTAAGTGCAACCAGGTAGGTTGCGTAAGCATCATCGAGATATTTGCTCTTGGGATTCTGCGCTTCGAGCGCGGCCGTCAAGTCTACCGTTACGTCCGCCGGCCCCTGGATGGCCATGGCGTACAGCGCGTACTCGGTGTAGGCCTCCACATCGCGGGCATAAGCGACGTGCTTGTTCCATTCGGCTTCCTCCACAAATTCGGGAGCCTTGGCGGCGGCCTCTTCGCGGGCTTTGGCGCAGGTTTCGGCCGCCAGTTTCTTTACCTGAGCGGCGTCCTTGTTGGCTACGGCGTCCTTCAGGTTCTGATAGAGCGTGTCCAGTCCTCCCGGCAACACACCGGCGGGCGCGAAAAGAAGCGCGATACAGAATGCAAGTAGCGGCATGGTCTCTCCTTACGGGAAGTATTATACTGCTTTGCGGTAAAGATAAAAAGGCCCCTATGTATTTTAAATGTCGCGCGGCATCGCGCGCTTTGATTCCCCAGGGCGTTCCAGATCAGCGCTTATCTCCGGTATGCTCGACGCCGTCGTTAGGTGCGCTTGGCTTTTATAGCTTATTTAAGTGCGATTTCAGAGCGGAGAGGCCCGGCGTGCGCGTATCTTTACGTGGCCGGTCGATCTGATGCAGGGAGACCGTTAGCCAAGCCGAGGTACACGCGACGCAGGGTCTGTCGCCCGCATGCGTGCAGCACGATCTGGGAATAGGCAGGCGAAAATGCTCCGCCATCAGCACCAGACGCATCCTCGATTCAGCCAACCGATGCCGTTCCCGCTGCACATCGGCCGAAGTAACCAGAACCGGCCCATTCCCCAGAGAAAAATCCATCGCGGCTCGCCCCCCACCATAAGCGGCACGTATGTTTATTCTGGTAGTGCTTTCGCGGCGGACGCAAGCCATGAAAGTGGGATTCTTTTGTCGTGGCTGCTTCTTCGGGAAGTAGTTGTTTGTACTACAAGCGTGTGGCGCTAGTGGAGCAGCCCATTGTGCAAGGCATAAAACATCAATTCGGCATTGGTATTCAGATGCATCTTCTCAAGAATGCGCGCGCGGTAGGTGCTCACGGTAGTTACGCTCAAGTGCAACTCCCCGGCAATCTGTCTGACGGTTTTCCCTGCCCCGATCATGCACAGAACCTCGAACTCACGAATGGACAGCAACTCGTGAATGGGTCCTTCCGGGCTATCCAGACTTAAATCAGCCGCCAGCTTCTCCGCCAGAGCGGCGCTGACATAGATTCCTCCGGCCATCACCTTGTGTACGGCCTTGATCAGCTCTTCGGGAGCGCTCTCCTTGTTCATGTAGCCGGAGGCGCCCACTTTCAACGTGCGCCTGGCATATTGATCTTCAGGATGCATGCTGAGAACCAGCACCGGAAGCCGCGGCCGGGCGGCTTTCAGGTCCCGCAGAATATCCAGCCCGCTGCGGCCCGGCATGGCTATGTCCAGAATAATCAGATCCCAGTCGCTTTCCGCGATATGCGCCAACAAATCGGATGCATCCCGCGCCTCGCCGCAAATGGCGCCTGGCAATTCGTGCATCAGGATGTCTTTCAAACCGCGCCGCAGGATGGCATGATCGTCCGCGATGAGCACCCGTATCACTGCGGCGCCTTCCCGGTTCGGAGTTGGCCGTTCGGAATGCGCACCCGCACCACGGCGCAACCATCCTCATCACCGACGAAAAAATCGCCGCCGTGCAGGAAGGCGCGTTCGCGCATGCCCAGGATGCCGAGCGAATTCACGACCATGGCACTCCCGAAGCCGCGGCCGTTGTCGCGCACCTCCAACGCCAGATATTCGTCGTCTT
>Ga0335074_10015697_pt1 | contig 10649 bp, 10 predicted proteins | sample Lox_Sample_23_FD_206715 | JGI IMG/M metagenome (GOLD analysis project Ga0335074, IMG submission 206715) | Soil microbial communities from Loxahatchee National Wildlife Refuge, Florida, United States - Lox_Sample_2.3 | ecosystem: Environmental > Terrestrial > Soil > Wetlands | place: USA...
CTAGTGCATTGAGGCGCTTGTCTAGAGCATGGGCATCGACGCTGACCATGCTGCCGTGGATTTCCGAGATACCACTTTCCTGCACATCGGAGATCCAGATCTCCCGGTCGGACTGGTGCTGGCGGCGGCGCCGCAGCGCATCGACGTCGGCCTTGCCCACGATCTTGTCGATTTGGCCGGCCAGCCGGCCGCGGGTCATCGACGGCCACCGCGCCACATTGGCCGCCAGCTGATCGTCCACCGCGGCCAGCACGTCGGGCTCGGTGATCAGATCGGTGCGATAGACAACCGTGGAGAAAATCCGAAAGTCGATATCGCCGGCGGCAAACACTTCGGCCGTCTTGGGGAGCCGCTCGCGCATGGCCCGGGCATACCGCAGCCGACTGCCCGCCAGCCCTTGACCGATCCGCAACGCCGCGGCCACCTCGGCGGTCACCGCCTCTTCGGTGTCAACCGCCCACTCCGCAGTGTCTGAACACCGAGAGAGCCGGTAAGCAAACAACTCTCCGATCGCGACCAGCTGAGCGGCCGCCGCCCGATTCTCCGCCCGTGTCGCCGCGCAAATCCGCTCCACCAGCGCCGCGGACTCCGCGGTCGTCGATGGGTGGCGCCGCTCGAAGTACTCATCGAAACGAGCGTGGATTTCCTCGAACATACATTCGATTATGCCATCGCCCTCCGACAAAGCGGAACTGAGCCGAAGCGATATGTGCCTTGGGAACCTAATATCCGGGTGATGCGGCGCGTCTTGGCTTGCGTATTGGTCTCGGTTCTGCCCGCTCTCCTCGGCATCTCCTGCGCCCGCCCGCCGGTCAACAGCCGGAGCTCAGAGCCGACACCGGGGAGGTCCGTCGGGCGTCCCGGATGTGGCCCGCCGATCAGCTATCAGGTGTTCCAGAAGGACGCCTTCGGCGCTGACTGGTCGAAGGCCAGCGGTCTGCTTGCCTACAACGCCAAGGGCAGCGACGGGCGATACCACATCTATACGGTCAAACCAGACGGTGCGAACCCCGTGCAGTTCGGACTCGGCACGCCGAACTTCCCGCAGCGCACCACCGGCACACCGGTGTGGAGCCCGTCGGGCCAGTTCATCGCGTTCGTCGCCGAGAAATCTGATCACCCGGGCAACTCGGTACCCGCCACGCCCGGCTGGGGCAGCTACTCCGACCTGTGGGTGGCCAACGCCGACGGTTCACGCGTCTGGCAGCTCACCGATGTCCCGACCGACAAGGACCACGGCACGATCATTCCGGAGTTTTCACCCGACGGCCGGCTGCTGGAATGGACCGAGCGCACCAAAGCCCCCAAGATCTTGAACCCGAATCGGTTCGCCGGCTATTGGGTGATCAAAGTGGCCAACTTCGTCGTCGGCCCGGACGGCACACCGTCGTTGTCCGACGTTCGCACTGTCTCGCCGCCCGGCGATGCGTTCAACGAGACCGGCGGCTTCTCAGCCGATTCCTCGTCGCTGGTGTTCACCAGCGACTTCGAAAACCACAACTTCTGGCACAACCAGATTTACCGTGCCGACCTCAAAACGGTTGCCATCACTCGACTCACCAAAGGCGACAGCTACAACGAACATCCCCGCTATACCCCGGACGGCCAGGTGTTGTGGATGACCAGCACCGACAACCCGTCACACGGGACAGATTGGTGGACGATGAGCCCTGACGGCTCAAATCCACAGCGGCTCAGCGATTTCAACGCGGACGACAATGCCCGCGTTTTCGGGCATAAGCCCGTCTATGCGACGACCGTGCAGACCGCCAACTGGAGTGCCGACCGCAGCTACTTCTACGGCGACGTGGAGACCAACCTGTTGAACTCGGACAGCGTGATCGCGCGGGTTACCCTCACCTGCCACGGGTCGTGAGCCGCGGCGTCAGTCTCCTTGCTTGACCCAGGAGTAGATGTACAAGGCCATCGCCGTCGCCAGCGCGAGCAGCACCCACTGCACCAGGGCTTGGTCGATCATCGAACCGGGCGGCGGCGCACCGGGCAGAATATTTCGCAGCGGAACGATGGCGAACAGGTTCGCCGCGTACCAGGTGGCAAACGGCGGCACGAACTTCCTTCGGCCCATCGCCATCGGAATGGCCACCAGCAACGCCAGGGTAGGCAGGCTGATCAGCACCAGGATGATGCCCAGGTCGAAGATCAGCGGGCCCTTGGCCCGTTGCAAGGTGACGACCACGCTGGTGTTGTTGTGGCTTCCGGTTTCGCTGGTGTCGATAGAGCGCCGGGTTTCGGCATCCCAGCCGTCCATCGATCCGGTGACCTGGACAACGGCGGGGACTCGCTTGCGGTTAGCACCGGTCCCGACGAACACATCGGCCGACTGCGGCTCGGTGCGATACGAGTCGAACGGCCAGCTGCCGGGATCGCCGTGTGCCTCGATGGTGGTGGTGACCTGCGCCGGCGCTTTACCCTTCGGGAATACCAGGTCTCCCAGGTCATTCGGCGGGTACAGCCGCACGGCGATGTCGGTGTTCAGCTCGTCGAAGCGCTTGTCGTACAGCGACTCGCCCGGATAGATGATCACGTTCACCGTGAGGCGATTGGTCGTGGGCTTCAGCTCTTGAAGGCGCATCTGCACCACCGTGTCGTCGGGCCCGGCCTGGCTCAGGTCCAGTGGCGGCAGCGGCCCCTCAGACCTTTGCAGTGCGCGGACGCCGACCAGCGATAGGCCGTAGGTGGCGAAGAAGGCCAGCAGGATCGACAGGCCGATGATGATGCCTCGTCGCGACTTCTTCTCCGCCGGCGGCGACGGCGCCGCCGTCGGTGGAGCGTCGACACTCATTGGTCGCTACCGGAAAGCCGTGACAGTCGGCGCCGCACGGGGTTAGGTTAGCGAATACCGATGCCCGCCGCGCGATGAAATAACTTTGCCCGGCAAGACTCTAAAATCCCGTCACCCGCCGTCCATCCATCGGTAACTCGTAGTTCAACATCGCTGCAGCGATCGACATTTCGACATCGCAACCCGGCGGCGGAGCGCGCGTTGACCAGTTAGTCTGATGTTTGCTTGCATGCGGGTTCCGGTAGCTGCAATTGTCAACACGTATCGAGTTCCGGGGTGAGGCAATCAACATGAAGCACAAGCGATTAGTCGCCGCGGCGAGTTTGCTGGCTGCAGGCAGCATCGTGCTGTCGGGATGCGAGGTCCCGCATACCAGCATGGCCTACGCCAGCGAGGTGGTGAACTGCGGCGGTAAGGCGACGATCAACGCCAGCGGCTCGACCGCGCAAGCCAACGCGATGAAATCGTTCGTCAGTGCGTACGCCAAGGCCTGCCCCGGCCACACGCTCAACTACACGCCGAACGGCTCGGGCCAGGGAATCAGCGACTTCCTCGCCGGCAAGACCGATTTCGCCGGATCAGACACTCCGCTGTCCGCCGACCAATACCCGGAAGCCAAGCAACGCTGCGGCGGCAACGACGCGTGGGATCTGCCAGTGGTGTTCGGCCCGCTGGCCATTACCTACAACCTCTACAACGCCGACTTTTTGGTGCTCGATGCCGAGACGTTGGCCAGGATTTTCAACGGCAGCATCAAACGCTGGGACGACCCGGCCATCACCGCGCTGAACGCATCGATGCCGCCGGAGGACATCAAGGTCGTCTACCGCAGCGATAAATCGGGCAGCACGGCCAACTTCCAGGCCTACCTGCAGGCCGCATCGGGCGGCGCCTGGACCCAGGGCACCGGCAAGGAGTTCAAGGGCGGCGTCGGCACCGGCGCCAAAGGCAACGACGGCACCTCGGCGATGGTGAAGAACACCGAGGGCGCGATCACCTACAACGAGTTGTCGTTCGCGATGGATGAGGGCCTTTACGCCGCCGAGATCAAAACTCCGGGTAGCCGCAAGTCGAGACGCCCGGTGCGCATCGGCACCGACTCGGTCGGCAAGACCATCGCCGGGGCCAAGATCGTCGGCAAGGGCAACGACCTGGTACTCGACCTCTCGTCGTTCTACACGCCCACCGAAGACGACGTGTACCCGATCGTGCTGGCCACTTACGAGATCGTCTGCTCCAAATACCCCGACCCCCAGGTCGCGCAGGCAGTCAAGGCGGCCCTGCAGGCGACGCTCGGTCCGGGCCAGATCGACCTGGACAAGCACGGCTACATTCCGCTGCCGCCCGACTTCCAATCACGGGTCTCCAGCGCCGTCGCTGCGATCAGCTGATCGCCTCAGGGCAGATCGTGCACACATCGGAACCCGATGTGGGTGGTCGCCGTGTCCTGCGATTGCGGTGACCGCGCCGCGGGCCGATACCGATGGCAGTACTCGGGCGCGCACAGGTGCGAGCCACCCTTGAGAGTCTGCGCGATCGCCGGGTCGGCGGGCCCCGACGGCGCGCAGCAGGCCTTCGGCGGCTGACTCAGCCGGTGGTGGGCCGAGTATTCGGTGGCCGTCCATTCCCAGACATTGCCGATCATGTCGACGAGGCCGACGTCGTTGGGCGGGAAGGCGCCCACCGGCGACGTTCCGATCCAACCGAGCGCACCGTCGTTGCGGTAGGGGAAGCTGCCTTGCCAGGTGTTGGCCATCAGCTTTCCGTCGGGCTTCTCTTCGTCGCCCCACGCATACGTCGTGGCGGCCCCGCCGCGCGCCGCGTACTCCCACTCGGCCTCGGTCGGCAGCCGCCGGCCGACCCATCGGGCGTACGCCGCGGCGTCGGGATAGGCCACCTGAACGACCGGATGATCGGCCTTGTCGGCAACGTCGCTGTCCGGCCCGAACGGGTGCCGCCAGCTCGCGCCCGGCGCCCAGACCCACCATTGCCGCCAATCGCGCAGGTCGACCGGACCTGGCGTCGGATGAAACACCATCGCGCCCGCGCGCAACTCTTTCGCGTCGGCTCCCGGATACAGCGCGGGATCGATCGGTTGCTCGGCGACCGTCACATACCCTGTAGCGGAAACGAATTCGGCGAACTGAGCATTGGTCACCGGATGCCGTTCCACCGCAAACGCGGCCACCGTCACCGTGTGAATCGGCGCTTCCTCGGGGTAAAAGCTTGTCGACCCCATGCGGAATGATCCGGACGGCAGCTCGACCAGCTCGGTGCGCATGCGTTCAGGGTATGACGACCGCGAAGTCTTGCATCAGCGCGGTTTTCGCCGCGTCGAAACCGGGCGCGTCGGCCGGCCCCTCCAGATGCGTGACGACCAGGTATTTGTTCGTGTTGGTCCAGATGTGGGTCAGTCGGTCGGCGAAATCGACCGCGCCCGACGGCCCGAGGAATGCGCCGGTGAGCTTCTGGCTGCTGTATCCGCAGAATTTGGCACCCGCCGTGTCCACCCGCACATCGGGCTTCGAGTGTCTCAGCCTTGTGGTGTAGTCCGCGAAGGCCGCGGCTGGGTCAAGCGTTGTCTGGGCGATGGTCACCGTGCCGGTCATGCCGTCGGGACCGTTGAGGGTCAACGCCACATCGCCTTGCCCGGGCTCAGATGACCAGCCGTCGGGCACCGAGATGGTGATCCGCGGTGCGACCGGATCGGAGACCTGTGCGACGGTGCCCACGCCGATCCCGCTCGGCGGCGGGAAGCACACGAACGCGTTTGGCGGAATGTGGTCCGGCGGCGTTTCCTCGATCCCGGGAACAGGCACACCGTGGCTTGTTGGGGATCGCGGCGTCGCGGAGTTGGCTGTCGTGGCCCCGGCGTGTACTCCGGTCCAGGCGGCGGCCCCGTCGGTGGTCCTGACGCATCCTGACAGCACAGCGATCACCACCAGGCCGGCCGATGCCAGCGCTGCCCAGAGAAACGTTGACGGAGTATCAGTCACGCGAAAAGGCTAGCGCCAATTCCTTTTCCAAGTCTTCGTAGGGTCGGCCAGAAACGTCGACGGCGACCTGAGCGATGGTGCCGCCGGTGAACGCGAACGGCGCTTTGTAGCGGCTGGACACCGCCGACCCGCCGTTGCGCCCGACGGTGATGCCGGCCCCCGCCAGCCCGAATGTTCCGGGGTGGGCTTGCACATCCGCCAGCGTGCCGACCACGTCGTCGTCGATGAACAACGTGACGTCACCGAGCGGCGTATGACTGTTTGCGACAGTCCCGGTGAGTGAATAGCTCACCCCGAGAACATGTTTGCCCAACGGCACCGCGCCCTGAGAGGAAACCAGCTGCTGGCGCTCGCCGAGGAAGTTGTAGACGTAGTGCAGCCGTCCGTCCTGGATGAACAGCACGTGCCCGCCGTGCGCCCCGCCCTGTTTGAACAGCACCCCCTCGGCGCCGGTGGTATCCACCGTCACGTCGGCCAGCACGGCGAACGAGCGGCCGCGGAGTTCGGCGGCTGCGCCGATGCCGACGTCCGCGCAGTCGGGATAGTAGATGTAGCTGGATCGTTCGCCGACCAGGTAGGGACGGGAGCGCCCGAGCGTTTCAAAGATGTTGAGATCCGCCAGCGGCAAACCGTTGTATTTGTCGGCCTCGGAGTACCACAGCGCCTTGAGCTCCTCGAGCTTGTCGGGGTTTTCGGCAGCCAGGTCGTGGCACTGGCTGCGGTCGGCCTCGATGTGGAACAGCTCCCAGCGATCGGCGTCGAAATGCGACCAGCCCGAGGGCGTGGCCGCGTGCACGGTGTTGGCGAACCAACCCTGATGCCAGATCCCGCGAGTTCCCAGCATGGTGTAGAACTGAGTTTTCTTACCGGTGTCGGCAGCCGAATCCACAAGGGCTGCTTTGAAACTCAACCCGTCCAGCGGCTTCTGCACGATGCCTTTGACGGTGTCCGGCGGTGTCATGCCCAGCAAGTCGTACACCGTCGGGGTGATATCGCACACGTTGACGTAGTTGTCACGAACCTCACCGTGCGCCGCAATCCCGTTGGGCCACGAGATGATCGCCGTGTCGGCGATGCCGCCCTCATGGGAGGCGTAGCGTTTGTAGAGCTTGTAGGGCGTGTTGAAAGCCATCGCCCACCCGATCGGGTAATGGTTGTAGGTCTCCGGTCCGCCGAGGTGGTCGAATAGCTTCATACTCTCTTCGACTGTGTCGATGTAGCCGTTGAAGAACTTGCCCTCGTTCACCGATCCGTTCGGACCGCCCTCGCCGCTCGCGCCGTTGTCGGAGATCACCACGATGATGGTGTTGTCGAGCTGCCCGGATTCCTCGAGATAGTCCAGGATGCGGCCGATCTGGGCGTCGGTGTAGCTCAGGAAGCCGGCGAACACCTCGGCCATCCGGCTGAACAGCTTCTTCTCTTCGTCGTTGAGTGTGTCCCACGGCCGCACCGTGTCCTGCAACGGCCACGGTTCGCCGTTGGGTCCCTTGACGTCGAGATACGGGTTGACGGGCGACAATTCGGTATCCGGCGGAACAATCCCCATCGCCTTCTGCTTCTCCAGCACCACCTCGCGGTAGCGCTCGTAGCCCATGTCGAACTTGCCGGCGTACTTGTCGGCCCATTCTTTGAAGACATGATGCGGGGCGTGCCCGGCGCCCGGGCACACGTAGCTGAACCACGGCTTGTCCGGCGCAATCACCTTGGCGTCGCGGATGAATTCAATAGTCTTGTCAGCGATGTCTTTCGACAGGTGGTAGCCGTCCTCGGGCGTGCCGGGCGGGTTGACCGGGTGGTTGTCGTAGACCAGGTCCGGGTACCACTGGTCGGTCTCGCCGCCCATGAATCCGTAGAAGCGTTCGAAGCCGCGCGACGTCGGCCAGTGCCGCTTGGTCGACGCCATGTTCGACTCTTCCAGCGGCACCAGATGCCACTTGCCGACACAGTAGGTGTTGTAGCCGTGCTCGTTGAGTGCCTCGGAGAGCAATGCGGTGTCGGCCGGAATCCGGCCGTTGCAGTTGGGAAAACCGTCGGTGAATTCTTCGATGGTGGCCATTCCCACGGTGGTCGCGTTGCGACCGGTTAGCAGTGACGCCCTGGTCGGTGAGCACAGTGCCGTGGTGTGGAACTGCGACAGCCGCACGCCACGCTCGGCGATGCGGGCCATCGCCGGCATCTCGACCAAGCCGCCGAAGCAGTCCCAGGTCGCGATACCGGTGTCATCCCAGACGAGGTAGAGGATGTTCGGTGAGTTCTCCGGCGCGGTCGGTGCGGCGTACGGACCCCAATCCGGCTCCGAATCACGGATATCCAATTCGATCTTGCCGCTGAACTCGGTCGTCATCGCCGGCCTCACTCTCGTGGTGGACCCCCGGAATACCGGATGAAGCTTATACCGCGAAGCTGTGACTGATGCGGGAACCCAAAAGCCCCCAAAACATTACAGGTTTGGGGGCTTCTGAGATGCTCCGGCGAGTGCTCGCCTGGGGCTTACTTGGCTTTCTCGAGAATGTTGACGAGCCGCCACCGCTTGGTTGCCGACAGCGGTCGAGTCTCCATCAACGAGACGCGGTCGCCGATCCCGGCGATGCCGTTCTCGTCGTGCGCCTTGACCTTCTTGGTGGTTCGGATGATCTTGCCGTACAGCGGGTGCCGGACACGGTCTTCCAGCTCGACGACGATGGTCTTCTGCATCTTGTCGCTCACCACGTACCCGATTCGGGTCTTGCGCTGACCGCGCGGCTTTGGAGTGCTCGGTGTGCGCTTGGGGCCCTTAGCACCGCCCGCCGTTTCTTTCGCGGCGGCTTTCGCAGCGGACTTGGCCGGGGCCTTGGCCGCCTTCTTCGCAGGGGTTTTCGCTTCTGCCATTACGAATCCTCAGTTCCAGCACCATTGGGGCCCGTGGCCAGGCCGAGTTCACGTTCACGTAGCACGGTGTAGACGCGTGCGATCTCCTGGCGCACGATGCGGAGTCGACGATTGTTGCTGAGCTGACCGGTCGCCATCTGGAAGCGCAGGTTGAACAGCTCTTCCTTGGATTCGCGTAGCCGCGCGATCAGCTCCTCGTCGGTGAGCTCGCGCAGTTCGCCAGGGGAAATTCCCACTGCCATCAGAACTGGTCCTCTCGGGTAACGATGCGTGCCTTGATCGGCAGCTTGTGAATTGCTCGGGTCAATGCGTCCCGCGCGACCTTCTCATTCGGGAAGCTGAGCTCAAAGAGAATGCGACCCGGCTTGACGTTGACGATCCACCACTCGGGCGACCCCTTACCGGAACCCATTCGGGTCTCCGCCGGCTTCTTGGTCAGCGGACGATCCGGGAACACGTTGATCCACACCTTGCCGCCACGCTTGATGTGCCGGTTGATGGCAATACGAGCTGCCTCGATCTGCCGGTTGGTGACGTAGGCATGCTCCAACGCCTGGATGCCGTAGTCACCGAAACTCACCTGGGTGCCGCCGCTGGCGATCCCGCGTTGCCGCGGATGATGCTGCTTTCGGTGCTTGACCTTGCGGGGAATCAACATGATTCAGCTCTCCGTACTCTGCGTCTCAAGAGCCGGCTCGTCCGCCGGCGGCGCGGCCGGTGGGGCCGAAGCCGCGGTGTCTTCAGCGGCACCCAGTGCGCTTCGTCCGGCCTCGGTGCTGGTCGCCGTCGTACCCGCGGCACCGCTCCGGCGCGGACGGGTGCCCGACGGCCGCTCGCGACGGGGACGTTCGGCACCGGCCGCGGAAGGAGCGACGAGCTCGCGTTTGCCACCAACGATGTCGCCCTTGTAGATCCAGACCTTCACGCCGATACGGCCGAAGGTGGTCTTGGCTTCGTACAGCCCGTAGTCGATGTCGGCGCGCAACGTGTGCAGCGGAACGCGGCCTTCGCGGTAGAACTCCGAGCGGCTCATCTCCGCACCGCCGAGACGGCCCGAGCACTGCACCCGGATGCCCTTGACGTTGGGCTGACGCATGGCCGACTGGATGGCCTTGCGCATCGCGCGGCGGAACGCCACACGGTTGCTCAACTGCTCCGCGACGCCCTGGGCTACCAACTGGGCTTGCGACTCCGGGTTTTTCACCTCGAGGATGTTGAGCTGGACCTGCTTGCCGGTCAACTTCTCCAGATCCGCGCGAATGCGGTCAGCCTCGGTGCCGCGGCGGCCGATGACGATACCCGGCCTGGCGGTGTGGATGTCCACCCGAACTCGGTCGCGGGTGCGCTCGATCTCCACGTCGGCAATGCCGGCGCGTTCCAAACCGCTGGACAGCAGCCGGCGGATCGCCACATCCTCCTTGACGTACTCGGCATACTGCTTGTCCGCATACCACCGGGACTTCCAGTCGGTCGTGATACCGAGGCGGAACCCGTGCGGATTGATCTTCTGGCCCACTACTGCGAGCCTCCCTTCGCTTCCGAAGTCGCGTCAGTCCCAGTGGACTTCGCGGCGGATGCCTTCTTTGCGGGCGCCTTTTTGGCCGGCGCTTTCTCGGCGGCAGCCTTCTTGGCCGGCGCCTTCTCAGCAGTTGCCTTCTTGGCCGGCGCCTTCTCAGCAGTTGCCTTGCCGGCAGTCACCTTCTCGGCCGTTGCAGTCGGCTTCTTCGCCGGTGCCTTCGCCGCGGCGGCCTTACTGGCCTGTGCGCGGCGCGCGCGAGCCGTGCTCGCCGATTGTGAACCACGCGCATCCTTGGTCGGCCGGCTTTCCACGACCACGGTGATGTGGCTGGTGCGTCGGCGAATCCGGAAAGCGCGACCCTGGGCGCGCGGACGAATCCGCTTGGCGGTCGGCCCGTCGTCGGCGTAGACGGAGGCCACCACCAGCGTCGCCGGGTCCAAGCCGTTGTTGTTCTGGGCGTTGG
>Ga0335074_10015699_pt1 | contig 10649 bp, 7 predicted proteins | sample Lox_Sample_23_FD_206715 | JGI IMG/M metagenome (GOLD analysis project Ga0335074, IMG submission 206715) | Soil microbial communities from Loxahatchee National Wildlife Refuge, Florida, United States - Lox_Sample_2.3 | ecosystem: Environmental > Terrestrial > Soil > Wetlands | place: USA: Florida...
CGCTTGTGCACGGCGACGAGCCCGGCGTCCGGGCCAGGGCGCGCCGCAAGCTGGGCGGGCAGGCCGGTCACCCGGGTGTCGAGCAGCCGGTGCAGGCGCGCCGCCGAGACCTCGGCCGCGTGCGCCAGCGCCGCGGTGAGCAGGTCACAGTGCGCGGCGAGGTCGATCCCGTGGAATCCGGCGGTGCCGGTGAACTTCCCATCGAGGAACGCGGGCGAGTCGGTCACCCCGGCGAGTGCGCGCTCGATGGCGGCCCTCAGGGCTTCTCCCGCCCGCAGGACGTGAGCGAGAACCGGGCCGGCCACCCGGAACGACACCGGCGCCTGCAGGGCCCGGGGCTCGGAAAGCCCGCCGACCGCGGCACGGAGCCGCCCGAGCACGCCGGCCAGGAGGTCGTCGCCCCGCGCGCACGCGGCCGCGTAGGGGTCACGCGGCGCGCCGGCCGCCGCGATCGACAGCGCCGCAGCCGACTCCATGGCCGCCTCGAGCGCTTCGGCCTCCGCCAGCCGCATCATGCACAGGGCCGTCGCCCCCGGCACCCCCGCGAGCAGCGCGTGCCCTTCCCTCGGTCCGAGCCGGTACTGCCCGAGGCCGCGGCGGGCCAGTGCGCCGGCGGCGGGCACGGCGCGGCCCGCTCGCCCGAGTACATGGCCGATCCCGACGAGGGGCCCGAACGCGTGAGCGAGGGGGATGATCTCGCCCGCGCTGCCCACCCCGGTGCGGGGCACCGCGGGCGCCACGCCGGAGTCCAGCAGGCCGGCCAGCTGCTGGCAGAGGGCGGCGGACACGCCGGAGTCACCGGAAAGGAACGTGCGCAGCCGGACCGCGATGATCGCGCGCACGTCGGCGGCGTCCAGCCACGGTGGCCCCCCGGCCGCCCGGGCCAGGAGCAGGTTGCGCTGATGCGCGAGCTGCTCGGGTTCGGTGAGGGGGACGCCGGACAGGGCGCCCATGCCGGTGTTCACTCCGTACACCGCAGCGCCGCCGGCCAGCACCTCCCGTGCCGCACGGCACTGCCGGTCAACGCCGGCGAGCAGCGCGGGCGTGAGCTCGATCGGCCGCCCCGCCGCGATCTCGCGGATCCGGTTCGCGTCCAGGTCGCCGGGCGCGGAGATCACGACGGGCGCGGCGGCGCGGTTTGCAGCCGGCATGGTCACCGGTACCGCAGCATCGTGCCGATGCCGGCCTCCTCGGCCCGGCGCAGGATCAGCGCGCCGACGGCGACGTCCAGGATGGACAGGCCCCGGTGCCAGAACAGGATGCGCTCGTCGGTACGCTCCCGGCCCGGGCGCTGGCCTGCGACGATCTGGCCGAGCTCGGCGTGCAGGGTCTCCGGCGACAGCCGGCCGCTGTCCACGTGCCGCCGCAGGGCACCGAACCGCCCGGACTGAGCCTCGCGCCAGTCATCGACGACGACCTTGTCCATCACGTCGAGCAGGTCCAGCTCGACGGCGCTGATCGTGCCGTACGGGACCACGAACGCGCCGGGCCGGACGATGCCGGTCCGCAGCAGCGGCTCGGGCTCGGTCAGCCGGGAGGCCTCGACCAGGATGTCGGCGCCGTCGAATGCCTCGTCCGCGGTGGCGGCCACCCGCACCGGTGTGCCGGTCACGTCGGCCAGCTGCCGCGCGAACGCCTCTCTCGACTCCGGCCGGCGGCTGGTCACCCGGATCTCGTCGAGGTCGAACATTTCGTCCAGCAGGACCACGTTCGCCAGCGCCGTGCCCCGGGCGCCGACGTGGCCCAGCACCCGCGCGTCCGGCCGAGCCAGGTACCTGGCGCCCACGGCGGTCATCGCGCCGGTCCGGCACGCGGTGATCAGGGTGGCATCCATGATCGACAGCGGGACGCCCGTGCCGGGGTCGTAGAGCGTCAGCAGCCCGAGCTCGCTGGGCAGCCCGCGGGCATAGTTGTCGACGAAGTCGCCGACGACCTTGACCCCGGACAGGCCGCCCGTTCCGAGCCCCGGAAGGTGCCCGCGCAGCACGTTGAAGTGCCCGGCCCGGCCGTCGCCGGGGACCAGATGCACCCGCGGCTCGAAGACGACCCGGCCCTCGCCGTGGGCGAGCACCGCGCCCTCCACGGCATCGACGATCTCGGTGCCGGTGAGGCCGAGATCGTCGATGTCAGGGCCGGACAGGAACCGGATCCACAGCGCTGGTCCGGTCTCTGCCTGGTCCACGACGGCGCGCCGGTCAGCTCTTGGACGCGTTGTACAGGAAGATGTGGCCGATCGCGGTCGGGTAGGCGCCGGTTACGGTCTTCGCGGTGGCCGTCAGGTAGTTGTAGAAGTACCCGAAGATGATCGGTGTCTGGTCCAGGAGCAGGGTCTCGATCTGCCCGGCGATCGTGCGCTGGGTGGACAGGTCGACGGTGGCGATGTACTTGCTCACCAGGCTGTCGTACTGCGAATTGCTGAAGTGCGCCGCGTTCCATGGCCCCGTGCCGGTCTTCGCGTTCGTGGTCTCCAGCGGGGCGGTCAGGAACACATTGGGCACGCTGCGGTGCCCGTAGTCCACCAGGCTCATCGTGGCGTCGAGCCAGTCCGAGTTGCCGAACGTGGCCTTGCCGTAGTAGGCGGTTGAGCTCTCGACCGTCAGTCCGATGTTCACCCCGATGGCCTTCGCCGACTGCACGACGATCTGGGCGTACTCGGGGATCTCCAGGAACTGCTCGGTGGTGAGGTGGGTGCTGAACCCGCTCGGGTGGCCGGCCGCGGACAGCAGCGACTTCGCCTTGCTGATGTCCTGCACCCGCTGCGGCACGCTGGTGTTCGTCGACGGGAACACCGGGGCGAACGGGCTGTCGTTGCCGATGTCCGCGTACCCCTTGAACAGCGCCTTCACGATCGCCGGGCGGTCCAGCGTGAGCGCGATCGCCTGGCGCACCCGCGGGTCGGTGAACGGCGCCTGATCACAGCGCATCGAAAGCTCACGGTGCGCGCTGGACCGCAGCTTGATGATGTTGTACGGCGCGCCGGAGGCGAGCAGCTGCTCGGCACCGGCCACGGCGAACTGCCCTACCACGTCGATCGACCCGTTGGACAGCGCGAGGATCTCTGGCGTCTGGGTGGCGTAGAACGTGAACTGGGTTTCGGCGGGCAGCGCCTTGGTGCCCCAGTACTGCTCGTTACGGGTGAACGTCGCGCCGACCTTGGCGGTGTAGCTCTTCAGCACGAACGGCCCGGTGCCGATGAACGAGCTCTGCCAGTCGGCCGGGTTGTAGCCGTCCGGAATGATGATCATGTTGTAGTTGTCGGACGAGGTCAGATACGGGAAGTTCCCGTTCGGCGCCGCGAGGTGAAAGGCGACAGTGAAGTCGTCAACCTTCTGCACCCCGGAGGGCGTGAGCACGCCGCCGAAGTTGGACAGCGCGTTCGACGCGTTCTTCGGGTTGGACTGGAGCTGGTAGGTGTAGACGACGTCGTCCGCGGTCAGCGCCTTGCCGTTGTGGAACTTGACCCCTTGGCGGATCTTGAACGTCCACACGTCCGCGGTGGCGTTCGACGACCAGCTCTCAGCCAGCACGGGCTTCAGCGCCAGGGTCTGAGTCGACAGGCAGAGGTACTCGCCGGTCTGGGCCAGCATGTCGAGGCCACCCTGGTCGGCCACGGTCAGCGGGTTGATCGCCGCGGTCGGCGTGACGATTCCCACCCGGATCGTCGCCCCGGACTTGCCAGAGGACGAGCTCGGCGGGGAAGACGAGCTCGTGCTGCCGCACGCCGAGACGATCGCGCCGAGCAGGGGCACGGAAATCCCGATAACCGAGCCGCGCCGGATGAATTCACGGCGCGACATCCTCCCGGCGGCGAACTCGTCGATGACGTGGTTCGCGATGTCGCCCTGGCCCTCTCTCAGCCTGCTGAGGCGGCGGTGGTCTGCATTCACGGGGATCCTCCCTAATTCACCGGTGCGCACGCGGGCCGGTGTAAGTGAGAAAAGCTACGTTCCTTGCGGGGGCTTGTCACGGCGCCTGCCCGACACGCTGCAGGACTGTTAGCCGATCGATGGGAATGTGACAGCTCATCAGGTGGCCGGGCGCGACCTCGCGGAGCGGCGGCTCCGTCGACTCGCACTCGCCGGTGGACAGTTTGCGCGGGCAGCGCGTGTGGAACACGCAGCCGGACGGCGGGTTCGCCGCCGACGGGATTTCGCCCTGCAGCCGGATCCGGTCCGGGCGCTGCCCGTCGAGGCTCGGCACCGCCGAGAGCAGCGCCTCTGTGTAGGGGTGATGCGGCCCGGCGAACACCGTCTCGGCGGGACCGATCTCCATGATCCGGCCGAGGTAGAGAACGGCGATGCGGTCGGACAGGTACCGCACGAGGCCAAGGTCGTGCGAGATGAACAGATACGTGACCTGTTCCTTGGCCTGCAGGTCGACCAGCAGGTTGAGGATCGCCGCCTGCACCGATACGTCCAGGGCCGAGGTCGGCTCGTCGCAGACCACGATGCGCGGGCCCCCGGCAAAGGCGCGGGCGATCGCCACCCGCTGCTTCAGCCCGCCGGACAGCTGGCTCGGGCGCAGCCCTAGCTGGCGGTCCTCCATGCGGACGGACCGGACCAGGTCGGCCAGGCGCTCGCGGAGGCGCGCCCCGGACAGGCCGGCCAGCCGGGACAGCGGCTGGCTGATCAGCCGGCGCACCGAGTGACGGCGGTTGAGCGCCGAGTCCGGGTTCTGGAACACGATCTGCAGCGCCTTCAGCTCGTCCCGGGTGCGGCGTCGGGCGTCGGGAGCCAGTGGCCCGCCGTCCAGGTCGATGACCGAGCCCTGGTCGGGCGGGATCAGGCCGAGAAGCGCCCGGGCCAGGGTTGTCTTGCCGCTGCCGGACTCGCCGACGAGGCCGAGCGTCTCGCCGCGTTCCAGGCTGAGGTCGACGCCGACCAGGGCCTTGACCGCTTCGCCTCGTGAGCCGAATGTCTTGGAGAGCCGTTCGAGCCGCACGACCGGCCGCTCGGCGTCGCGCACCTGGGGGATTTCCAGGTTGACCGGGGTGTTCCTGGGCAGGTCGTCGGCCTGTTCGTTCAGGTAGCAGCGCGACGTGCGGCCGTCGCCAACCGGGAAGGCCGGCGGCGGCGCGGCCCGGCACTGGTCCTCGGCGATTGGGCAGCGCGGGGCGAACACGCATCCCTTCGGCTCGTCGCCCGGCGTTGGCAGGAAGCCGGGGATCGTGTCCAGGCGCCCATGGTCCTTGCGCTGCCCGCGCCGCGGGATGCACCGCAGCAGGCCGACCGTGTACGGGTGGCGCGGCCGGTCGAACACCTCGCGGGCCGGGCCCTCCTCGATCAGCTCGCCGGCGTACAGGACGCCGACCCGGTCGCACATCTTGGCGATCACCGCGAGGTTGTGGCTGATGAACAGCACCGAGGTGGCGAACTCCTCACGCAGCTCGGCCACGAGGTCGAGCACCTCGGCCTCGACGGTCGCGTCGAGCGCGGTCGTCGGCTCGTCGAGGATCAGCAGGGAGGGCTCGGCGGCAAGCGCCATCGCGATCACGGCGCGCTGCGCCATGCCGCCGGACAGCTCGTGCGGGTAGCGCTCCATCACCCGGTGCGGGTCGGAGATCTGGACCTTGCGAAGCATGCCCTCGGCCCGCTCCAGCGCCTCGGCGTGGCCCAGGCCGGCGATCTCATACACCTCCGCGACCTGGCGGCCTACCTTGATCGACGGGTTCAGCGCCCGGCCGGGCTCCTGGTACACCATCGACACCGTGTGGGCCCGCAGGTCGCGCAGGGCCGCGTTGCCCATGGCCAGCGGGTCGGTGCCGTTGATGCGGATCGTGCCCGCGCTGACGCGGCCGTTGCGTGGCAGGTACCTGGTCAGCGCCAGCGCCACCGTGGACTTCCCGGAGCCCGACTCGCCCACCAGGCCGTACGATTCGCCGCCGCCGATCTGGAACGACACGTCGCGCAGGGCGCGACGGTCCTGGCCGCGCACCCGGTAGGTGACGTCCAGGTGCTCGACCGCCACGGTCGGGCGCGTCCCGCCCGCGGCGTCCGGCGCTGCCGTGGTATCCGCCGCGGTCACGACGACAGCACCTGCTCGATCGAGTCGGTGACCAGGTTGACGGCCACGACCAGCGAGGCGATCGCGAGCGCCGGGAACAGCGTCTCCCACCAGTAGCCCGCTGGCAGCACTCCGTAGTTCGCGGCGATGTCGGCCCCCCAGTCAGGCGTCGGCGGCTGCACCCCGAAGCCGAGAAACGACAGCGTGGCCACGGTGAAGACCGCGTATCCGATCCGCACGGTGAACTCCACGAGCACGACCGGCAGCACGTTCGGCAGCACCTCGATGGCCATGATGCGCGCTGGCTTCTCGCCGAGCAGGCGCGCCGACGACAGGTAGTCGAGCTGGCTCTCCACCAGCACAGCGGACCGGACGGTCCGGGCGATCAGCGGTGTGAACACGAGCCCGATGACCACGATCAGCGTCACCGTCGACGGTCCGAGCGCGACGATGAACAGGAACGCGACGATCGCGACCGGCAGCGCCAGCACCGCCTCGACGACCCGGCCGATCAGGATGTCGAAGACCCCGCCGAAGTAGCCCATGACCAGGCCGAGCGCGGTGCCGAGCAGCGTGCCGAGGATGGTGGCGGCCACGGCGATCAGCAGGATCTCCCGCGATCCCACGATGACCCGGGACAGCACGTCGCGGCCGAGCTGATCGGTACCGAACCAGTGCGCCGCCGACGGCGGGGAGTTGGTGGCCAGCAGCTGCTGGGCGGTCGGGCTGTGCGGTGCTATCAGCGTGCCGAAGATCGCGCAGACGACCCAGAACAGCAGGATCGCCGCGCCGGCCAGGAACGTCGGGCGGCGCAGCAGCAGCCGCCAGGGTGGCATCGCCCGCCGCATCGCCGCGTGCGCGGCCGTGACCTCCGGGGCCTCGGCCGGGGTGGTTGAGCCCAGGTCCACGCCGCTCATCCGGTGCCGCCGAGGCGCAGCCGCGGGTTGAGCACCGTGTAGAGAACATCCGCGATGAGCGTGGCGACCATGTAGACGACGCCGATCGTGAGCACACCGGCTTCGAGCATCGGGAAGTCCTTGGCGGTGGCGGCGGTGAAGATCAGTTTCCCGATGCCCTGGTAGTTAAACAGCGTCTCCACCACGACGAGCCCGCCGATCAGATAGCCGGTCTGGGTGGCGATGACCGTGATCGTCGGGAGCAGCGAGTTTCTCAGGATATGCCGCCGGATCACCACCGACCGCTTCAGGCCCTTCAGCGTGGCGGTGCGCGCGTAATCGGACTCGAGCGCCTCGATCGTTCCCGCCCTAGCCATCCGCGCGATGTACCCGAACAGGATCAGCACCAGCGGGATCGCGGGCAGGATCAGGTGGTCGAGCTGGGATCCGAATGAGGCGCCCGCGCCGGCCGAGGCTGAGACGGGAAACCACTTCAGCTCGACACCGAAGATCACGATGAGCACGATGCCGGAGACGAACTCGGGCACGGTGGTCGCCGAGAGTCCGGTGACCGAGATGACCCGGTCGGGGAACCGGCCGTAGTTCAGCGCCGCGACCACTCCGCCGAGGATGCTGAGCGGCACCACGATGATGAACGCCAGCGCCCCGAGCTTGACGGAGTTCACCAGCGCCGCGCCGATGAACGGCGCGACCGGCGACCGGAACTGGTAGGACAGGCCCATGTTGCCGTGCAGCAGGCCGGTGACCCAGGCCCAGTACTGGGCGAGCAGCGGCCGGTCGACGCCGAGCTGCTGATCGAGCGCGTGCACCGCGCTCTGCGCGGCCAGCGGGCCGAGGATCGCGCGGCCTGGGTCTCCGGGAAGCACCTGCCCGGCGAAGAAAACGATAACGCTGAGCAGCCAGAGAGTGACGACGGCGAGCCCGAGGCGCCTCAGGATGTATGTCGCCACGACTCCCCCTGGACGCTACGGACGGCATCGCACGCGTCATCGGATCTGCCAAAGCCTAGTTACCAGTCGGAAACGCTGCAACGAATCGGGTGACGTTGGAAATCGAAACGTGACCTATTCCCGCCGGCCCACGTCCCCTATTAGCCTCGGCGTCATGGCGGACAACGCGATGCCGATCGGCGAGAGCCCCGTCGGTGAAGGTGCTGATGCCGTGCACATCAGCACCGTGCTCGGCAGCCGGAATGGGCCGGGCGGGGTGGCCTGGGCCACCCCGCCCGCCACGCCATGAAGATCACCGCTATCAGGCTCGACCGGATGCGGCTGCCGCTCGACCCGCCGTTCTTCGCGGCCTGGGACCCGGTGCCGCGACGTCACTTCGACGCGACGCTGGTCCGGGTGGAGACCGACGAGGGCGTGACCGGGTACGGCTCGGGCGACACCATGGACGGCTTCGAGCCGTACGCGGGGCTGTTCGTCGGCCGCGACCCGCTGCGGATCGCCGCGCACGTAGCCGTGCTCGAGACGATCAGCTTCCACGCCGGGAGGTACTGGCCGCTGGAGGCCGCCCTGTGGGACATCGCCGGCAAGGTGTCGGGGCTGCCGGTGTCGGTGCTGTTCGGCGGCGCCGCTCGCGGGATCCTGGCGTACGCGTCGTTCGGCGAGCTTCGCAGTCCGGCAGAACGCGCGGATGCTGCCCTCGCCGCGGTGGCGGCCGGCTTTCGAGCAGTCAAGATCCGCATAGCACGAGACGATCTGGCCGGCGGCCTGGCCGCGGTGCGGGCCACCCGCCAGGCCGTCGGCGACGACGTCGGCATCATGGTCGACCTGAACCAGTGGTGGCGGATGCCCGGCGACACCTCACAGGCCATTGACGCGCCCGCGGTCCGGCCGCTGGCCGCCGAACTGGCCGGGCTCGGCGTGCTGTGGCTGGAAGAGCCGCTGCCCGCGCGCGACACCGCGGGCATGCGGGCGCTGCGGGAGCAGACCGGGATCCGGGTCGCCGGGGGCGAGATGGCACGCGGTGCCGGTGAACTGCTCGACGCGCTGGCGGCCGGCGCGCTCGACGTGGTCCAGCCCGACGTGGTGCTCGCGGCCGGCCTGCTGCGGGCCCGCACCGTGGCCGAGGTGGCCATGCTCGGCAACCACTGGTTCACCCCGCACACCTGGACCAACGGGCTCGGCCTGCTCGCGAACCTGCAGGTGACCGCGGGCGTCGGCGGCGGCCCGTACCTGGAGTTCCCCTGGGACCCGCCGGGCTGGACCGAGCAGCGGCGTGACTTCTTCCTCGCGGAGCCGCTGCTCATCGACGCCGGTGGGTTCCTGGCCGTGCCCGCCCGGCCCGGCCTCGGGGCCGAGATCGACGAGGCCGCGGTCGCCCGGTGGGCGCGGCCATGACCGTGCACGACGCGATCGCAGGGACCGAGATCGCCATCACTCCCACGCCGAGCGCCTACTTCGGCAGCGGCGTCGTCGCCAGGCTTCCCGGGCTCCTCTCCAGCACCGGGAGCGATGCCGCGGTCGTGGTCACCGACGCCGCGCTCGCCGCCACGCCGGTGGTCGCCAGCGTCACCGATGTGCTGGCGGCGGGCAGCTTTCCGGTGACGGTCTTCAGCGGGGTGCACCCAAATCCGACGACCGGCGACCTCGCGGCCGGGGCGGATGCGGTCGCCGCGGTAGGCAGGGCGGGCGCACGGGTTGCACTGGTGGCGGTGGGCGGCGGGTCGCCAATCGACGCGGCGAAGGGCATCGCGCTGGCCGCCGTCAACCCGCAGCGCGGGCGGGACCTGGACTACCGGGGCCAGTTCGCGCACCGCGCCCTGCCGGTCGTCGCGATCCCGACGACGGCGGGGACCGGGGCGGAGACGAACGCGTTCGGCGTCGTGACCGATGAGCAGACGCGCCGCAAGTTCTACGTGGGTCACGCGAGCACGCTTCCTGTGGCCGCGATCCTCGACCCCGACCTGACCGCTGGCCTGCCGCCGGCGGCAACGGCGGCCACCGGCATGGACGCGCTGACCCACGCGCTGGAGTCCTATCTCTCGGTCCGTGCGAACCCCTGGTCGGACGGCATCGCGCTGCAGGTCATTCGGATGGTCGCGGCTCACCTGCCCAGGGCGCACGCCGACGGCGGTGACCGGGAGGCCAGAGCTCAGATGCTGCTGGCCGCGCACATGGCGGGCATCGGGATGGCCACCACGGGCCTCGGCCTGTGCCACGCGATCGGGCACGCGATCGGCGGCCGGTTCGGCGTCGCGCATGGCGTCGCGCTGACCTCGGTGCTGCCGGAGGTGCTCCGCTTCAGCACGCCGGCCCGCGGGGAGCGCCTGGCGGGCGTCGCGTTCGCGCTGGCCGCCGGCGACGCGGCCCGGGATACCGGCTGGAACGCGGACGCGGCGGTCAACGCGGTGGCCGCGCTGGCCGGCCGGGTCGGGATGACCCAGCGGCTGGCCGGCCTCGGGATCACCAGCGCGGACTTCGGCCAGCTCGCCGCCGACGCGCTCGACGACGAGGTGCTGGCCAACGCGCCGCGCCAGCCCACGGCCGCCGACATCAGCTCGATCCTGCTCGCCTCCGACCAGCGGTGACGCCGCGGCCCGTGAACACCGCGCGGGTGGGGGGGAAGGACGCCAAGGCGAGGCCCCGGCCGGCCGGGCCCGGGCGGGGACAATGGATGATGAACCGGAAGCGGCGGGGGCGACCCGCCGTGGCTCGCGATCACCGACTCGACGAGGAGGCGGCCATGACCGCTGCGCCCACCCCCGGCCGGCCGGCGGCCGGC
>Ga0335074_10015700_pt1 | contig 10649 bp, 6 predicted proteins | sample Lox_Sample_23_FD_206715 | JGI IMG/M metagenome (GOLD analysis project Ga0335074, IMG submission 206715) | Soil microbial communities from Loxahatchee National Wildlife Refuge, Florida, United States - Lox_Sample_2.3 | ecosystem: Environmental > Terrestrial > Soil > Wetlands | place: USA: Florida...
ACGACGAAGCGGATTATTACTATGCGGCTTCTGGTTAACATTCCGTGAAGCGGATGCCGTTCGCCGGCGCTCCGGCCGCCGACATCGATGGCTCGACGCGATTCGCTGCCATTGCGGCGGCCGCGCCGCTGTTGCGCGGGCCGCGTCATTGGCGAGCTGCCGGTTGCGTGGCGTGCCGCCGATTGGCTGGCGAGCCACCCCGAACGATCGATGTCAGTCGGACCCGCCAGGTGCGCCATCGCCGGGGCAGCATCGGCTGGGCCTGCGGTGATACCAGAGAGCAATGCCGCTCGCCCGCCTCGCCGCAACCGTCTACCCTGGGCGAATGAACGACCTCGCGCCGCCGCTCGTCTCCAACGTGCCGGAATATACCGTCTCGGACATCTCCAGCGCGGTGAAGCGCGCGCTGGAGGGCCAGTTCGGCCGCGTCCGCGTGCGCGGCGAGATCACCGAACTCAAGCGCTATCCCTCCGGCCACATCTATTTCTCGCTGAAGGATGAAGGCGCGAAACTTGCTGGCGTGGTGTGGAAGTCCGCGGTGCGCGGCCTCGGCATGGCGCCGGAGAACGGCGTCGAGGTGATCGCCACCGGCCGGATCTCCTCCTATGCCGAGCGCTCCTCCTACCAGCTTATCGTCGAGCGCATGGAGTATGCTGGTGCCGGCGCGTTGCTCGCGCGCATCGAGATGCTGCGGGTCCGCCTCGCCGCCGAGGGCCTGTTCGATGCCGCTCGCAAGCGCCCCCTGCCGGTGCTGCCGGAGGTGATCGGCGTGGTGAGCAGCGAGCGCGGCGCGGTGATCCAGGACATTCGCACCACGATCGCCCGGCGCTTCCCGCGCTCCGTCCTGCTGTGGCCCGTGCCGGTGCAGGGCGAGGGCGCGGCGGAGCGCATCGCGGACGCCATCGCCGGGTTCGATGCGCTGCCCCTGGGCGGCAAGGTGCCGCGGCCCGACGTGCTGATCGTCGCCCGTGGCGGCGGCAGCCTGGAAGACCTGATGGCGTTCAACGACGAAGCGGTGGTGCGTGCCGCCGCCGCCTGCCGCATTCCGCTGATTTCCGCGGTCGGGCACGAGACCGACACCACGCTGATCGACTTCGCCTCGGACCGCCGGGCGCCGACCCCCACCGCCGCGGCGGAACTGGCGGTCCCGGCGCGCACCGATTTGGTGGCCGACCTCGAGCATAAGGCGGCGCGCCTGGTCGGCGGCCTGAACAGGCTGGCGCAGGAGCGGCGGCTGGCGCTGTCGCGTGCCGAACGGGGGCTGCCCGACCTGCCCGCCTTGCTCGGCACCGCGCGGCAGCGGCTGGATGACCGCGCCGAGCGCCTGGTGCTGGCACTGCCCAACCTGGTGGAGCGGCGCCGCGCCGCGTTGGTGGCCGCCGAGCGCCGGCTGCCCGACCTGCCGTCCGTGCTGCGGGCCAGCCGCGAGAGGGTGCAGGAGCGGGGCACGCGGCTGGTGCTGGCGCTGCCGAGCCTCGTGGCCACCCGCCGCGGTGCTGTCGCGCTGTGCGGGCACAGGTTGGTTGCCTGCCTGCGCCATGCGGTCGGGCGCATCCACGCCGATGCCGGCCGCACCTTGGCACGGCTCAGCGACGCGCCGGTGCGCGCCGGGCTGCGCGAGGCGCGGGCGAAGCTGGGCGGCACGGGGGCGCGGCTGGAGTCGGTCTCGCCGCTGGCGGTGCTGCAACGCGGCTACGCGCTGGTGTCCGACCCGGCCGGGCATCCGTTGACCAGCGCCGGTTCGGTGAAGCCCGGCGCGCGGCTACGGCTGCGCTTCGCCGACGGGGAGGTGGGCGCGACCGCTGATGGCGCGCGGCGCGGCGACCGGCAGGGCGAGCTGGCGCTGTAGATGTTCGTGCAGTTTGTTTGATCCGGCGTCAGTCCGGCAGTCGCTGTCCTGCGTGAATTCGTAATTCCGGCAATCTCTCCATCCGGTTAGCGCGGGCGAACCCAGCCGTGGTCGGCACGCAATGAACAGGGGCCGGAAGCCTGCGCCAACCGGACAGGGACATCCAGCAAACTTGGGATGATCAGGCGGCGCCGAAGGCGGCGTTAGTACTGCTCCGCTATACCACCACCCGTTGCGCGCGGTTGAACCGGGGCGGCGGCGCGCCGAGCTTTGCCAGCGCATAGGTCGATGCGTTCACGTCCAGTGTTCCGCTGATGTGATTGCGCATGGCGAGCAAGTCGCGGAACATTCGCTGAAATTGCTCGCCCGCGTTCATTGTGCGCCCGCCGTTCACCTCAAGCACGCGGAACACCGCCCTGGCGCAATGCGCGATCGCATGCGCCGCGTCGTAACGGCAACGGGCGCGCAGCACGTAGGGGATCTCCTCGCCGCGCGTCACCCGCGCGAGAAAATCCTGCCAGGTCAGGGTCAGCCGTGTGTGCGCGGCTTCGACCTCGGTCAGCGATTCCGCCAGCCGCAGATGCAGGTCCGATCCGGCCGATACGGTGCGGCCGGCCGCGGTGGAAACCCGCGCGCGATTGTTCTCGATGAATAATGTCAGCGCACCGCTGGCGGCGCCGATCGCGGGAGTGGCGATCGCGTAGGGGAACACGCACGACCACGGCAGCCGGTATAGCGGCCGATCGTTCACGGCGCGGCCCGGATCGGCATGCTCGTAGACCTGGGTAGACGAGTGGGTGCGATACTCGGGCACGAAGGCATCGGCGACGATGACGTCCTTGCTGCCGGTCCCGGCGAGGCCGATGACGCGCCAGCTCTCCGGGTCCACCGCGAAATCACCGCGGGGGACGAGGAAGCTGCGGAATTCGGGACCGAGGCCGTCGTCGTCATCCGGCACCACCGCGCCCAGGATTACCCAGTTGCAATGATCCACGCCGCTGGAGAACCCCCAGCGGCCGGACAGTCGGAATCCGCCCGGTGCGCGGCGAACCTGGCCGGTGGGTGCATAGGACGTCGATGCCAGCGTATCCGGATTGGCCGACCAGACGTCGCTCTGCGCTTGCGGGTGAAACATGGCAATGTGCCAGGGATGGATGCCGACCACGCTCGCTACCCAGCCGGTCGAGCCGCAGGCCGAGGCGACACGCAAAGCCGCCTCGAAGAATGCGCCGGCGGGGAATTCCAGGCCGCCCCATTGCCGCGGCTGCACGGCGCGGAACAGGCCCGCTTCGGCCAGGCGGCCGATCATGTCGGGAGAGACGATGCCGTTGCGTTCTGTCTCGGCGGCGCGGTCGCGGATTACGGAGAGGAGCGCGTCGATGTTGCGCAGGAGGCTGTCCGGGTCGACGGGAAGGCGCTCGCTGAGTTGGGGCGATGCGGACATTGGGGTCCTCGGGGGTGGGTGGAGGCGGTGCGGAGCCTGCAAACGTTCACATAGTGCTGGGCGGGGAGGCAATCGCGGGAGGGTGTAGAGTGGTGGCCGAGACCAGCAGATATCTGCCGGTCCGTTTCCGAGGTGCGACACTGCGATATTGAAAAGTTGCCTCAAGGTCGGATCTGGGTGATGGCGACGCGCCATAGGAGACGGCCATCGCCTCGGGGCGCGCTCGATTGCTCGTTGCGACCGCACGCTGCTGGCCTGCCCGACGGCAGCGTCAACTTGTCCGTGGATCGGGCAACAAGAACCCGGAATAGGGCGAGCCCTGCGGCATGAGTAAGGTTTTTCCCAGCTTTCGGCTTGACGTGGACCCCCAGAGGCCCAATGCCCTTTCATCTATCGTCCCGGTCGATGCGCGAGCACGGCGCCGATCGGTGTTCAACCGCGGCGCCATGCCGCAGGAGATGTCCCTGGCAGCAATTCAGCCGGTTGCTGCCGGACGTGCTGCCGATCGTGCAGGACGATCAGTTTCCGATTTCCCCGCCCCTGATGCGATCAACGACTTCGTCAATGGACCCGCGAAAGTAGAAGGCTTGCCCGGGCATGTGATCGTGCTGCCCGTGGATGATCTCACGGCATCCGCGAAGCGCTTCGGTTAGCGAGATGTACAAGCCGGGTCGTTGCGTGTAGCGTTCGGAAACCAAGAATGGTTGCGTGAAGAAGTTCATCAGCTTCCATGCGCGGTCAGTTTCGGCCTGGCCGGCAGTGCACGCGGACTCGCGACAGTTGCCCCAAGGCAGCACGGCGAGTGCCGTTTTGACGGCGCGTGCGACGCCAGCATGCTCTGCGCGGTTCCACCTCGCTTCGACAACGCCGCAGCGGCGCGCCAGCCTACCGCAGGGCTCCGCTCGGACTCCGCGGCCGAACCCCCCAGGCGGAGGTGAGTTCCGCTAATCAGCCCCCGCCTTCCCCCCGATAGGCGGCCATCGCTGCCAGCGCCGCCGCGGCACGGGCCATCGGCGCGGACCAATCCCCCAGTTTGTCCTGGCGAAAGATCGTCAGGCTGGGATACCACGGGCTGTCTGCACGGCCCGACAGCCACCGCCAGCAATTGTCGTAGCGGTCGATCAGGAACACCGGCTTGCCCATGGCGCCGGCCAGATGCACCACTGCGGTGTCGACGCTGATCACCACGTCGAGATTGGCGATGATCGCGGCGGTGTCGGCGAAATCGGCTGCGGCTGCCATCGGATCGACCAGCGCCATGCCCTCCGGCGCCACCTGCACCTGGTCTTGTGCCGGGCCCTTCTGCAGGCTCACGAACAGTACGTCCGGCACCGCCGCCAGCGGCGCGAAGGTGGTGAGGCTGACGCTGCGCCGGCGATCCACCGTGGAAAAACCCGCCAGCCATGGCCGTGCCTGGCCGGCCCAGGCCAGACCGACGCGCAGGCGAGCCGCCGGCAGCCGCTGTGCCCACTCGGCCGTGAGTGCGGGATCGGCCTGCAGGTACGGCCAGGATGGCACGGTCGCCACCGTCGATTCGAAGGCACGCGGCAGGCTGACGAATGGGCAGTGGTAATCGAAGGGCGGCAGGGTGGCATCGCCGGTGATCACGGTCTCAATGCCGGTCACGCCGCGCGTCAGCCGCACTAGGGGCCCGGGGACCCAGGCCAGCACCTGGGCGCCACGTTCTGCCAGCAGAGGGGCGTAGCGCAGGAATTGCAGCGTGTCGCCGAAGCCTTCCTCATGCGTCAGCAAAATGGTGCGGCCAGTCAGGTCCCCGGCCTCGCGCAACGCCGGCAGCAGCAAGGCCAGGGGCAGCGACACCGCGCCCTTCACGCGCAGGCGCCATTCGTAGTCGGGCCAGGCCTCCTCCCAGCGTCCGGCCTGCAGCAACGCGACCGCGCGGTTCACGCGGATTTGCGCGTCGTTGGGCGCCGCGGCCACCGCGCGGGCATAGGCCGCGAGCGAGCGCTCGAACTGCCCCTCGACCTTCAGCAACAGGCCGAGATTGGCCCAGCTCGGCGCCAGGTCGGGATCGAGTGCCACCGCCTGTTGGAAATGCCAGATCGCCTGGGTGTTTTGCCCGACCTCCGCCAGCGCCAGCCCCATGCCGTGTTGCGCGGGGGCGGAGCGAGGATGCAGCACCAGCCCCTCCCGCAACAGCGCGATGGCCTCCACGTGCTCGCCGCCGTCTTGCAGGAAGGTGGCGAAGGCCTGGCGAAGGCGGAAATCCTCCGGCGCCAGCTTCAGGCAGGCCTGGAACTGCGCCGTGATCTGGGCGCGCGAGAACCGCGGCAGCAACGCGGGCAGGTCGCCGCAGGGGTGCGGCTCGTTGGGCCGCTCCCTTGCCACGCGGTCGAGAATGGCGGCCGCCCGCTGCGTCTGGCCGCGCGCCGCGACCGAAAGGCCGAGCAATAGCAGGCCCTCCACATCGACCGAGTCGTCGGCGAGGATGCGGCCGCTCGCTGCCTCCGCCCGCCGCCATTCGGCTGCCCCCAGCCGGTCCACTACAATTCCTCGCTGTCGCTGCCGCTCCGTCAGTTGCATGGGCATCCCTCCCGCAAGCGGAGGGAGCATCGCGGAGGAACGTTAAGAAGTGGTGTACGGCGGCGAGATTATGTGAGGGAGGCGCATTTTCTGTCGTGGTCGAGCTCGACACGGCCATGCGTCCGCGCCGATCGGGGGCGTTGGGCCCGAGTGGCCCGCTCGGCGGTGCGTCGACGGCCGGGTCAGGCCCGGCGATGACGTGAAGGCATCGCCGGTCAGGACACCAGCGTCTCCTGCTCCCGCTGCTTCAGCTCCGATGGTGTGCTGCCATCCCAGGCCGTCCTGGCCAAATTTCCCGACGGCGTCGTCTTGTGGTTTGGTGGTGACGACCAGGCGCGCCTGGTCAGCTTACCGCGCCATGGTCGCGCAGTTCGGCGATCTGCGCGTCGGTGTAGCCCAGTGCGCGCAGCACCTCGTGGGTATGCTCGCCGGCCGCGGGAGGTTGGCGGCGCAATGCCGGCGCCTCGTCGCCGAAGCAGATCGGCGTCGTGGGCAGCTTCGCCACGTTGCCGTGCGGCATGCGGATCGGCAGCATCCGCCCATGGGCGTTGAGTTGCGGATCACGGAACAAGTCCGAGGGGGTGCGGACGGGGGAGAACGGGATGTTTGCCTCGTCCATGAGGTGCTCCAGCGTGGCGATGTCGTGCTGTAGCGCGATCTCGGCGACGTATTCGCGCAGCGCGGGGCGGTTGTTCACGCGGTCGGCGTTGGTGGTGAAGCGCGGATCGGCAAACAGCTCTGGGCGGGCGAATTTGTCGCAGAAGGTGCGCCAGTGGTTGTCGGAGGTGATGCCGATGAAGAGCTTCTCGCCGTTCTTGGTGGGGAACGTCTCGTAGATGCCCCAGGCGCCCGTGCGTGCCGGCATGGGCGGGGGCGGGGCGCCGGTGGCAGCCTCGCCTGCCATGTGCTGGGCCACCAGGAAGGCCGAGGATTCGAACAAGGAGCTGGTGACCTTGCGGCCGATGCCGTCGCGGTCGCGCTGGCGGAGTGCTGCGAGCAAGCCGACCACGCCCATCACGCCCCCCATGATGTCGATCACCGAGGAGCCGGCGCGCAGCGGCTGGCCCGGCGGGCCGGTCATGTAGGCGAGGCCCGTCATGAACTGTGCCAGCTCATCGAGCGAGGGGCGATGTTCGTACGGGCCGGGCAGGAATCCCTTCATTGCGAGGTAGACCAGGCGCGGATTCAGCTCGTGTACCGTGTCCCAGCCCAGGCCGAGCCGTTCCATCGTGCCGGGACCGAAATTCTCGATTAGCGCGTCGGCGTTGCGCACCATGTCCTTGGCGACGGCGAGGCCGGCGGGCGATTTCAGGTCAAGGCAGACGCAGCGCTTGTTGCGGTTGAAGTAGACGAAGAAGCCCGTGGCAAAGCCGTGCAGGCGGCGCGTTCGGTCACCTTCGGGCGCCGGCTCCACGCGGATCACGTCGGCGCCGAGATCGGCCAGCACCATGCCGCAAGAGGGGCCCATCACCGTGTGGGTGAATTCGAGGACCGTGAGGTCGGAGAGGGGATCAACTGGCATGGGGCGTAGACTATAGCGCCGCCGCTGCGCGGGCGAGATGACGCGCCGTCAGATGACGCGCCGTCAGGCCGAAAGCCGTCAGCGAACGCAAAACGCCGAGTGGCGCGAGGGTGGTGCCGACCGTGTCATTGGCGGCCGAGGGGTCATGGGCGCCCACGTGCCCCGCCCGCCCGGGTGTCCCGTGCACGTACTGCCCAGCACGCACCGCCGGTGCGGTTTGTTACGGCCAAGAACAATTCACCGCCGAGGGCAGTTCGTTTCGATCAACAACAGTCCACCGCAGATTACACAGATTGCACAGATCAAGGCGTAGAGGCTTATCGCGATTGTATCACGAACGCATTCGTGCCTATTTCTGATGCATATCCATGCCTTCATCCGTGAAATTTGTGGTGAACTGAAATTCTGCCGCTGACCGCACCGGCACAGCGGGTCTCCCGTTGACCCTCCCGGCGGGAATTCGCCCTCGACGGTGCTACAGCAGTTCCGCCACCGCGGCGCGGAAGCGGGTGATCGCGGCCAGATGATCCGCCGGCGTATTGCCGGCGATCCGCTTGTGATGGCCGCCCGGGAAGGTGGTGTGCGCCGTCGCATGCGTCACACCCGCCCGCTTCCAGAACGCCAGTTCCTGCCGCCAGTCGTCCTCGCCCCCGGCGCCCGGCGAGACCCATACTTCGATGCCGACCTCGGCCGGGTCGCGGCCCTCCGCCCGCGTAAGGGCGCGCAGCTTGTCGAAGGCGGCCAGCGCGGTGTCGTCGGGGGGATAGGCGAGCGGCATGAACCCGTCGCCGTATTTCGCGGTGCGACGGAAGGTCGCTTCGGCATGGCCGCCGAACCACAGCGGCACTTTGCCGGAGGCGGGGCGCGGATTGATCCCCGCATCGTCGATCGTGTGCCACTTGCCCTGGAAGGTCACATGCTGGTTCGCCCACAGCGCCTGCATGACCCGCACTTGCTCTACCGAGCGCGCGCCGCGATCGCGGAAATTCTCGTTCAGCGCGGTGAACTCGATTTCATTCCAGCCGACGCCGATGCCGAGGCGGAAGCGTCCGCCGCACAGCACGTCCAGCGACGCCGCCTGCTTCGCCACCAGCACGGCCTGGCGCTGTGCCAGGATCAGCACGCCGGTGGCGAAGCCGATGTTGCGCGTGCAACCGGCGAGGAAGCCAAACAACACGAACGGATCGAGATACGGCGACTGCGACGTGCCAATGCGCTCATCGCCCTTGTGGCTGGCGGGATTGGCCCCGACCACGTGGTCCGGCGCGACCAGGTAATCGTAGCCGAGCCCCTCGGCCGCCTGCGCGTAATCGCGAATCGCGATCGGATCGACGTTGAGGTCGGCTGTTGGGATCGATGCACCGAGCTGCATGGTCTCACCCTTCAATGTGGTAGTTTGTTGGCTCGCAGTTTGTTCGCTCGCAGTGTGCCGCGCCACGCGTCATTGCGAGGCGCGGAGCGGCGAGGCAACTTCGTTCAATGCGCCCATCCGGTTAGCGCAGGTCATGGCCTGGCCGGCGCTGCCCAGCCGATCGCGGCGCGGTTTCCTGCGCAAACCGGATAGGCGCATCGTTCAAATAGGTGCTCCGGCCGACCGTGCGCCGCTCGACCGAGGTTGCTTCGGCGCTGCGCGCCTCGCAATGACATGGGTACCGCCGCTACCGCGAGATGGAACCGCAGCTACAGTACATCCCCGATCGCGTCACGGTAGTGCCGCAGCGCGCTCAGGTGATCTGCCATGGTGTGCCCCGTGATCCGCCGATGCGTGCGGCGGTTGAAGGTGGTGGTGAGGCAGAGATGCGACGCACCGGCCTTCTTCCAGAACGCGGCTTCCTGCTTCCAGTCGGCGGCGGTGCCGCTGCCGCACGAAGTCCACACTTCAATGCCGACGGCGGACGGATCGCGTCCGGCCTCGCGCGTCAGGCTGCGCAACTTGTCGAAGATCGCCAGCGCCGCGTCGTTTGGCGGATATGCGTTCGGCATCCAGCCGTCGCCCCATTTGGCAATGCGCGGCAATGTCAGGTCGTGGTGGCCGCCGTACCAGACCGGCACGCGGCCCGAGGCGGGCCGCGGATTGATCCCCGCATCCTCGATCGTGTGGTACCTGCCGTTGCACGTCACGTGCTGGTTCGCCCACAGCGCCTGCATCACCTGCACTTGCTCCTCCGAGCGGCGGCCGCGGTTCTTGAAATTCTCATTGAGGCCGACGTACTCGGCCTCATTCCAACCGACGCCGATCCCCAGGCGGAAGCGCCCGCCGCACAGTACGTCGAGGCACGCGGCCTGCTTCGCCACCAGCACCGTCTGCCGCTGCGGCAGGATCAGTACGCCGGTGGAGAAGCCGAGCTTTGTCGTGCAGCCGGAGAGAAATCCGAACAATACGAACGGATCATGGAACAGGTCGTCGTTGTCGTTGCGGTCCCAGCCGGGACGAGAGGCGGCGTTGACGCCCAGGACGTGGTCCGGCGCTTCGAGGAAATCATAGCCCGTTGCTTCCACGCTCTGGGCAAAGTCACGCACGACGGATGGATCCCCGCCGATGTCGCCGAACGGCACAAGTGCACCAAGCTGCATGGTCGTATCCTCTTGTCGGGCCGGCGTGATGCCGGCCGCGTCTTGCCCGCTATGACGATGCAGCCGAGCCGGCGAGTCAACCGCCGTCCGTCAACGAGCGCACCGCGCCGCATGCCGTCGTCAGCGCAACGTGCGGGACGTAGTTGTCATTGCGAGGTGGTGGATGCGGTTGTCCCTGCGAGTCCCATTGGGCCGCAGCCATCTCGTGGCATTGCGAGCCCCATCGGGCCGCAGCAATCCCGGTCATGCTGGTGCACCGACTCGCGTGCGCCGACCCGAGCGAGGTTGCTGCGTCCCGCCGCGCCTCGCTCGCGGTCCTCGCAATGACGATGGCTTACTGATCCGCGTCGAGCACCGCCTTCAGCTTGTCGGGCGGGACAGCAATCTTCTCGATCCCAGCGCGCTCCTGTTGCAGCAGCATGGTGATGCGCGAATCCCGCTGGCCCCAGCCGCGGTTCAAAGCCTCGGTCAGTTCCTGGTGCGCGAGCGTGGTCAGCCGCATCGGCACGCTGACATCGCGGGCCAACTGGCAGGCCAGCGATACGTCCTTGTGCAGCAGCCGCAATGCGAAATCCGCCGGATCATAGATGCCGGTGAGGAAGCCGCGCGACATGCGGTCGAACAAGCGGGCGCGGCCGCCGGCGCCCTGGCGGATCGCCTCCCATAGCGGCAACGGCTCGACGCCGGCCTTCACGCCCATGGTGAACACTTCCGCC
>Ga0335074_10015701_pt1 | contig 10649 bp, 7 predicted proteins | sample Lox_Sample_23_FD_206715 | JGI IMG/M metagenome (GOLD analysis project Ga0335074, IMG submission 206715) | Soil microbial communities from Loxahatchee National Wildlife Refuge, Florida, United States - Lox_Sample_2.3 | ecosystem: Environmental > Terrestrial > Soil > Wetlands | place: USA: Florida...
CTGACAGCGGTCCGACCCGGACGATGCGCTCACCCGCGATCGCGAGCCTCTCCCTGCTGGTGGCAAGCACGGTCAGGTGACCGCAGTTGGCCAGCAGTTTCTCCGCGAATACGGCCACCACAGGCAGCAGGTGCTCACAATTATCGAGCACGAGCAGCGCCCGCCCCCGGCCGAAATACTCGTGCAGCGCGGCCTCGAGCGACTGCCCGGCGCGCTCGGTAAGCCCGAGGACGGCAGCGGTAGCCTCGGCGACGTAGCTCTCCTGGACCGGGACCAGGTCGACGAAACTTACTCCCAGCGGGTACTCGGCGACCGTTGCCTGCGCGATCGTGGCGGCCAGCCGGGTCTTCCCGACACCGCCCGGTCCGAGCATGGTCACCAGGCAGTTTTCCGCGAGTGCGGCGAGTACCTCGCCTTGCTCGTCCGACCTGCCGATGAAACTGGTCTTGGTGGACGGCAGGCCAGCCACCTCCGACGCCGCCGTCTGCTGGCGTGTCGCTACAGCCGGAGCAAGTTCGGCCAGTGAGCGCCGGTCCGGCACGCCGAACTTCCGCAGCAGCGAGGAGACGTGGCTTTCGACCGTGCGGACGGAGATGTGCAGCCGACCCGCAATCTGCGCATTGCTCAGATTCGCGCCGATGGCTTTCAGGACTTCCGCTTCCCGCTCGGACACGGACGCCTTTGCCGTCACCCCGCCCTCCTACCCCTCTCGGGTCTGGGTAACCTGCCGCGTCCGGCCATCATGACCGCCCACGGCGAGCCGGCCCCCGCTACGGCAGCGGGCCGGTTCCTTAGTTGTACTAATCACAGGTATAACACCAGAAGAGGGCGCTCAAGTCTGCGCGTCCGGCAACGCCACCAAACCAGCTCACGTCTAGGCGGCTTTTGCCCAGCTCACGGGCCGAATTGTGGCTGCTGTACCGCCAGCCGGGCTTACGCTGCATGGATTGCCGCGTCATATCGGGCTTTCTGCACCGATGGGCGGGGAAGGCGGAGAGCATCGGCGGATAGCGGGCGACAGAATAGGTGAAAGGAATGTGCCAATGACACGTTGTAGCAGCCTTGATAAGACCGGGCGTCGTACCGCTCCGCGGTTGGCCGCGCTGGTGGTGGCCGTGCTCGCCGGGGCCGGCCTGGCGGCCTGCAGCAGCACGGCCACGAGTTCCGGCTCGGCGGGCAAGCCAGTTTACGGCGGCACGCTCCGGGTGATTTCCAACGCCGGCCCCGGCGAACTCGATCCCGTGCCTACCTATAACTTCGCGGGCTACGAACTCGAGCGCGGGTACGCCCGGCAGCTGATCAGCTACCCGACGACCTCGCCGGCAACTACTTCCGGCCCCGCCTGGACGCAGGCCAACACCTTGGTGCCTGACGTAGCGACCGAGGTGCCGTCCGCCGCGAACGGCGGCATCACCGACGGCGGGCTGCTGTACACCTACCACATCCGCCCCGGGGTGGCCTGGAACTCCTCGCCGCCCCGCCAGGTGACTGCGGATGACTTCATCCGCGAGTTCAAGGCCTTCTGCAATCCGACGTTCCCGGTGGGAAACGTGACCTACTACAACTCGACGATTGCCGGATTCGCCGCGTACTGCACCGCCGAGGACAATCACTTCAGCGCCAAGGGCGCGCCGGCGGCCACGGCGGCCTCGGTGGCGGCCTGGCAGGACGGCCACGCCATCGCCGGGCTGTCCGCACCGAACCCGCTGACCTTGCAGGTCAGGATCATGCAGCCGGCCAGCGACTTCAACAACATCATGGCGCTGCCGTTCGTGTCGGCCAGGCCGGCGGAGTACGACAGGTACCTGCCAGGAAGCAATCAGCTCAACCAGCACATCATGTCGGACGGCCCGTACCAGATCTCGTCCTACACGCCGAATAAGCAGATCGTGCTGACCAGGAACCCGGCATGGAAGCAGGCGACCGACCCGCTCAGGCACCAGTACGTGGACAAGGTCGTGGTGACCCTGGGCACCAGCTCCGACCAGACGGTGCTGACCGACATTCAGGCCAATAGCGAGGACCTTTTTCTCGCCGACCTCGGGATCCCCAGCCAGTCCATCGCCGGGCTGGAAGGGAGCCATGACCCGCGGCTGCGGATCTGGCCGTCGACGAACCTCAATCCGTACATCATCTTCAACCTCCGGTCGCCCAATTCCGGTGCGGCGATGAGCAAGCTCGGGGTACGCCAGGCAATCGAATACGGGGTGGACAAAGAGGCCCTCCTGAGAGTGGAAGGCGGGTCGGCGCTGAACGCGCTCCTTGATGGCGCGATCCCGCCAGGCAATGCCGGGTACACGCCCGCCAACCCGTACGCCACCCCCGGCGACGCCGGCAACCCCGCGAAGTGCAAGTCGCTGCTGGCCGCGGCCGGCTATCCGCACGGGCTGACACTGAACTACCTGTACCCGAACGACAGCAACGACACCACCATCTTCCAGTCCATCCAAGGCGGCCTGCGCAGCTGCGGTATCACGCTGGTGGGCAAGCCCGAGCCGAGCGGCGGGGCTTACTTCACCGACCTGGGCAACACGCCGCAGACCAACGAGCTGGGTACCTGGGACATGGCGACCGGCAGCTGGTTCCCTGACTGGGCGGGAAACAACGGCCGCACCGTCGTCCAGCCGATCTTCCAGACCAACTGCGTGCTCGGCACGGTCAACGCCGGCTGCTACAGCAGCAAGGCGGTCGACAGCCTGATCGCCGAGGCGCTGAAGGCAAGCAGCGTCCCGGCCGCCATCAAGCTGTGGCAACAGGCGGGCACCGACGTCATGAACGACGCCGCGATCGTCCCGCTGCTCTCATCCAAGGACGCGCTGTACGCGAGCAGCCGGGTGAAGAGCGCGGTCGGCACGGCCAACTTCTCGACCCTGATCCAGGGCTGGGACTTCACCAACATCTGGCTCGACCCGAACACGCCATGAGCATCACCAATATCGAAGCGCAGTCCCAGGCCGTCCAGGCCGCCCCGGTCGTGATGGTCGAAGGCCGCAGCCAGTGGCGGCTCACCTGGCGCCGCCTGCTCCGCGACCGGATGGCGGTTGCCTCGGGGATCGTCATCCTGGTGATCGCCGGGCTGGCGATCGCAGCTCCGGCCTTTGCCGCGCTGACCGGCCACGGCCAGGTTCAGCAGTTCCCGAACACCGGGATATCCATCACGGGCGCACCTACCGGGCCGGGCCATACGTTCTGGCTCGGCGCGGACGAACTGGGCCGTGACCTGTTCGTGCGGCTCCTCTACGGCGCCAGGATCTCGCTCTTCGTGGGCGTGGTCACCACCGCCATCGGCACCGCTGCCGGGGTGGCGGTCGGCCTGATCGCCGGCTACTTCGGCGGATGGATCGACATGGCGCTGTCCCGGTTCGTCGATGCCGTGCTCGCGTTCCCCTACATCATGCTCGGCCTCGCGCTCGCCGTCGTGTTCGGCCCGAGCCTGCCGATGGTCATCGGGGTGATCTCGTTCTTTGCCTGGGCCGGGATCGCGCGCGTGGTCCGCGGCCAGACGATTTCGATCAAGGAACGCGAGTACATCGAGGCTGCCAGGTCGATCGGCGCCGGGCCGTGGCGGATCATGTTCATCGAGATCCTGCCCAACCTGATCGGCCCGGTCCTCGTGCTCGCGACGCTGTCCGTACCGGCGGCCATCATCTTCGAGGCAACGCTGTCGTTCCTCGGCCTTGGCGTCCAGCCCCCTACCGCGAGCTGGGGGAACATCCTGGCCGGCGCGCAGAACTACTACTCGGTTGCGTGGTGGTACCTGGTCTTCCCTGCCGCGGCGCTGCTGATCACCACCACGGCTTTCAACCTGCTCGGCGACGGGATACGAGATGCGCTGGATCCGCGGACCGAGCGCCTGTTCGCCTCGCGCCGCAGCCGCAGCCGGCCCGCGCCCGAGGCCGGCCCACCGGGGGCCGGGGGCACCGCGAGGGCCGAGACGTGAGGCTACTGCAGTTCCTGCTCCGGCGGATCCTGACCGGGATCCTCGTGCTCTGGGTGGTCAGCCTGGGCGCGTTCCTGCTGTTCTTCGCGCGCCCGGCCGGCTCGGTTGCGAGATCCCTGGCCGGGAAGGAGCCGTCGGCAGCCGCACTGCAGCTGATCACCAGGCAGCTCGGGCTGGACCAGCCGATCCCGGTGCAGTACTGGCACTTCGTTGACCGGCTGTTGCACGGCAACCTGGGCTACTCCTACGCAACCGGCGAGTCGGTCAACTCCATCCTGGCGCAGGACCTGCCAAGGACCGCGTCGGTCGTCGTCGGCGGGATGGTGATGTGGCTGTTCGTCGGCCTGTCGGTGGGCATCCTGTCCGCGGCCCGCGCCCGCGGCCTATTCGACCGGATCGCGACCCTCGGCGTGCTTGCCGGCCTGTCCCTGCCCACGTTCGTCCTGGGCCAGCTGCTGCTGTGGGGTGTCTTCCTGCAGCTGAACAAGCGCGGCTTCACCTGGATCCAGGACGGCTACGCGGGACCCTCGCAGGGAATCGGCACCTGGATCGGGCACATGCTGCTGCCGTGGATCACCCTGGCGACCGGGTCCGCCGCCGTGTACTGCCGGCTGACCCGCGGCTCACTGCTTGACACGCTCGGCGAGGACTACATCAGGACCGCCAGGGCGAAAGGCCTGACCGAGCGGCGGGTCATCTTCCGGCACGCGGTACGGGCCGCGCTGACCCCGGTGGTGTCGCAGCTCGGTATCGACGTCGGCACGCTGCTTGGCGGGGTCGTGGTCACCGAGACCGTCTTTGGGATCGGCGGCATCGGCCAGGACTCGGTCAACGCGATCGTCCAGGGCAACCTGCCGGTGATCCTCGGCTTCGTCCTCGTCGCCGCCGCGTTCGTGGTCGCGGCGAACATCATCGTGGACTTGTGCTACGCGCTGCTAGATCCCCGGGTGCGGATCACCTGAACGGCTGTACGTGACTCTCGCCGGGCGGGCGGACCGGGCGGGGTCGCCCGCGCGTTCACAGTCGGGGTGCTCGGTCCCGGCCATCCGTGCCGTGATCTGGCCGTCTAGGCTTGGGCGAGGTGGTTGACGACCGCGGGGAAGAGCCAGGGGGTGTATCGGGCGGCGGGTACGAGCCGGTAGGCGGCATCGCCCGTCCGGACAGGCCGATCAGCACGATCACGGCCGCCTGCACGATGCTGATGACACCGAGAATGAGCACCTTGGAGAGCAGGTAGCCGAACGCGGACAGTCCGGCGGACCGCTCCCTGATGTAGATCGGCCGCTCCTTCACGATCTCGCGGAACGATGCGGCCGTGCCGGCCAGGCACGCGCTGGTGATCAGCAGCTGCAGGACTTCCTGCGCGGTCAGCCGGGTTCCCGGATAGCCGCTGAGCCCGTGTGCGGCCGGCACGAAGCGGATCATCAGGCCGAGCACGACTGGGAGCACGGCCATGGTGATGAGGAAACCGCGGTCGGCGGCGATCACCTCGGCGAACCGCCGGGTCAGGGTCATGAACTGGCCAAGCCACCCGCGGCGACGCCCGGCCGGCGCGGAGGTGCCCGGCTCGGCTGCCACCGGGACGTCATCGGTCGCGACGTACTGCGCGAAGTACGGCGAGGCCCGGAACTCCGCCGCCCAGTCCCGCTCCGGATGGGCCTCGACGGCCTGGAACACGTCCGCCCAGTCCGGCACGTCGAAGTACTGCAGGCCCTCGTCTGGCGGGCCGAAGTAGCCGACCTTCCCGCCCGGCACGAGGAAGAGCAGCCGGTCACAAACCGAGATGTTGGCCACGCTGTGCGTGACCACGATGATCGTCCGGCCGTCGTGCGCGAGGTCGCGCATCTGGTGCATCACGGACTTGTCGAGTCCCGGGTCCAGGCCGGACGTCGGCTCGTCAAGGAACAGCAGCGACGGCTTGGTCATGAGTTCCTGCGCGACATTGACTCGCTTGAGCTGGCCGCCGGAGAGCTGGTCCGCGCGCGTGTCGGCGTGCTGGGACAGGCCGAGTTCCGCCATCACCTCGTCAATGCGGGCGTTGCGCTCCTGCGCCGTCGTGTCCGTGGAGAACCGCAGCTCGGCGGCGTATTGCAGAGCGCGCCTCGCGGTCAGCTGGGTATGCAGGATGTTCTCCTGCGGGACCAGCCCGATCCGGTGCCGGAGCTCGTCGTAGTTGGCGTACAGATCGCGGCCGTCGTACAGCACGGTGCCGTAGTCCGCGGGCCGCATGCCGGTCAGCGAGCCGAGCAGCGTCGACTTCCCGGCACCGCTAGGCCCGAACACTCCGACCAGGCACTCCTCCGGAATGGACAGCGACAGGTAGTCCATCAGCGTCTTCTTGCCGCCATTTACCGTCACGACTAGGTCCCGGGCGGTGAACGTGATTGCGCCCCGGTCGACGAACTGGCTCAGCGAGCTGCCCTTGAGCCGGAACGTCGAGTGCCCGATGCCGATGATGTCGGATTCGGTCAGCACATGGGACGTGATCCGTCTGCCGTTGACGTAAGTGCCGTTGGTGCTGCCGACATCGGCGATCTCGTAGGTGCCGTCGATCCGGCGGCGCAGCTCCGCATGGTGCCTGGAGACTTCCAGGTCCGCAAGCACAAGGTCGCTGTCCGCAAGGTCGTGTCCGGCAGCGATCCGAGGTGCGTCATGGACGTGGGCCGGTCCACGACGCTCGCCATGATCCGGGTCGGCGACGCGCCGGCGGCGGCCATCGGCGACGGCGCCGTTCCTCGGTCGCTTCCCGGCCCAGGCCGGGTCGCGCAAGACCGCCTGCAGGAGCTGGGTGTTGATGAAGACCAGGCTCGACTGCAATAGGTGAAGCGCGAGCATGGAGACCTCGGCGTGCTCGCGGTCGTCGCCGGTGATCACGCCCTCGTAGCCGTAGTAGATCTTCTCGTTGGCGGAGTTCCAGTTTTCGACGACCTGCAGGCCGGTGTGGATCTCGCGGCGCAGCTGCGGGTCGGCGAGGTAATCGCAGGCGAAGATGGTCCGTACAGCCCGGCCGAGTTTCTCCAGGGCGAGGTAGACCGGGTGCTTGGGGCGCCCCCCTTGGTGAAGCGGCGCAGCACCTGGTCGGTCTCGGCGGTGCGGAGCCGCAGCGCGGTGGCGTACCTGACCATCTGGTCGTAGTTTCGGGCGATCAGCTCCCAGTCGATCGGCCGCTTCTTGAGGATCTTCTCTAGCCTGGGTCACCTGGCCTGGTTCGCGCCGGGGGTTCGGGCTGTGAGGCCAGGTCGCGCGCCGGTAGCTGAGCCAGGCCCGCAGTGCCCGGTGGGGTGAGGTCGCCTAGCCGCTGGTCGTGGCCGGCCAGGGTGATCCGCCGGTCCGGCAGGTCGACGTCATCGAGCTTCAGGTGCCTGATCGCGTTGGTTCGCGCGGCGTGCTCTGCGGCCCAGCTCCCAGCGCACGTCGTCCAGGTCGAGCATGCGGACCTCGTTGACCCGCAGGCCGACGTCGGCCTCCAGCCGGGCGGCGGCGTAGTTCCGGGCAGCCGGGGTGAACTTCCGGCAGATCGCCAGCTCCTCGCGCCACCCGGCGAACAGCTGCTCGATCTCCCCGGATCCCGCCGGCATCCGCGGCCGGTTGACCTCATCCAGCGGGCACTCCACGACCCTGCCAGTGAAGTTGTGCAGCTCAACCTTGTGCCGCAGCTCCAGGAACTGGAAGAACACCGTGATCGCGGCCGCACGGCCGGCCCGGGTCGACGGCTTGGCGTCCCGCAGCACCTTGCCGAAGTAGGCGTCAGCGTCCGCGGGCTGCATCTCCCACAACGGCCGCCCGGACCAGTCCCGGACCAGCTCAAGGTGATTGACGTCATTGCGGATCGTGGAGTCGGCCAGTCCCGCCGACGCCCTGGCCAGTACGAACCCCGCCAGCACGTCGGTCTCGAAGGCCTCGATCTCCTCCGCGCCCGACGGCTCCCGCAGTTCGCGCAAGTCGCGCACCACCGCCAGCCCCAACCCGCACCCCCCGTCTTCATCCCGGGCCGCAAGCTATCACTGCGAGCCACGACCATTCACGGAGAGTGAAGAAAATCATCGACGCGTGTCGGCGGGATGCGCGGGCCGGGGAGCCGTACGCTAGGCCCGATCGGGGCAGCAGGGACGCTAACGGCCAGCGGGGGAACTCACGCGCTGTTGGTTAGCCGTTTACAAGGTGCCGGTGAGGGTCTGCAGGCACAGGCTGGCTGTTGCGACCGTGATCCAGAGCAGGGCGCCGAGGACCAGGGGGCGGGCGCCGGTCTTGCGGAGTGCGGCCACGTTAGTGGACAGGCCGATGGCGGACAGCGCGACGGAGACGAGGAACACCGACGCGTGCTCGAGCGGGGAGTGCGCGCCGGCCGGGATAATGCCACAGGAGTTGACGGCGGCGACAAGGACGAAGCCGATCAGGAACCAGGGCACGAGCTTGGCGGAGCGGCGCGGCGACATGCGGGCGGCTGCGAGAGCGGCGGGAGAGGCGAGGGCGCCCGCGGCGGCTGGGGCGGTCGCGATGGCGGAGGGTCGCTGCTTGCGGGCGGACAGCGCGGCGAGGCCCAGACAGATCGGGATAATCATCAGCGTGCGGACCAGCTTTACCACGACCGCGTGGCTGGTCGCGGCGGTGCCGTAGGTGGTCGCCGTCGCTACCACAGACGACGTGTCGTTGACCGCCGTGCCCGCGAACAGGCCGAATGATTGCTGGCTCATGCCAAGCGCGTGTCCGAGGAGCGGAAAGACCAGGACTGCCGCGATGTTGAACAGGAAGATCGTGGAGATCGCGTAGGCGACGTCGGCTGACGCCGCCTCGATCACCGGCGAGACCGCCGCGATCGCCGAGCCGCCGCAGATTCCTGTGCCTACGCCGATCAGGGTGCGCAGGTCGCCGGGGATGCCGAGCAATCGCCCGTACAGCCATGTCGCGGCCAGGCAGATGGCGAGCGTGCCGACCATGACCGGCAACGAGGACACGCCGACCCTGGCCGCCTCGGCGATCGAAAGCTGCGCGCCGAGTAGGACCACCGAGCACTGCAAAACGAAGGTGCTCGCCCACTTCACCCCGGGCGCGAAGCGTGCACCCGGCTTGACGACGACCGCGATGACGGCGCCGATGACCGCCCCGGGAACCGCGCTGCCGATTAGCGGCACGTGCTGCCCCACCGTCGTCGCCACTGCCGCGACGGCGAGCGCGAGCGTGAGCCCGGGGGCGATGGCCCGCGCACGGCGCGGGCGGGAGTTGTCAGCACGATACAAGGGATCGCACCGAGCGGGGGCATCGCGCAGGGCAGTCATAGCCATTCCAGGGTCGCCAAGATGCTGGCCTGCGGGAATGAGAGCCGCCTTGTAAGGGTACAAGCTAACGTTGTACCTAGCGGCGACGGCGATCGGACACTGGAGGCAGCGGAAGCGATGAGCGGGGCGGTGCACGACCTGGGCGCGCTGCGAGCGCTTCGCGAAGTAGGCAGGCGCGGGTCCATCGCCGCCGCCGCCGTGGCGCTCGGCGTCTCGCAGCAGGCGCTGTCTGCCCGGCTGCGGACGCTGGAGCGGGTGACGAACGTGACCTTGCTCGTCCGCTCGGCGGGCGGATCGCACCTCACCGAGCAGGGACGCCTCATCGTCGGATGGGCCGAGGATGTACTAGACGCCGCCGACCGGCTTGAGGCCGGGCTGCGGTCGGTCAGGTCCGGCGTGTCACACCGGCTGGCGATCGCCGCCAGCCAGACCGTCGCCGAGCACCTCGTGCCGCACTGGCTGGTCGAGTTGCGCAGCATCGAGCGAGCCGGCGCCGAGCAGGCGGCCAGGCACACGCCGACCGTCGTGGAACTCACCGTCGCTAACTCCAGCCGAGTCATCGAACTCGTCAGGGACGTTAAGGTACGACTCGGCTTCATCGAGACCCCGCACCTGCCGGCTGACATGGTCACGGCGCACCTGCGCGACGACGAGATGCTCGTGGTCACCGCGCCGGGCCATCCGTGGGCGCGCCGCCGCCGACCGCTATCGCTGGCTGAGATCGCCGCGACGCCGATGGTCATGCGGGAGGCCGGCAGCGGCACCAGGGTCACCCTGACCGATCACCTAGCGGCCCAGCATCCGCCGCTCAGCGCGCGGATCGCGATGGAACTCGGTACGAGCGCGGCGGTCCGCTCGGCGATTGCGGAGGGCGTGGGGCCGGGCGTGCTCAGCCGACTGGCCGTACGTGACGACCTCGTGCTCGGCCGGCTGGTCGCCATCGAGGTCACCGGGCCGCCACTGAGAAGGCAGCTCACCGCCGTCTGGCGCCCCGATCTCGACCCGCTGCCGCCCGAGGCCGCACGCCTCCTCGCGCTCGCCAAGGGCGTCGCGCCGGCCCGCGGATGACCGCCGCGTGGCAGTCGGACGGGCGCACGTCCTCACGCTCTCGTCCGGGAAGCTCCCTCACGATCACCCGCGGATCGGGTTCGCTCGGCGAGCGGGACTGGGCCGGGCCCCCTGCGAGCTCCGCGACTGGGCTACGGCGCAGCGCATCGAGATGGAAGACCCGGACCACCCGACCTTGATCACGATCAGGGACTTCCGGAAATTTCGAGAGCTTGACCTGCAGGTTTGTTGTCGTGAGGTCTGAGATTTGCGCACTAGGCGGAAGCGCTGGAGCCGTAGTGTGGGCGAGTGCCCCCGTATGTCGTGCCGACAGCGCTCGTGCGCCTGGGTGCACGGCTGGTCAGCCGCCGCATACATGACCCGCG
>Ga0335074_10015703_pt1 | contig 10648 bp, 10 predicted proteins | sample Lox_Sample_23_FD_206715 | JGI IMG/M metagenome (GOLD analysis project Ga0335074, IMG submission 206715) | Soil microbial communities from Loxahatchee National Wildlife Refuge, Florida, United States - Lox_Sample_2.3 | ecosystem: Environmental > Terrestrial > Soil > Wetlands | place: USA...
CCAGCAACTCCCGCACATCCTCCGCCTCCCGCGACTCCGACAACGACGTGAACCCCACCAGATCCACAAACAACACCGACACCAACCGCAGCTCAGCCGCCGCACCCCCGGCCTCGGAGCCGGGCTGCAGAGCATCGACCGCCAGCCCCGCAGCGGCGGAGCCCGGCCCGTGTGCCGGCGCCGCCGCCAGCGCCATTCCGCACTCATCGCAGAACTTCTGACCCGGACGGTGACCCGTACCACAGCGCGAGCAGCGCAACGCCAGAGGCGTCCCGCACTCATTACAGAACTTCGCCCCCTCTTTGTTCTCCGCTGCACAAGCGGGACAGACCAAATGAAACCCCCAAACCGTAGGGGTCCAGAGACTACCTCTCGCCTAAGTCCGCAGGAGGCCTCAGAACCTGATCCAGAGCTGGCGACCGATCTCGAGCACGGTCTCGTCCGGAAGCTCCGCGACAGTCCGAGTCGACCCGCGCTCCATCGCCGCCGCCAGCTGCGCCCATGCGCGGGCGATGGGCGCGACCCTAGCCGTGGGGCCCCAGCCCACGGTCGATCTCAGCTCAGCGGCCCGGTCACGGACATCGTCCTGCGTCAACTCTCGCAGGGGCCGGTTCTGGCCGCGGACGAAGATCGGGGTGCCGAGGATCTCCTGCACCTCCGTTTGGACCTCGTTCATCGTTCACGCTCCTTTCCGTAACCGGGCGGCGGCCACAACCGCCTGACCGAACGCGATCCCGCCATCGTTGGCGGGCAGCCGCTCTGGGATCAACACACGCAGCCCGGCCCGGCCGAGCCCCTCCGTCACCGACTCCAGCAAACGCCGGTTCTGAAACACCCCTCCGGACAGCACCACGACCTCGAGGCCAAGAGCACCGGCCACCTCCGCACACGCATCGACCGTAGCCCGGGCCACCGCGGCGTGGAAGCGCGACGCCACCACCCCCACCGGGACCCCCGCGGCAACGTCGGCGGCGACCGCGGCAACGGTCGGCCGAGGATCGAGGACGAGCATCGCGTCGCCTCCATCAGCCCGCGCCACATTCAGGGGATAGGCGCCTCCCGAAGCCGGATCGCACGCCGCCTCCAGCGCGATCGCCGCCTGTCCCTCGTAGTTGACGCTGGCGCGCAGTCCGCACAGGGCCGCCACGGCGTCGAACAGCCGTCCCATGCTCGTCGTCTGCGGGGCCCGAAGTCCGGTGCGCAGCATCGCCGCCACCTGCCGCCAGGCGCGCACGTCAACCACCCCCACCAGAGCCGGGGGGATCGCCGGCTCATCGCACGCCAGCGCAGAAGACAGCCAGGCACAGGCCATCCGCCACGGCTGTCTGACCGCCCGGTCTCCGCCCGGCAGCCCGATCGACCGCAGGCTCCCCACTCGCGAGAAACCGGTCGCGTCGCCCACCAGCAACTCGCCGCCCCACACCGTTCCATCGCTGCCATAGCCCGATCCGTCGAAGATCGCGCCGACCGCCGGGCCCGGCTCGTCGTGCTCGCCCAGACACGCCGCCAGATGGGCGTGGTGGTGCTGAACCCCGATCAACTCGACGTCCTCGCGCTCGAGCGCATAGCGCGTCGACAGGTAGTCCGGATGCAGGTCGTGAGCCACGACCTCCGGCGTCAGCGAGAACAGCCGCTCGAAGTGCGCGATCCCGTCGGTGTAGGAGCACAGCGTCTCGTAGTTGCTCAGGTCGCCGATGTGGTGCGAGACCCAGGCGCGAGCACCCTTGGCCACGCAGAACGTGCTCTTCAGCTCGGCGCCGGCGGCCAGTAGCGGGCGGGGTGTCCCCCCGGACAACTCCAGGCTCGTTGGGACATAGCCGCGCGAGCGACGCAGGACGGCAACCCGGGGCGTCTGCCCCGTGCTGCGGGTCCCCCAGACCCGCAGCACGGAATCATCCGTGCGCGTCTCGATCGGGCGATCGTGGACGAGGAACAGGTCGGCGATCCCCCCCAGACGGGCCAGCGCGTCCTCGTCGTCGTAGGCGATCGGCTCGTCCGAGACGTTGCCGCTGGTCAGCACGACCGGCTCGCCGACGTCGGCCAGCAGCAGATGATGGAGCGGCGAGTAGGGCAGCATCACCCCGAGCTCCAGCGAGTCGGGTGCCACCGATGCAGCCACGGCGGCGCCGGCAAGCCGGGGGGCCAGGACGATCGGCCGGGCCGGGCTGCGCAGGAGCTCGACCGCATCTGCCTCCAGCCTTACCAGGCCCCGCGCGCTCGCCACGTCACCGGCCATCAGCGCGAACGGCTTGTCCTCGCGGTGCTTGCGGGCCCGCAGACGAGCCACCGCGTCCTCATCGCGGGCCAGACAGGCCAGGTGAAACCCCCCGATCCCCTTGACCGCCACGATCTGCCCTCTCAGCAGGGCCGCCGCGGCGGCGCCGAGGGCATCGTCAGCGGCGTCCAGGCCGGAGGCGGCAGAGCCCAGCAGCGACAGCCGCGGACCGCACTGCGGACAGGCATTGGGCTGGGCGTGAAAACGCCGATCCCCGGGATCGTCGTACTCGGCCTGGCAGCGCGCGCACATCGTGAATCCGCTCATCGTCGTGAACGGGCGGTCGTAGGGGATCCCCCGCACGATCGTGAACCGGGGCCCGCAGTTCGTGCAGTTGATGAACGGGTACAGGTAGCGGCGGTCCGCGGGGTCGAACAGCTCCGCCAGGCAGTCCGCACAGGTCGCGGTGTCCGGCGTCACCGCTGCATCCGGGGCCCCGCCCCGCGGGCTCGGCCGGATCGTGAACCCCGACCCGCCCGTCGGCTCCCGCCCCTCCCAAACCACTTGCTCGACCACCGCCAGCGGCGGCGCCTCGACGGCCAGCCGGCTCATGAACTCGGCGACCGCCTCGACCGAGCCCTCCACTTCAACCAGCACGCCATGAGCGTCGTTGAGCACGAATCCGGCCAGCCCCAGCTCCTCCGCAAGTCGATAGACAAACGGGCGGAAGCCGACGCCCTGCACCGTGCCCTCGACGCGGGCGCGCATCCGGCGCCGGGTGGAGGGCATGACCGTCACGGCGCCGGCCGAGGTTCCCCCGCCGCCGCCGCCCCCGCCCCCGGGCCCGGGCCCGGGCCCACCAGCTCGACGAGCTCGCGCAGCACGTGGTACGCGCTCGCCTGGGCCTCCTGGATGCGGGGTATGTGCTCCGAGGCGACGACGATTACGTGATCGGCCAGCCCGTCGGCCGCGATCCGCCCGCCGTCGTAGCCGACCATCGCGATCGTGGCCAGACCGCGCTGCCGGGCTTCGCCCAGCGCCGCGATGACGTTGACCGAATTGCCCGAGGTGGAGAGCGCCAGCAGCACGTCGTCCGGCTGACCGTAGGCCATCACTTGGCGCGTGAAGATCGCGTCGGTCCCGATGTCGTTGGCGATCGCGGTCAGGATCGCCGCGTCCTCGGTCAGGTCGAGCGCCGGCCAGCCTCGCACCGCGTGAGCGCCACGACCCGCGGGCCGGCGGAAGTCCGCCACCACGTCCATCGCGTCGGTGGCCGAGCCACCATTGCCGAGGGCCAGCAGCTTGCCGCCGGACTCGAGCCGCTCCCGCAGCGTCCCGGCCGCGCGCACCAACTCGCTCGCTCCACCGCGGAGCGTCTGGTCCCGCAGTGCGCCGATCTCCTCGGACTTCATCAACACCGAGCGGCGGACGTCGTCGAGGACAGGGTCCAGAGCCTGCTCGCGCTCGCCGAGGAAGGGGTACAGGAAGCTCGAGGCGCCGGCGTCGTGCACGGGCCGCGCGTCGCGCCCTGCCAGCAGCCCGCGATGCTCGAAGAACACGTGGACGAGCTCCCACAGCACGTGGTAGAGCGTCTCCACCAGCTCCTGGCGGATCGAGGCGTCCTGGCTCGGCGGCAAGAACTCCCACTCGGCGCCGATCGGCGCGAACGCGATCGTCAGGCAACCGCGCCCACGCGCCAGCCGAATCGCCCGAGCCGCTTCTCCCCCGTCCTCATCGGCCCCGAACGCGATCGCCATGTCGTCCGCCCGCGCGATCAGATCGACCTGGCTGGCCAGGTCCCCGCCCTCTCCGGCCAGGCCGATGGCGGGCAGCGCTCGCTTGCCCACGATCACCGGGTGTACGAACTCGACGGCGACGTGACGGGCATCGGAGCGGGCCGCCGGAGTTCGGCCCAGGGCGACGAGCCGTCCGCGGCGGGCGAAGCGCTCCGCCATCTGGTGGCAGACCACCGCGAGCCTCTGGGCCTCGGCGGCGAAGAACTGATCGTTGGCCGCGGCGCGCTGCTCGGCCAGCGTCGCGATGCGACCTTCCAGGTCACGCGCCACTGCCCCCGGGCTGGGCGTCACGCCACCGCCTGAGGCGTCCGCTGGACCACGTCCACGAGCCACTGCCGCCATGCCTCGATCCCCTCCCCCGTGCGCGCGCTCACGACCATCCGCTCGACGTCGGGGTGAACCTGGTCGATGTTGTAGAGCAGGTGCTCGAGGTCGAACTCGAGGTGGGGCAGCAGATCGATCTTGTTGACCAGCACGAGCTCGCAGGTGCGGAACATGAGCGGGTACTTGAGTGGCTTGTCCTCGCCCTCGGTCACCGAGCACACCATCACCCGGTGATCCTCGCCGACGCGGAACTCCGCCGGGCAGACGAGGTTGCCGACGTTCTCGATCACGAGCAGGTCGATCTCCTCCAGCGGCAGCGACGGGATCGCCGAGCGGACCATGTTGGCGTCCAGGTGGCACTCGCCGCCGAAGCTGGGGTCGGTGTTCAGCTGCGTGACCGGCACGTGCAGGCTGGCCAGCCGGTCGGCATCCATGGATCCCTGAACGTCACCCTCGAGCACGCCGACGCGCACGCCGGGCAGGTCGCGGACGACTTGCTCGAGCAGCGTCGTCTTGCCCGCCCCGGGCGCGCTCATGAAGTTGACCACCTTGACCTCGGCGCGATCGAAGTCCGCGCGGTTGGCGCGGGCGATCGTGTTGTTCGCGTCCAGTGCGTCCTCGACGACGGTCACCTTGGTGCGATGCATTCCGCCTCCTCTTCCACGATCTCGATTGACTGCACCTCGAACTCATCTCCGCTGGCGATCTCGACCTCGCTCCCGCCGCAGAACGGGCACCGAAAGGCCGGGATCTCGATCTCCCACTCACGCTCACAGGGCCGGCAGCGCAACCGAGCCGGCACCAGCTCCTGCTCCAGCCGCGCCCCCTCGCACAACGATCCCCGAGCCACGAACTCGAAGTAGAACTCGAGTGTGTCGGGGATGACCTGACGCAGCCGGCCAACGCGCAGGCTGACCACCGCCACCCGCCGCCCCCGGGCGTGCTTGGTCGCCGTGTTGACGATGGCGCTACTCAGCGAGAGCTCGTGCATCCTCGGCCAGCAGCTCGCCGACAGTCGACACGACGAGATTAACCGCGCGCTCGACCGCCGCCGAGACCTCATCGCTCAGGCCCCAGCCCATCTCCTCGACCTCGGCCGGCTCGCAGGCGATGACGATCACCCTGCCCGGCCACGCTCCGACCGACTTGACGAAGCGCAGCACGGTCTGCGGGTCCATTGCGTGCGGGTTGATCACATCCCCGTCCTCGATCGCGCCCGAGACCGACTCCTCGTCGGGCTCCATCACGTACAGGGTGCCCGGCTCGCCGCCCTGGCGGCTGACATCGAGGATGACCAGGCCGTCGTAGCCCCGCATCACCTCGTAGGCCAGGTCCAGCCCACCGGTTCCGGCGTCCATCACCGACACCCCGGAGGGCAGCTCGCGCTCGGTCAACCGGCGCGCCACTTCCCCACCGAAGCCGTCGTCTCGCAGCCAGGCGTTCCCGACGCCGGCCACCAGGATCGAGCGCAGGGCCTCCGAACGATCTGGGCCGCTCATGTGTGGATCACCTCAACCTCCTCGGCAAAGAAGAACAGGTATCGCCCGGTTTCCCGCATCAGCTCCTGACCGGGATCGTCGTCGATCGTCACTCCCAGGTGGGTGCGCCCGTCGTAATCGGTGAAGATCCGCTCGAGCGTCGCCTGGCGGCCGGCCAGCATCCGCGCCTGGATGTCGGCGTCCGGCGCGGGCCGGATCACCACCTTGTCGCCGCGGCGGAAGCGAACGCCCCGGACCTCGGCGATCTCCTCGCCCTGGCGGGGATCGGTCAGCCACTCGGGCTCACGCGGCGGCTCGGTCGTCTCCGGATCCCGGATCGAGACCCGGCCGTGCAGCGCGACGATCTCCTCCGGGGTGGCGGCCGCCGCGCGCTTGACCATCTCCTGCACCGCCGGGTCGGCCCGCTCGATCTCCTCGCGTTCGGCGTCGCTCAGCACCTGCACGTGCAGGAGCAACGCCTCCTCGGTCTCCGTCGAGTCGAATAGCCCGCCGCGGCTCTCCGGGGCGATCTGGGGATGGTCGGGCAGCATGATCGCCGCGCCGACCACGGCGTCGTCGGTTGGCGAGGCCAGGACCGGGAAGGTGTTGACGGCGGCGCAGGGGCGATCGAGCGCCGAGATGAAGCGCCCGCCGCGGACCCGCAGGATCGGATGCGTGGACAGCAACGAGCGGCGCAGAGCGCCGGCGCGGTCAAGCCCGCTCGAGACGAGCGTGCGGTTCTCCACTCTCAGCGACACCTCGTACTGGCCGGGTGCGAGCTCGGCGGCTTGGAGATACGCGCGGAGTCGCAGAAGCGAGCCGTCGGCGCAGGACACCGACGATTCCTGTCTCGCCGGGGCACTGGCCAGCGCACCCACCATGACCCCGGGCAGGGTCACGCGCTGGGCCTGCCCCTCGTGGCGCGGGCCGCTCGAGGCGAGGAACCGGACCTCGCCGCTCAGCACCGCGTCGGCCGGCGCCTGGAGCGCAACGCGCAGGTCCACGTGGTCGAATGTCGTCGGCAAACCGGCTGCGTAGACCGGTGGGTAGACGATCCCGAACGGCGTCGGCGTGGCGTTCTTGGTCGCGCCGGGGGTGTACGGGTACAGGGCGTAGCCCTCCCAGAGCAGCGACTCGACCAGCGACTCGAGTCCCTCAGGCACGCGCGCCTCCCTCCTCCAGCATCTGGGCGATGCACGCGTCAATGGTCGGCGCCCCCCGCTCCCGCTTCTCATGCTGCAGGGCCTCCAGGGTCTGCGAGCGCAGCGCCACCCACGTCGTGTTCGGGTAGTAGTGCTCGATCGTCTCCCGCCACACCGACACCGGCATCCGGTAGTCGATCGACTTGGTCCACGGGACGAGCACCATCTGCAGCCCGCCGCGATCATCGCGGTAGTAGATCATCCCGCTGAAGTGCAAGGCCAGGGGTGCCTCGCCGTCGGGTAGCGAGTGCAGGTACTTGGCCGCGGCCAGCTCCAGGTCGTAATGGCAGGCGATCGGAACCGTGACCGTGGTCTGCCCGGTGAACCCGGGCACGAGCACGTCGAGCTGGGACCAGACCAGGCTGCGGGTGGTGACGGCCCAGCGCTCGGGAGCCCCGAACAGCTCGACCAGCCGCGCCCGCGTGTCCTCGTCGTAGCGGCGCCGGGCCGGCTCGATCATGAGCTGGATGGTCAGGGCGATCAGGTAGACCTGCCGGCCGCTGGACTCGCGGATCTGGAGGTCGAGCGCGAGCATCGGGGCGGCGGCGTGGCGGACGGGGCGCGCCCCGAGGACCTCGAAGTCGGGTTCCGGGATCGCTTGAGGGCTGGCCGCCTCCGGGATCGCGGCGGCGGTGACTTGTGTGTTCACCGCCGCCGGCGCCACGCTAGCCGCGGCGTGCCCGTTCTCGTCGTGGGTCACGCCGCTCACGCCGGGACCGCCTGGGCGCGGAGCTCGTCGAAGAACCGGGTGACCGCATGCTCGACGCCGGTTCCGCCGGAGATCCCCTCCCAGGCCAGCTTGACCGCACCGGTGAGTGCGTAGCAGCGGTCGATCGGCGCCACCACGTACACCGGGGGATCGACCAGGCGGTTGACGATCAGCCCTTCGATGTCGGGCTCGAGGTCGGCCATGATCGGATTCAGCGCGCACATCCGCTGCCAGGACTCGAAGTGCAGCTCGGACTCGGTGGCGCCGGCCGGGCTCGGATACATGGCCACGACGCAGGCGGTGACCGTCGAGTACATGAAGAAGGCCAGGCCGATCGGGATCTGGAAGCCCGCCCACAGATCGTCGGGGACGTCGAGGTCGGGCAGCCACAGCGTCCGGCGGCCGACCGGGCGCAGGTCGTCCTCGCCCGCGCGCATCCCCCAGCACGCCTCGCAGGCGCAGAGGATCCGGCGTTCGGTCAGGTGCAGGAGGTGGCGGTGATCCTCGGGGATCGTGACCCCGCAGACGTCGCACACCTCGGCCGGCGCGGTGGCCGGCGCTTGTGATCCGTTCTGGGCGGGGTTCTGGATCGGCGTCGCCGGCCTGGCCGCGGCCAGACCACGCAGCCCGCTGACCAGCTGGGCCCGTCGCCGAGCCGCGACTGCGTCGGACACGAGCCGGCGTTCCGGGCGGTTTCCACCGCCGTCGGTCGAGCCCGTCGTCACCCGGCCAGCGCCACCTTCACGTCTCCCTCCTCCCGAAGGAGGGGCACCGGCTCGAGCTGGAGCCGCTCCTCGTCCATCGAGCGCCCGGCCAGGGGCAGGAAGAACGCGCGCCCACACCCGGGGCAGGCCAGCGCGCCGGACGTGAGCTCACCGCTGTGCAGAACGCTCCCGCAGCTCGCGCAGACGTCGCGGTAGGCCAGCAGCGTCCCCTCGACGTTGGCGATCACCAGCGGAGCGCCGGCGACGGTGGCGGCCAGGAACTCGCCCTCGGCCAGCTCGCTCGCCGCCGGTACCTCGAACCACGCGGGCGCCGCCGTCGGGGACTTGATCACCGGCAGCTCGAACCCGGTCTGACCCGGGCCATCGGCAGCCATCGGCAGCTCCAGGCCGGGCATCTGGGGCGCAACGCCCTCGACCTCGAGCCCTGCGAGGTCGGGCGCCGCCTCTTCGAGCGCCTGCTTGATCGCCAGCTCGAGCGTGACCGCCGAGGCCGAGCAGTCCGAGCAGCTCCCTCGCAAGTGGATCCGGGCCACCCCGTCCTGGATGGAGAGCAGCTCGACGTTGCCTCCGTGGGACTCCATGTACGGGCGGACCGAGTCAAGCGCGCCCTGGACCCGCTGCTCGAGCGGGATCGGATGCAGGTCGTGGATCAGGAGCAGCGTCGCCACGAACTGGTCCTCACCGAGGGCGGCGGCGAGGCGGGCGCCGCCCTCTCCGGATTCCAGGAGCGTCTCGACGATCCGGGCCAAGCCCTCGCCGTAGAGCTGGATGACGGCCGAGACGAGCTCGTCGGCCAGCTCACGGAGCGGGGAATCCGGCGCTTCGTCCAGTTGCGTCTGCAGTACCTGCACGCGCTCGAACAGGAGCCCAGAGGCATCCGTGCCTGACTCGGCGGTGATGCCCATGGGCTAGGCCAGGGCCGTCGGCGTGTGCATCACCTTGCGAACTTTGCCACCGCCCGTGTACATGTGCACGCCGCACGGCAGGCACGGATCGAACGAGCGCACCGCCCGCATGATGTCCACGCCCTTGAACTTGTCGGGGCCGTTCTCCTCGAAGATCGGCGTGTTCTGCACGGCGTCCTCGTAGGGTCCCGGCGTCCCGTACACGTCCCGGGGGCTGGCGTTCCACGGCGTCGGCGGGTAGGGCTGGTAGTTGGCGATCTTCCCCTCACGGATGACCATGTGGTGGGAGAGCACCCCGCGCGCCGCCTCGTGGAACCCGCAGCTCACCGCGCTTTCGGGGACCTTGAAGCTATTCCAGCTCTTGGTCCGGCCAGCCTGGACCTCCTTGATCGCCCGCTCCAGGTTGTGCAGGGCGATCAGCGCGCTGTAGGCCTGGTGGTAGGTGCGGGCGCGATCGCGCTCGATCGCGTTCGACTTCTCGGGCACGTTCCACTCGAGCTCCATCTCCGGCATGTTGGGGGAGCGCGGCAGGACCATCTGGATCGAGTGACCGGTCGCCTTGGCGTAGCCGAAGTCGACCAGCCCCGCCTTGGCGGTGCACCACTGGCGGGCGAACGGGCCGCCGCCTGTGTCACAGCAGACGTGGGTGTCGGTCCGCTTGTCGTAGATGCGCGGTGATACCACCCACGTGTACTTGTCGGTGAAGTCGCGCTTCTGCGGACGCGGGAGCGTGACCTTGTTCCACGGATGGTTCTTGTCCACCGGGTTTCCCAGCGGATCCTGCGTGACGTAGGTCGGCTCGTTCTCCCAGGAGTCGAAGTAACTCGAGCCCAGCAGGATCCGGATCATCAGGTTGATCTCGACCAGGTCGGTGGAGATCAGTTCGCCGCCGATGGCCACCCCCGGGGTGATGTAGCGCTTGCGGCCCCAGTTGGTCATGTTCCGGTAGTCGTAGTCGACGTAGTCTGGATCGTCGAACGAGCCCCAGTTGACCAGGTTGGTCTCCCGGTAGCCGACCATGTCGTAGCCTGGAAGCTCCTGCAGGAAGAAGTCGTACAGGTCGTCGTGCATCGGCACGCTGCGCTTGACGTAGTCGAAGTAGCGCATCAGGCGCACGTAGTAGTCGGTGCAGGTCTGGTGCGTGATGTCGGCGCTGCACCCGCCGGGCATGATCGTCGACGGGTGCGTGTGGCGTCCGCCGAACAGGCAGTACATCTCCCGCGTGTAGCGAGCGACGTGCAGGGTCTCGAGATAAAATTCACCGGTGAACGGGTTCAGCGCCCGCATGATGTCG
>Ga0335074_10015704_pt1 | contig 10648 bp, 4 predicted proteins | sample Lox_Sample_23_FD_206715 | JGI IMG/M metagenome (GOLD analysis project Ga0335074, IMG submission 206715) | Soil microbial communities from Loxahatchee National Wildlife Refuge, Florida, United States - Lox_Sample_2.3 | ecosystem: Environmental > Terrestrial > Soil > Wetlands | place: USA: Florida...
GAGCCCGCCGAGCGCTACGATTCCACTGGCGACCTGTATCGCGAGCTTCGCCAATTACGCGACCACCTGCCGGAATCGGTGTCGGCCAGCGCGATTCCCACGGCCGCCGGCATATCCCCCAGAGATGGTTCGGCGGCCAGGTGGCGAGCCATTCTGGGAATCGGTCTCGCGGCGGCCCTGGCGTGCGGCGCAGGATTGGCGGCCCTGCTGATTCGCCCGGCGCCGGCGGACTTGTCCAGTTACAAGTTCACGCCCATCGCACGCGATGAGGCTACGGAAAGATCCCCCGCATGGTCCCCTGACAGCAAGAGTATCGCGTACACGGCACTCATCCAAGGCGTCTACCAGGTGTTCACGAAAGCCATCGACTCATCGGAAAGATCGCAGCTCACTCACGCAGCCGAAGACTGTTACGCCCCCCTCTGGTCTCCGGATGGCACAACCATTTATTACATTTCCCGCGGCGATCTCTGGTCAGTCGGAGCATCGGGAGGCACGGCGGAGTTGGTGATGAAGAAGGTAGGGTCAGTGGCCCAGTCCAAGACAGCCGCAGTTGTGGCGCTCGATCCGGATCGGAAGACCATAGTGTTCCAACGCGATGGCAAGACTTGGGCCGGTGCGCTCAAGGGTGGCCCGCCGCGGGAACTCGCCGGGATTCCCCGCGGTCACGTTGCCGCGTTCCTTTTTTCCCCGGATGGTTCCAAGCTCGCCACAATTGTCAATCAGGAGCTTTGGATTCTGCCTTATCCTGCAGGCACTCCCCGCGACCTCCACGGCGCCACCACGAGTGTCAGTTGGTTTCCCGACAGCCGTCACGTCCTCGTCTCCGGCGGCAACTTTAACAACACGCTAACCGTTCTCGACTCGACCGACGGCAGCAGCCGAGTGATTTATAGAGGCACCGATACCTTTCAGGCGGCGGTTTCACCCGACGGTAAGAAGATTGCCTATAGCGGTGGCGCCGCGGAATGGGATATTTTGGAAGTTTCCTTGCCGGGGGGGCGCGTCCGTACCTTAGTGGGAGGAGGCGGGGTCTCCTGGCAACCGGATTGGGCGCCGTCCGGCACTCACTTTCTGTATTCGACATTCGTTACCAGTTCCGTCGCGGGCATTGAGGACCGGTACCCCACAGAGGGCTTTTCGCGCCGCATCACCAACGCTCCACCGGGCATTAATACTTATGCCGAGGGGCCGCGTTGGTCTCCGGACGGCACACGATTCCTGTTTACGCAAGGCCCGGTGGACCGGCAGCAGCTGACGATTGCGAACGCCTCCGGCGGGAACTGGACACCGATTGCGGACTCCATTCTCGAGCACCCCCACGTATGGTCTCCCGACGGCCGATGGGTCGCTTTCATAAGCAACGCAGGCGGGAAACAGCAATTGGAGAAGATTAAGCCGGTGGCAGGCGCCACCCCGGTGGTTCTGGCTAAGGCTGCTCCCGTGGCGACCGGCTACTCCACAATTGAATGGTCCCCGACCGGGGAGTGGATCCTGTACCCATCGGCCGAGGGCATATCCATGATTTCGCCGGATGGCATCGTGACCGGCAAATTAACAGCTCGCAATCTTCGGGCTTACGCATTCTCCCAGGACGGTAAGCAAGTCTACGGCATCTACCGGAATACGACGGGCGAAGGCCCGCAGTGGCAGCTTCACTTGATCGGCATTAAGGGCGACACGGACAAGATGATCGCGGCGCTGGATTTTCCCGTTTCCACAAGCACTGCGATTGGATTCAGTATCCATCCGGATGGCAAGAGCTTCCTCACTTCCATCGCGAAATGGCCCTACGACATCTGGATGCTCGAAGGCTTCGATCCGCCCAGAGAGAAACCATGGTTCGAGCGCTTGTTACGGAGGTGACAGGAATCCTGGTGTAGCCCCTCGTGCCGCCGTATTTCGGGGCCATCGTTCCATCATCAGATACAATGGAGCGAACTCCAAAGATGAATCTTTCCGCCGGCGACATGCTCGGACCGTACGAAATCGTCGCCCCTATCGGCGCCGGTGGCATGGGCGACGTGTACCATGCCCGCGACACACGTCTCGATCGTGTGGTGGCAATCAAGGTTTCCAAGGAACGATTCTCCGAACGCGCCGAGCGTGAGGCGCGGGTGGTGGCGACGCTGAATCATTCGCATATTTGCCAGCTTTACGATGTGGGCAACTTGCCGGACGGCGCGGGCTACCTGGTGATGGAGTTCGTTAAGGGCGCGCCGCTGAAAGGTCCCTTTTCACTCGAGAAAACCATCGAATACGCAACGCAGATTCTGGATGCTCTCGACGCAGCGCACCAAAAAGGCATCATCCACCGCGATGTGAAGCCCGATAACATCCTGCTTACCAAGCAAGGAATCAAGCTGCTGGATTTCGGGCTGGCAAAGAAAACCGGCTCCGTTCTCAAAGAAGCCGATCCCACGGTGACGGAGTTGACCAAGCAGGGAGACATCGTAGGGACCTTGCAATACATGGCGCCGGAGCAGTTGCAGGGGAAGGACGCGGACGCCCGCAGCGATCTGTTCAGCTTCGGCTGTGTGTTGTACCAGATGCTGGCAGGGAAGCATCCCTTCGAGGGCGGGAGCCGGGCAGGCCTCATGGCGGCGATTTTGGAGCACGAGCCCGCGCCCCTGGCGACGGCGCTGCCGCTCGATCGAATCCTCAAGCGATGCCTCGCTAAGGACCCCGATGACCGGTTCCAGACTGCCCGCGATCTGAGAACTGCGTTGTTATGGGCGGTAGAACAACCCGCCGCTTCAGCCGCACCCGGGAGGCCGCGACGCTCGGTTTGGTTTCGCACCACGTGGATTGGGGCTTCGGCGCTGGCCGTGGCCGCGATCGCGCTTTGGGGGTGGCGCCAGCTTGGGAGCAGTCCGGGAGGCTCCTGGTCCGGGCTGCTGTTGGGCGGTCCCGAGGTCGCGATGACGCCGCGCATTTCGCCCGATGGCCATACCCTGGCGTTCCTGGCAATGGAGCGAGGCCTTACCCAGGTCGCGGTGATGAAACCGGACACGGGCGATTGGACCGTGCTGACTCACAAACGCGGCGCCGGGCCCCCGGCGGAACTGAACTGGTCGGCCGACGGAAACCGGATTTATTTCGACCGCGAGGCGGACGTTCCGCTCGGTATTTTCAGCGTGCCCGCCGTGGGCGGTGACGAACAACGGGTGCTGGAGGATGCGGAACAACCGGAACCCCTGCCCGATGGCAGCCTTCTGGCGGCGCGGCGCAGCGCCGAGCGCCAGTTGCAGGTATATCGCGTTTGGCCCGAAAGCGGGCGGGTGCAGAGTTTTCCGATCACAGTGAGGTCCGCGTTCGCGCACGCTCGCGTCTTTCCCGATGGCCGGCGGGCGGCCATCTTGGGAGAACTGCTGGCCCCCGGTCAGCAAGGCGTCGTCCACGTGTACATTTTGGATCTCGCCAGCGGTCAATTGCACCGGCTTTACACGGGAGCAGCCGACGACTCCTTGGCTGATGGTTTGGCGGTGAGCCGCGACGGCAAATCGGTGCTCCTGGCAATAAGGGCGGAAGATCTGACGGAAATCGTATCGCTGCCCGCTTCCGGACGCGGTTCACCGCGAGTCCTGTTCACGACCCCGCAATTCGTGAACTGCCTGGATAGCAGCCCCGACGGCGCCGTCTACCTGGATGAACGCGACTTTCCATACCACATCCTTCGCTTTTCACCCGCGGGCGGACCTGCGAGCGTGATTGGCTCCTTACCCAGCCAGGCGGTGCACGGGGGAACAGCGGTCTTCCTTCCCGACGGCCGTGCGCTGGTGGCGGCGCGGCGCGCGGGCCGCACGCGATTGATGCTGGTGGAGGCCGGAAGGGAGGCGACGCCGCTGATCCACACCTCGGAGGACTCCTCGACCCCGGCCGCGATTGTGGGAGTGGAGCAGGTGGCTTTTACCATCGGAGGGGCGCCGCACCGCACGCTGGCGATCGCCAGTCTTTCCAGCGGACGGGTCGAGCGGCGCATCGCATTCGATAAAGGCGAGCCGGTGTCGCTGGCCGCCAGCCCGGACGGGAACACACTATACTGCGGCGCCGCCGGAAGCATCTGGTCGATCGCGATGGCCGGCGGACAGGCGCGGAAGATTCACGCCGGTGAATCGGCCTTGGTGATGCCCGGTGGGCGGTCTCTCCTGGTGCACATCGTGGAAAGCGCGAGGACCAGGCTGGTGGAGGTTCAGCTCGAGGGCGGCGCGGAAAGAGAGATTCCGGTCAACGGTCCGTTCCATCTGGTCCAGTCCCCGATGACAGCGAGCGGGATTCGAAACGGTACGCTGGCAATGCCGTTGGCGTCGCTCGATTCGTGGTTTTACCAGCCCGGATTAGTCGATCTCGCCACGGGGCGCATGAGGAGGATACCGGTCGATTTGCCGGTCGACACTCACTACGAGGGCTGGACGGCGGATGGATCTGTGATGGCGTGGTCGCATGAGGTGCGTTCCAGCATCTGGAAGATGACGCAAGCGACAGAGCGGTAGGGGCCGGCCGCCCGTGAGCTACCTCAAAATGCGGCCAATTCAATGAACGGCCTGGAACGATCGCAGCATTTCCATGCAAGTTCTGCGTCATGGAGTTCAGTGAACGATTCGGGCGGGAAGCCGGAGCCATCGCCGCACGGGAACCGGAAATCCTGCTCTGGGCGAATCTTCGGCGACAAACGGAAGCAGCGGCAGTGGCACTGTCACTTCCGTATCAGCGAGTTGTCTGTCGTGGCTTACGTGTCCGATAGCGACCCCAACCACGACCCCGTCACTCATAATCGGAGCGGCCACCGGACAAACTGAGCACCAGGTGGTCGGGACGTGCGGGTCGGCGACACAAATTGGTCCGTGTGCGCTAACCTCGGCGGAACTGCCCCTGAACGCCATGGGTACCATCACGGGCGGCACATGGAATGGCTCGGTGCTCGCGGGCCAATACGGCGGCACCGGCGTCGCCAACACTGGCTTGACCTTGACCCTTGGCGGTAACGTCGCCTTTACAGGCTCGTTTAACCCTACCTTCTCCATCCCCTCATCCTCAACCTGGGCATTCCAAAGCGGCGGTGGAACGCTGGCGCAAACCGGCGCGGATATCAACTCTTCCAATCAGGTTACATCGACGCACTTAAGCTCCCCCTTGCCCTTCGCTCAGGGCGGCCTCGGCACCGGCACTAACTTTGCGGCTCACACCTGGTTTGGAAACAACACTGGCTCCACAGCCGCGCCATCAGCCCTGCAACCGGCGTGCGGCGATTTGAGTAATGCGGCGAACTCCTGCTCGACTGATGCAACGAACGCGTCCAACATTAGCACCGGCACGCTGGGCTACGGTCGTCTGCCGACCCCGGCTGCAGGTGGACCCGCCGGCCCGGTGGCCGTCCTCACCTCAACGCAGATATCAACCACGACAACCACCAACCTAAACGTGCTGTCGTATCAGATCCCCGCGAACTCAATCGCCCAGGGCACAACCTATAGAATCACAATGTATGGGACGGCCACAACAAGCAGTTCGACCGGCGCATCCAACACGTTCAGCATAAACTACGGTACGAACAACAACAATACCGACACGGCCATTATAAGCGCCTCCCCCACTTCTGGCTCAACCAACGGGAGCGCCAGTTTTGCGTTGTCTGCCACCATCACATTTGATTCGACTACCGCATCGTCTTCTGGCATGCAACTGTTCAATAACTCTAGCGCGTCCGGTGTAGCTAACTCGGTGACCAGGGTCATAAACTCAGAACTAACCGGGCTAACCACGAGCAGTGCCGCATATCTCAGTGTGAATTATCAGGGAAACGCTGATCTGACGACTATCTTCTATACGACGATGATCGAGTTGGTGAAACCGTGACCGCGACATCAGCAGCATAAACTTCACGCTGGCGAAGATCACCTTGGAGCGGCCGTGATCCTGGACGCGGCGAGGTCTGCCGAAGAACGGCGTCTGAAGAAGTTGGCGCCGTCCGCCGTCATCATAATAGTGAGCGATAATGCCCCATATCAGGGCGGTTGACACGGAGAATCCATTGGCAGGCGCGCGCTCTACCTCAGAACCCGGAAGGGCGCGTTGCTGGAAAGCGTCCCGCCAGGTGTTACTACCTGGAGCGTGCCGGTGGTTGCGCCGGTGGGTACGGTCGTGGTGATTTCGGAAGCTGAGACCACAGTGAAAACAGCCGTAACGCCGCTAAACGTGATGTTGGTCGCGCCGGTCAGATCGGCTCCCAGAACCTTGACGGTCGATCCCACCTTGCCGGGAGTCGTTTGTGGCTCCACAAAGGGCTCCAAACCGATTGACAGGCTGAAGACCGTGCCGAGGTGTTTGGGACCGCCCGCTGAAGTGTCCCATAGATCCGCGCGATGGCAAGGGTGTCCGCGAGAGGGGATTACAAACGTGACCCGGAGTTCCGCTCCGCGTGCAGGCTGGGAACGAGAAGATATCGGAGCGTGCGTCTTCGGTTGTCCCTGCGCCCACTCGGGAGGCATGTAAGCGGGCTTGCCGGGAATGATGCCGCTTTCGCGGAGTCTCCTGCAGAGGTTCCCCTAAGATCAAGGTGGATTTGGTGTTATTATGATGAAGGCGGACCGGCGCGAGCGATGGCGAAACAACAACCGACGACTCCGCAACGAGGCGAAAGTGTCACCGCCCTTAAGCGAAAGCTTGGGGGGGGGGGGATGGGCAAAGGCGCTGAAGCCCCTTCGAATCGTTTCGTAATCGCCGCGTTGGGCGCTTCTGCGGGCGGTCTTGAGGCTCTTGAAGATTTCTTCAAGCATACGCCGGCCAACAGCGGCATCGCGTTCATCGTTGTCCAACACCTCGCTCCAGACTACAAAAGCTCGCTGGCGGAGCTGCTTGGGAGGCAGACGGAAATGCCCGTCGAGCAGGCTCGCGATAACGTGAAAGTAGGGCCTAATCGCGTTTACATCATCCCCCCGAATGCGACGCTAACGCTCGAGGAGGGCAAGCTGCGCGTGAAAAGGCCTGAGACCCCACGCGGTCAACGCATGCCGATTGATGCGCTGTTTCGGTCCCTCGCCCAGGATCGCGGAGAAGACGCGGTGTGCATCATGCTTTCGGGCACCGGCTCGGACGGCACTGTAGGACTCACTGCGATCAAGGAAAACGGCGGAATGGCGATGGCCCAATCGATCGAGACCGCCAAGTACGACACGATCCTCCGCAGCGCGATTGCCACCGGATTGGTGGATCACATTCTGCCCGTCGAGGAGATGCCGGCGAAGCTGGTAGCCTATGCCGCCCACTTGAGCTCGCTCGACGGCAAATCCGATAAGACAGGGGCGCAGCTCGGCGAGCACATGAATAAGGTTTATAACCTGCTGCGCCGCCGCGTGGGCCACGATTTCAGCGGGTACAAGGAAAGCACCATCGAGCGCCGGTTGCACCGCCGCATGAAAGCCCTGCAAATGGAAACGGTAGACCAGTATCTCGATGTACTGGAGCGCGACCCGAACGAAATCGACCGGCTCTTCAAGGAATTTCTCATCGGAGTGACCGAGTTTTTTCGCGATCCTGAAGCCTTCGCGGGGCTGGCTCGCGAAGTCATTCCCAAGCTGTTCGAAAATAAGACATCCGGCGACGACGTACGGGCATGTGTAGTGGGATGCGCTACGGGCGAGGAAGCGTATTCCATCTCGATCCTGCTTTGTGAGTACGTTTCCACACTCAGGGAACGCCCCAAAATTCAGGTATTCGCCACGGACATCGATCCCCGCGGCCTGGAGGTCGCCCGCAGGGGCGTGTACTCGGCCGGCATAGCCAAAGAGGTCAGCCCCGAGCGCTTGAATCGCTTCTTCATCAAGCAGGACCACTTCTATCGGGTGAAGCGCGAGTTACGCGACCTGTGCATCTTCTCGCAACACAGCTTTCTCAAGGACCCGCCCTTGTCGCGCCAGGACCTGATCTCCTGCCGCAATATGATGATCTATCTTGGCCCCGACCTGCAAGATAGGATCGTCCCGCTGTTCCATTACGCGCTTCGCCGCGGCGGTTACCTGTTCCTGGGTCCCTCTGAGAGCGTCGCGTCGCATCGCGGACTGTTCCGGACTGTAGACAAGAAGCTCCGGATTTTTCAGCGAGAGGAAGTCCTGCCGCCGGTGCGGGTTCATTTTCCGCCCGACGATATCGGCCGCTTCCAGACGCCTTTGGGCACGCCTGCCTTGATCCGCAAGCAGCCCAACGTTCCAAAGCGCCTGGAGACTGTTATCCTTCAGCGTTACACGTCAGCGTGCGCTGTGGTCCGAGAGGACGGAGAGGCCGTCTACTTCGCGGGCCGCATCAGCCGCTATCTGGAGCATTCGCCCGGTAGTCCGGACAACAACCTGCTGAACATCGTGCGCGAGGGGCTGCGCATCCCCTTACGAACGGCGCTGCATCGCGCAGTTACGGTACGTGAACCCGTCGAGGAACGGCAGATCTCGGTTCAGACGAACGGCTCGGTTAGCGACGTGGACCTGCGTGTGGAGCCGCTGGTGGAATTTCCGGAGAAACTGTATGTTGTGGTACTCAGCCCGGTTGCCCCCTTTCCGCGCGACCACCAGGACAAGGCGGAGAGTCGCGCTTCCAACGTCGAAGCCACCATTGAGTATCTCGAAAGCGAGATGCGGTCTTCGCAGGAATACGCACAGGCGATGTTCGAGGAGCTCGAAAGCTCGAATGAGGAGCTGAAATCCGCCAACGAAGAATATCAATCGGCGAACGAAGAACTGGAAACTTCCAAGGAGGAGCTGCAGTCCTACAATGAGGAGCTGCAAACGCTCAACGCGGAACTCTCGCGCAAGAACGCTGAACTCGATAATGCGGCCAGCGATTTGCAGAATCTGCTCGACAGCACGGAGTTGGCCACCGTTTTTCTTGACTTGAATCTGCGAATCAAGAAATTCACACCGATGGCGGCAAGCGTGTTCCGTCTCATCGGCGGCGACGTAGGACGTCCCATCACCGATCTCGCGTCGATGCTTTCGTCGTCGTCACAAGTGGATTTCGAGAACGATATGCGCGCAGTCCTGAAATCGCTCTCCTCGATCACCCGGCAAGTCACCGCGGCTGGAGGGCGGCATTTCCAGATGCGCATCATGCCTTACCGTACCACGCATAACGTGATCGCCGGCCTGGTGGTGACTTTTACCGACGTGACTCCGCTGGCGGAAGCCAAAAAGGCGGCCGATGAGGCCACGGTCTATGCAGAAAATATCGTCAACACGGTGCGCGAGCCGCTGCTGGTGCTGGACGCCAATCTGCGGATAAGGTCGGCGAGCGATTCCTTCTATAACAACTTCGAGGTGACGCCCGAAGAAACGGTCGGCCACTTGGTATACGAGTTGGGAAATCACCAGTGGGACATTCCTGAATTACGGCGGCTTTTGGGTGAGCTGCTTCCTCAGAAGAAAAGCATGAACGACTTCGAAGTGGCTCACAACTTCGCGAACATCGGACCGAAGACCATGCTGCTAAATGCCCGAATCATCGAGCACCTCGCGCCACTTATCCTATTGGCGATCGAGGACGTCACCGACCGGAAGCTTTCGGAAGCTATGCTGCGCAGCGCCAACGCCGAGTTGAAGCAGTTCGCCTTCGCGGCCTCCCACGACTTGCAGGAGCCGCTGCGCATGGTGATCAGCTATGCCCAACTGCTTGCCAAGGAGTATCGCGGCAGGCTGGGGAACGATGCTGACACGTACATCGACTACGCGGTCGAGGGTGCGCAGCGGATGGAGACATTGCTGAAGGACTTGCGCAGCTATTGGGCGGTGAATGAAGAAAAGCCTGGCGAGCCGGTTCGTGTGGATTGCAACGCCGCTCTGAAAGATGCGCTGAAGTTTCTTGCTATCCCGATCAAGGAGGCAGGCGCCAAAGTAACTTCTGATCATCTGCCAACCATCACGGCTGAAGAGCTGCCCCTGGTGCTGCTGTTCCAGAATTTGATCGGCAATGCGGTGAAGTACCGCCGCGAAACTGAGCCGCCGGAAATTCACATATCGGCACAACTAAAGGGCCGCGAATGGGACTTTTCGGTACGCGATAATGGCATCGGCATCGAAGAAGAGCACCTGGAACAAATCTTTGCCCCATTCAAACGCCTTCACGGGAGGGAGATTCCCGGCAGCGGCATCGGCCTGGCGATCTGCCGAAAGCTGGTGGAACGTTATGGCGGGCAGATTTGGACGGAATCGGAATATGAAAGGGGATCCACGTTCCACTTTACGATTCCGGCGGACAAGGAGGCCAAAACATGAGCAGCCGCATCGTCCTGATTGAAGATAACCCCGCTGACGTCCTCCTGGTCAAAAAGGCGTTGGAGGCAAACGGCGTCGCTTACGAGATCACGCAATTCAACAACGGCCTGGATGCTCTGAAGGTCCTCGGCATACCAAACGGATTCGTGCCGGATGCAATCCTGCTCGACTTGAATACACCCAAGAGCGATGGGTTCCATGTCCTCGTTGAGCTCAGGAATACTCCACACCTGGCAGATGTTCCGGTCGCGATTATCACCTCATCGCAGGCCGTGAGCGACAAGGCTCGCTCGGATGCTCTGGGCGCGGTTCAATACATCCAGAAGCCGTCGGGCTTGGAGGAGTTTTTCAGCACCGTCGGCCACGCGATCAAACAGATGCTGGCTGACTCT
>Ga0335074_10015705_pt1 | contig 10647 bp, 7 predicted proteins | sample Lox_Sample_23_FD_206715 | JGI IMG/M metagenome (GOLD analysis project Ga0335074, IMG submission 206715) | Soil microbial communities from Loxahatchee National Wildlife Refuge, Florida, United States - Lox_Sample_2.3 | ecosystem: Environmental > Terrestrial > Soil > Wetlands | place: USA: Florida...
GAGAGGCCGGCATATCATTCCGCCAGTGGCGGGAGCAGTTTCGTACCCTGGCCGCAATCCCGCGGCTGGTGAGCGGGGAATCGGTTACAGTCCTGGCCAACGAGCTGGGCTACGAGACTCCCGGAGCCTTCACCGCCATGTTCCGGCGCGTGACCGGCATGACTCCAAAACAATATTTGACTGAAGCCTTCAGAACCCAGCGTGGCCGAAAGCGGCCGTCGCCCCAACCGCGATCTGATCATTAATTGTCGGCGCTGCTCTCAAAGACCAGGTGGGCTCTGCCGGTTGCAGGATTGGTGAGCAGCACGGGGCTGACGGCGAAGGCGCTGCGCAGGTTTTCTCCAGTGAGCACCTCCGCGGGAGGGCCGTCGGCGAGGATGCGGCCCTGGTCGAGCAGCAGAAGGCGATCGGCGAACTGGACGGCGAGGTTGAGGTCGTGGACCACACCGACCACGACGACGTCCTGCTGTGAGGAGAAGGTGCGCACTTTCTCCATGAAATCGACCTGGTGGCGGATGTCGAGGAATGTCAGCGGCTCGTCGAGGAAGAGGTGGCGGGTCGCGCCTTCGATGGGGCGCCAGATCTGCGCCAGCACCCGCGCGAACTGCACGCGCTGGCATTCGCCGCCGCTGAGCGTGCCATAGCTGCGATCGGCCATCGCTGTGACGTCGAAGAAACGCATGACTTCGTCGCAGATGGCGAGATCCTCGGCGCCTGGCCGGGCCCCGAAATGCGGGTAACGGCCCATCAGAACCAATTCGCGCACAGGCAAGGAGAATGCGACCTCGACCGCCTGCGAAAGCACGGCGCGGCGGCGTGCCAGATCGCGCTCGTGGCGGTGGGCCGCATCCTGACCGTCATACGAAACCATTCCTCCGGCGGGTCGCAACAGGCGGGCGAGCAGACGAATCAGGGTGGATTTCCCCGCTCCGTTGGGGCCGAGGATGAGATGGAGCTTTCCCGGCTCGAAGCGCGCGGAGACGCGGTCGATGAGGGTGCGCTTGCCGGCGCGGTAGACGAGTTCGGTCGCGGTCAGCATGGCTTCAGGACAGGTACTCGCGGCTGCGCAGCAGAGAGAGAAAAACGGGCACGCCCACAACCGCGGTGACGATGCCGATGGGCAGTTCGGCAGGGCGCAGCGAGACTCGGGCGATGAGATCGGCGACGCTGAGCAGGGTTCCGCCCAGCAGCGCGCTCCCGAGGATGAGGAAGCGATTGTCGGGGCCGCGCATCATGCGCAGGATGTGCGGAACGATCAGCCCGACGAAGCTGATCACTCCGGTGAAGGCTGTGGCCACCGCGACCATGAGGACGTTGATGGTGAGCACGGTCCACTTGAGGCGGCCGACATTGACACCCAGCGCCGTGGCCTCGTCGTCGCCAATCATGAGCGCGTTGAGGGATTTTGCAAAGGCGACGGCAGGGATGAGTCCGCCGATGGTGGCGATGCCGACGACCACGACTGAATTCCAGTCGGCGCCGGAGAGCGTGCCCAGGTTCCAGTAAATGATGGAGCGGGCCGCAGGATCGCGCGCGACATAGGACAGGAATCCAATGCCGCTCATGAAGAGAGCGTTGATGGCGAGGCCGGTGAGCAGCAGACGCAGGATGGAGCTGCGGCCTTCGCGCCTGGTGTGGGCCAGCGCAAAGACCAGATACGTGGAGAGGACGCCGCCGGCGCAGGCAACCAGGGGCAGGGTCAGGCCGCCGAGGTTGACTTTGAGCAGCGCCGGGAAGACATAGAAGAGGGCCGCGCCGAAGGCCGCGCCGCTGGAGGTGCCGACGAGCCCGGGCTCGACGATGGGATTGCGGAAGAGGCCCTGCATCAGCGTGCCGCCGACTCCCAGGGCCGCGCCTACGAGCAGACACAGAATGGCACGGGGTACGCGCAGCTGGATAAAGATGCGCTGGTCGAGCGGCATGTCTGCCTGGCCGGAGAGCTTGCCCCAGGCGGCGGCGGCCATGTCGTGTGCAGAGAAATCCATCGCCCCATAACGGATGGAGGCGACGGTGGTGACGATCATGAGGACAAACAGCACGACCAGACACCAGCGATCGGCCCGGCGCGCGTTCATTGGTGGATGAGCTTCGCCAGCTGGACGATGTTGTCCCCGGTATCCGGCCCGAAGTACATCAGCTCATGTTCCGGCACACGGTAGATGCGGTTGTGGCGGGCCGCATCGGTTTCCGCGACGCCGGGCAGAGTCTTGGCCTGCTCCATCCCGCCCAGCCGGTCGAAACCGTACTCGGTCATCAGGATCACCTGAGGATTGCTCTTCGCGATGATTTCCGGCGAGACCATGCGCTGCATTCCTTTTTGCTGCATGGCCATCTGGCCGCCGGCCAGCTCGACCATCTTTCCCGCGGTGCTCGCGTCTCCGCCGCCGCCGTTGCCGACGATCAGGTAGACGTTGGAAGCGCGCCCGAAATGGATGACTGCGACGCGCGGGGTGGTCTTGTACTGCTTCACGGCCACCGCCGCCGCGGCCATCTCGCGATCGATCTGAGCGCAAAGTTCCTCGGCGCGCTTCTCCTTGTGGAAGAACGCGCCCATTTCGCGAAGCAGGGCCTTCTCTCCCTCGATGGAATCATCCTTCGCCTGGAAGGTTTTCATGGGGACGTTGAGGGCCTGCAGCTGGCGGACGACGTTGTCGGGACCGATGTTGTTGTCGGAGAGAATCAGCGTCGGGTGGAGCGAAAGTATGCCCTCGGCACTGAGGGCTCGATGATAGCCGACGGTGGGCAGCTTTTTGATTTCCGGCGGGTAGGTGCTGGAGTAGTCGACGCCGACCAGGTTCGCCTGCGCGCCCAGTGCGTAGATCATCTCGTTGTACTCCTCGCCGATGCAGACAATGCGCTGCTGCCCGGAGGATTTCGCCGATGTGTTCCTGAAGCGGCCGCAGCCGGTCAGCAGAATGACAAGGACAAAAGGCAGGAGGGTCTTCGGCCCCGGGAGTGGAAAGCGATTCATCGGAATTGCTTCAGCATACATGACGGTGACGGCGCTCTTCGGAGAGGGGGCGCTCGACGATGGAAAAGTCATTCTCTTCGCCGCCGGCGCATCTTCCAAATCGCTGGAAAGCCATCGACCGCGGGCGCGGCTGGCCCGTTTCCCGGATCGAACGACTGCCAGATCGATGTGCATTCGGCTCCACGAGGCCAACAGGAGCGCCGTTGAGTGGCTATTTGCCGTAGCCGGCGAAATCAGCAGCGATGCTCCAGCCTGTGTTCCCGAAGGCGGACGCGGGATTCGGCGAGATCAGCTTTTGCTGTCTGGCAGTGGTGCAGGGTAGTGAGGAACTCTTCGTGATCCTGTCCGGTTAGAAAGAAGAGCCGCGTGGTCAATGCAGCGTGTTGACTCGTGAGGGCCCAGGTATGCTCCTCAAGGTCTCTCCTGATCTGGCAATATGCCATCGTGAGATCCATGCTCCTCCATCGTCAAGAGGAGCCAGCCGTGATGAGCGGTCAACGGCTCTTGAGTCATGGTTCCTATAATGCCTGAAACGGAGCAGGCGTGCCGAAACCCCATGGATCTCAGACCTGAGGCAGGATGGCCTGCGGTCTCAATGTCCGGCTGCAGCATCGTGCTCCGATGACGGAGTCAGTACCTGGGCAGCTGGGAGGTGTCCCATCCACCGCCAACCGCCTTGACCAGCAACACGCTGGCATCGATGCGACGGCGCTGAATGTCGATGTCGTTGCGCTCATCGGCAAGCGCAATCGTCTGAGCGGTGATGACCTGAAGGTAGTTATCGACGCCGCCCTGATAGCGATTCGTGAAGAGCTGCAGCGACTCCTGAGCAGAGGCCGTTGCCTGGTGTTGCTGCGCCGCCTCCTGCTCCAGAATGCGCAGCGCGGCCAGGTTGTCTTCCACTTCCTGAAATGCGTTCAGCGTTGTCTGACGATAGGCAGCGACGGTCCCGTCGTAGTTCGCCTGAGCTGCTTCCGAGGTGGCGTGGCGGCGGCCGGCGTCAAACAAGGTTTCGGATAGCTGGGGTCCGACCGCCCAGAGGCGGCTGGGCCAGTTCAGCCAGTTCGTCACCGTGGTGCCTTCGAAACCGCCGGTTGCGCCGATGGTCAGCGCAGGAAAGTACGCCGCGCGAGCAATACCGATCTGCTCATTTGCCTCCGCCACACGGCGTTCATCAGCAGCGATGTCGGGGCGACGCTCGAGAAGGGTTGACGGCAAACCAACGGGAATGACAGGGAGGCGCATTGGCGTTTGCGGCGCCGGCGGCAGGCTGAAGCTGGCGGGCGGCAGTCCGATGAGGGTTGCGATGGCGTGCTCGTACTCGGCACGGGCTTCGGTGATGTCCGTGTCCTGCACCCTGGCTTCGTCCAGTTGAGTTTGCGCCTGTGCCACGTCGGATTTGGGAGCTACTCCGCCCTCAAAGCGGTTCCTGGTCAGCTGCAATGCATCGGCGTAGGCCCTCACCGTGTCGTCGAGCAATTGCTTCTGCGCGTCGGCACTGCGCAACTCGAAGTAGTCGATGGCCAGCTCGGCGTGCAAACTCAGGCTGGCCGTCGCGAGATCGGCGGCGGTGGCCTGCGCCTCCTCGCGCGAGGCGTTGATCGTGCGACGCACCCGGCCCCACAAATCCACTTCATAAGAAAGATCGAAGGGCAGGGAATAATTGCCGGTGCCGTTGTTGGCCTCGAAAGCCGGAAAGTAGGGCTGGTGCGCGGACACGCGTTCGTTGTCCACGCTGGGTGATGTGGAGATGGTCGGAAACAAACCGGACCGATTGAAGCGAATCGCAGCCCGCGCCGCGCGCAGGCGCGCTTCTGCCACTTTCAGGTCCTGGTTGGAAGCGGTGAGCTGATCTTCGAGCGCGTCGAGCTGGGGGTCGCCGAACATCTCCCACCATGCGCCGCGGATCTTCTGATCACCCGGTCGCGCGGGCTGCCATTCCTGGCTGGCCTTGAACGATTCGGGCGGCTGCTCCTTGAATGCGGGCGCCTGAGGAGGGACCGGCGGCACGAATTTTGGCCCCACCGTGCACCCGGCCATGAGCAGCGCCGCCGATGCCAGCATGATTGGAAACAATCGGGTATTCATTGTGCGCCTGCGCGACTCGCCGTGCTGATTTGAACGGCAGTTCCGGTCGTCAGCGAATCCGATGGATTGACGATGACCTGGTCAGCTGGATTGAGGCCCGCGATCACTTCGACGGAGGACCCGTAGTCGCGCCCGATGGTGATGGGAACCAGGTCGGCGCGGTTGTTGCGCACCACGCCGACGCGCAGTCCCTCGGAACGAAAGAGCAGCGTATTCGCCGGAATAATCAGCGATTCGTCTGCTCTGGGCTCGTTATCAGGAAGACCCAGGTGAACAAACACGTAAGCGCCGGTCTTGATGCGATCGCCGGGATTGTTCACGTCGACCTCGACATTCAGGGTGCGCGAGGCGAGATTGATCGCATCGGAGTTGCGCACGATCACACCCTCAAAGGTCTGGCCTGGAAATTCGTCGAGTGTCAACTCCGCTTTTGCGCCGTCCTGCGCGGCCCTCAGATCGATTTCCGGCAAGGCGACATAGACGCGCAGCTTGTTTACTGCCGCCATGTGAAACAGCTCCTGCGGCACTCCGCCCGCGCCTGCATTGATGAGATCGCCTACATCGGTGTTTCTGGCTGTGATGACGCCAGAAAACGGAGCGTAGACCTTCTCGAAGGATTGCAGTTGTTCGAGCCGGTGCACGTTGGCGTTCATCGCCTCGACGGTCGCCTGCTTTGCGCTGAGATCGCTGACTGCCTGATCGGTCTCCTGCTTCGACACGCTGTTGGTTCTGAGCAGATTTTGCCAGCGCGCAGCGGTAATCGCGGCCAGTTGCTCGTTGGCCTGGGCAGACTTCAGATTTGCGCGGGCCTGATCCAGCTGCTGATCGATCTCCGGCGTATCGATCTCGGCGAGTAACTGACCTTTTTCGACGTGCGCCCCGATATCGAAATACCAGCGCTTCAGGTAGCCGTTGGTCCGCGCGTAGATTGGAGTGTCGGTGAATGCCTCGGTGTAACCCGGCAGAACGATCTGCTGCGAACCCGCTTCCGGCTTCGGATGCACGACGCTGACCGGCGTGATCGCTGCGCGTTCCGTCACAATACCGAGCCGGCGCTCAGCTTGTGCGCGCTGATGAATGCCCGAGTAGATTAATGTTGCCAGCACCAGGGCCGCTCCACCCGAGACGATCGAAAGCCAGGGCGTTTGCCTCGTATCCGGCAAAGGAGCAGGCTGGACTTCATCGGGCTGAGTTCGTTCATCGTTGGTTTCAATCGTGTTCATTCTTTTCTCTCCTTTCGCTGACCTTCGGAGTTACCCGGCATGAATGGGTTGGTCGTCCGGCTCGCTCCCCGCGCGTATTTGAGCTCCTTCTGACCGGCTGTGCAGCAGAGCGAACACTGTCGGCACGAATACCAGCGTCGCCGCGGTGGCGCAGAGCAGGCCGCCGATGACAGCGCGGCCGAGGGGCGCATTCTGTTCTCCGCCATCTCCCAGGCCCAGGGCCATCGGAATCATTCCGATAATCATGGCCAGCGCGGTCATAATGACGGGGCGGAAACGCGTTGCTCCCGCCTCCAGAGCCGCCATCATGGCGTCGCCGTGGTGCAGCAGGCGCTCTTTGGCGAAGGCAACTACCAGAATGCTGTTGGCCGTCGCCACCCCCATGCACATGATGGCGCCCATCAGCGCGGGCACGCTCAGCGTGGTGTGCGTGATGAAAAGAAACAGGACAATCCCCGCCAGTGCCGCAGGCAGCGCGGTGATGATGATGAACGGATCGAGCCACGACTGAAAATTCACCACGATCAGCAGGTAAACGAGCACGATGGCGAAACCCAGTCCGCCGAGGAGGCCGATATACGAGTTCCGCATGGTGCTGTATTGCCCGCGCACGGAAACAAAGCTGCCTCGCGGAAGGAGCCCTCGATCCGCGTTGACGATCCGCTCCACGTCGCGGCCCACGCCTCCCAGATCGCGATCCTGCACCGCGCCGTAAATATCGACGACACGCCGGATGTTGTAATGGTTGATCGAAGCCAGCTCGCTGGTGCGCTGGATGCTCGCCACATCGGCGAGAATTCCCGCGTCTTCCTCGCTGCCGCCGCTGAGCGGAATGTTCTGCAGATCCTGCCTTGACTGCATGTCGTATTGGGGTGTCTGCACGACCAGGTTGTAATTGACGCCGTTTTTCGGATTCAGATAGAACTGCGGCGCCACCTGGAAGCTGCCGCTCAGCGAGATCAGAGTGCTGTCGGCCACGTCGCGCTCAGAATATCCCGCCTCCAGCGCCCTGGTCCGGTCGACATCGATATGCAGCTTCGGATAGTCGTCCTGCTGCTGGATGCGCAAATCCGTGATGCCCCGAACATGCCTGAGGTCGCTGAGGATCTTGTCCGCGACCCGCTGATTTGCTGTGATGTTCGCGCCCTCGATCTGGACGTCGATGGGCGCGGGCAGCCCGAAGTTCAGCGTCTGCGTGACTATGTCAGCCGGCAGGAAATAGAAGGTAACTCCCGGGAACTCGCGCGGCAGGGTCTGGCGAAGCGTGCGCACATAGTCTGCGGTGCGGTGGTGCTTCGGCTTCAGCGAAACAAGTATGTCGGCGTCGGCCGCGCCTGTTAGTCCGGTGTTGTTATAGATGTAGTTGATGCTGCTGTAGGGAAGGCCGATATTGTCGAGAATGTTGTCCATCTCGCTCGCCGGGATGGTCTGGCGCACGGACCTTTCCACTTCGTCGGCAAGGCGCGCGGTTTCCTCAATGCGGGTTCCGGTCTTGGCGCGCATATGCAGAGTGAACTGGCCGCTGTCGGTATCGGGGAAGAAGTCCTGGCCAAGAAACGGAATCAGTGCAAATGCCAGCATGCAGACAAGCAGGAACGCCGGAATGAACAATCTGCGATGAGCCAGGAGCCGCGCCAGCAATGAGGAATATCCCGAGCGGATGTGCGCGAAGTGCCTCTCGAATCCCGACTGAAAGCGCCCAAAGATGGAACGACGTACGGTGCCTCGCTCTTTGTGGGCCTTCAGCAGATACATGGCCAGCGTCGGCACCAGGGTTCGCGAAAGGATGTAAGAGGCAAGCATCGCAAAGATAACTGCCTCCGCCAGCGGGACGAACAGATATCGCGCGACACCGTTGAGAAAGAACATGGGGAGAAAGACGATGCAGATGCACAGCGTCGAGACGAATGCGGGAACCGCGATTTCAGCCGCTCCCTGCAGAATTCCCTCATGGAGATCTGAGCCGCCTTCGAAGTGCCGCTCGATATTCTCAATGGTCACGGTGGCATCGTCGACAAGAATGCCCACCGCCAGCGCCAGGCCGCCAAGGGTCATGATGTTGATGGTCTGGTGAAGAAAGCTCAGCGCGATCACTGAGCTCAGGATGGAGAGCGGTATGGAGATGGCAATGATGAGCGTGCTCCGCCAGCTCCCCAGAAACAACAGAATCATCAGCCCGGTGAGCGCAGCCGCAATCACGGCTTCCCGTATGACTCCATTGATGGAACCGCGCACGAAGATGGACTGGTCCGAGAGCGGCTGGATCTTCAGCTGAGGAGGAAGCGTCTGTTCGACCCGCGGAAGGAGCCGGCGAATCCCTTTGACGACGTCAATGGTCGAGGCGTCGCCGGCCTTGAGCACGGTGACAAGTGCGCCGCGGTTTCCATTTTCGCGAACGATATTGGTCTGAGGAGCGAATCCGTCGCTCACGGTGGCCACATCGCGGAGATATACAATCGCGTCTCCAACTTTTCTGATGGGAAGACCATTGAACTCCTGAACCGTCTTCAAATCCCCATTCAGGTCGACGTCATATTCAAACTGCCCGATTTTGGCCGTCCCTCCGGGCAGGATGAGATTTTGATTGCTCAGTGCCGCAAGCACGTCGTTCGGCGACAGCCCTTTGGCCTGCAGCAGCTGCGGGTTCAGATTGACCATGACCTGGCGCTGCTTGCCGCCATAGGGAAAGGGAACCGACGCTCCGGGAACCGTCACCAGCTGCGTGCGCAGGAAATTCAGCGCAATATCGTTCAGCTGTGGCTCGGTGAGCCCTTTGCCGGAAAGGCCCAGCTGCAGGATGGGAACCGTGGATGCGTTGTAGTCGACGACCAGCGGCGGCAGAGAACCCGGCGGAAGGAAACGCAGGATGGTCTGAGAAACAGCGGTAATTTGCGCGTTGGCGAGATCGATGCTTGCGCCCGGCTGCAAATAGATCTTGACGATCGCCGTGCCGTTCACCGTGGTCGACTCGATGTGCTGGATGTTGTCGACCGTGGTGGTAAGAACCCGCTCAAAGACCGTGGTGATGCGCCCTTCCATCTCCTGCGGGCTCAGTCCCGTGTAGGTCCAGGACACGGCGACGACGGGAATGTTGATGCTGGGCAGGATGTCTGTCGGCGTCCTCAGGATCACGACCGGGCTGAGAATCAGAATGATCAGCGCGAGCACGATGAACGTGTAGGGCCGATTGAGCGCGATTTTGACGATCCACATTCGGACGACCCCCGGATACTGCGAAGACGTTTGCAGTACGTCCTGTCCAGATGTCCGGGAGCGGCTCCGCTTTGGTGTTATCTTCCGAAAGTTGTTTCGTTCAACCGGCGAAATGCGGCGCCTCGAGAGCGTTCCGCTGCGAAGCGAAATAATGTGACCTTCAGCGCGGAACCGCATCAAAAAGCTACACGGGTAGCGGGAGAACGCAGTGCCTTCGGTTGCGGAAAATCGATCCGATTCGGTCAGAATCCGAGTTCGTCAGGGCGAGCAATGCGTAGATTTGGCGCCCGGCGTTCCTCGACTTTCCAGCGCTCGCCTGCCCTGGGAGGGCGTTCTGCTGGAAAGCCACGCCCACGGCCCCCACAGCGCCGACACGCACCAGCATCTCAGTCATTTTCTTTCTCTTCATCTCAGCGAACCCCTGCCCGTGGTGTGGCAATCGCAGGGAAGGCGGGGAAAGAAGACCATCGAATCGGGATCGATCTTCCTGGTTTCCCGTGGCGGGGAGGATTCCATCCACTTTCCCGGAGCGGTGAGACGAATCCTCCTGAATCTCGAACCTAGCTTGCTCCAGAAGGCCAACCCCGAAAATGAGGCAGGGCGAGATGTGGAGTTTGCCGATCAGTGGGGCGTCCCGGATCCTCAGACCAGCTACCTTCTGCGCGCGGTCGAAGCTGACCTGGAAGCGGGGAATCCCGCGGGCAAACTTTTCGGTGAGTCTCTGCTATCCGCGCTCGCGCTGCATCTTCAGGCCCGCTACGCTGTGAGACCGCCGGGAATCCGGAAACTGCGGCACGGACTTCCCCGAGCCCGCCTCAATCGAGTGCTTGAATACATTGACGCGAACCTCGATCGCGAAATAGCGCTCGACGCCCTGGCTGAAACGGCGCGAATGAGTTCGCATTACTTCTCCGAACTGTTCAAACAGTCGGTTCATATCTCGCCCCATCAGTTTGTCCTCCGCCGAAGGATCGATCGCGCGCGGACGCTGCTGAACGATCCGGCGGTTACCGTTCTTGAGGCCGCGGTACGCAGTGGCTTTGCCGATCAGAGCCACTTCACCAGGATGTTTCGCCGCGTTGTAGGCGTGACGCCAAGCGCGTATCGCGCCGCCTTGTGAACCTGGCACTCCACTCTTAGCTCTCTTCATGC
>Ga0335074_10015707_pt1 | contig 10647 bp, 10 predicted proteins | sample Lox_Sample_23_FD_206715 | JGI IMG/M metagenome (GOLD analysis project Ga0335074, IMG submission 206715) | Soil microbial communities from Loxahatchee National Wildlife Refuge, Florida, United States - Lox_Sample_2.3 | ecosystem: Environmental > Terrestrial > Soil > Wetlands | place: USA...
GCACCGGCCGGGCACCGCACGCGGGTCGCACATCTGGTTGTCATACAGCCCAGATCTCAGGCACTGGGGAGATCCGCGCGTGGTGATGTCGGCGCGGAAAAACGGGTGGTGGGACAACCACAAGGTGGGGCTCGGTCCGCCGCCGCTGCTGACGAAGGATGGGTGGCTGGCCTGCTACCACGGGGTCAGGTCGACCGCCGCCGGCCTGATCTACCGTGCCGGGCTCGCCCTGCTCGATAAGGAAGACCCAGGCAAGGTGCTCGCCAGGGGAGACGAATGGCTGCTCAGCCCCCGCGAGCCTTACGAGCGCCAGGGCGATGTCGGGCAGGTCGTGTTCCCATGCGGCTGGATCCTGCGCGACGACGGCGACACCCTGCACCTGTATTACGGCGGTGCCGATACGGTCATCGCCGGCGCCGAAGCCAGCCTGTCCGAACTGCTGGCATACCTGCAGCGCTGACGCGGGGCTTCGCCGCGCAGCGGCGGGCTAGCAGCCTGCTAGCCGCTCGGAAAGATACGGGATGAGGCGGTCGATGCCGATCCTGTCCTGCTTCATCGAGTCACGCTCGCGCACGGTAACCGCGTCGTCGTTCAGGCTGTCGAAGTCGACGGTGACGCAGTAAGGGGTGCCGATTTCGTCTTGGCGACGGTACCTGCGGCCGATGGCTCCAGCGTCGTCGAAGTCGGCGTTCCAGTGCTTGCGCACCATCGCGGCCACGTCCCTTGCCTTCGGCGACAGGTCGGCGTTGCGCGACAACGGAAGCACAGCGGCCTTCACCGGCGCCAGCCGGTAGTCGAGGCGCAGCACCGTGCGCTTCTCCATCGCGCCCTTGGCGTCCGGCGCCTCGTCCTCGGCATAGGCATCGAGCAGGAACGCCAGCATCATCCGGTCCACGCCCGCCGCCGGCTCGATCACGTAAGGGACGTACCGTTCGTTCGACTCGGCGTCCAGGTAGGACAAATCCTGTCCTGACGCCTTGGCATGGACGCTCAGGTCGTAATCGGTGCGGTTGGCGATGCCCTCAAGTTCGCCCCACTCGCCGCCAGCGAACTCGAACCGGTACTCGATGTCCACGGTCCGCTTGGAGTAGTGCGAGCGCTTCTCCTTCGGGTGCTCGTAGAGCCGCAAGTTCTCCTCAGGAAGCCCGAGGTCCAGGTACCAGGCCATCCTGGCCTGGAGCCAGCGCTCGTGCCACTCATCGTCGGTACCTGGCTTGACGAAGAATTCCATCTCCATCTGCTCGAATTCACGGGTACGGAAGATGAAGTTTCCCGGCGTGATCTCATTCCTGAACGACTTGCCGATCTGGCCGATGCCGAAAGGCACCTTCTTGCGAGAGGTCTGAAGGACATTCTTGAAGTTAATGAAAATGCCCTGGGCCGTTTCCGGACGCAGGTAAGCCAGGCCGCTCTCGTCCTCGGTGGCACCCAGGTACGTGCGGAGCAGGCCGTTGAACATGCGCGGCTCGGTGAACGCGCCCCTGGTGCCGCAGTTCGGGCAGGCCAGGTCCGCGAGGCCGTTCTCTGGCTCCCGGCCGTCGTGCTTTTCCTGATAAGCCTCGATCAGGTGATCGGCGCGGAACCGCTTGTGACAGGACTGGCACTCGGTCAGCGGGTCGACGAACTCGGTGATGTGCCCGCTCGCCTGCCAGACCTCGGGGGCCAGGATCACGCTCGAGTCGATGCCGACGATGTCGTCCCGTTCGGTGACCATCGACTTCCACCACTGGCGCTTGACGTTGTTCTTCATCTCTACGCCGAGCGGACCGTAATCCCAGGAAGCCCGCAGACCGCCGTAAATCTCGCTGCTCGGGTACACGAAACCCCGCCGCTTGGACAGGCTGACTATGGTTTCCATGCGGTCGATGCGACGAGCCATCAAGATTCTCCAGCGCGATTTGAACTGATTTCGACGTAGCCGAGCCAGCCGAGGCAGGTGGCGGTGTTCGCAAGCTTAGCGTTGATCCGCTGGTGTCCAGGCGAACACCGCACTGGCGCCGGCGGACTCCGGTCCGCAGGCCGTAGTGCGTGATGCCGCTATCGTGGTCGGTGACCCGACCGTCCGCAACCGGTTAAGGACTCTGTTGCCAAGTTCCCGTCGCCCCCGGCCGCTGCCGCAGGGCCGCACGCTGTTTACTCCAGGCGCGTCACAGTCACGGCAGTCGCTCGAGCATCGCAGCGCCACGTCGCTGCTCTGGCTGCACCAGCTTCCCTCCTGGGTCCTGCCAGTGCTCGCGGTCGCGCTCCTCGTCGCGGGCTTCGCGATCAAGGGCTGGGGCGGCGCGATCGCCTTCTGCGGGCTGGCCGTCGTGCTGGCCTGGCTCGCCGCCATTTCCTGGCCAAGGCTGTCGGCTTCCGGCCGCCTGCTCCGCCTGGTTGTCGTCGGCGCGGTGCTTGCCGGCGGCATCTACTCGGGGTTCGCGCGCTAAGTTGATCTCAGGTTCTTCCGCGGGCTGGGACGCGGTCGGCTGATTCGGGACCGCGCCGCCGTAGCGGCGGTCGCGGCTCGCGTAGATCTCACAGGCCTGCCAGAGATGGCGCCGGTCGAAGTCGGGAAACAGCGTGTCGAGGAACACGAACTCGGCGTAAGCCGACTGCCAGATCAAGAAGTTGGATGTCCGCTGCTCGCCAGATGACCGCACGAACAGGTCCACGTCAGGCATGCCCGGCTCATCGAGGTACCTGGCGAATACCTTCTCGTTGACCTTGTCTGGGCGCAGCTTCCCCGCGGCGACGTCCGCCGCGATCGCGGCTGCCGCATCGGCTATCTCCGCCCGGCCCCCGTAGTTGACGCAAAATTGGAGGGTGAGGATCTTGTTCTCTGAGGTCATCCTCTCGGCGTCCTCAAGCTCGGAAATCACGCTGCGCCAAAGCCGCGGGCGACGGCCGGCCCACCTGATGCGCACTCCCATCTCGTCTAGCTCGTCCCTGCGGCGGCGGATGACGTCGCGGTTGAAGCCCATCAGGAACCTGACCTCGTCAGGTGACCGGCGCCAGTTCTCCGTCGAGAACGCGTAAGCGGACAGGTAGGGAATTCCTAGCTCGATCGCTCCCATGATGACATCGAACAGCGAGTACTCGCCGGCCTTATGACCCTCGGTGCGGGGCAGGCCGCGCTGCTTGGCCCAGCGGCCATTGCCGTCCATGACCAGCGCGACGTGCCTGGGGACCAGGTCGGCTGGAATGTCAGGTGGCCTGACGCCCGACTGGTGCGGATAGGGCGGCTTGATCGCCTTGTCAGGCCCGCCGCCTCTCATGCGTGCTCCACGTGACGCAATGACCTGAGCGAGTGCTCGAGGTGCCACTGCACATAGGCGGCCACCAAGCCGCTGCACTCCACTTGATAGCGCCGCTCGCTCGCGTCCGCCAAGCCCCACTCTCCTCGCAGCAGCGCGGTCATCAGCTCGATCGTGCCGACGGCCGCCGAGGCCGAGCCCGGCGCGTGGCAGTTGCGGCACACCAGTCCGCCCGCCGCGACGCCGAAAGTGCGCCGCCCGGCAGCCGATGCCTCTTGCGGCGTCCTCGTGCCGCAGATCGCGCATTCTTCTAGAGCCGGAGCGTACCCGGCCACGGCGAGTGACCTGAGCAGGTATGCATCAAGCACCAGGCGCGGTACGTGCTCACCGTCGACCAGCGTGCGGAGCCCGCCGACGAGGAGCAGGAACTGGCGGAGGGCAGGCTCCTTCTCGACGCTCGTGAACCGCTCGGCGGTCTCCAGCATCGCGATCCCTGTCGTATAACGGGCGTAGTCGCCGGTCAGCGGCTCACCATAGCTACGCAGCGACTCGGCCTGGGTGATCACGTCGAGGGAGCGTCCGGTATAAAGCATCAGGTCCACGTGCGTGAACGGCTCGACCCGCGCACCGAACCTGGACCTGATGCGGCGCACGCCCTTGGCCACCGCCCTGATCCGGCCGTTCTTCCTGGTCAGCACCGTCACGATCCGGTCAGCTTCACCCAGCTTCTGAGTGCGCAGCACGACTCCGTCGTCACGGTAGAGACTCACGCCACCCATTCTCGCCCATCGCGGTCGCGGGCAGCAGCGCCTAGCCCGCCTGTGCCGCATCCTCGGTGAGCAAGATCACGTCATGGGCCTGGGCCTGGCTGAGCCCGAGGTAGCGCGCGACGGTGCCGACGACCTCACGCTCGGCGTCGCTGAGCGGTCCGTCAGCGAGGCCTACCTGCACTACCCGGCCGAGGAACCACTCGCTCGCGTGCAGCTCGAGCTGGATGGCTACGGTCTCGATCGCGGTCCTCAAGCCAGGCACCGGCCCGCAGGCGACGAGCGACTCTGCCGACGGGGACGACCCCGTGCACTCAAGCCCGAGCACCAGGTCTGCATCGCGGTACTGAGGCGAGCCCGCGTTAATGATCAACTCGACTGCCCGCCGCCTGGCGACGTTGCTTGCGGCGCCGCCGGCCGAAAGCATCGCGAGCGACGCCGCCGTCGTCGCGGCGAGCAGGGCCGCCTGCATGTGCTCGATCGTCGGCACGGCGAGCAACTCGATCCGGTAACAAGTACGGCAGATGGTGCAGCGAAGGTGCTCTCCTGTCCGCTCAAGCGGGAAGACGGGCAACGCGAGCAGGTGCGCCCACCGCCGGCCCGCGCGGTGCCGGTAAGGCCGGTCGCCGCCGCACCTCTCGCAGTGGAATATTCCGGTCGCGAGCGTGCGATAGTGCATACGGGATCCGACGATTACCAGCATTGCATTCCCTTCACCCCGCCCGTGCCGGCGAGCCGACCGCCCCTGGTTACCCAGGGCCAACCCGCAGGCAAGACCGCAGGCCAGAGCCCGATCATCACATGACCAGGCAGGCAAGGCGTCGTTTTCGCAGAAATTCAAGGCGCGGCAGAGATTCTCCGGAGATCGAATTTTGCGGTCCGCCTGAATTCTCCTGTAACAGTATTTACTAGTCAGTCGTAGAATCCGAGCCTACGCAACTGCCTCGGGTCGCGCTGCCAGTCCTTGGCCACCTTGATCCGCAAGTCAAGGTAAACCCGGCTGCCAAGCAAGGCCTCGATCTGCCGCCTGGCCGTAGACCCGACCTCACGTAGCCGAGCGCCCTTGGCCCCGATAACGATCGCCTTCTGGCTGTCGCGCTCCACGTACATGATCGCGTGCACATCGATCAGATCGCGGTCTTCCCTTGGCCTCATCTCTTCGACCACGACCGCGATCGAGTGCGGCAGTTCGTCCTTGACGCCTTCGAGTATCGCCTCCCTGATCAGTTCGGCGACCATGAGCTGTTCTGGCTCATCTGTCAGCTCCCCATCGGGATAAAGCGGGCGGCCAGCCGGCAGGTGGCTGACCAGCACGTCAGTCAGCACGTCAAGCTGGAAACCGGTGACCGCGGAAACCGGGACGATGTCATCCCAGGCCGCGAGGCCGGCGACGGCGGCGAGTTGCGCGGCGACCTGGTCCTTCGCCGCCTCGTCGGTCTTGGTGACGATCGCGACGACAGGCGTCTTGCTGTGAGCCTGGCCGGACAACTCGGCGGCCAGATACTTGTCGCCAGGGCCGATCTTCTCGGCCGCCGGCACGCAGAAGCCGATCACATCGACCTCAGAAAGCGTCGAGCGCACCAGGCTGTCCAGCCGCTCGCCAAGCAGGGTCCTGGGACGGTGCAGGCCAGGGGTGTCGATGATGGTCAGTTCGGCGTCAGGCCGGCGGACGATCCCCCTGATCACACGACGGGTCGTCTGCGGGCGGCTGCTCGTGATCGCGATCTTCGTGCCGACAAGTGCGTTCATCAGAGTCGACTTGCCGACATTTGGCCGGCCAGCGAAGCAGGCGAATCCGGCGACGAACCGGGGTTCGCCGCGGCCTGCGGGGCTAGGTGCTGGTGTCGCGTCCGCTCTGGAGTCCGGCATGTGCCTAGCCCGGCTTGATGACCTGGCGCACGGCTCCGTCTGAGCCGGCGTGGATGATCGGCGCCTCAGGGCCGAGGTCACGCACTGCCGCCTCGTCGTCCTTCGCCGGACCAGGTGCGTCGCTCACCAGCGCGGCGGCTTCAAGCGACGCGGCGCCGCTCGACACGGCCATGGCGACGGCCAGGGCCAGGGCCGATAGCTGTAGCGAGGGAAGCGCGACCGCGGCCGCCGCATAGGTGCGTCCGGTCTCGTCCCTCACTGCCGCGCCCTCGGCCGACCCGACCCTTGCCCGCGCGGACCTGGCCAGGGTAACGATCTTCTGATCTTCCGGCCCAAGCTGATCTTCCGGCCCAATCTGACCCTCATCCACGAGCCAGAGCTTACTGCGGCCAGCGCGGACTCCACGAAGCGAAGCTTCCCGCGCTGGGCAGGCGCCGGGATTCGGGCATTCCGCCAGGGCCTACAGCATCGCTGGCTTTCTGTTGTCGTGCGCGAGTCGGGGCCAGGGACATCGGTGGCTTCCCGATGCTGTACCTGTAGCATCGCGAAGCCAACGTTGTTGTTCGCCGCGAGCCGACAACGACATCGGTGGCTTCCCGATGCTGTTCCCGGAGCGCCGCAGGCGGCGGAATTGCCTTTAGGGACCGCGGTTGTCGAACTCCCTGGCTTTGTCTGCTAGTTCGGCAGAAGGGGTGCCGGGAAGGTCGTCGGCGGCCCAGGCCCACTGGTCGGTGCTGGCGTCTTCGTCGCGCACGCTCTCGCCGCCAGACCCGGTGCCAGTTCCTGCGTCGGCCCTGGCCGCAGCGCCGCGTTCCTCGCTCGCTCCGGCCGGCCCGCCAGCCTCGCCAGCCTCGCCGGTCTCGCCTGTCCCGTCGCCGGAACTGCGGGCCGACCCACCTGAGCGCACTCGCTCAACAGTGACCGTGCTGATGCGGTTGCGGCGGCCGGCCAGGCTTTCCGCGGTCAGCTTCAGGCCGGCCACGGTGGCAGTCGAGCCGGCGATCGGCACCCGGCCGAGGCGCTGGGCAAGCAGGCCACCGACGGTCTCGACGTCTTCCGCCTCGATCCTCACGCCGAACAATTCCGCGAGTTCGTCGACGGACAATCGGGCCGTTACCCTGGCCCGCCCGTGCCCCAGCCACTCGACAGGCGGTCGTTCCCTGTCGTACTCATCGGCGATCTCGCCGACTATCTCCTCGAGAATGTCCTCGATTGTCGCCAGGCCGGCGGTCCCGCCGTATTCGTCGATCACGATCGCCACGTGGGTGCGCCTGGCCTGCATCTCGCGCAGCAGGTCATCGACGGGCTTGCTGTCAGGTACGAAGGTCGCCGGCCGCATCACCGAGCTGACCTGAGCCGTCCCCAGCCCGCCCGCATCGTCGTACGTCCTGGTCACGATGTCCTTGAGATACGCGATCCCGATGACGTCGTCGAGGTTCTCGCCGACCACGGGGATGCGGGAGAACCCGCTGCGCAGCGCCAGCGAAAGCGCCTGGCGCAGTGTCTTTCCGCCCTCGACGAAGATCATGTCCGTGCGCGGCACCATGACCTCGCGCACGATCGTGTCACCAAGCTCGAAAACGGAATGGATCATCGCGCGTTCGCCAGGCTCGATCACCCGGCGGCGTTCCAGCAGGTCAACGAGACCACGCAGATCCTCTTCCTCGCCAGATGGGCCGCTTGGCTGCCTTCCGCCCCGGCCGAGCACCCGGCCGGTCGCGAGCAGCAGCGCTGGCAGCGGGCCGAGCACTCGCACGATCGGCTGCATCACCGACGCCGCACGGTCAGCGATCCCTGCCGCGTACTCGCGCCCCAGTGTCCTCGGCACGATGCCGGCGACGACGTAGACTGCCGCGGTCATGACCAGCCCGGCATAGAAGAACCCGCGCCACGGCGGCGCGAACCAGTGCACGAAAGCGAACGCCACGAACAACGTCGCGGTGATCTCGGCCGCGACCCGCGTCAGCAGTAGCACCGCGATGTACTTGGGTACCTCGGCCAGTACCGCCTGAAGGGGAGGCGATGGCTCCGCAGCGGAGCTGGCCAGCTCCTTGGCCCCGGCCCTGGATACCCGGAGCAGTGCGGTATCTGCGCTCGCGCACAGTCCGGCGAACAGCACGAGCGCGACGGCAGCGACGACCAGCCAGCCCACGCGCGCCCCTACCCCGACGCGGCCTGATCGCCGTGATCGCCGGCCTCGGCTGGATCGCCAGCGCCGGCCACCGCCCGGTCAGCCCGCCACGACGTCAGCAGCCGGTCCTGCAGGCCGAACATCGTGGCGTGCTCGGCCGCGTCCGCGTGGTCATATCCGAGCAGGTGCAAGATCCCGTGCGTGCAAAGCAGGTCGATCTCCGAACCTGTGCTGTGCCCCGCCTGCCTGGCCTGGACCGCGGCGACCTGCGGGCAGATCACGACGTCGCCGAGCAGTCCAGGAATGCCCGACGCATCCGGCTTCTCCCTTTCACCCTGCGTCCCGCCCGGCTGGGGAGGCCGAAGCTCATCCATGGGGAAGGCGAGCACATCTGTCGGCCCTTCCTCGCCCATCCACCTGACGTGCAGTTCGGTCATCGCCGGCTCATCTACGAGCAGCACGGAGAGCTCGGCGAGCGGGTGGACCCTCATCTCATCGAGAACATGCCTGGCCAAAGAGGCCAGGCATGCCTCGTCAAGCTCGACCCCAGACTCGTTCGCTATCTCGATGCTCACGGCTTCACCGGTTCCTGCTGACGTCGCGCCTGGCGCGGCTCGCCGGCATCCGGTCACCTTCTGCCGCTTTCATGGCGTCGTAGCGCGCGTAGGCGTCGACGATATCGGCGACCAGCCTGTGCCGCACGACATCGTGCGCGGTCAGCCGGCAGAAGTACACGTCTGGTACCCCGTCAAGCACGTCCTGCACCATCCGGAGACCGCTGACCTGGCCAGACGGCAGGTCGACTTGCGTCACGTCCCCGGTTACCACGATCTTGGAGCCGAACCCCAGCCTGGTCAGGAACATCTTCATCTGCTCGGCCGAGGTGTTCTGCGCCTCGTCGAGGATGATGAATGAGTCATTCAGCGACCGGCCGCGCATGTACGCGAGCGGCGCGATCTCGATCGTGCCGGCGGCCAGCAGCCTCGGGATCGAGTCAGGGTCCACCATGTCGTGCAGCGCGTCGTAAAGCGGCCGCAGGTAAGGGTCGATCTTCTCGTACAAGGTGCCTGGCAGGAAGCCAAGCCGCTCGCCGGCCTCCACGGCCGGCCTGGTAAGGATGATCCGGTTGACTTCCTTGGCTTGCAGTGATTTCACTGCCTTGGCCATCGCCAGGTAGGTCTTGCCTGTACCTGCCGGGCCGATCGCGAACACGATCGTGTTCTTGTCGATGGCATCCACGTAACGCTTCTGGTTCAGCGTCTTCGGCCTGATCGTCCGGCCCCTGGATGACAGGATGTCAAGGGTCAGGATGTCGGCCGGACGGCCGCCTGACTTGCGCCGCAACATCCCGACGCTGCGCTCGACCACGTCGGCGGTTACCTCGGTCCCGCTGGCGACCAGCCTGGTCAGCTCGTCGAACAGTTCGCCGATGACGGCCGCCTCGCCGGCCGAGCCCGTGACGGTGATCTCGTTGCCCCGGACATGGATATCGGACTCGAACGCTTCCTCGATGACCTGGAGTAGCTCGTCGCGCGAGCCAAGCAAGCTGACCATCGAATGCGGCTCAGGTATCACGATACGCAGCGACGTCACCGGTTCCGCGGCGACGTCGCCTTCGCTGCCTGCCTTCTTCACTTACCCCCGCCTCAGCCGGGTGACCAGGACATGGGCCGTCCGCCAAGCACGTGCGCGTGCACGTGATCAACACTCTGACCCGCATGGCCCCCGGTGTTGAAGACCACTCGGTATCCGGTGTCCGCGATGCCCTCGGCCCGCGCCACCTCATGCACCTGCGCCACCAGTTCGGCGAGCAGGCTTTCTTCTACTGCCAGCGTAGCCAGGCTTGGGTAGTGCGCCTTAGGTATCACAAGCACATGCGTTGGCGTCTTGGGATTTATGTCGCGAAATGCGAGCGTGCGAGGGCTGTCAAGCACGACAGTCGCAGGTATCTCTCCGGCTGCGATTCCGCAGAATAGGCATTCTGGCACGGCCATGATACTAACGTGTGCTCGCGCTCGCCACTGACGACATATATGGTTGCATCGCAGGTTAACCCGAGCGACTTACCCCCGGCGGCAATGACCCCCTTGGACGCAGGCCAGCGCAGCAGATGACGGTGCGTAAACCAGACGGCCATCCCGCGCGTCAAGACAAGGTGACGGAAACCTTGGTGGTAGGTCCCGCGTTCGGGTCAGTCCAGGCGCAGCCTCCCCAGGTGCCGGCCCAGGTGCCCGCATCAATGACGCCCCCGTCGGTGCTGCCTGCACCGGTCCCGGCATCCGAATCCAGGAAGCCAGAATCAAGGAAGATAACTGAGGCTGTCCAGGTGAGCGCCGACACGGCAATCACTGAGCTTTACTGTGCCCACTACCGGCCGCTAGTACGCCTCGCGGCCCTGCTTGTCCACGATGTAGCTACTGCGGAGGAAGTCGTGCAGGACTCGTTCGTCGCGCTGCATGCCGGGCTGCACCGGCTGCGCGACAATGAGAAGGCACTGGCCTACCTCCGGGCTGCCGTCGTCAACCGCTCGCGTTCCGTGTTGAGACATCGGGTTGTCGTGGACCGCAACGCGCCCAAGCCCCCGCCAGACATGCCGAGCGCTGAGCACGGCGCGCTCACGCTGATCGAGCGGTCAGCAGTGGTC
>Ga0335074_10015708_pt1 | contig 10647 bp, 8 predicted proteins | sample Lox_Sample_23_FD_206715 | JGI IMG/M metagenome (GOLD analysis project Ga0335074, IMG submission 206715) | Soil microbial communities from Loxahatchee National Wildlife Refuge, Florida, United States - Lox_Sample_2.3 | ecosystem: Environmental > Terrestrial > Soil > Wetlands | place: USA: Florida...
GAGGTGTAGATGGCAAGCTGGAGATTGGCGTCGGACAGGGTGGCGTGGATTTTGCGGTCGAATTCGGCGGACATGAGATTAGCGGCTCGCCAGGACCTCGGCGAGGTGCATGGTGCGCACGGTCGACCCGGCGCGCGCCAGGGCGCCCTGAATCTGCATCAGGCAACTGGGGTCGAGCGAAACCACGGTGTGGGCGCCGGTGCGCAGGATGGCCTCGATCCTGGTCTTCGCCATGGCGCCGGAAAGCTCGGCGAACTTCACGGAGAAAGTGCCGCCGAAGCCGCAGCACTCCTCGGCGGGCAGCATTTCGCGCAACTCCAAGCCGCGCACGTGGGCCAGCAGGCGGCGCGGCGCGTCCTTCACGCCGAGTTCCCGCAGGGCGTGGCAGCCATCGTGAAAGGTGACCACGGCATTCATACGCGCGCCGACGTCCTCCACTCCGGCCACCTGGGTGAGGAAAGTGGAAAACTCCCAGACGCGTTTTTCGAGAGCGTGCACGCGCGCCAGGGTGTCCGGTTCCTTAGTGAAGAGTTCGGCGAAATGGTGGACCACCATGGAGGTGCACGAGCCGGACGGAACTACGATGGCCTCGCAAGTTTCGAAGGTGTCGAGAAAATGGCGGGCCACCGTGCGGGCCTCTCCGCGATAGCCGCTGTTGAAGGCGGGCTGGCCGCAGCAGGTCTGCTCTTCGGGGAAATCCACCTGGTAGCCGAGGGACTCCAACACTTCGGCCATGGCCATGCCAACTTTCGGGAAAAGCTGGTCCACGATACAGGTGACGAACAGCGATACGCGCTTTTTCCCCATCCGGAACTCATATGGTAGCAGTTGGTTGAGGGCTGAGGGGCGCCGGGTGCGGTGCGCGGGCGGGTACCGCACGGTGGCGGGTGGCTCGGGGAGAGCGGCCTGGGTACGGGTGACGACGAGGGCCGTGCGGATGGGGCGACGAGTGCGGCGTTGTGGCTGGGACGGAATGGCGCGAGTGTGCAGTGGCTGAAGGCGGCAGGTGCTGCCGTGTGCTGGTTTGTGCGCGTGCGGGTGGGACAAGTGTGGCGCAGGTTTAAGCGAGTGCGGTGCGGCCGGGGCGGCTGGGGCTATGGCGTCTTGTGCGGCCCCCTTGCCGGAATTGCAGTGCGGCGGGGCCGCGGAGGGTGCTTGTTTCTTCGATCGTTGCTGATCTATTCACTTACGGGCGCTCAAAAGCGCCCCGACATTGGAACCGGTTCCGTACTCCCCGAAAAGGGAGCGCTCCCCGAAGGGAACGTGCCACCAAGGGCAGGTTGTAACGCCCCACGGCGAGGTATAGGAAGCGTTGAATGCCTGTTTGCCCGGGTCTATTTTAGCCCCCTAGGTTGGGCTCCGGCAGACATTACCGCGAGGACCGCTTCACCCCAGAAGCAGTTCCATCTTCAATTTCACGGTAGCACGCGGATTTTCGGGTTCCGGATGGGAATATCTGTAAAGGCCTGAGCCGATTGAGAAAAATGCCGGCCCAACTTGGCGACCGGGTCCGCCCGGGGGATTTATCCGAGCAGGTCCAAGGCGGTCTGCAACTCGCTGCGCGCGTGCAGGTCGCCTTTGCGGGCGGTCACTTCGATGCCCTCTTGATACCAGTGGCGGGCTTCCTCCAGAAGCCCCAGCCGTTCCAAAGTCTGCCCGCCGTGAAAGTAGGCCGCGGAATAATCGGGGTGGGCTTGGCGGAGCGCACGGAACTCGCCCATGGCGGCCTGGAGGTCGCCCGTATTGCGGTATTCCATTGCCAGTCCGTAGCGCAGAAAACTGTCGCCCGGGTTCTCGGTGACCATGTTTCGGAGGGCCTCTAAGCGTGTACTCGCCATGTCGCTTCCATTCTACGCCGAGCCGCGTGCTACTATCGAGCGGAATGGCCTGCCCGTACTTCTTTCCGGTGGCGCCGGACCCCGACCGATCGCCGGCCGCGCATGCCATGCTGCCGCTCGGTGACGCGTGGTCCGGGTTGTGCCATGCGGACCCCAACGCGCCTTGGCAACCGGGCGCCGAGACGCTGTATCCGCTCTGCAACATCGGCTACGCGCGGACGCGCTGCCCACGGTTCCCGGCGGGGGATGGACCGGATGCGGTGCGCTTTTCGATCCGCGCGGAGGAAGGGCCTTCGCTACATCTCTATTATGTGGTGGAGCGCGATCATCTGCCGTTCGCGCACGGCGCCCTGGAATACACGCGGCCCGAGGCGGAACTTCATCCGGCGCCGGAATTGGCCGCCGTGACGCCGCTGGCGCGTGCCTACGTTTCCAGTTATTTCCGGCGCCGCTGCGAAGCCCCTGCCCGCTGAGAGGCATCACCGAACCGATGGAGCCAGCTAAGACAGTTCACGAATCGATCTCCGAGTATGCGGAGTTCGCCTTGCCGAATGACGCCAACGGCCTGGGCAATGTGCTGGGCGGAAAGGTGATGCACCTGGTGGATCTGGCCGCCGCCATGGCTGCCATCCGCCATGCGCGCAAGCCCGTGGTGACCGCCTCGGTGGACAGTTTGCAGTTCCTGCACCCGGTGCGGATCGGGCAATTGATCATTCTGCGGTCGTCGGTGAACCGGGTTTTCCGCACGTCCATGGAGGTCGGCGTCCACGTGCAGACGGAGAATCTGATGACCGGCCACCGGTTGCACACCTGCTCCGCCTACCTGACTTTTGTAGCGCTGGACGAAAACGGCAAATCGACTCCAATCCCACCGGTGATTCCGGAAACGGAGGACGAACAGCGCCGCTACCGGCAGGCCGGGGAACGCAGAGAGTACCGCCTGGCGCGCCGCAACCGGCGCGAATAGCCTGGGCCCCGGCGCACCCGCGCCAGGAATTTCACGCGCTCAATACGAGAGCCGCTTGGACAGAAAGGTCACCCGCCTTCTGCCGTCCGCCGGCGATTCCGAGGAGGTTGGCGAAGATCGGCCGATGGTACTAGGCCTCCTTGTACATGTACTTGATGGCGGGCTTATACAGCAGCAGGTTCGGCCCTCCGCTACGATTGACTTTGAGGCAGCACTTGTCGTACCACTCAATGGTTCCATGCAGCGTCTCACCGTCGCAGAGCACAAACACCATCGGGGTCTTCGCCTGCATCTGCTTCACATAATAGAAGTTCTCAGCGTTGGTCTGATCCGGCGGAACAGGCCTTTTTTGCTGGGGCGGCCGCCGGGGAGGCGCGATCTGCTCCTTGATCTCATTCAAAGACGGACGAATAAGTTTGCGATTGACAGCTTCCACGGGATGCCATCCTTTGAAGGGTTATGATTCGCCGTCGCCATACCCGATCAGCGGGGCGGTTCAGTTGGATCGTAAAATTTCCGACTTGAACCCATAAATAACACAATGGACTACCCGCCGCAATGGCCCCGACGACCCAAGGTTCGGAACAGCCGGTTGCAGCCGCGTAGGGCGGCGCGGAGGGGCTGGTGCGGTGCAGGCGGGCCGGCAGGGCAAAGGGCTACGCAGGGACCGATCCAGGGGCGAAAGGCGGCGGGGGCAAGGGCGGCGGCTGGAGTCGGCCGGAGTGAGCGGTTCAGCCGACGCGGTGCGCGGCGAAGCCGACGTACCAAACCACGGCGCGGAGGGGCTGGTGCGGTGCTGGCGGACGGCGGCCGGAGTTGATCGGAAAGAGCGGTTCAGCCGACGCCGTGTGCGGCGAAGCCGACGTACCAAACCGCGGCGCAGAGGGGCTGGTGCGGTGCTGGCGGGGCGGCGGCCGGAGTCGATCGGAGTGACGTGTTGAGGCGACGCCGTGTGCGGCGAAGCCGAGGTACCAAACCACGGCGCAGAGGGGCCGGTCCGGTGCTGGCGGGGCGGCGGCCGGCGTCGATTGGAGTGAGCGGTTGAGGCGACGTCTGGGCTAACTATTCCTCCCAGCGCGCGGTGAAGATGTTGAACTCGTACTCGCTCCGGGCGTCCCGGTCCGAGCAGAAGACCAGCGTCCTGCCATCCGGCGAGAACTCGGGAAAGGACGTGAACCCTCCGAAATTGGTGACCTGCTGCAGGCCTTTGCCGTCCACGCCGATCAGGTACAGCTCGAATTTCCGGCTGTCGCAATCCTGCTTGTTGGAGGCAAACAGAATCTTTTTTCCGTCCGGGGTGAAGGTGGGCGCGAAACTGGCGCATCCGAAATTGGTGATGGTGCGGGCGTGGCTGCCATCCGCGTCGGCCACCACGAGCTCCATTTTCATGGGCGCAGTGAGATTCTGGGCCAGCAGATCCCGGTAGCGCTTCATCTCGGCCTCGGTTTTGGGATAGTTGGCCCGCCACGCCAGGTGTTTGCCATCCCGCGAATAGACCGCCCCGCCATCGTAGCCAGGGCTCCGGGTGAGCTGCTTCTTGCTCGATCCGTCGGTCTTCATGGTCCACAAATCGAGGTCGCCGGAAGCCAAGGAGGTGTACACGATGTTCCCGGTCTTCCAGTTCACGGTGCCCTCGGCGTCGTAGCCGGGAGCATCCGTCAGCCGCTTTTCGATCTTGCCATGGTCGTCGGCGAGAAAGATGTCGTATCCGGCGAACACACCCCACAAGTAGCCTTTGCTGCGATCGGGATTGGCCGGACAAGCCGCTCCGGCCAGGTGCGTGGAGGCGTAAATGATGTGCCGGTTATCACCCAGGAAGTAGCCGCAGGTGGTGCGGCCCTTGCCGGTCGAGACCAGGTGCTGGCCGGAGCCATCGGCGTTCATGACGAACATCTGGTCGCATCCGTAGGGCGGGCGGGTGCTTTGGAAGATCAGGCGTTTCCCGTCCGGGGCCCAGTATGCTTCTGCGTTCTGGCCGCCGTGGGTCAACTGGCGGATGCCGGTCAAGCGGGGCGTCTGGGCGGTGGCCGCCAGGGCCGCGGCCATCAGCCAAAGGAGAGCTTTCATACGCAATAGAGCAAGTATACCCTCGCCGCCGCGGGGTCAAATGGCGTGGCGGCGGCACTGGGCGGCCCTGGATGCAGGATGGCTGTGCGCCGCTGCTATCATCCAATAAACAGATGAGTCCGGATTTCCTAGTGATCGGCGCGGGTGTAGCGGGGTTACGCGCGGCCATCGATCTGGCGAGCGGTGGCGCAGTGCTGGTGGTTGCCAAGGAGAGCCTCCGGGAGTCGTCTTCCGAATACGCCCAGGGCGGAATTGCGGTAGCCCTCAGCGACGACGACGAAGTCGAGTTGCATGAACAGGACACGCTTCACGCGGGCGATGGGCTCTGCAACCGGGCGGCGGTGCATACGCTGGTGGAGGAAGGCCCCGCCGCCATCCAGCAACTGATCGAGTGGGGAGCCGAATTCGACCGCAGCGGATCGAGGCTGGCTTTCACCCGGGAAGCGGCTCACAGCCGGAGCCGCATTCTGCACGCGCACGGCGATTCCACCGGCCATGAGATTGCCCGCACGCTGTACCGCAAAGCCGCGTCCCTGCCCAACGTCGTGTTTCGCAGTTATTCAGCCATCAACGACCTGCTGCTGGACGATCGCGGTATCGCGGGCGCGCTGCTCAACCACGAACCTCTGGCGGCCCGCGCCGTCCTGCTGGCTACCGGCGGTCTCGGCCACGTGTATCTCAATACCACCAATCCCGAAGTGGCTGCCGGCGACGGAGTCGCCATGGCTTACCGGGCCGGAGCGGAGATCCAGGATCTCGAATTCGTTCAGTTTCATCCCACGGCACTGCACCTCCCAGGGGCGCCGCGTTTTCTCCTTTCCGAAGCTCTGCGCGGAGAGGGAGCTTTGCTGCGCAACGTCGCGGGCGAACGCTTCACCGACGAAATGGCGCCGCGCGACGTGGTAGCCCGCGCCATCGTGAGCGAAATGGAGCGCACGGCCAGCCCGCACGTGCTACTCGACCTGACGCACCGCGAACCGGGCTTCATCCGCCGGCGGTTTCCGCGAATCTACGAAACCTGCCTGCACTATTCGATCGACCTGGAGCGCCAACCCGCTCCGGTAGCCCCTGCCGCACACTACGCCATGGGGGGCGTGCGCACCGACCTGGAGGGCCGCACCTCGCTGGAGCGTCTGTATGCCGCCGGCGAAGCCGCCTGCACCGGGGTCCACGGCGCCAACCGCCTGGCCAGCAACTCCCTGCTGGAGGGCCTGGTTTTCGGCGCCCGGGCCGCCCGGGCCATGCTTGCCGACCGGCTTGCCGCGCCCGCGTCTCCGCGCCCCGCCAGTCCGGCGCCGGATGGACAGCTAGACCTTCGCCAGGTTCAGGAGACCGCCTGGCAATGCTGCGGCATTATCCGCAGCGGGACGGGACTGACCGAGGCCGGCCGTATCCTGGGAGCCGCTCCGGCTCCCGGGGCCCGCAACCCACACCAGGTGGCGTTGCTGATCGCCCGCTGTGCCTTGGCCCGCCGCGAAAGCCGCGGGGCCCATTACCGCACCGACTATCCCAAACCGTGCGCCTCCCCGGCGCTGCACTCGATCGTTCAAAAGGATGCCGCCGACATCGCTTTCCGATAAACGCCGGCACAGTGTCGCCCCGGTCTGCGCGCTCCTCGCGCTCGCCGTGGGCGGGATCCCGCTCACCACCCCCACGTCTCTCTTCTGGACCGCGCCTTCCATCCTGGCGGCCGCCATGCTGATCGCCTGGGCCGCCGAATCCGCCCAATTCTTCATCGCCCAGGGCTTCGCCCTAGCCATCCTGGCCTGGCTGCAAACGCTGCCCGAATTCGCGGTTGAGGCAGTTCTGGCCTGGAAGCAGCAGGTACCGCTGCTGATGGCCAACCTCACCGGTGCTCTACGCCTGCTCACCGGGCTGGGCTGGCCGATGGTCTATGCGACCGCCGCCATTTTCCACCGCCGCCGCAGCGGCTCTCCGCTGGGCGCCATTCATCTGGCCAGCGAGCATTCTGTAGAAGTTATCGGCCTGTTCGCGGCAATGCTTTATAGTCCGGTGATTTTTTTTAAGGGCTCGCTGCACCTGGCGGATGCCGGGGTGCTGATCGCGGTCTATGCCGCATACCTGGCGGTCCTCAGCCGCACGGCGCCGGTGAACGTGGAAACGGTCGAGCACCTGGACACGGTCCCCCGCGCCATCGTCAAAGCCCCGCGGGGGCGGCGCATCGCCGCGATTGCGGCCCTGTTCCTGGGCGGCGGCCTGCTGATTTATCTGACCGCCGAGCCGTTTCTGGCCAGCCTGCTGGCGGTCTCCGCCGCGGTGGGAATCCCCACCTTCGTTTTCGTGCAGTGGGTGGCGCCGTTTGTCTCGGAATTTCCCGAGAAGGTTTCGGCCTTCTACTGGGCGCGGACGGTGGAGCGCGCCTCGACGGCGTTGATGAATATGATCTCCAGCAACATCAACCAGTGGACCCTGCTGATGGCCATGCTGCCGATGGTTTACGCGCTGAGCCGCGGCGCCGCGGTTCCCATCCACCTGGACCCGGAGCAGGAACTGGAGCTTCTGCTGACGTTCGCGCAGTCCCTGCTGGCGGGGCTATTCCTGCTCGACATGCAGCTTACCTGGTGGGAGGCGGGCGGCCTGTTCCTGCTGTGGCTGGTGCAGTTTGTGCTGTCGCCACTGGCTGGGGGGATGGTACACCGCTGGATCACGGCGATCTACTTCATATGGTCTGCCGTGGAGATCGGCCGAGCGGCGGCCGCTCGCCGTATGCCCCTGGTCTGGTGCAAGTTCGCGGAAATCTGGCGCGAACGGCACTGCGCTTAGGAGCCACCGCCAGGGAGCAACGATTTCGGGGCAGACGGTAAGGATGCTGTCCGCTGAGCGCTGGCTGCCGCGCCCGGCTCCGAAATGGCAGCCGGGAACACGAAACGGCCGGCCCTCCAGGGGAAGACCGGCCGCGGTTGGATGGAACCGTGAGGCGGTTTAGAACCGCAGATAGCCGCCCACCTGCAGGTAGCGCGGGCCGATACCGTCAGGGTTGGCCGTGCCGGTGATAATGCCGAAGCTGTTGTAACTGGTGGTGCCGTTCGAATTCGTGGTCCAGCAGCAACTGCCGCCCGGGTTGCTGAACACCGGGGTATTGGTCAGGTTGTAGGCTTCGCCCACTAACTGGAACTTGATCTTTCCTTCCTTGAAAAGGAAGGTGCGCGAGATGCTGCCGTTCATCTGGAAGAAGCCGGGCCCGATCAACAGGTCCCTGCCGGTGGTTCCCAGGACGCCGTTGGGCGGATTGGTGAAAGCCGCGCCGTTGAAGTAGGGGTCGTTGGCGTCGTGTCCGCCCAGGATCTGCACGTTGGGCAGAATCTGGGTGGCGCTGTCGGCCTGGCCGCCGGCGTTGATGGCGGAAGTGGTTCCCACCGTGAAGGGCAACCCGCTGTAGCGGCTGATGATGCCGCTGAGCTGCCATCCGCCGATAATCCAGTTGGGCGCCCCGGTGGTGGCCCAGCGGTGGCCTTTCCCGAAGGGCAACTGATAGACGTAGTAAATCGACAGCGTCTGGGCGCGATTGATGCCGGAGAGCGCCTTATCCAGAGTGTAGGACACCGGGTAGGCACGCCACAGGGTGGCATCGCCATTGTCGCCGTTCATGTTATCGAGGGCTTTGGAGAAGGTGTAGTTGGCGCCGAACAGGGATGGGCCGATGCGTTTGCGCACGCGCATTTGCAAGGCATCGTAGAGATAATCCCCGAACGGCTCATACTCATTCATGTCGCTGGTGACATAAGGGTAAAGCAGGCGCCCGGCGGTGCCGGTTCCGGGAGCGGAACCATTGATGTTCACGCCCATCTGGGTGTGGACGGCGTGCATGCCGGCATATCCGGCTTCCGCCCAGAGGGTGGGCGAGAACTCATGCTGCAAGAAGAAGTTCCAATTCTGGTAGTAGCCGCGGTTGAAATCCTTGGGGAACGTCACCGTGCTGGTACTGGGCAGATAGGTCGTCAAAGACGCAGTGGGCGACGGCGTGATCGTGCCGGTCGAGATAATCGGGAAGTTAGGCAAGGGAACGCCATCGGCCAGCGAGACCTGCGTTGAGCCATCGGAGTTCGGCACGCCGGCGTAGCTGATGAATTGATAGGTGTTGGGCGGTTGGTAGACCTGGTTGACGATGGAGGGGTACTGATTCCGCTGGTTGCGCATGTTATCCGGATCGATGCTGATGCCGTAACCGCCGCGGACCACGGTCTTCTCGTTGAGCCGGTAGGCGGCCCCAATCCGCGGAGCAAAATCGTGGGTGTTGGCGGTAGCTCCGGTATTCCAGGGTATGCCGCCTTCGCCGCCCACCAGGATATCGTCCGTGACCGGGTCGAAGCGGGTAGCGCCGTAGTGATCGTGGGAGTAGATCGGATAGTATTCCCAGCGGAGGCCGTAGTCGATGGTCAGTTTGCTGGTCACCTGCCAGGAATCCCGCGCATAGAGGCTCCAGGTGGAGAAGCGCAACGAGTTAGGATCGGTGAACTGGGTGACCTTGCCGGTCTCCGACGGAAAGCCGAGAAGGAACTGGGCCCACGAGTTGATCGGGAGACCGCCCTGGTCGATGGCGGTGCCGCCATTGAGCGACGCCAGCGAGCCATCGAAGCCGAACGTGCCGCGGGCCGTTCCGAAGGTGCCGCCCTGCGGCTGGAATTGATTCAGCGCGTACTTATCGTATTCGAAGCCGTAGCGCATGTTGTGCGCGCCCTTGATCTTGGTCAGGTTGACGTTGAAGGTGTATTGGTTGTCGCGGAACTCGAAGGGGCTGCCGGTGTTGGTGTTACCGATGTTGGCCACATTGGCAATCTGGAAACCCGGGATGCCTTCGTAGTTGGGGCCCACGCCGTTGGTGCCCGGAATGTGGAGTACGTCGGTTCCGTAATCGCCATCCTGCGGGTCGCCATCGGCGCCGATATGTTGCCGCGTGTAGCCTCCGTTGGCATCGAGCAGCAGGGTGGGCGTAAAGCTGTAGGTGATGCCGGCTGCGGAGACCTGTACGCGGCCGCCCGCATGACCTGGATTGCCTCCGTTGAAGGCATCGCCGCCCGCCTTCCCCAGAACCAGCGGCGCGTAGATATCCATCGGAGATACACTGTAGCGGCCCCAGATGGTGGCCTTTTGAGTTGGATTGTAGGTGGTCTTAAAATCCCAGCGATCCACACTGTAGGTGGTCCCGCCGTACGCGTCGTAGTTCAAGGTGTACTGGTTGGGCCTGGTTAGCGCCGGCAGCAAAGACGTGAGGGTGGCGGACGCCGGAGCAATCCGGTTGGAAGGAATCACGTTTCCGGGGAAGGGTGTGCGGCCGGTGCCGTTGACGTTACCGGTCAGGGGATCGTAGATGGTGAGGGGGGCGGCGCTGAAATCGCCGGTACGCATGGCCGCCGTGGGCAGAGTCAGGTTGGGGTCGGATGCGAATTGGCTCTGGCGGGTGCCCTCGTAATCCATAAACCAGAACAGCTTGTTTTTGCCGTGGATGACCTTGGGAATCCACACTGGACCGCCGACCGCAAAGCCGAACTGGTTGATGATGTTCTTGGCCAGGCGGCCGGGATGGCTGAAATAGTTGTTGATGGCATCGAAATCCTGATTCGTATTGCGCTCAAACAAGACTCCATGCAGATTGTTGGTTCCCGATTTGATGGTCACATTGATGGCCGCGCTGCCCGCGGCGCCCTGCTCGGCGTCGAAGGCGTTGGAGCTGACGCTGACCGTCTCGATGGCTTCGGGCGGCGGCACGTAGGCCACGTTCACCGGCAGCCACGGGTACGAATCCATGGTGCCGTC
>Ga0335074_10015709_pt1 | contig 10646 bp, 9 predicted proteins | sample Lox_Sample_23_FD_206715 | JGI IMG/M metagenome (GOLD analysis project Ga0335074, IMG submission 206715) | Soil microbial communities from Loxahatchee National Wildlife Refuge, Florida, United States - Lox_Sample_2.3 | ecosystem: Environmental > Terrestrial > Soil > Wetlands | place: USA: Florida...
AATCTACCGTTGTGAAATTTTGGCGGGAACCTAACCCACTAACATTTGTGTGGGAAATCTCAGAAATACGCCGTATTTCTGAGGCGATTAGTGGTTAGGGACCAAAGATGCGTGAATAGATTGTGTTTTAAGAGCAAAGCACGAGTTCAAATTGGATCTAAAAGGGGGTTTGTGATAGCTAGCAGATGCTACTGTCCCAACTACATGACTGAAATCTACTCTTCCTGCATATTTTGAACTTCCAGCAAAGATGACGTATGTACTTGATCATGTATGATTCTTAACAGCTTTATATGCTATCTGATAGAAACGTATCTTCATAGCTCTGTCCAGAAAATGACATTGCACGCATCTTAAGTACTCGTGCCTGTGCTCAAACTATATCTTATTAGAAACCTTGATACAGCGACTCATGACATCGACCTTGAACTTGGATTTGGGCCTTCTAGGACAGAGAGAGCGAGATTGAAAGAGCAAGGGGTTTACAGGAGTAAGACCGTCTTGATGTACATATATTGCTAGGCGAGTTTGAGACCTAAAGTATATCTTCTACAGATCTGGCAATCGGCAAACAATCGGCGGGAATCGGCTGATTGCCACTTTCTTTTTGAGCAATCGATCAGATTGCGAGGAATTCTGGAGGCAATCGAAAACAATCGGCTAAGGAGAGGTTTTCAGTCGGAGAATCTGCGAATGCGGAACCCTGACCCCTGTTGCCGTTTCCAAAATTTTTACTATTTCTCTGTGGCCGTTCGACTTTGCCCAAACCAATGCTGTATCACCGTAGTAGTTCTGTGTCTCGACATTAGCATTTGCATCCAGCAACAGTTTGACAATTTCAATCCAACCGTTTTGTGCTGCCATAATCAATGCTGTATCGTCAAAATGGTCCTGTGCGTTGACATTGGCGTTTGCATCCAGCAGGATCCTCACAATTTCCGTACGACCGTTCCATGCTGCACACATCAATGCCGTATTGTCAAAATGGTCCTGTACGTCGACATTGGCGTTTGCATCCAGCAGGATCTTCACAATTTCCGTACGACCGTTCCAGGCTGCACACATCAATGCCGTATAGCCACGTTTGTTCTGTAGCTCAACATTGGCCTCCGCATACAGCAACACCATCACAACTTCTGTATATCCATAGAATGCTGCCCACATCAACGCCGTATTGCCATCCCCGCTCTGTATGTCGAAATCAGCCTTTGTATCCACCAACATCTTCACAATTTCTGTATGACCGTAGAGAGCTGCCCACATTAATGCTGTATAGCCATGGATGTCCTTCATGTCGAGATTAGCCTTTGTATCAACCAACATCTTCACAATTTTCGTATGACCGTAGTGTGCTGCCCACATCAATGCTGTATGGCTCCGTTTGTCCTGCATGTTGACATTCGCCTTGGCGTCCACCAATATCTTCACAATTTCTGTATGACCGTTCCCTGCTGCATAAATCAGTGCTGTATTGCCAATTGTGTCCTCAACATCGACATCGGCCTTTGCATCCACCAACATCTTCACAATTTCCGTATGACCGTTGCCTGTTGCATAAATCAATGCTGTATTGCCAACTATGTCTTTTACGTCGACGTCAGCCGTTCCATCCAGCAACATCTCCACAATTTCCATTTTACCGTCATTAGCTGCAAGCATCAATGCTGTAGTGCCATATTTGGTCTGTATGTTTGCATTAGCCTTTGCCTCCAGCAACATTTTGACAGCTTCCGAATGGCCAGATCCTACAGCATGGTACAGCACTGTCCAGCCTTCATCCGTCCCCGCATTCACATCTGTGTTCTTCGCCTCAATCAACGACTTGACCACTTCCAGATTCCCATTTCTTGCTGCGTCGCGCAGCGCAGTCCAGAGGTATTGTCGAACGAAAGCCGCAAGTCTGGGGTCCTCTTCCGGTGAATCCGGCATCTGGCAATGTTCCTGAATAAAGTTTTGAACGTCCTCCCACTTCACTTCTACCTCTAATTCTGGCTCCTGCGATTCTGGGTAGTAGTCAATCCTTTCTTCCTCGATCGATTCCGTTCCGGATTCTTGTGAATCAAATGTTCTATTGGAGCTGTTTTCAAAGTTCATTGCGTCGCTTTCTATATTGCTATCCTCTCCATCGGCTTCAAGAAATGCCAGCAATGAGAAGCTGAGAAGGTGAGCAGCTATGTGCTTTTGCAGTCCGTTTGAGATTTCAACGGAATCATCGGGAGAAATATTGAGTTCATGCGCCATGCTTTCCTTATCAAGGGAGCAGAAGGGGCATGATTTGAATGGGAATAAAGAAGGACGTCTTGCTCGAGCGACCAAGAAATCTATATTAGATGACTCAGGATGATTTTGTAAAATATGATCGATCAAGTCTTTCTCGGACGCAAACGCTCGCGGCGAAAGGTCGTCCTCATGGTGTCCTTCACACCACCATTCCTGGTAGTGGTATTGTACTTCATGTCCAATCCATTGTTCTCTGGTCTCGAACAGTTTGTCGTAGTCACGACAGGGATCGCTAATGCATGAATACGGTCTCAGATCCGAAAAGAGATGGTCTCTGATGAACTTAGGCAGGACAAAAAGAGATTTACCTCCATAGCCTTGGCTCCCGCGCTGCATTAAGCACCATATGAAAGCATTGGCTGCATTCAAAGGCACGCCCCCGAGATTTGGGAGGATTTGGGAATGTACTTTTTCCAATTTCGGTTGCTGTGGGCCTTGGCAGGAGTTCCGGTGCGTGTTCGAGTCGCTCATCTTCCAACAACAGACCGGTCGCATCAGTGGTCTCTGTCTTCGCTATACTTTTGGTACTTGTTGGAGCCTGTGCCATAGGAGCGGAAGTTTCCGTACCTCGTTGAATCTCTTTTATGGGCTGAGAGGATTTGGGTTGTGGAGTTGGTTCTCGGGGTGTATTCCGTTTAGCAGTGTCTTGGTAAGCCTTTGGTATTCGTGCAAGACGCTCCTTATGGGCTCTCTGGTAGCAAAATTGTTGCCGACGTTTGGCCACAAGGTCCGCCAAGCGTTGCACGAGCCACTGTGGCGTTCGTGGATATAGATGCTGAATTCTCAAAGAGACCAGTGTCTTGAATTCTAGGAGAAGATCAATACCTTGCTCGTCTTTCTCAACGTGTGTGGCTGCACGGCTTGTTCGAAACTTTTGAGAATGCTTTCGAATGAGGATTGAAATATCAAAAAGATTGTCAACGTATTCGACAATTTCGTTGTAGTAAAGTTCAATGGATGCCTCTTGTTCTGAATCTTGATATAACGGACGAGGATCTAAAGGGAATTCGGGGTCATCAGAATTCCGGAATTGGAGTATTTGAGAGGTAGATTCGCGATTTCCAAGCGACGTCACTATCTTGTCAGGAATCCCACTTTCAGGGAGCTGAACCCTCCTCTAAGCTGGCTTTGAGGTCTCCGAGTATTGAAGTGATTCGATGGTGTAAATACTCAGCGTCCCTCAATCTATGCTCCAGGGAGGCTCTTCCGAGAGCCATGGCGCCAAGGTTGGCCGCCCAGGCTTTGAATCGAACGAGCTCGTCTTCTATCGCGGTGCATGACATGCCGTTGCTTTCGTCTATTTTGAGACTATCAATGAGTTCATGGAAACATTCTTGACAGGCGAGACAAAGTCCCACTATCTTTTTCCCGTCCTCCTCCATTTACGATTGAGAGGCTCAAGCTGATGGACAGCGTAGCGATGTGATCCAGCAAGGGATCCACGGCGCCGGACCCGGTTCAGAGAGTATCCGTAAATCTGTAAATCTGCAAATTTCACCGGTTTAAATATTTTAATTATTTGAGTCCTTTTCGGGTAAGGCTGGCCGCCTGGCGACTTACTCACTAGGCGAAATCATCGCTTCTTTCCTTGCACTTTGCTTAGGTGGCTTCACGACGTTTTCAAGGCCGGCATCGGAATATGGTAGCAACTCATTATTCATACCTGATTACGTAGTTTCGATCGAAGGTGCAGTCAGGGAACAGGACTGTTGGCGTTCTTCGCAACAGTGCCTTAGCTCCGGAGGAGCGCCCATTTGGGCTAAGGGTGTTACACGAACCCCATGTGATTAGGTCTGAAGTGGGAACCTCATCACCAAGAGTCTATGAGTCTATTGTTATTGAATTGATCTTTGTCCATGGTCTCGGTGGGTCAAGAATGGGGACTTGGACTCATCCTGGCTCGAATGCATTTTGGCCGTCGTGGCTGCATGACGACACACAATTTAGTAACGTCCGGATCTCTACATTTGGCTATGACTCCGAGTTTAAGAATATCCGCAAGCCACAGAATGCGCTAGGAATTGCGGATTTCGCAAACCAGCTGCTAAACTCTCTTGATGTTCACGTCCAGAAGCACGGTGAAGTTGAGACCTTTACTGAAATTCTGACATAGAACCTTATTATTTTCGTTGGACATAGTATGGGTGGCATCGTCATCAAACAGGTATAATGGCACGTAGTGGCATGCAAACGTTGATTTAATAGGCTCTTATCAACGCACACAGTAACAACTCCTACGCCAAGATTCTTCAGAACACAAAGGCTATCATTTTCCTTGGCACGCCTCATCGAGGAGCTGATCATGCGGATCTCTTGACTAAGTTACTCAAAGCTGTTTTTTCACAGCGATTATTCGTGAATCAAATTGGCCGAGATTCGGAGAGAATTCAAGAAATAAACGACAGTTTTCGTCACCGTGCTGGAGACCTGGATTTGATATCCTGCTACGAAAGTAGGGGAATGCATCTCCTTGGGGTATCCAGAAATTCGTCTGTTCTAATAGTGGCAGATTATTGTTCCGAAGGATTCTGCAACATTGGGCTTTCAGGATGAAAAAATCGTCTCTTTGAATGGGAACCATGTAGAAATAGCAAAATATACATCAGCGCAAGACAACAATTTTGGTCTCGTCTCTGGACAGCTCGCCAAGCTTGTTGAGCGGTTACAGGCGTCCGAGAATCGGGAAGTTGGTTCAAGGTGGACCCTTACCGCCTAATTATAGTCGCTGATTTTAGAAGTCCAATCGAGGCCATCGGCATCGTCCTAGCAGGACTTCCGCTAATTTCCGACGCTCTTCGATATTCTTCTGTCAGAAATGACGATAAGGAGCTAAGACAAGAACAACGACGGTTTGCACAGGCATTGGAAATGTTAGATTCGGAGCTTCGCTCCTGGATTATAGAGATCATTGGATCCATCGAACCATCGATTTTGACTGCTACTCAGCATAGAGATCTGACAACACATACTGTGCAGGGCGCCGCGTTTTTGGACAAATGGGACATGATAACCAAACTCGATGCGAACCGGATTGAGACCGCACTGAATCGTTTTTTAGAAGGCATCATCCCCGTATTGGATCACGTCGAAACGGTTCTCATCCAAATGGTAGAAATGCCACGCGGCGGAAGGAGGGAATTGAGGAAGTTTATCGAGAAGAGCAGAGACAACACGTTCTCTGTGGCTGAACATCTGTCGGGTATAATGAAACTCGCAAACGCGAGATTGGGTCGTAAACACCTCCTCAAGGAGATCCGGGAGGACATTAATCATCTAAAAATGTTGAATACGGATCCCGAAATGGACCACGTCGCCACAGAAGTGTCAATCAAATCTCGGAACTCCCACAGATCTTTTCTCGATATGGCCGAAATGATCCGACGGGACTCTTTTCGCCTTTACCATATAGTAAAGGACATTTGGAAATGTCGGTGTCACAAACCGGATCTCGCTATGCTCAGACTCGAACCACGAGACAATCCTACAGACAATCCAACAGAGGAATCAGACACCCCTCGATTTTGTCTCATTTTCACTTATGAATTCTCAGAGGGCAACAACAGCCTCTGGGGTTTCCAAGAAACTGAGATTGACATGTTTGGCCTCACTTGGAGAATGCTAACCACAGAAAAAGACAAAGACCACAGAAGGTCAGATTCGAAGGCGACAATCAGCCCGATCTTTCCTTATCTCTCAGCCTTGTCAACGATATCTGTCCGCTACTCGGCATAACGTCACCTCAAAAGGACTGCCTTGGTTTTGTGATTGATCGAGAACCAAAATTATATCGAAACTCTTCGGTCGATCGCAAGAGCTGTGTCAACATGACACCGGACTGCGTGTCCCTCGAACATGTCCTATCAGGGAAATGTCCATTTTGTTTTGCGACAGGCCTGAGCAAGAGGGAATATCTTTGCGTGTTAGTAAACCTCGCGTCTTCTCTCCTTCAACTTCACGGGACGCCATGGCTTTCTGAAAATTGGAATAACGAGTGCGTTCACTTTTGGCACCCCGCAAATGAAGAAGAATTGTATGTGGCTGTCAAATTTGCTACTCCGCCTGCTACCGAAAAACGCTGCGATAGTTTCACACCAAATCCGTATCTGGTGGCTCTCGGAATAATATTTCTGGAATTGTCGCAAAAGAAATTATTTTCCGGGTGGCTCAAAACCCGCAACTGGGATCTGCCTGAGGAGGTTATGAACAGAGCTAACTACGCAATAGCCTGGCTCAAAGAGGCTTTCAACCAAGGCAAAATAGATCGTTCATATGCCACCATCGTGCAGCGTTGCCTTACGTCTGCTTTCGATCCTGTGGTATGTAGTAATTCACTGGAAGATGAGGAGTTGAGAGAGGCAGTCTATCACAAGATACTTGAACCTCTGAAGAAAGAATATCTGATCGCTAAAAACAAGCTGACGATTATCAAGGGGGTTGATTATGTGTTATGAACCGGTCGCTCCCATTAAATGCGGCCCCAAATAGCATGGATATTATCAAGTCGAGTCCGAGACACACCATGTTGTAAATGTAGTGGGGATAAGTTTTCGACTTTGAAGTGAATTCGAACTAAGGATAAAAGTGGGATACGGACAGGATAACCCGAGCATTGGAAAGGGAATCAATGGAAATCTTGAAGTCGAAGTTGCAAGTCAAGACTTATCGACATGTGGCGATCGCTATGGCAAACAAGGATATTCGAGACAAGTTCTTCTATCCGATTACGCCTGAGAAAGACAAGATGTGGGATGAACAGAACGTTCATGATGGCAATACAGCGGGAACGATATATGCGAGAGAATTGACTGTGGTAGCCAGCAAGAGAGAAGGCTTTAAAAGAGTCGGTCGGAGTTGGCAATTGTTTATCGGATTCAAGTCTTGGAGGGTGACGGGATTGAAGAGGCCATGTCCCTTGTTTGAAGACGAGGAAGAGGTAGAAGAATAGCATACTTAGTAATTTAGCGTAATTCTGTGTTTAGCTCAGTCATATCATAAATGCAGTTGCAAAGCTGTCCCGGCGGGGACAGGCTTGCGACACTGCGTTCAATGTGTTGGGACACCGCGATGTGTTGGGTTCACAGCCAGTCCATCGCAGACTTTTCATGCTGGTTTCGATGGATTCCTTTTCTTTCAATTGTGTTGGTGGCGCATTTTTGAATTTCAATCATCACAAATCAATATCACATGAAGCTGAGTTTGCAAATTGAATGAAAAGTGCTAAGCGGCCTCTATTGTTGAAATAGATGTGTGAGCGAGTGAATTGTCTGATAAAGATGTGGCTACAGAGCTAGCTTTATATACAGGATAGCTCGGAGATAACGTCATCTCAACATCTATTCCCTGTGGCGAAGACATGGTGTATCGCTGATTGAAGGAGGTTGGGGCAACAGGCTTTTACCGCTTTAAATTGGGACTGTCTTGAATTCAGTAGAAATACAGTTTTGGTCACGCGACCGTATTTCCATGCTGGTTCAGGCTCAATTCCTGAGGAAATTGCTTATCTCCCCCGCGGCGGCTCGAGCAAACCTTATTTCGTGACGCCAGCGGTTCCCAAAAATTCTAATGTCCGATGTCGGAATATGAAGATGTAGACAATGAGCAAATAAATTCCTCACTTGCGGATTCCATTGTCCTCTATTTAATATTAACTAACGCTATTTGATTCTCCCTGCCGCACATCTTCCTCCATCAATTCCAACGTCCTCATCATCATCAATTCAAAATTGGGTCACTCGTCACGGAATGTCCCGCGAAAAGCTCAATGACATTGCGAACCGGTTCACACAGTGGGTCCCATCTCACGACATGGATCCCTCTGCTTTGTCATTGTGTCTCCCGATGTCGTTTTGCATGTTCCCTTTCCAGGTCTATCTCCAGATTTCGCTGGGCTCTTGACACAGCTTGAACCCGCGATGGCCGCGACAAACGATGTGAAAATCGAGGTCAAGGCAGTGTCCATCGATGAACCCAACCGCTTGGTGACCCACTTCTTCGAAGCTACTGGGACTCAGACTGGGTATGGCACCCCTTCAAATATGTTCGACTGATGCAGTAAGGATATGGATTGGATTCCGGCAACTGGAAAGCCGTACAAAATTTCTGGCCTTGGCATGGTTAAAGTATTTTGGTTCCACGTGTAGCCAGGGCTAATGGGTAGATTGATCTTGACAAGGGTCTTGGAATATTATTCAGGATTTGCACCTTCTGATTCAATTGGGTGCCATCCCCATGCCTGGCGGTGGTGCATGAAAATCGGATCTCGTCATGTATTATTTGATATTATTCGTTACTAGGAAGTGAACAGAAATTGCTATGTTCTTGAAGTACAAGTTCTCCCTGACCAGCGCCATTTTTCCTCCATCCCAGTTGTCACGATAGATGAAGCGACTCTTACCTTCTCAAGAAATGAGGCCCCTAAGTCTCCATTCACAGTCTAGTTGCAATGAACTTTGTCGCCGACGGATCCCCAAACATTAAAAAGTCTTCCAATGGAAGAACCAAACATGTGTCTGGAATAGTGTTGCCACACGGATCGGAGAGCCCAAGTTTAATCGATCAATCGCGCCGTCCACACGAGCCATAATAATTTACCCCGCCAGCCATTAATCCCACCCGTGATGAAGATCTGATGAAGATCATCAGACGGCGCACGTGCCCCTGCCCTGCGCGATATTTGCTGCTCTAGTGCATCTGTTTCGCCATCTGCTCCGATATCGGCGCCACCCAGCCGTCTGCTCTCATTTAAATGGACCAAATACGGCATTGCCTGCTTTCGGGGATACTTCTCCCCGAAGTTCTTCCGATCCGACCCTTGCAAGTGAAAGTGCGGGAACTCTACGAGCGATTAAAAGAAATGAACCCCGACGCCACGTATACGGTATTACTATTGCTCCTCAGCACTTCACGGCATGTGATTCGACAAGCCACAAGAATATTTAAATAAGAACGCACATTCCCTCGCGTAGCCAACCATTCTTTCGACAATGTCTACCAAAGCTGAGAGACTTGCAGTTGTTTCCAAAGTCATCGCCGCTGTCAATAGTGGCAAAGATTCAGACATCGACGGCGCTTTTGCCCAAGACTTCAAGTTGATTGTCCCTGGCACTGGCGGAAGGGAATCCAATGACATGCCCATGCCCCCTGGTATTGATGGTAAATGTGCCTCCTCGTCTTTTCTAACATCAGGACCAAAGGCTGTTATTGGAGCTCTCCACAAAGCATTCTCCGATTTCAAATTCTATCCTTTGAAATCCATTCCCGAAGACGATGGTGGGGAAAACATTGTCGCCAGCAGGATTGAATTCACCGGTTTACTTCCCTCAAAACTGCTTGCTGACCGTATAGGTGTTCATACTGGCGAGTTTTTGGATGTCCCGCCCACCGGAAAATCCATCGTTGGTCGCTTCATTGCTTTTGATAAGATTGAGGGCAATAAGCTCGTATCGAGCGAAGTTTTCATGGATGTTGCTGGGCTTCTCATTCAATTTGGAGTCATGCCACCTCCAAAAGGATTTTGATAAGAATCAGCCTCGACTTCCATAGCTACATACAATAGCAAATGAATTCATTTTAAGCTGTTCCCTCTCGTCCATGACAACTTTGGAATCTATTAAAATATAAGCGTCTAAGTTGGATCTATCGCAAAAATCAATGATTGAAATCTGACCTTTCAGTTTCTCCAATTGTGCGAGCCTACATTCGCTCTTTCAACTTGGCTTTCCCACGGTCACTGCAGGTGTAATGACAACATTATACAGGGTGCAATGAAAGGTATAATATAGAGTATGGAATTAGCGAGGGCGGTGACTTCGTCAGAGACGCCGGCATATGTCGCGGTAACCGATTCTACTGGCGCAGTGATCGTTGTCGTGAAACTGGCGGCGAGAGTGAGCATACTTAGTTGGAAAGTAGCCCATAAGGAGAATGCGATCGAGTGCCCGTTCCCAAGACTCGTCATTTATATGTGAGAAATAAGATTCCTTAACTATTCATAATTTTCTTACCATGACGCACCACATCTGACACCTACTCAATCGGAGCTACATACATCCGGCTTCAGATCCTGAACTTCCCTGCAGCCTCGGCAAGCGGTTGAACGACATAATTGTAAACTGCTTTCAACAAATCCTCATCTCTTAAAGTTCGACTTTCAGTTGGGAAGTCGAAATTGATACACTTCCGAATGGCTTCCGCATAATCCTCCCACTCTTCATCTCTTACATCCTGTTCCCACCATTCATAAACCATAGCATACTCAGGGATATAACCCACCCGCTTTCCGAATCGCTCTTCATACGATGTCCCCGTAGACAATTCAAGTAATAAGACTCCCAATCGGAATAGTATTTCTTTCGTGTCGGAAGCGC
>Ga0335074_10015710_pt1 | contig 10646 bp, 10 predicted proteins | sample Lox_Sample_23_FD_206715 | JGI IMG/M metagenome (GOLD analysis project Ga0335074, IMG submission 206715) | Soil microbial communities from Loxahatchee National Wildlife Refuge, Florida, United States - Lox_Sample_2.3 | ecosystem: Environmental > Terrestrial > Soil > Wetlands | place: USA...
CCGCACATGACGGTGTTCGACAACGTGGCGTTCGGGCTGCGCCGCAAGAACACGCCGAAGAAGGAGGTCACCGACCGGGTGACGGACATCCTCGGCGTCGTCGGCCTGGACGGGTACGCGAAGCGCCGGCCGCGGCAGCTGTCCGGCGGCCAGCAGCAGCGGGTTGCGCTGGCGCGGGCGCTGGTGAACCGGCCGCGCGCGCTGCTGCTCGACGAGCCGCTCGGGGCCCTCGACCTCAAGCTCAGGCAGGCGATGCAGATCGAGCTCAAGCGGATCCAGCGCGAGGTCGGCATCACGTTCGTCTACGTGACCCACGACCAGGGCGAGGCGCTCACGATGAGCGACAGGATCGCGGTGATGAACGAGGGCGTGATCGAGCAGCTGGCCGCGCCGCGGGACATCTACGAGCACCCGAAGACCCGGTTCGTGGCCGGCTTCATCGGCACCTCGAACCTGCTGTCCGGCACGGTGACGAGCACCGGCCCGGCGACGGGCGGCGCGGTCATCGACCTCGGCGACGGCGGCCGGATCGTCGTCCCGGCCGCGCACAGGCAGCCCGGCGACGAGCTGGAGATCACCGTGCGCCCGGAGAAGATCACCCTGGTCGCGAGCGGCGCGGACGCCGCACCGCCCGCGTCGGCCGGCCAGCACGACTGCGCGCTGCGCGGCACCGTCACCGAGGTCGTCTACCTCGGCACCTCGACCAACTACAACGTGACGACCTCCGCTGGGGCGGAAGTCGTGGTCTACAGCCAGAACTCAGCCAACGACGCCTCAGGGCCGCAGCGCGGCGAGCAGGTCTGGCTGCACTGGGACCCAGCCAACTCCTACGCGATCGGAAACACGCAATGACCGCACGCTACAGCCGCCGCGCCGCCCTCCAGCTGGGCGGCCTGTCCGCCGCCGCCCTGACCGCGGCCGCCTGCGGCGTGCAGGGCGCCGCCAAGCAGCAGAGCACGGCGCAGGCCGAGTCCGCCGCCGACAAGTTCTGGAAGGCGCAGAAGCCGACGGGCACCGTCACGTTCGCCAACTGGGCGCTGTACATCGACCCGGATCACCAGACCCTGAAGGACTTCACCGCGAAGACCGGCATCAAGGTCACCTACGACGAGGTCATTCAGGACGACTCGAGCTTCTTCGCGAAGATCCACCCGCAGCTGGCCTCCGGCCAGTCCACCGGCTACGACATCATGGTGATCACCGACGGCCTCGAGTTCTCCGAGCTGGTGGCGCTCGGCGAGGTGATCCCGCTGGACCAGTCGATGCTGACCAACTTCCACCAGAACGCGGGCCCCACGTATCAGCACCGCAGTTTCGACCCGGGCAACGTCTACAGCGTGCCGTGGGCGAGCGGGTCCACCGGCATCGCCTGGAACCCCAAGTACGTCAAGACGCCTCCGACGTCGGTCAACGACCTGTGGAACCCCGCGTACGCCGGGCACGTCGGCATGATGTCCGACCCCCAGGAGATCGCGAACTTCGGCCTGTTCAAGATCGGCGTCGACCCGGAGAACTCCACGCAGAAGGAGTGGGAGGCCGCGGCCGCGGCGCTGAAGCAGCAGCGCAGCGCGGGGATCGTCCGGCAGTACTACGACCAGTCGTACATCAACGCGCTGTCCAAGGGCGACGTGTGGATCACGATGGCGTGGTCGGGCGACATCTTCCAGCAGAACCTGTCGGCCGGCACTAACCTGCAGTTCACCGTGCCCAAGGAGGGCGGCACGATCTGGACCGACAACATGATGATCCCCAAGTACGCGGCCAACCCGGTCGCCGCGATGCAGCTGATCGACTGGTACTACCAGCCGCGGATGGCCGCGACGCTCACCGAGGCGATCAACTACATCACCCCGGTCCCCGCCGTGCAGGACATCATCGAGTCGGACGCCGCCAGCGCCAAGGGCAGCGACAAGGCGACGCTGGAGGCCGTCGCGACCAGCCCGCTGGTCTGGCTGTCCGCGGCCGACTACGCGCGGCTCAAGAACTACGTGCCGATCACCTCGAAGAACCAGTCGACGTTCTACGGCATCTTCCAGCCCGTGGTCGCGGGCTGATACGCGGGCTGATAACGGCATGAAGCGCTGGCGCGCCGCCGCTATCCCTTACCTGCTGATCCTGCCCGGCGGGCTGTGGCTGGTGATCTTCTTCGCGATCCCCGTGATCGTGCTGATCAGCCTGTCCACCCAGCAGGGCGACATCGTCGACGGGTTCACCCAGACGTTCCACTTCGCGAACTACGCCAATGCCTGGGACAACTACCACGACCAGTTCATCAGGTCGCTGCTGTACGGCGGGATCGCCACGATCTTGTGCATCCTGCTCGGCTACCCCGTGGCGTACTGGATCGCGTTCCGCGGCGGCGCCCGCAAGTCGACCTACCTGTTCCTGCTGCTGCTGCCGTTCTTCGTCTCGTTCGTGCTGCGCACGGTCTCCTGGCAGTACTTCCTGTCCGACAACGGCATCCTGCTCGGCCCGCTGAAGTCCGCCGGCATCCTGCCGGAGAACTTCCGCATCCTCGCCACCGGGACCGCCGTCGTCGGCGGGCTCACCTATAACTACCTGCCGTTCATGGTGCTGCCGATCTACGTGGCACTGGAGCGGATCGACCCGCGCCTGGTCGAGGCGGCGCAGGACCTGTACGCGACGCGGGCGGCGGCGTTCCGCCGCGTGGTTCTCCCGCTCAGCCTGCCCGGCCTGTTCGCCGGGGTGCTGCTCACGTTCGTCCCGGTAGCGGCCGACTACGTCAACGCCGCGATCCTCGGCGGGACGGGCAACACGATGATCGGCAACATCATCCAGGACGAGTTCCTCACCGTGCAGGATTACCCGACCGGGGCCGCGCTGTCGTTCATGCTGATGGCGATCTTGCTGATCGGGATGTTCAGCTACGCCCGCGTGCTCGGCACCGACGAAGTGCTCGAGGTGGCTGCCCGGTGAGCGTTGATATTGATTCGGAACGGGCCCGTGACTCCGCCCCGGCCGCCTCGCCTGCTGTCGCCGGTGGCCGGCGCCGGCCCCGGCGCCGCTGGGGCGACCGGCTGCTGTTCGCCTGGACCTGGCTGATCATCATCTGGCTGGCGCTGCCCATCGCCGTGATGATCATTTTCTCGTTCAACGACCCGCACGGCAGGTTCAACTTCACCTGGGTCGGCTTCACGCTCAAGTGGTACGGCCCCCACCTGCTCGACTACCCGTCGCTGACCACGGCGATGGAGAACTCGCTGATCGTCGCGTTCGCCGCCACCGTGGGTTCGGTGGTGCTCGGCACGCTCGTCGGGCTGGCACTGGGCAAGTACCGGTTCCGCGGCCTGGGCACGGCGAACCTGGTGCAGTTCGCCGCGATCTCCGCGCCGGACATCGTGCTGGCGTCGTCGCTGCTGTCGTTCTTCGTCACGCTGCGCGTGCCGCTCGGGCTGCCGACGATCATCGTGGCGCACATCATGTTCTGCCTGTCGTTCGTGGCGGTGACCGTCCGGGCCCGGGTGCTGACGCTGGACAGGTCGCTCGAAGAGGCGGCGCGGGACCTCGGGGCGGGCCCGTGGGCGACGTTCCGGCTGGTCACCCTCCCGCTGATCTTCCCCGGCGTGCTGGCCGGCGCGCTGCTCGCGTTCGCGATCTCCATCGACGACTTCGTGGTGACCAGCTTCGTGTCCGGCTCGACGCAGACGTTCCCGCTGTGGATCTGGTCCGCGACCCGCAACGGCCTGCCACCGCAGGTGGACGTCCTGGGCACGCTGATCTTCGTCGGCGGCCTGATCATCGCCGCCACCTCGGCGCTCTTCGGACGCCGCGGCACCAGGTAATCGCAGGACGCAGGCTGCTGTTTGCCTGGTGGCAACTCCCCGTTGGTGTGGCCGCGCTAGGAAATGGTCACTGGCAGTGGTTGTGAGGGAGAGTCATGGAGCAAGAGGAACGGGACGCGGTGACCACCAGGCTGCCCGAGTCCGCGGCCCTGGCGGACAAGCCCGCCGAGGTCCCTGAAAAGCACCTCGTGCCCGTCTTCGACGCGAAGAGCGTCTCGATCTTCTACGGCTCGTTCCGCGCCGTCACGGACGTCTCACTGACCGTCTACGAGCACGAGATCACCGCGTTCATCGGCTCGTCGGGCAGCGGCAAGTCGACGGTGCTGCGAGCGTTCAACCGGATGAACGGATCGAGGACCTGATGCATGAGCTCAAGTCGCAGTACACGATCGTTATCGTCACGCACAACATGCAGCAGGCCACCCGGGTCAGCGACCGCACGGCGTTCTTCTCCGTGCTCGTCAACCCCGACAGCGACACCCGCACCGGTGTGCTCATTGAGCACGGCCCGACCCAGCAGATCTTCGAGAACCCGCACGACAGCCGCACGGAGGCGTACGTGACGGGCCGGATCGGCTGACGTCTCGCCCGTTACGTCCCGTTACGTCTGCGCCGTCTCCGGCGCTTGACTCTCCTGTAATGGGAGACCGGAGAGTCGGGTCATGACCACCATGACCCAGCAGGCGAGGACGGACGCCGGTCCGGTCTCGCGCTTCGCCAAGTGGGCCCCGCTCGCGATCGTGCTCAGCGGGACCTTCATCTTCGTCCTCGACTTCTTCGTCGTTAACGTGGCGCTGCCATCCATCGCCCGCGATCTGCGGGCGAGCGCGGCGGCCATCGAATGGCTGGTGTCCGGCTATGCGCTGACCACCGCCGCGCTGCTCGTCACCGGCGGCCGGCTCGGCGACCACTACGGCCGGCGGCGCTGGTTCAGCATCGGGCTGGCCGTCTTCGTGCTCGCGTCCGCGCTGTGCGCGGTCGCGCCCGACCCCAGTGTCCTGGTCGCCGCCCGTGTCCTGCAGGGCGCCGGCGCCGGGGTCATGGCGCCGAACATCCTCGCCATCCTCGGCATGACCTACACCGGACCGGACCGGGTGCGCGCGATCAGCGTGTACGGCATGGTGATGGGGCTGGCCGCCGTGAGCGGGCAGCTCGTCGGCGGGCTGCTGATCGACGCCAACGTGGCCGGCCTCGGCTGGCGGGCCATCTTCTGGATCAACGTGCCGGTCGGGCTGGCGGCGCTGGCCGCGACGCCGCGGCTGCTGCGGGAATCCCGCGCCGAGCACGCCGGCCGGCTCGACCTGACCGGTGCCGCCCTGCTCGCCGCGGCCCTGGTCGCGATCGTGCTGCCGCTGGTCGACGGCCGTCAGCAGGGCTGGCCGGCCTGGTCATGGGCCTGCCTGGCCGCCGGGCCCGTGCTGCTCGCCGGCTTCGCGGTCTACCTGCGGCGGGCCGCCAGGCGCGGCAGGCCGCCGCTGCTCGACCCGGCGATCTTCGCGGTGCCCGCGTTCCGCGCCGGGCTGAGCGTGCAGGTCCTGTTCTGGTGCCAGCAGGCGGCGAGCTACCTGCTGCTCGCGCTGTTCCTCCAGGAGGGCCGCGGCCTTTCGCCGCTGGCGTCCGGCGGGGTGTTCGCGGTGCTCGCCGCGGGATACCTGGTCACCTCGCTGCGCGCGCCGGCGCTGACCATGCGGTTCGGGCGCCGGGTGATCGCCACTGGTGCCGTCGTGGGCGCCGCCGGCTACCTGCTGGTACTGCTCGCGGTCGCGCGCTGGGGCACCGGCGGCCCGCTCGGCGCGCTGTTCCCCGGCCTGTTCCTGGTCGGGGCGGGGCAGGGCCTGTGCATCACGCCGCTCACCACCACGGTGCTCGCGCATGCTTCGCCGCGAACCGCCGGCTCGGTGTCGGGCGCGCTGTCCACCGCCCAGCAGGTCGGCAACGCCATCGGGGTGGCGGTCAGCGGGGTGGTGTTCTACGGGCTGCTCGGCCACGGGTACCAGGTGGCGTTCGGTGCGTCCGTCGCGCAGCTGGGCGCCCTGCTGCTCGTGGTGGCGGTGCTCGCGCTGAGCCTGCTCCGCCCGGCGGCAGGCGCCACCACGGAGGGCTGATACTCAGACCATGGCACCGCTGCTGACGATCGGCGAGTTCTCCAGGATGACCCACCTGAGCGTGAAGGCGCTCCGGCACTACCACGACATGGGCGTCCTGGAGCCCGCCGCCATCGACCCGTTCACCGGCTACCGCTCCTACGACGCCACCCAGGTGGTTCCCGCCCAGGTCATCAGGCGGCTGCGCGATCTGGGCATGCCGCTTGACTCGATCAGGTCGGTGCTCATCGCCCCCGACCTGGAGACGAGGAACCGCGAGATCGCGGCGCACCTGGGGCGGATGGAACGCCAGCTCGCACAGACCCAGGCGTCGGTCGCCGGGCTGCGGGCGCTGCTCGCCGGCCCGGCGGTGCGGCCCGCCGTCGAGTACCGCAAGATCCCGGCGGTCACGGCGCTGGCGGTCGCCCAGGTGGTGTCCGCCGCCGACCTCGCGACGTGGGGGAGCGATGCGCTCGGTGCCCTCGCGGACGCGCTGCCGGCAGCCGGCGGGGCGTCGGGGCCGGTCGGCGCGCTGTTCCCCGGCGACTTCTTCGAACTGGAGCGCAGCGAGATCACGGCGTTCGTCCCCGTCGGCTCCCCGCCGGCCGGCTTCGAGCTACCCGACGGCCAGGTCCGGCTGCTGGAGATCCCGGCGGTGGAGGCCGCGATCGCGGTGCACGAGGGCCCGCTCGACGACATCGACCGCACCTACGGCGCGCTCGGCACGGTGGTGGCCGAGCGGGCCATCGGCGTGGACGGCCCGATCAGGGAGTACTACCTGATCGGCTTCCCGGAAACCGAGGACGAGAGCAAGCACCGCACCGAAGTCGCCTGGCCGGTGTTTCTCACCGGGTGAAAGTCATCTGGTCGGTACTTCTCACGTGGTGAGAAGCGCGCTGTGTTTGATCAGCGAGGTCCAGGTTAGGACTGACTCGTGCCAATCGAGCAAGGCGGTGACCAGGCGCCGGCGGCGCCGGACGCACCGCCGGACCCGCAGAAGACCGATCCCGGATCCCAGGAGGTGCTCCGGTCGGTGCCGCTGTCGCGCGATCCTGGCGAGTCAGAGAGCAAGGTGACCGTCCTGGTCGCCTTCGCCGCCAACATCCTGATCGCGATCGCCAAGACAGCCGCCGCCGTGCTGACCGGCTCGGCGTCCCTGGTGGCCGAGGCGGCACATTCCTGGGCCGATTCCGGCAACGAGATCTTCCTGCTGATGGCCAACCGCCGGTCCCGGCGGCCGGCCGACCGCACGCACCCCATGGGCCATGGCCGGGAAGCATACGTGTGGTCGCTGTTCGCCGCGCTCGGGCTGTTCGTGGCGGGCGCGGTGGTCTCGGTCTCGCAGGGCGTCGGGGAGCTGGTGCGCCCGGAGCCGGCCAGCAACTTCCGCATCGGCTACATCGTGCTCGCCGTGTCCTTCGTGCTGGAGGGAATCTCGTTCCTGCAGTCGGTCCGGCAGGCTAAGCCCGAGGCCGAGTCGATGCACCGCGATCTCATCGACCACGTGCTCGCCACCTCCGACCCCACGTTGCGGGCGGTGTTCGCCGAGGATTCCGCCGCCCTGGTCGGCGTGCTCCTCGCGGCCGGCGGGCTGGGCCTGCACGAGCTGACCGGTTCCCCCATCCCTGACGCCGTGGGATCGATCTTGATCGGCCTGCTGCTCGGCTTCGTCGCGATCGTCTTGATCAACAGGAACCGGCGGTTCCTTGTCGGCCAGGAAGCCGATCCCGAGGTCCGCGCCGCGGCCATCCGGGCCCTGATGGCCGCGCCGGAAGTCGCCAGGGTGACGTACCTGCGGCTGGAGGTGGTCGGCCCGCGGGTGATCTTCGTCATCGGCGACGTCGACCTCACCGGCGATGACCCAGAGCCGCAGCTGGCCTACCGGCTGCGTGCCCTGGAGGCGAGGATCAGCGCGTCGCCCGCGGTCGTGGGCGCGGTGCTGAGCCTGTCGGCGCCCGACGAGCCGACGCTCGAGGCGTAACCGCCCAGTGCTATCCCTCAGCGTCCTGGCCCGCGCGGGCCAGGACGCTGAGCCTGGCCAGGCCGTGCAGCGCGTCGACGTACGGGGTCGGCACGCCGACGATGGCGCCGATCTCGCGGACCGCGCCGGTCAGCGCGTCGAGCTCGAGCGGCCGCCCGGCCTCGGCGTCCTGGAGCATCGAGGGGCGGAAGTCGCCGAGCTTGCGGGTGACCGCGTGCCGGTCACCGGGGGTCTGGTCGATGGGGCAGCCGATCCGCGCGCCGATCTCGCGCGCCTCCAGCATGGCCGAGGAGCAGAACGCGACCACCAGGTCGTCGGCCAGCACCGGGCCCATCGACGCCCCGGTCACCGCGGAGACCGGGTTCATGGTCAGGTTGCCCCACAGCTTGTACCAGACGGCCTCGTGAATGCGCGGTGAGACCGTGACGTCAAAGCCGGCGTCGCGCAGCGCCGCGGCGAGCGCGGCGAGCCGCGCCGTCTCCGCGCCGGTCAGCTCGCCGATGATGAGGCCTTTGCCGCTGTACAGCCGGACCACGCCGGGCTCAGGCGAACTCGCGGACAGGTGCACGGTGCCGCCGATCACGCGGCTGGCCGGAAGCACCGCGGCGATCCGCCCGCCGGGGTCCACGCTGTCCAGGTGGCGGCCGGCGACCGGCCCGCCGAACCCGTCGAAGAACCACCACGGCACGCCGTTGAGGGTGGACAGCACGGCCGTGTCAGGGCCGAGCAGCGGGCCGATGCCGGTGACGGCGGCGGGCAGCGACTGGGCCTTGACAGCGAGCACCACGAAGTCCTGGGGACCGAGTTCCGCGGCGTCGTCCGACGCGGCGACCTTCACGGTCACGGCGCCGTCGGCGGACTCGACGCTCAGCCCCCGGGACCTGAGCGCGGCGAGCGTCGCGCCGCGCGCGTACACCGACGTCTCCACGCCGGCGCTGGCCAGCCCTGACGCGATGACGCCGCCGATCGCGCCGGCGCCCACGACACAAATGCGCATGCGCTCGACCTTAACGGTTGCCCGCTCCGGCCTTACACGGCCCCGGAGTCATACGGGCCGGCAGTCACCCGGGCCCGGAGTCGCCGCCCGGCGGCGAACCGTCGCCCGGCTGCGCCCAGATGTCCCGCTCGTGCATCAGCCGCACCTGCTTGTCGATCACCTCGCGGCGGTATTCGGCGTGCGTGTACGGTGCCCGGTCCAGGTACAGGTTCTTCGGGTAGACGGGCCGCTCGTAGATCAGCTGGTACTGCTCGGTGGTGAGATCCTTGAGCCAGTTGTCCCACTGCGCCGCCGCCCGGAACCGGCGCAGCGCCTCCACGTCGATGGTGCCCGCCACCCAGGACGAACCGCCGCTGTAGGCGTGCCGCCCGACGACCTGACCCCGGTAGTCGATGACCGCGGACCCGCCGCCGAACGTGTCGATCGGCACGTCGGACTCCGCGTCCAGGTAGTAGGTGCCCACGTTGCAGGCGATCAGGTACAGGTTGTTGTCCAGGGCGCGCGCCCGGTTCTGGATCTCGAACAGGCCGTTGCCGGTGTGCGGATGCGGATACGGCCCGCGGTACACGACCTCGGCGCCGTTCATCGCCAGGCCGCGGGCGTTCTCCGGGTACGAGCCCTCGTTGGCCATCAGGAAGCCGAGCCGCCCGATCGCGGTGTCGGCGACCGGGTAGAACGCGTCCAGCGTGCGTCCGTACAGCTCGACCCACTTGTCCCACACGTTGTGCGGTGTCACCGAGTGCTCCACGGGCAGCAGCGGCACGACCTTGTGATGCTTCAGCACGATCTCGCCGTCGGGGTCGAGGACGAAGCCGACGTTGAAGAACCGCCCGGGGAACTCCGGATGCCTCGCCTTCGCCTGGGCCATCAGGAACGTGTCCCACTGCCTGGCCAGCTTGCCGAGGTAGTCCGTCTCAGGGCCGGGCACGTCGATCGCGCACTCCCGCGCGAACGTCTCGTGGTCCAGGTCGAGCACCTCGTCGTTGAAGCCCTGCAGTGCGCCTTCGGGGATGGCGATCAGCCGGACCGGCAGGTCGAGGCTGGACAGCCAGGACGCCGCCTTGATCAGGTGCGAAATGTGCTCGAGGTTGACCGCGATGTCGGCGCGGCGCCGGATGCCACGCATGGTGGGAACAAGGCCGATGGCCTGGTAGGGCTCGATCATGACGTGTCCTTTCGGCGGCTACCTCTGTATGTACCTGACGACCCGCCTCCTGTCTGCAGCCTTGCTGTACGCGAAAGTCGGACGATGATCAATCCGCAGGTCGCGCGGTCGCGGGTTTGACGCCCGCGGGCACGGGTATCACGGATATCCGCGTTCGATTTGACGACGGCTTCCCGCGGTCGTAGAGTTCACATGCCCCGAGGGGGACTGGACGCCGCGAGGCGGGACGGGACCCGGGGAGCCACCTGCTACTAGCGTCGCGGACCTTGGCCGTGCCAAGGACTCCGTCGGTGCCGGTACGCTATGGCTCGGGAAATCCGGAAGGTCTCAATTTGACCGGATGGAAATCCCAGGGTAAATTAGGAAAAACAGCCACCCCGGACGGGAACGAAAGTTCCCCTATGGTGTGTGTCCGTTTCTTGAGAACTCAACAGCGTGCTAAAAGCCAGTGCATATTTATATGCAACATACCTCGTCAAGAGGATTACGCCATGGATCGGCGTATGTTGTGATGTTTGGCGGCTCTTCGGGGCCGTCGTATGGCATTCAACGGAGAGTTTGATCCTGGCTCAGGACGAACGCTGGCGGCGTGCTTAACACATGCAAGTCGAGCGGA
>Ga0335074_10015711_pt1 | contig 10646 bp, 13 predicted proteins | sample Lox_Sample_23_FD_206715 | JGI IMG/M metagenome (GOLD analysis project Ga0335074, IMG submission 206715) | Soil microbial communities from Loxahatchee National Wildlife Refuge, Florida, United States - Lox_Sample_2.3 | ecosystem: Environmental > Terrestrial > Soil > Wetlands | place: USA...
CGACGTGCTGTTTAGTTGGGACAGGCGTAACCCGATTAGCTGATAGGAGCGGATAACACTCGGACCCGTCGCACTTGCCAGGCGAGCCGAACGGCGGATCTCGCTCGATACCAAGCGCTTCGCCGCGTGGCGTTTGCATGGTGCAGGCTTGGTTGAGGGTAACTGGATAGGTCTCTCCTTATCTTTCGCATGCTTGTGGCGTACGGGTTTGGCGTGCGTCTATTTGCCTGGTTGCTGCGGGTGCGGCAGGCTCCCTGTCGTGCCTGATGAGCCCGTGCCGGATGACGCTGCGGGGCTTCGCGCTGCGAACGCGCGGCTGCGGGCGCTGCTGGCGGAGCCATCCCCAACAAGTACAAGGAGCTGATCGGGATCGCCGTGTCCGGCGCGACGCGCTGCCGCTACTGCGTCTACTTCCACACGGAAGCCGCGCGGCTGTTCGGCGCCACCGATGCGGAGATCAACGAAGCCGCGCTGATGGCCAAGCACACGATGGGCTGAAGTACCTAACTGAACGCCAGCCAGTACGACTACGACCGGTTCACCCACGAGGTGAACCAGATCACGGCCTACGTCGCCAAGCAAGCCGCGGCCCCGGCCTAAGCCGGCGCCGCGCCCAGAGAGCCCCCAGGCGGATCCCCCGGCCGGTCATCTGGCCGATCCAGGCGGGCGGCCGCGCGCTCGTAGTCGGCGAGAATCGCCCGGAGCCGCGCGACCGCCTCCGGCCAGCGTGAAACCAGCCCGGCCTGCGCGCTCAAGCCTCACGCCAGCATGGCCCTTCTAACCATCGACCGATCATAACCAGTGCCGCGACGGCATCGGCCCGGCGCCGCACTGCGGTACGCATAGCACACGCACACTCTCGCAAGGAAACCATCCCGGAGCGGGAGAGAGTGCAAGCTGGCCCCACGTGAGGTGGAAACCAGAGCGTTCATTGGTCATCGGAGGCGAGGGCCGCCGGTGAAAGCACTGCGGCGTTTTCGATGAGCTCCCTGAGTTCGGCGCCGAAGCGGGTGGCGGGTGCTCCGTCCACCACGTTGTGGTCGATGACCAGGGTGAGATCCAGGACGTCCCGGATCTCGACCTGGCCGTTGACAGCTCGCGGGCGCTGGCTCATCCCGCCGACGACCACCTCCAGTGACATCATGGTCGGGGGCGTCAGGCCGAATCCGCCCCCGCCAGCGAACATGCCCACGGCGGTCACGGCGACCGTGCCGACGCGCTGCCGGACCGCGACCGATCGTGACATCACCGCGTACATCGCCGGGACCACGCCCGGAATACGGGTCGCGGCCGGCGCGGCTCGTTCAAGCCACCTGCCGCTGCCGCTGGCCGATGGCTCGCGTTTGACGCGGTGCAGCTCGGCCGTCAGATCAGGCACGTCCCTTATATCGGCGTCGCGCAGGACATGAGGAAGGCCGAACGGGCCTTGCGGGGTCGCGATCTCGACCATCGTGGTGACGTCGACGTGGCGATGGGTCACCAGCTGCCCCCGCCAGTTGCGGTAGGCATGGACGTCCGGGTGAGCCGCCGCGGCGCGGGCGACGCTGGCGACGACGAAGGCGGTCAGGGACCAGGGCGGCTCGTGGGAGGCAAGGAGCCGGTTCGCCGCGGTCACGTCCACGTCGACCAGCCCGGACATCGGTGCCATTCGCCGGCCGGCGCGCAGCGCCGCGGTGACCAGACGCCGGCTGGACGGAAATGGCCGCGCCTGAACCCGGCGTGGACGCTCAACTGCCATGAACCTAGTGTGACGCCAGGGGCTCGCCTGCGCGGCCTGCCGGGGCCGGCCGGCCTGCGGCGGTACAGGTGACTGGCCTCCGGTACCCGAAGGGCGCGTGCCCGGGACGACGCCGCGATGGAGACCAGGAGCAGCTTGTCCGCCGGGTGTCCGCTGACGGCCGGCCAGCGGCAGCCGTCACGGCTAGGGCTCCGTGGAACAGGCTGCGGAACGAGGGCCGGGAATGACCGCAGCACTCGATGAGCGTGCGCTGACGGCCAGGGTCGGGGAGATCCTCAACCGCTGGCCGGTCGCTGGCCCTGTCGGGGTGATCCGCGGCGGGTCCCCCTGAGCGGAGCTGGGCGGCTACGGAGACGATGGATTCGCAGCATACTGTGGACCGTGATGGCCCGGACGGCCGTCGGCGTTCACGGTCAGCTCAAGCTGGATGGCCGCGGGTCCGACGTGATGACCTGAGTGGCTGGCAACGCCGGTAGCCAGAGGTCGTCGAGCTCGCGTTGATCGGGAGTAGGCCAAGAACCCGCAAGATATCCGCGCCCGCGGATATATATCACGCACGACTGCTACACCGACTGAAATCGCGGATATCTCGCGGGTAAGCCAGCTGACCCGGTGCATAGGCTGTTAACGGCATGCCACTCCGATAGCACCGCCGTTGGGCGTCGACCACCGCGGCGTCGCCTGGATCACCGTGAGATGGCAGCCCTGTCCGGGGCCGGTGCTACCCGAATCGGGCCAGGCCAGTACGCAGGGCGGGTGGCCCGCGACGCCCACGGCGTCAGGTGGAAGGGCAGGATGATCGGGCGGGGTGATAATTCCCATGAGCTGATATCGGCTGCACGGCGAACTGCGCACGAGCCCGCCGAGGTCAATGCTCGCAGAGCGAGAATTCCCGCTCGTAAATTGTCTCGTTGTGCTCGCTGACGAAGAACTTCCGCTCCTGCATCAGCTGGCGGCGAAATTCCCTGGCTTGCTCCAGTGTCATAGTCGACGTCGCAGACCAGGGCTGCTGCGGCGGCACGTCGGAGGTCGAGACGATCGTCACCGAGGGATCGACCAGGAAGAACGCCAGGATTTTGCGGTGCCCCGGCCGTGAGGGGTCCGCAAGGCGGAACGGGTCGACACAATGCTGGAGGATGTTCGGGAACGCCAGGACGCGGCCGGCACGGGTCTCGGCCGAGCCGAGCACCTGATTCATGGCGTCTTCGTCGCCCACGCCGTAGACCTCGCGCACGCCCTTGCGGTCGTCCTGTTCGTATTCCGGCTCGCCGACCGCCGCGCGGAAGCTCAGCCGACTGTCGGTGACGTTCTCGCTGTCCCAGTAGTAAATGCATGTCGAGACGATGCGCTCGTTCATCATCCCCTCGACATGCCATGCGCCGCCGGGATACGCGGGCTTGCCGGGAGTGAGGTGAATGGCGGCGAGCTTGACGATGACCTGGAGACGGCGCCCGCGCAGGTCCACGCGAGCAGAGTCACCGAGCTGTGCCGGCGGGGCGAAGGCCGGGGCGTCCGGGGGTACCGGACTGCGGTTTTGCCTCCAGTCGGCCCAGGCTGCCTGCCAGGCCCGCAAGGCGTCGTCGTCGTTGTCGGGTGCCAGAACAGGTTCGTCGACATACCAGGAATTAGCACCGGCCTTAATCCGCGCCGGGCGCGGATTGCGCAGGTCTGTGAGCACGTTCTCGAACAGCGGGAGCACGCGCCCGAACAGGACCGGCAGGACGGACGCGAGTTCGCCATGGGCCACCGGGTGAAGGTTGTTGACGTACGAACGGAACACGGCATCACCGTTCTCACCGACCTCGACGTCCGCGGGAAGCCACTGGAACTTGTCCGACAACGCGTAACGCGCCTCGTCCGCGCCCAGGCCCGGCCATGTGGAGTCGTCAGGGCGGCTCACCCCGCGCACCAGGCAGAACAGCGAAGGGTGAACCAGGTCCAGGACCTGTTCGTCCGATCCCGGATGCCAGTCCCGCTCCGCGTCGGGCACGTCCTCCAGTACCCGCACCGCCTCGCGCAGCCGGGACCTTAGCTCATCGTCGATCAGCGCGTCCGACTGCCACACCCCGTCGACACAGGACACCTCGATGCCGGTCCGCTCGTCCCGGCGCTCGGCGTAGTAGGCCAGTTCCGCCAGCACGTATCGGATCTGAGCCTCCGTCAAACCATACTCGGCGGCCTCCCGCGTCCACTTGGCGACGACGTCCGCGTCGTTCATCTTGACCTGCCACGCCGACTTCGCCCGGATGACGGCGCTCAGATACATCATCTCCAGTTCCCGCAGCGTCCGGATCGGCGTGACGGCCAGCTTGCGCCCGGCGCGGAAAGGCAGCGGGAAGGCGGCTACCTCAGTCATTCTTTCAGCTCTCCCCGAGATGATCGTGCGGCGCGGCATTCCGCGCCTGTGAGCGGTCGAGAGGAGACTCTACGGGCAACCACCGACAAAGCCAGGTCGGTGCGCACCCGGACACCCGGACGCCCGGATGCTGGTCCGGGTCACCCCCCGCTTCGACGACGGCCCCAGCACCGTCATCGCGTGCTCGTCGTGCTCGGAGGAGAAATCGACCCGGCCGCCCGCCTCCGGCATCCACAGCTGGACACCGTAATGCCCCGGCAACGGCGCCATCATGGCGTGCCGGCTGCCGTGGAACGCCGGCTCGTACCCCCCGACCACGATTGCGTCACAGCCCCGATCGGGGTCGGCAAGCTGCGCCACCAGCGCGGCGGCCCGCGGACGTCGGCCCCACGCCACCGACCGGCTCTCCCCCTCGTCGAAGAAACCCGCGACGAGCCGGCCGCGCCAGCCACCAGCGCCTCCGCCTGCACCCGTTGCCGCGCCCGCGACGTCACCGGATCCCGCCAGCCCTCCGTGGACGCCCGCCCGTAGAACGCGAACCTCACAGCACCTGCCTGGTATCAGGCACCGCAAAAGCTGGGAATTCCCTCAGGGCTCTGCGGACAACCAGCGCCCCGGCGGCCGTTCCTCGGCGCATCGCCGCGGCCCAGATCGCAGCCCGCGCACGCTGCCGGCCGCCCCTTCGGGTACGCGACGCGCGCCCAGGATGCCCGCCGCCGTTAGCATGAGATGGTGACCTACGAACGCATCACCACAGACCCTGCTGTCATGGGCGGACTGCCCTGCATCAGAGGGCTGCGCTTTCCGGTCGCGACGGTGCTGGCGATGCTCGCGGACGGCATGGCAACCGAAGACATCCTGGCCGAGCACCCCGGCCTCACCGCCGAGGACATCCACGAGTCCCTGCTGTACGCCGCCGAGGCCGTGCGCGAGCGCGAGCTGCCGCTCCGGCTCACAGCGTGAAGTTCCTCATCGACAACCTCTCCCCGCTTCTGGCTGACGCGCTCAAGGCGGCCGGGCATGACGCCGTCCACGTGCGCGACCTCGGATGCAGGCGGCACCCGACGAAGCAGTCCTTGAGCGAGCCCACGCCGTCGGGCAGGTCCTGATCTCTGCCGACACCGACTTCGGCGGCCTCCTGTCCCGGTCCAGGTCCAGCAGCCCGTCGGTGATCCTCATCCGCCGGCTGGTGGGACGCAGGGCCGCCGAGCAGGCAACAATCATTCTCGCCAACCTCGACCAGGTAACCGAGGACCTCGCGGCCGGGGCGATGGTCGTCATCCACGAGGACACGCTCCGGGTGCGGCGCCTTCCCATATAGCTGAGAATTCACAAGGTGCCCCGGAAGGAACTGGCAAGCCAGGCGGCGCCCCGCTCATTGTCAAGGGCGCGCCGAACGCCGACTCTGTCCCTGCCAGCGGCCGTGCTTATGGACTTTGCGCCGCGCGCAGAACGTCCAGTTCTCACCGCTGCCGACCAAGATCTCCACCCCACGGCCGCCCTGCCGGCAGACACTGACGCGCCCTTCGGAGGGCTCGCGGCGCCGGAACCGCCGGGGCGCCGAGCGGCCCACGCTAAGCAACCGCATTGCCCGTGCCTCGGCCATACTGGACGCGCGGAACGCCGATCCTGCCGTGCCTTCGCCTGCTGATCGTCATGGGGCGTCGGGCGCCTAGTTAATTAGCAAACCCTCGTCGCCGGACGAGTTCTGGCATCCCGCAGGAGTCCACGGCGAGCAAATAGTGACGAATCTCATGTGCCCGGGGGAGAAATCAAGTATGTTATCCCCCTGATCGGGAAATGGTGGGTGTCCCCGGACGTTTACGCCTGTCTGATCCCCTTGACTGGAGATAGGCATGGACCATCGCCTGCCCGGCCCACGCTATGGTCACCTCGAGCTGGCCGCGCTGCTACGACAGGCTACCGGGCTAGACAACGTGAACCCGGAGAAGCAGCGTCCCCGAATGGGCGCATCGGTCGCGGTAATGGTGGACAAGGAGATCAGGACGCGGTGCACGCAGCGGCTCTCGCTGCAGTCGCGGGAGGAAGGCCTGGCGTTGTGCACATGGCCCGCGGAGCGCGTCAGCCAGGCTCGGGCCACTTACCGGACGCGCAAGGCGCACAGGGCGCAGCGGCTGCTGGAATTCCTGGACGAGCCGGGAGCGTGGCATGTCCGGCCGAATGTCCACCTTGCCTACATGGGCGCTGACATCTACCACCGCCTGTACCTTCACTGCGACCACGGGACGGCCGAGTACATCCGCCGCTGGCTCGGCGTCGATTTCGACCACGTTCGCAGTTATCGCCGGGATGGGGTCCGGGAGAGCCTTTGGCCGTGGCTCCTGGAACGCCAGTACGCGACCGCCGCCGACGACGAGCCGGGGCTCATCCGTTTCCTCGCCGACCTCAAGGGCCACGACGCCTACCTGCGTCCCGGCATCCAGCTGAAGCGCGCCTGGGCTTGGGAGAGCGTTCTGGCACCCGGCAGCCGTGAAGCCCTGGTCGGCAAGATCCGAGCAGCGGTCGCCGAAGTGCTGACGGTACTCGACGAGCCTAAGCCTCCCGCTTGTGCCGGCCCGCTAGCCGGGGGCGCGCGGTGAGCGCGCCGGCCGAGATCCAGGCCAGCGAAGCCTATCGCCCCGTTCGAGTGACAGCTGCCGGAAGCCAATCGAGGCTCTCGACGGTGGATGGCTGATCGACGCGCATCGGCGGGAGGCAGGCTGATGCGACCGACGCGCCGGCATTGCCAGCAGACATAGACACGCAACTTAACGAATGGCCTAGGTCCGCCAAGGTCGCGCTGAATATCGTGAACCTGGAGTAGCGATGAACCTCAATCAACACCGCGCGCTCCCGGCCGCGGGGATCATCTTCGCGGCCATGGCCATCGCCGCGTGCGGCAACTCTGCCAGCTCCGTGAACGCGGCCTCCACATCGGCCGCGGTAGCGCCCCTGGCGTCATCGGCGGCACCGGCTCCCGTAGCGCCTGCGTCGCCCTCAGCGCAATCTGGGGAGCTTTCCGCGTCCTGCCAGCTTGACGACGGCGGCCAGCCGGTGACAGCGCAGGACTACGACGGCAGCCCCGGCTATGAGGTCGCGGTGACCAACGACGCCGGTTCGCCGGTCACCGTCAACGGGTTCGCGGTCACGTTCTCCGCGTTCGGCGGCCTCGTAGACAATGAATCCCCCACCGTGGACACGACGCTCATGGAACCAGGGGAACGATGGACCTACACACTCGGCTTCGAGAACGCCCCGCAGGTCAGCGAGAACACGACGCTGAACGAGACGTGCTCGGTCACCGAGGTAGACACCGATAACGGCGCGGTCACGCCCACGGTGATCAACGAACCGGACGGGCAGCAGAACACCCAGCAGCAGGAACAGCAGCAGGCCCAGGCCAGTGCCGCGGCAGCCAACCAGCAGCAGGAGCAGAACGCACAAGTCGACGTGGCGACACTCACCCAGGACGCGAACTTCTCCTCCGACGTAGGCCAGGTCGGCAGCGCCGTAACCCAGACGGACTCAGACCTGGGCCAGACCCGTTCGGACGCGGCCAACGGCAACGGAGACGAGTGCATCAACGCGTCCACCACGGTGTACAACGACGCCGCGACCACCGTCTATAACGACGTCCTCACCACCGCGTACAACGACGTGAACACCGTCGCGTCCGATATCGCGACGGTGCGCGGGGACATCACCACCATCCAGAGTGACCAAGCGGCGCTGCAGAGCAGCGGCCTTCCGGAAACGCCCGGCGCCGCGGCTGCGGTATCGGCGGCCAAGTCAGCGATCGCCTCGGCCATCTCCACGATCAACGGGGACATCCAGCACGAGAACGACGACCTTGACACCGCATACCAGATCGCCGATTCCGTAGGCACGGGGGCGTGCGCGGGCGACGGGCCAGGCAGCCCGCCCGCGGGACTGTCCCCCATCAGCTAGCAGGCACACCGAGGTCCGCGACAAGGATCGTCGCGGACCGAGGTTCTCCGACTCCCTCGACTACGTATCTTGGAGGAACCTCAAGCCAGCAGCCCTGCTGGAACGCTGGCACGGAGGCAGAACGAGCGGTTTGGGCCACATCCCGGTCGGTTGGCCCGGGCCGGGCTATCAATCTGGCGCAAAATGCAACTGTGGCTGGGACCGGGTGCACGCTTCTGGCAGGTTGGTCGTAGATGGCGGAAACTGCGGAAAGGGGTCCCGTGAACGTCTGGCTTCGTCCTGGTCAGCCCGACGACGCTGAGATCTGCGGGCCGATCTGCTATGACGCTTTCAGTGCGATCGCAGACGCCCACGGGTTCCCCAGCGACTACCCCTCGGCGGGGGTTGCGACTGCCCTGCTGTCGGACCGGTTCAGGCACCCGGGTGTCTACTCTGTGGTGGCCGAGGCAGGCGGCAGCGTCGTGGGCAGCGCTTTCATGGATGTGCGGTCATCGATCGCGGGCATAGGCCCGGTCACGGTCGCCCCCCGCCTGCAGAACCAGGGTATCGGCCGGCTTCTGATGCAAGACCTCTTGCGCCGGGCCGCCGAGCAGCGCGCGCCGGGCGTCCGTCTCGTCCAGACCACCTATCACAACAGGTCGCTGTCCTTGTACACCAAGCTCGGATTCCAGGTGCGCGAACTTGTCGCTTGCGTGCAGGGTGCACCAGTCAGCCAGGCTATCCCCGGTTACGAGGTACGGGCTGCGACGGCTGCCGACATCGCGGCCTGCGACGCACTGTGCATGCGGGTCCACGGGCACCACCGGCACGGCGAGGTAACCGACTCGGTGGGCGACGGCACCTGCCTTGTCGTCGAGCATCACGGCCGCCTCAGCGGGTACAGCACGGGCCCTGCCTTCGGCGCCCACAGCGTTGGCGCGACCAATGAGGACATCAAAGCGCTCATCGGCGCCGCTACCGGGTTCCCGGGTCCCGGGATCCTCGTGCCGGCCGCCAACACCGAGCTTTTCAACTGGTGCCTTGCCGGCGGCCTGCGCATAGTCGAACTTCTGTCACTCATGACAATTGGCCTTTACAACCAGCCTGCCGGGGCCTACCTGCCCTCAATCCTATTTTGAGCCCAGGCTGACCGCTGGGCGGGCCGTCCCATCGACTGCGTACAGATCGGCCCGATCTGTGCGCAGCTATCAGGGAAGATCACAAATGGCACGGCCGGGCAGAACGGCGGATCTTGGACGGGAACCTCAGAGCGTCTCACGTACCGACTGGGGTGGTGCAGGAGCGCTTGAGGAGCCGGGTGGGCTGCGCCGGTTATCAGGCTGTCTCGTCGGCCTGGGGCGGGGCGATGATGGCGATGGTCGGGAAGTAGGTGCGATACCGGCGGACATCACGGGTGAGCAGCCGGTAGCCCGTTATGGCGGCGTGCGCGCCGATGTAGAAATCCGGCATCGGCGATCGCTTCTCACCGCCGCCGCGCCGGTACCGGACGAATGCCTTCCCGGCGGCGAAGCCCGCCAGGTAAGGCAGCGGCTCACGTTCGTAATCGGCGGCCGGGAGCAGCTCCTCCAGCTCTTCGACGGTCTGGTAGCCGACCGAGACCTCGGCATAGATGAGCGGGTTGATTACCACCCTGCCAGCGTCCATGGCTGCCGCGATCTCTCGCGCAGACCAGTCGGCCCATTGCTCGTCACCGGTGATGACGTCAAGAAGCACGCAGGAGTCGACAAGGGTCGCGGGGCGGATCGCTGCGGGGTCACTCGCCACGCAGCAGCGCCATGATCTGGTCGGTGCTCATGCCCGCCACGTCCTGCCCGGTGGCGGTGTTACGCAGCCGCCGGACCAGCCGCTGCCCCCTGCTCTCTGCTCCCTCGGCGCGGACGACCTGAAGCGTGCCGCCAACCTCGACGACCTCGACCTCATCCCCGGCGTGCAGCCCGTACTTGGCCCGCAAGTGCGCAGGGATGGTCACCTGCCCTTTGCTGTTCAGCACCATGACAGCCCCCTGAAAGTGTCCTGTATTACAGCTACTACGTAATAGTATCCGTGTTCTGCCCCCGACCGCCGGGAACCTGGGTCCTTCGCATTCACCGCATCATCCAGTTCGGCTGCTCGACCGACTCGGCAGCCTGACGAAACCGCGCCGATCGCACCGAACGGCCCGGCTACGCACCGAGCAGCCAGATATGCATCGCAGGTCGGGCCACCAAGAACTGAACCCAAAAGATACATTAGGCGGATATGGCGCGCTTCGGACGGTTATCCACGCGGTGCGGGGGCCGCTCAGGGTTGGGCGGATTGGCGGTCACGTTCGGCGGTCGCGTATACCACTTCTTCGCTGTGGGCTCAGGCCATCTTGTGATCGCTCGTGCCGTGGCCGCCGGTCACGGCTCGCTCGATCCGTTCCAGGCGCTCGGTGATGTCGGCCATCTCCGGCGGCAGGGTCCCGTTGGCGGCGTGCTCCAGGATGGAGCGGACGTAGGTGGTATAGCGGATGTGCCTGGCCTGGGCCTGGCGCTTGAGCTGGCTGATCACGTCGGCGGGCAGGCGCAGCGAGGTGGTGGCCATGGGCTGCGGTTCGACCCAGGTGCCGTGCTCCATCTCCGC
>Ga0335074_10015712_pt1 | contig 10645 bp, 9 predicted proteins | sample Lox_Sample_23_FD_206715 | JGI IMG/M metagenome (GOLD analysis project Ga0335074, IMG submission 206715) | Soil microbial communities from Loxahatchee National Wildlife Refuge, Florida, United States - Lox_Sample_2.3 | ecosystem: Environmental > Terrestrial > Soil > Wetlands | place: USA: Florida...
GCTCGACCACGAACACGCTCGACACCTTCTCGGAGGTCATGAGGCGAGCCGCCTCGGACGCCGGGGTCCCCCGCGGCACCGTGATCGCGGGAGAATGCATGATCGACCCGACCTTCACGTCGAGCGCCGGCCGCCCCGTCCGAGCGTCGCGCTTCCCCCCGACGACCGGCCGCCAGAGCACTCCGCCGAGGTCGGCGACGCCGACCGCGCCGACGAGCCGATCCTTTCGGTCGAGCACCGGGAGCGGGTGCTCCTCGAGCAACCGTATCTGTCCGATCAGCTGGCGGCACTCATCGGATTCTCGAACGAGGAGGTCCGCGGAGCGCGAGATCTCTTCGACCCGAGTTCGGGCCATCTCGGGTGCCGAGACGAGCGAGCGCACGATGTCCGTGCGGCTGACGATGCCGAGCAGGTCGCCTTTCGGTCCGACGACCGGGGCGGCGCGCAGTCCGGCCGCGAGGAGCTGCTCCGCGATCTCGGGGAGCGGCGTGGCCGGGGTGATCAACGGGGGGAGGAGGAGGATGTGCTCGACCTTCGTATCGAGCGACCGACTGACGCGCCGGGCGATCGACTCGAACGTGATCATCCCGATGAGCCGGGACTCGCGCAGGACCGGGATCTCGTGGAATCCCTTGCTGCGCATCAGACCGAGGGCCTTGGCGATGGGGGCGTCGTGCGGGAGGGTCGACGGTCGGGGGGTCATCAACTCGCGAGCGGTCGGCCATCGGGATGCCATCGGGAGTGCGAGGGGCGGGAGGTCTTAGCCCCTGCGCTCGATGGCGGGCCGACTAGAGGTCCCGGGCCATCTGGTAGCCGTTCTCGCCGTCCGAATAGTAGGACCGAAGCAGGTCGATCACGGAGTACTGGAACCGGGTGTAGAACCGAATCGCCGTCGCGTTGGAGACCCGGACCTCGAGCGTCACCCGCCGGAAGCCGCGCGACCGCGCCCGCTGGAGGAACGCCTCCATGAGGAGCGTCCCGACCCCGGCGGTCCGGTGATTGCGGTCCACGGCGAACATGAGCACCCGCCCCTCCTGCTCGACCTGGTTGACGGCGAGGAGGAACCCGACCGGGACGTCCCGGGAATCGGCCGCGAGGAGGAATCCTTCCGGCCATTCGGTGCTGAGCGACTGGTAGAGGGACGGGTCGTAGTGCTCGCGGAGCGCGTCCGCGACGATCGCCGCGACGAACGGGATGTCGGTCGGATGGAATCCTCGGAGCGTCACCGCCGGTCGGTTATCGGGGACCGGATACACCGAGGTTCCGGGGGCCGTGTCAGCGATACATCTCACCCGGCCCCTCGCTCTCGGCGTTCCGCATGCTCGAGAGCGACTCGTGCGTCTGCTGGAGCGTCTTCCGCACTTCCGCTTCGATCTGACGGGCTTTGTCCCGGAGCGGCTTCGTGTCGAGCACCATCAACGGGACCAGCGGGTTCACCGTCTCGATCACCTTGGCCGCCGCGCGCGCGTCCGGGTAGTCCTTGTGCGCCTGCGCGACCAGGCAGAGCACCGGCGTGGTCCGACCGATCGCGTTGAGGAGGAGGCCGCCGGCAAGACCGGTGACCACTCCGTTCGCGGCACCGAACCGGTACTTCTCCAGGAGCGGGGCGGCGGCCCGGTTGGCCATGGCGACGACGCGCGCATCCCCACGGGTCTCGTCCTCGATCGGCTGGCCCTCGACCGCCACGACGAGCTGGACCCCCTTCGACTCAGCCCAGTCGAGCAGCGCGCGACCCATCGTGTTCAGCATCCCGACCGGGGGCTGGATGTCGGCGATCACGACCACGAGCTGGTCGCAGGAGCGGTCGACGCCGCAGACGAGCTTGCTCGCGTAGAACCGGACGGGCGCGCCGACCACGCCCTCCTCCATGATGACCGTGGGGGGGAACTCCTCGCTGACCATGTACGCGACCTGGCTCATGTCGAGGGTGTGGACGAGGTACGACGCGGCGACCGAGCCGACGAGCCCGTGCGTCGGGAACCCGACGACCATCATCGCGCCCTTCAGGGGCTCGTCCCGGGTATCGACGATCCGGACGTCGTGCGACTCCCCGCGTAGCTCCGCGACGCTCACGGCGGAGCGGATGGTATCGGCCGCTTAATCCCTTGGTACCGGCAGCGTTCCGGCGCCGGTCGGGGGTCGGTTTACATTCCGACCCGCACGACCGACCCGAAGCGCGGATTTAAGTCGCATCCGGCAATTGCCGTCCATCATTCGTACGCCGGCGACCGTACCGAACGGCGAGAGGGTTGCGATCCGATGAAACGCCAGATGGTCGATATGCTCGCCGAGCTGATCAAGATCCCGAGCGACCCGTTCTCCGACAAGCAGGAGGTGCTCGACTACGTCCAGTCGTTCACCGACCAGATCCACATGCGGAACACCCTGTTCGGGGACCCGCAGGCCCCGTCGCTCCTCGCCGAGTACGGCCAGGGGGGCGTCGTCCTTTCCGGGCACCTCGACACGCCCCCCGTGGGGGACTACTGGAGCTTCTCCCAGAGCCAGCTCGCGTCGGGCCGGATGTACGGTCGCGGAGCGGCGGACATGAAGGGGACGGTGATCGCGATGCTCGAGGCGGCGCAGGACCTCGTCGCCCGCAAGATCCCGGTCGTGCTGGCGTTCACGACGGACGAGGAGACCTCGATGCAGGGCGCGATGGCGCTGTCGAAGACGCTCCCGCTTCGGCGGGCGAAGGCCATCGTGGTCGGCGAACCCACGGGCCTCCGGGTCGCCTACGCCGAGAAGGGGGTGCTCGACCTCGCGATCGAAACGCGGGGGAAGGCCGCGCACGGCGCGATGCCCCACCTCGGCGAGAACGCGATCGGTAAGATGATGCGGATCCTCCGGGGCCTCGAGTCGTTCAAGGGACGGATCGCCCACCCCGACCTGGGGAGCGTGACGCTGAACATCGGCACGTTCAACGGCGGCACCCGCCTCAACGTCGTCCCGAACAAGTGCACCGCCGAGGTCGATATCCGGTTCCCGCCCCCCTACTCCCCCGACCAACTCTACCACGAGATCGAGGAGCACCTGCGCCGGATCAAGACCCCGTTCACGCTGCGCCGCATCCTCTCGATGCCCGCGGTGCAGATCGACCCGAACTCCGAGCACGTGAAGATCCTGAAGGACGTCGCGCAGACGGAGAACGCGGTCCTGGTGCACGCGTCGGAAGCGGTCCACTACACGCAGGTGAATCCGCGGGTCGTGATCTTCGGCGCGGGGGAAGAGGAGCTCTCGCACCAGGCGAACGAGTACGTGAAGATCGAGTCGGTCGCCCGCGCCACCGAGGTGTACAAGAAGTACGCTCAGCGGCTCGCCACGTCCCGCTCGGGCGGCTAGCGTCGGCGACCGCGCCATCAAGTAGGCGCCGGCGTACTCGGCGAGCGTGAAGGTCGCCCAGCTCTCGACCCGGTTCCTCCCCGGGCCGGGCGGGGTCGAGCGGCATATCGCGGAGCTCGTCCCCCGGCTGCACGCCCGGGGGCACACGGTCGAGGTGTTCACCAGCGACCTGTACCGCGAATTCCCCTGGCAGCGCCTTCCCCCCGAGGTGCCCCGCACGGAGACGACGAGCTGGGGCGTCATTCACCGGCTCCCGGTGTGGTCCCTCCCGGGCGAGCTGCACTACCCGTTCTTTCGCGGGCTGCCGCGCGCGTTGTCGATTTTTCAGCCGGAGGTGCTCCATGCCCACACGTTCGGGACGAACCACGTGGCGAAGGCGGCCCGCTACGCTCGACGCCACGGGGTGCCCCTCGTGCTCACCGCCCACTTCCATCCGATCTGGTCGATCGAGGGCGGTTGGGTCCGGCACCGGATCCGCGGGTTCTACGACCGACGTCTCGCCGGACCGGTGCTCGCGGCGGCGGCCCGCGTGGTCGTGCAGAGCCAGGAGGAGCTGCGACTCCTCCAGTCCCTTCGGGTCCCGTTGCCTCCCGTGTCGATCCTTCCTCCCGGATACTCGCCCCTGCCCGCGCCGACGCCCGACCTCCCCGCCTTCGGCACTCGGCACGGGGTCCCGGGACCGTACGTGCTGTTCGTGGGGCGCCTCGCCTCGAACAAGGGCCTGCTGGAGCTGGTCGACGCGTTCGCGACCCTACGTCGCGCGCACCCGGACGCGAACCTCGTGCTGGTCGGCGAGGACGGCGGGATGGCGAGGGAGATCCGCGCCCGGGCGAAGTTGCGCGAGGTCGACCATTCGGTGCACCTCCTCGGCCATGTCGCGGACGACCGCGACCTCGCGGCCGCGTATCGCGACGCCCAGCTTCTGGCATTGCCCAGCGAGTACGAGGCGTTCGGACTCGTCCTGCTCGAAGCGCTGGCCCAGGGATGCCCGGTCGTCGCCTCGAGGACGGGAGGCATCCCCGAGTTCATCCCGGACGGCCGGGCCGGACTGCTCGTTCCGCCGAGGTCGCCGGCCGAGCTGGCCGCCGCGCTCGAGCGGTTGTGGACCGACCGGACGTTCGCCGCGGCGCTCGCCCGGTATGGACGGGAAACGGTCGTCCCGCGGTACACGTGGGATGGTCTCGCCGACCGCCTGGATGCCGTCTACCGCGAGGTGACGGCGCGGTGAAGGTCGTCCACGTCACCCTCCGCTTCGACGCGCCGGGGGGCGTGGAGACGTACGTACGCGAGCTGGCCAAGCGGCAGCGGGCCGCCGGGGACGACGTCGAGGTATTCGCGAGCGACCTGTACGACGAAGCGCACTGGGAACGGCGGTCCGGCTACCGCGCGACCGTGGACGGCGTTCCGGTCCGACGCTTCCCGGTGCACCGGCGCCTGATCCCGCGCTTTACCCTCCCGCTCATGGTCGGACTCATCGACGCGCTCGCCGAGAGCGGGGCGGATGTGATCCACGCGCAGTCGCACCGGTACGGCCACGTCCTCCAGGCCGCGGCCGTCGCGGCCCGCCGGGACATCCCCCTCGTGGTGTCCACCTCGTACCACCCTCCCGACAACCGGGACCCGGCCCGGACCCGCGCGATCCTCCGGCTCGTCGACGTCGGGTTTGGGATGTCCGCGTACCGCACGGCCCGAGCGGTCGCGGTGCAATCGGAGCTCGAGCGTCGACTGCTCGCGGAGTTCGCCCCGGCGGACCGGCTCCGGCTGATACCGCCCGGAGTGGACCTCGCCGAGTGGGCGCACCCGGACCAGGACTCGGCCGCGGAGCTCGGACTGCCACCCGACTACGCCCTGTTCATCGGACGGGTCGCCGCCAACAAGGGCCTGGGCGACCTCCTCGCCGCGCTCGCCGCGCAGCCGCACGAACGGCGGCGCCCCGTGGTGATCATGGGGGCCGATTGGGGCGAACGTCCCCGGCTCGAGGCCCTTGCACGACAGCTGGGCGTCGAGCGGTCGGTCGTTTGGCTCGGACATGTCCCGGACCGTGGGGTCTATCGGGCCGTGCTCCGCGGGGCCTCGGCGTTCGTCCTCCCCTCGGAGTGGGAAGCGTACGGGTTCGTCCTCCTCGAGGCGATGGTCGCCGGAGTTCCGATCGTCGCGACGTCCGTCGGCGCCGTTCCCGAGGTGCTGGACGGGGGGCGGTTCGGTCGCCTGGTTCCATACGGCCAACCGGAGGCGCTCGCGGCCGCGCTCCGCGCGGTCGTAGACGACCCCGAGGGGACGCAGGCCCGGGTCGCGGCGGCCCGCGCCCATATCCGGGAGCGCGACTGGTCGGTCTGCGCCGAACGGTTCCGCTCGCTTTATCGGGAAATCGGGCGGGGCTGACGGGGGCGACGGTCGAGCCGGATCAGCTCGTCGGCGACGTGGGCGAGGTCGGTTCGCGTCTCGGGCGGTGCGAACGCACTCAGGGACCGCATCATACGGCCGATCCACCCGACGAACATGGTGCTGCTCGGAGGGAACCGGTCCGAGTACTTGGCGTTCCCTGAACAACGGTAAAGAGAGGGGCCCGGCGTTGGTGCCGTCATGGGCGCGTTCTCGGCAGCCCGTCGATGTCGACGGCCCCTCCGAGCCCGCGCGGGGGGCCCGCGCTTCCGGTGAAGGTCGCCCACGTAACGCTGCGGTTCGACGCGCCGGGGGGCGTCGAGACCACGGTGCGCGAGACGGTCCGACGATTGCGATCGGCCGGGGACGACGTCACCGTGTATTCGAGCGACCTGTTCAATGAGTCCGGTTGGGAGCGGCGATCGGACTGGGCGCCCCAGGTCGATGGCGTGCCGGTCCGTCGGTTCCCGGCCGTGAAGCGACCGTTCCCCCGGTTCACCCTGCCCGTGATGCCCGGATTGGTCGACGCGCTGGTCGATTCGCACCCGGATGTGATCCACGCGCACTCCCATCGGTACGGCCACGTGCTCCAGTCCTCCGCCGTGGCCTCGCGCGAAGGGATCCCGATCGTGATCTCGACGCACTACCACCCCGCGGACGCGCGCGAGTCCGCCGTGAAGCGGGGCTTGCTGCGCCTCGAAGACCATACGTTCGGGGCCCTCGCGTACCGCACCGCGGACGCGATCGTCGTGGAGTCGGAGACCGAAGCGCGTCTCGTCCGCCAGTTCGCCCCGGTGCGTTCGATCCGGACCATCCCGCCCGGGATCGACCTCGCGGAGTGGAGCGACCCGGACGGGGACCGAGCGGCCGCGCCTCCGTTGCCGTCGTCGTACTTCGTGTTCGTCGGTCGGGTCGCCCCGAACAAGGGGCTGCCCCAGCTCGTCGACGCGTGGGCCGGCTTGCCCGCGCTCGCTCGCCCGTCGCTCGCGCTGATGGGTCGGGACTGGGGGATGCGCGCCCGCGTGGCCGGGCAGGCGAGCCGCCTCGGGCTGGGGGACGCGGTGCACTGGCTCGACCACGTGGCCGACGCGCGGGCGTACCGGGCCGTCATCCGGAAGGCCCGAGCCCTCGTGCTCCCGTCGGAGTGGGAGGCGTACGGATTGGTCCTGCTGGATGCGATGGCCGCCGGAACGCCGGTCGTGGCGACCTCGGTCGGCGCGGTCCCCGAGGTACTGGACGGAGGCCGCGCCGGTCGACTCGTCCCCTACGGCGATGTAGCGGCCCTGACCGGCGCCCTGCGATCGGTCCTCGAGGATCCCGCAGCGAACCAGCGATTCGTCGACGCCGGTCGGGAGCGGGTCCGAGGACTCGACTGGAGCGTCGCCGTCGAGCGGCACCGCGCGCTTTACCGGGACCTCACGCGGCGCTGAGCCGGGATCGGCCGGGCCGCCGGGAGCGACTCGCCGAACTCGGCCAGTATCTCGAGCCCGCGCCGAAGGTTCTCCCTCGACGCGGCGAACGAGAGGCGCAGGTGCGATTGGCCGAGGGAACCGAAGGCGTCCCCCGGCGTCGAGATCACGCCGCGCCGAAGGAGTCCCGTCGCGATCTCGGGGGAGGAGAGGGGCCAGGAGAACCGCGGGAACGCGTAGAACGCGCCCGCCGGCGGGAAGATGTCGACCCCGGGGATCGCGCGCAACAGCTTGACGACCAGCTCCCGGCGCGCCCGGAACTCGCGTACCATCGCGCGGATCGCGGCCGTGCCGTCGGAGAGCCCGGCGAGCACGGCGACCTGCGCCGGCGTCGGCGGGCATGCCATGATGTGATAGTGCATCTTGTTCAGGTCGAGCGCGAGGGCGCGCGGGGCCACCAGGAAGCCGATCCGCCACCCCGTCATCGCGAGCGTCTTCGAGAACGAGTTCACGACGACGACGTGGTCGGTCTTCCCCCAGAACGACGAGAACTTCCCGTCGTAGACCATCTCCTCGTACACCTCGTCCGATACGATGGTGAGATTGTGCGCGTCCGCGAAGGCGACGAGCCGGTCCACGGTTTCGGGGGTGAACACGCCCCCGGTCGGATTGGATGGGCTGTTGACGACGATGACCTTCGTTCGCTTCGTGACGATCCGCTCGAGCTCCTCGAAGTCGGGCTGGTAGCGCCGCTCGGCGGTGAGCGAGTAGGGTACCGGCGACGCGCCCATCAAGCGCGCGTCCGGCCCGTACAGCACGAAGCCGGGGTTCGGCACGAGCACCTCGTCACCGGGGTCGTAGAGGCCCATGGCGCTCACCATGAGCGCTTCCGAGCCGCTTCCCGTGATGATCACGTTCTCGCGACCGGTCCGCGGGTCGCGGTCCCGGTACCGCTCGGCCACCTTGTCCCGCAGCGACGCGAGCCCGGCGGAGGGCCCGTAATGGTTCATCCCGTCGCGCACGGCGGCGCACATCGCGTCGACGACCTCGGACGGGGGTTCGAAATCCGGCTCGCCGAGTCCGAGGTTGATGGAGTTCGGCGGCGCCGCCTCGAACATCTTGCGGATGCCGGAGATCTCGACGGTCCGCACCCGCTGCGCGACCATTTCCGCCGCGGACCAACGTTTGCCTCTTTACCGTTGTGCTGTCCGCGTGACGGCGTAGCACCGACCGGTCGCGCGGCGCGCCCGGGCACAAGTTCCTTTTATTCGCTTGGCTCCCGGTCCGGCGCAGGCAACGATGTCGGTCCGCGTCGTGCTCGGCGCCCAGTTCGGAGACGAGGCAAAGGGAAAGATCTCCGACTATCTCGCCGCCTCCGCTCGGTACGTCGTGCGCAGCGCCGGGGGGCCCAACACGGGCCACACAATCGTCCTGCCCGAGGGGCCGGTCGTGCTCCACCAGCTCGCCTGCGGTGTCCTCCGTCACGGCGTCGTCGCCGTGAGCGGCCCGGGGATGGTCATTCAGCCGTTCAAGCTCGAGGACGAGCTGCTCGAGCTGGAGCGGCGCGGACTTCGACGGGGCCAGGTCGTACTCTCGGACCGTGCGCACGTGGTGCTCCCCTGGCACGAGATCGAGGACGTCTGGGAGGACGACCTCCGCCGGAAGCAGCGGCCGGAGGCGGTGCTCGGGACGACCAAGAGCGGGATCGGGCCCGCCTACGCCGACCGGGCCGGACGGTTCGGGATCCGCCTCGCGGAACTGAGTCGACCCGCGCTGCTGCGGGAACGTCTGGAGATCTTGTACGAAACGAAGTTGCATCTCACGGACCTCCCGCCGATCGACGACCTGCTCTCGAGGCTCGTGGAGGTCGGGGGTCGCCTCGCCCCGATGATCCGGCCGACGGAAGCGCTGCTCTGGGACGCGATCGCCCGCGGGGAATCGGTCCTGCTCGAAGGAGCGCAGAGCGCGCTCCTCGACCTCGATTTCGGGACGTACCCGTACGTCACGAGCTCGCATCCCACGAGCGCGGGCGCGCTCGTCGGGAGCGGGATCCCCCCGACGGAGGTGGACGAGGTCATCGGGGTCGCGAAGGCGTACTGCACGCGCGTCGGCGCCGGCCCGTTCCCGACGGAGGACAGCGGCGAGCGCGGCGAGTTCCTGCGGAGGGTGGGGGGCGAACGCGGTGCGACCACCGGGCGACCCCGACGGTGCGGTTGGCTCGACCTGGTGATGCTGCGCTATGCCGCCCACTTGAACGGGTTCACCTCGTGGGCGATCACGAAGGTCGACGTCCTCGGGGGACTCGCGGAAGTGCCCGTCTGCACCGAGTATCACATGCCCGACGGGTCGAGGATCCGCGACGTTCCGCCGAGCAGCATCGAGGAGCTGGAGAAGGCCCAGCCGGTGTACGAGGCCGCACCGGGCTGGCCCGAGTTCCACGAGCGGCTGAAGGAACGGATCCGCCGGGAGGGCGTGGCGGCGCTGCCCGGTCCTCTGCGCCGGTATCTCGACTTTATCGAGGAGGAGACGGGGGTCCGGGTGGAGTACGTCGGCTACGGGTCCCACCGCGACGAAACGGTCTGGCTCGGACCCCCGTCGGCGCACCCGCGCGTCGAAGGACTCTCCGCCTGGAGCGGCTAGTCCGCCGTGGCGTTCGACCCGTTCCTCTACGTCGCCTTCGCGATCGGTCTGGTCGCGGGTCGTCTGATCTCCGTCCGCCCGGCCTGGATACCGCGGGCAACGCTCGGTACCGTTGTCATTCTGGTCGGGCTGCTCGGAGCGAGCCTGGCGAGCGTCCCATGGCCCACGCTGCTCGGCACCGTGCCGGTCGCCTTCGCGTTCGCCGGGGCGATCCTGGGCCTCACCGCGCTCTTCTACCTCGGCTTGGCGCGATGGCGGCCCGCACCCCCGGCCCTCCCCCCGACGGCGCCGACCGACCGGCGTTTCCCCCTGAGCCTGCTGCTGCTGGCCGCGCTCCTGTTCGGACTCCTCTTCGGTCACGAGGTTTCCGTCCCGGCCGACGCGGCGATCCCGTGGGTCCTGTACGCGCTGCTGGCGTTCGTCGGGTTCGATATCCCGATCCGGCTCTCGGCGCTTCGCGGCGTTTGGGTCCCGCTGGTCGCGGCGTCCCTCGGGGCGATCGGGGCGGCCGCGCTGTTCGTCGTGGTGCTCGGGCTCGCTCCGCCCGTCGCCTTCGCCACATCGCTCGCGTTCGGATTCTACTCGCTCGCGGGGCCGCTCGTCCTCGCTCGCGCGGGGGCCACGCTCGGGCTCCTCGCCTTCCTGACCAACTTCCTTCGCGAGGACCTCACGATGCTGCTCTCCCCCGTCCTGGGCCGTCGCCTGCGCGGGGAGGGGTTGACGGCCCTCGGCGGCGCCACCTCGATGGATACCACGCTGTACTTCGTGACGCGATACGGTGACCCGGAGGCGGGCACCCTCGCCCTCGCCTCGGGACTCGTCCTGACCGTCGCCGCGAGCCTGGTCCTCCCCGCGCTCCTCGCGCTCCCGCTCTA
>Ga0335074_10015713_pt1 | contig 10645 bp, 6 predicted proteins | sample Lox_Sample_23_FD_206715 | JGI IMG/M metagenome (GOLD analysis project Ga0335074, IMG submission 206715) | Soil microbial communities from Loxahatchee National Wildlife Refuge, Florida, United States - Lox_Sample_2.3 | ecosystem: Environmental > Terrestrial > Soil > Wetlands | place: USA: Florida...
CCGCCACCGCACCGGTCCCGCAGGACAGCGTGACCCCTGATCCCCGCTCGTAGACGCGCATCTCCACGTGCCGGTCCCCGCGCACCCGCACCACCTCGACGTTGGCCCCGTCGGGGAAACGGCCGTGGTCGATCAGGGGCGGCGCGGACAGGTCGAGTTCGGCAACCGGGCGATCTACCAGGCAGGCTAGGTGCGGGTTCCCCAGCGATACCTCCAGGCCCTCGTACTGGCCGGAGCCGATCACTGCTGTGCTGTGGCCGGTGACCGTGGGGGCGCCCATGTCCACGGTTATCTCGCCGCCCGCTTCCTCACGGACCTGCCGCAGCCCGGCCCGCGTGGCCACGGCGAACTCCGGGCCGTCGGCCAGGCCGTGGTCGAGCAGGTAGCGGGCGAACACCCGGACCCCGTTGCCGCACATCTCGGCGATACTGCCGTCGGCATTGCGGTAGTCCATGAACCACTCGGCCGCCGCTGGCCCGTGGCCGACCGTGGAAGCCCGCACGGCCCGCAGGATCCCGTCGGCCCCCAGCCCGGTGTGCCGGTCGCAGAGGCGCGCCACGAGATCGGGCGATGGTGCCATTGTGGCATCGGGATCGACCAGGATCAGGAAGTCGTTTCCCGTTCCGTGGCCCTTGGCAAACCGCATGTTCTGATCGTAGCCACGGCGCGAGCGGTGAGGTCCGCCTGGTCAGCCTCGGCCTCGTCAGCCCGCAGCCAGGTGATCCTCGGATCCCGCCGGAACCACGACTCCTGACGCCGCGCGAACCTTCGCGTTGCCTTCACGGTCTGGGCGACGGTTTCCTCAGGTGACCATTCCCCGGCCAGAAACCGCAGCACCTGGGCGTAGCCGAGCGCCCGGCTGGCGGTCTTGCCCTCCCGCAGGCCCGCCGCGACCAGGCCGCGGACCTCGGCCACGAGCCCGGCGCGCCACATGGCCGCGACCCGGCTGGCGATGCGCTCATCGAGCTGCGCCCTCGGTACCTGCACACCGACCTGAACAACGTCGTAGATGGACTCGTAGCCGGGCAGTGTGGCGCTGAACGGCCGGCCAGATAGCTCGAGCACCTCGAGGGCCCGGACGACCCGGCGCCCGTTACCGGGCAGGATCGCGTCCGCGGCGACCGGATCGAGGCGCGCCAGCCTGGCGTGCAGGACCGCCGGGCCGACCTCGGCTAGCTCGCGTTCCAGCCGGTCCCGCAGCTCCGGCTCAGTGCCCGGAAAGTCGAGATTGTCGATGACCGCCCGCACGTAGAGCCCGCTGCCGCCGACCACGATCGGGAGCCGTCCGCGCGAGTGGATGTCGGCGATCGTCTGGCGGGCCAGCCGCTGGTACTCAGAGACGTTCGCGGTCCTGGTCACCTCCCAGATATCCAGCAGGTGATGCGGCACACCGCCGCGCTGGCCCGGCGGGAGCTTCGCGGTGCCAATGTCCATTCCCCGGTACAGCTGCATGGAGTCGGCGTTGACGATCTCGCCATCCAGCAACTGGGCCAGCCGCAGCGAGAGCCCTGACTTCCCGGCCGCCGTGGGACCCACGACCGCGATTAGCTGCGCCATGGCATCAGTGTCGCAGCGGAGGGTATGCCCGTGCACACGGCGCGACCGCTGGGGTCGCGCATACGGGGGGAGTGATCATGGGGTTGCCATTCGAGACGCCCGGTGGTTACGACGATGACAACACGACTCCGGACACCGGCCGGTACACCGACGACCTCACGCCGGGAGATTACGACAGCTACGGCCAGGAGGGCGGCTCTCGCGGCCCCGCTGGCGAGGATAACTTCTTCGAGGACGACTTCGACTACGAGGACGACGAGCCCGAGGAGGGCGACCGGGCGGGCTGGGATCCCGGCAGCGGCCTCATGGGCGGCTCGGACCGGACGTGAGGCATGAGCCGGTCAGCTCACCGCCGGCATCGCCGGATGCGGCCAGCTAGCTGACCTCGCATCACACAACCGCACAGCGCTGCTGGCCGCGGGGCCGCCGCCCCCGCGTGCACCAGGCGGCCCCGGTCAGCACCTGCCCGGCCCGCGACCACGAGCTCATCCTCGAGCGCGGGAGCGAGCCGGGGTTTCTACGCGGGCCGCCCCAGGGCCGGCATGCCGAGCAGAACCCGGCCGGCGCCCTCGGCACCGGTGCTCTCGCGATCGGCGCCGTCCCGGCGGGCCGCCCAGGCGTCACCGCCCGTGGTGCGGCGGACAGCCAGCGGCTCCCCGTCCGCGATCAGGTAGTGCGGCGCGGCGCGGGTTATTACCGTCGTGACCACGTCCCCGGGACGGGGCCCGGCCCCCGCGGGCGCGAAATGTACCAGCCGGTTGTCGCGCGCCCGGCCGGACATCCGGTGCGTGACCTCGTCCTTGCGGCCCTCGCCGTCGGCGACCAGAACCTCGACCTCCCTGCCGGTGAACTGCAGGTTCCCGTCCAGTGATGTCTTCTCGACCAGAGCGACGAGCCGCTCGTACCGATCCTGCACCACATCGGCGGGAACCTGGTCGCCCATGGCCGCCGCCGGGGTCCCCGGCCGGACCGAGTACCTGAACGTGAACGCCCCGGCGAACCGGGCCTGCCGGACGATGTCCAGGGTGTCGGCGAAGTCGCGTTCGGTCTCCCCCGGGAAGCCGACGATGATGTCCGTGGTGATCGCGGCGTCGGGGATCGCTGCGCGGACCTTGCCCAGGATGGCCAGGTACTTGTCCCGGCGGTAGGCCCGCCGCATGGCCCGGAGCACCGCGTCCGAGCCGGACTGCAGCGGCATGTGCAGCTGCGGCATGACATTCGGTGTCTGTGCCATCGCGTCGATGACGTCGTCGGTGAAGTCCCGCGGGTGCGGCGAGGTGAACCGGACCCGTTCCAGGCCGTCGATCTGCCCGCAGGCGCGCAGGAGCTTGGAGAACGCACCCCGGTCACCGAACGCGGTCCCGTAGGAGTTGACGTTCTGGCCGAGCAGCGTGACCTCGAGCACCCCGTCTGCGGCCAGCGCCCGGATCTCGGCCAGCACGTCGCCCGGACGGCGGTCCTCCTCGCGGCCGCGCAGGCTCGGCACGATGCAGAACGTGCAGGTGTTGTTGCAGCCGACGGAGATGGCCACCCACGCCGAGTAGGCGGACTCGCGGCGGGCCGGTAGCACCGAAGGAAAGCGCTCGAGCGACTCCGCGATCTCCACCTGCGCCCGCTGCTGCACCCGGGCCCGCTCCAGGAGTACCGGCAGCGAACCGATGTTGTGCGTGCCGAACACCACGTCGACCCAGGGAGCCCGGGTGGTGATCACCGCCCGGTCCTTCTGCGCCAGGCAGCCGCCCACGGCGATCTGCAGGCCGGGATGAGCGTTCTTGACCGGGAGCAGCTGACCCAGGTTGCCGTACAGGCGGTTGTCGGCGTTCTCGCGTACCGCGCAGGTGTTGAAGACGATGACGTCGGGCGTGGCTCCGGCCGCCGCGCGCCGGTAGCCAGCCTCCTCGAGCAGCCCGGCCAGACGCTCGGAGTCATGCATGTTCATCTGGCACCCGTAGGTCCGGATCTCGAAGGTGCCCGATGATCGCGCCGCGTCAGCCACCCGTTCAATCTAGTCCGCGCCCGGCGCCGGAGCGCCTTGCCGGGGCAGACCAAGTGCCCGGCGAGCGCCCAGTTGCGGGGAATTCCCGCGATTCGGAGTTCGCAGATGACCTTGTACCGAATCTCCGGTGGGCGGGCCTGCCGGGTGGTGCACGATATCCCTATGACAAACAGGGCGGGCAAAGCAGAGGATCCGGCGGGCAGACCAGAGGACGCGACGGCTGGAGCGGACGAGGCGGGCGAGGCAACGACTGTCCCGCCGGTTCCGTTCGGCGCATGGCCCTCCCCCATTGATGCGGCCGACGTGGGCCGCGGCCGGCTCCGGATCGCTTTCCCGACCGTCATCGGCGGCGACGTGTGGTGGCAGGAAGGCCGGCCAGAGGAAGCCGGCCGGGTCACCGTGGTCCACCGCGCCGCCGGCGGCAAGCTGGCCGACCTGCTGCCCGCACCGTGGAATGCCCGCACCCGCGTCCACGAGTACGGAGGCCTGTCCTACCTGCCGGTTCCCCGAGAGCAGACGGCCACGGCCCGAGGGCGGGCGCCGCGTGGCCACGCGATCGTGTTCGCGAACTACGCCGACCAGCGGCTCTACGTGGCCGAGCCGGATGTCGCTGACGGCAAGCAGGAGCCGCGCCCGATCACCCCCGACCCGGTGACGGTCGGCCTCGACCAGGCCGGGCTGCGATATGCGGACTTCGCGCTCGCCGCCAACCGCCGCGAGGTCTGGTGCATCAGGGAACAGCACGCCGACGGCAAGGTCAGCCGGGCCATCGTGGCGGTGCCGCTGGACGGCTCCGCGGCCAGTGACCCGGAGGCGGTCCGGCCGCTGGTCACCGGCTCTGACTTCTTCGCGTTCCCGACTCCGTCGCCGGACGGCAAGCGCCTGGCCTGGATCTGCTGGAATCACCCGCACATGCCGTGGGACGGCACCGAACTCCGCGTCGCCATGGTCACGGGTGGCGAGGGTGGGCAGGGTGGCGAGGGTGGGAAGCAAACCGTCGGCCAGGGCAGGCTGGTCAAGGGCGGCTTGCGCGAATCGGTGCTGGCCCCGGTGTGGCGGGACAACACCAGCCTGTACGTGGCCACGGACTGGACCGGCTGGTGGAACATCTACCAGGTCGGGCTGACCGGCGAGCCACCGCAGGCGCTGTACCCGGCCGAGGAGGAGTTCGCCGGGCCGCTATGGCAGCTCGGCGGGCGGCCTTTCGCCGTGCTCGGCGACGGCCGGCTGGCGGTCGTGCACGGCCGCGGTGGCATGCGCCTCGGGCTGCTTGACCCGGACACCTCCGAGCTGACCGACCTCGACCTGCCGATGAAGCAGTTCGGGCCGGTGCTGTCCGCGGACCGCACCTCAATCGCCGCTCTGGCGGGCGGGCCCACGCAGCCGCTGTCAATTGTCCGGGTCGACACGGCCACGTCCCGGCTGGAGGTGCTGCGCGCCGACCTTGATGACGTGCCCGACGAGGCCTACCTGCCGATCCCCCGCCCGGTCGAGGTGGAAGGCCGGTATGGCCGGGTGGTGCACGCCCTGGTCTACCCGCCGACGAGCCCGGACGCGGCGGGCCCGGCGGACGGGCGTCCGCCGTACGTCGTCTGGGTGCACGGCGGTCCGACCGGCCAGGCCCTCGGGCTGCTCGATGTCGAGAAGGCGTACTTCACCAGCCGGGGCATCGGGATCATCGACGTGAACTACGGCGGTTCCACCGGCTACGGCCGTCTGTACCGGGAGCGGCTGCGCCGCCAGTGGGGGATCGTCGACGTCGAGGACGCAGCGGCGGCGGCGCGCTGGCTCGTCGAGGACGGCCAGGCTGACCCGGCCCGGCTGGCCATCCGCGGCGGATCCGCCGGAGGCTGGACGGCGCTGGCCGCGGTCACCACGGGGGCGGCCAACGGAGCCGTGTTCAGCGCCGCAACCTCCTACTACGGCGTTTCTGACCTGAACGCGTTCGCCGCGCAAACGCACGACTTCGAGTCGCGCTACCTGGACGGGCTGGTCGGGCCGCTGCCGGGGTTCGAGACCATCTACGCCGAGCGCGCCCCGGTCGGCCACGTAACCGACGCGACCTGCCCGATCCTGCTGCTGCAGGGCCTTGACGACCCGATAGTCCCGCCCGAGCAGTCAGAGCGCATCGCCAGCGATCTCGCCGCCCATGGCATACGCCACGCCTACATAGCGTTCGAAGGCGAGTCCCACGGTTTCCGGCGGGCCGAGTCCACGGCGGTCTCGCTGGAAGCCGAGCTCTCCTTCTACGGCCAGATTCTCAGCTTCACGCCGCCGGGCATCCCGGGAATCAAGCTGACCGATGCCTAGGCGACGACGCAGCCGGTGCCCGCGGACCGGCCGCCGGCGCCCGCAGGCCCCGGGCCGCTGCCGGTGTCAGCGATGGCGGCGAGCGCCTAGCGCGCGAACTCGATGGCGCGCGACTCCCTGACCACGGTGACCCGGATCTGGCCCGGGTAGGTCAGCTCATCCTCGACCTGCTTCGCCACGTCTCTGGCGATGACCTGCGCCTGGATGTCATCGACGTCGGACGGCTTGACCATGACCCGGATCTCCCGGCCGGCCTGCATGGCGAACACCTTCTCGACCCCATCCTGCGCCAGCGCGATCTGCTCCAGGCGCTCCAGCCGCTTGATGTACGCCTCGAGCGACTCCCGGCGCGCACCGGGCCGGCCGCCGCTGATCGCGTCGGCCGCCTGGGTCAGGACTGCCTCGACCGTGCGCACCTCGACCTCGTTGTGGTGCGCCTCGATGGCGTGCACCACGTCCTCGGGCTCGCCGTACCTGCGGGCGATCTCCGCGCCGATCAGCGCGTGGCTGCCCTGGACCTCGTGCGTCAGCGCCTTGCCGATGTCGTGCAGCACGGTGCAGCGCTTCATCAGCACCGGGTCCATGCCCAGCTCGCTGGCCATCATCCCGGCGATGTGAGCTGACTCGACCAGGTGCTTGAGCACGTTCTGGCCGTAGGAAGTGCGGTAGCGGAGCCTGCCGAGCAGGTTGGTGAGCTCCGGGTGCAGGTCGGTGATGGCCAGGTCCACCAGCGCGTCCTCGCCGGCCTTGACACACAGCTGCTCGATCTCCGCCTTGCTCCGCTCGTAGGCCTCCTCGATACGCTGCGGGTGGATCCGCCCGTCCAGGACCAGGCGCTCCAGGGTCAGCTTGCCCACCTCGCGGCGCACCGGGTCGAAGCAGGACAGCAGCACCGCCTCCGGCGTGTCATCGATGATCAGGTTGACGCCGGTGACCGTCTCGAACGCCCGGATGTTGCGGCCCTCCCGGCCGATGATCCGGCCCTTCATCTCGTCCCCGGGCAGGTGCAGCACGGACACCACGGACTCGCTGGTCTGCTCGCTGGCGACTCGCTGAATGGCCAGCGTCACGATCTTGCGGGCGCGAGTCTGGCCTTCGCTGCGCGCCTCGGTCTCGATATCCCTGACGATCAGCGCAGCTTCGCGCTTGGCCTGGTTCTCGATGGTGGCCACCAGCTCGGCCTTGGCCTGATCGACCGTGAGGCCGGCCACCCGCTCCAGCGTCTCGCGGCGGTCATCGTCGAGCCGGTCGAGTTCCTTGGTCCGGGCGTCGAGCTCCTGCTTGACCCGGTCAAGGTCGGCCGACCGCTGGTCGATCCGGCGGGCTTCCTGATCGGTCCGCTCTTCCCGCTCGGCCAGCCGGGTCTCCCTGCGTTCCAGGTCGCCGCGGAGCTGCCTGACTTCCTCCTTGACCGCGCGGATCTCTTCTTCGACCTCACGGCGGCCCTGGGCTACCTGCTCGGCGGCGGTCTCGGCCTGGCGCATGATGGTGGCCGCGTCGGCTTCGGCGCGCTCGCGAATCTGGTCGGCCTGGTGTACCGCCTCGTCCGCTTGCTGCTGCGTCATCGCGCCTGGCTGCGGGCTGGGCACCTCCCCCGGGCTGCCCTGGACCGCAATCCGGTTAGGGGATCGGCGAATCACGAAGACCAGCACGGACAGCGACGCGACCAGCGCAAACGCCAGCACGACCGCCAAGATGAGCCCGATCCCGTTACTCACGGTCCGCCCCTTCCTGCTCACGGCCTCTGTCACCGCGACCCGGTGCCAGGGGCCTGCCCTGCAGCGAGGGAGTAAGCGTCACCACCGCCCATGGGACGGGCCATGCCCCGCGGGCTCACCGCCCCCGGGCTCACGCCCCGCGGCTCGCCCGGCGTAAGACAGGCAACGTTCCGGCGGCACGGTCCGTATAGGCACCGCCGCCTGGCGCTGCCCGGTCACCCGGCCGCCCATGACCCGGCATCGCCCGCTCCCGGCACTGCCGCGGCCCGTCTGTCCGGGTCCCGCCGCCGGTTGCGTACCATCCCGATGCCATGGCCAGCCTGCGATCGATCGGCTCAGCCCGGCCTAGGCCTCCCTCCTGTCGGTGCTGGGACCAGCCAGGCGCTCACCTGACCCGGACCAAGGCCGGCCGCAGTCGGCCAGCCATGCCGAACGTTCACAGCAACCAGGCAAAACAGGCTCATGATGCGGCCTGTGCGTCACCCGGTATTCGTAACCAGTCTCGTTCATCTCGGTCGATCCGCCCTACGCGGAGTAAAACCCTCGCTGCCGTGAGGCTAAGCGCAGATAACGATTTGGGCAAGCAGGCAGGCGCTGATCTTCGTCATCAAGGCCTGATGATCATGATTCCAGCGGCTCCCGGCCGGGGATCCCCTCGTCGGGTTCGCCGGGTTCGTCGCTCAGGTCCAGCCCGGCCGCAGCCAGGTCAACGCCCTCTCGTTCCAGCGCCTCGCGGGCCACCCGGTAGGCCAGCGCCCGTGAATACCCCTTCCTGGCCAGCACGCCGACCAGCCGCCGCGCGCGGGCGGGCGCCGGCTGGCCCCTGGTGGCCGCCAGCCGACGCGCGACCAGGCTCCGCGCCGTGGCGATTTCCTGCTCCGAGCCGAGCCGGTCCACGGCGGCCTGGATGTCCCCGGACGCCACCCCCCGGTGCCGCAACTCGGCCGCGAGCGCGCGGCCGGACAGGCCCCGGCCGTGGTGCCGGGACTCGACCCAGGCATTCGCGAACGTGGCGTCGTCGATCAGCTTCACGTCGGCGAACCGGGCGAGCACCGCCTCGGCCGCATCCTCGGGCACGCCGCGCCGCCGCAGCGCGCTGGCGAGCTGGGCCCGGGTCCGCGGGGCGGCCGTCAGCATCCGCAGGCAGATCTCCCGGGCGATCGCCTCCGGATCCGCCTCGCCACCGCCGACCGCCCGCCCGGCGGAATCCCCGCCGGTGGCCACATCCCCGGTGCTGGCTACGGCCCGCCTGGCGGCAGGCGTCCGCTTAGTTGCCACCGCCAGGAACCACCTTGAGCCCAGCCACCGGAACTGCGCCGGACCCCGAGCCAGCCCTGGGCCCGGGCCCGGGCGCATCCGTGTCGATGCGTGCGCCCACGCCGAGCTTTTCCTTGATCTTCTTCTCGATCTCGTTGGCGAGGTCCGGGTTGTCGCGCAGGAAATTCCTGGCGTTCTCCTTGCCCTGGCCGAGCTGGTCGCCCTCGTAGGTGTACCAGGCGCCGGCCTTGCGCACGATCGACTGCTCCACGCCGAGATCGATCAGGCTGCCCTCCCGGCTAATACCTATTCCATACAGAATATCGAATTCCGCAGTTTTGAAAGGCGGACTGCATTTGTTCTTTACAACTTTAACTCTCGTGCGATTGCCTACTGAATCTGTGCCGTCTTTAAGGGTCTCTATCCGTCGGATATCTAGCCTTATCGATGCATAGAACTTCAGCGCTTTTCCACCCGAAGTGGTCTCGGGGCTGTTGTGGACCATGACTCCATCCACGAAGTAGTTGTGGTGGCCCTCCACCTCGATGTCGAATCTGTTCATCGAGCGCGTCGGCGGCTTTACGTGGACGTCCAGGATCCTCGCGTCCGCCAGCCGCTGCTCCGCAGCCGCGAACTGCGCTTGGACGTCGAACCGCCCGCGGAACCGCGGAAGCAGCTTGTAGTCCATGCACGGATGCACGAACGGAGCAACTAGCGCCTGGAACTTCTCCGAGGCTGACGTGGTGAACTGCAGGACCGATACTCGCCGTGCACCGCTGGCGCGAAGCTTGACGTCTAGCCTGTGGGTGTCGCGCAAATACTGCACAAGCCGCTCTCGCGACCCAGGGCTCATCGCCTCGACGCAGATCTCGATACGGCCACTTCCGCCTTGCGTTCTTTCCTGGACGCCCTTGGACCGGATCGTGAAGTAGCCATCGTCCAGGTACCAGACGGCCAAGGCGAGCGGAGTGAGTTCCTTCAGGTAGTCCCAGCTCAGATGCTTCTTGCCATCGCCGAAGTAGACCGCATCGTGGATCTCTGCCAGTTCAGGCAGGGGCGTGAAGTCGGCAAAGACCGCGCCCTTGGCGTTTGAGGTCCGCGTGCATCCGATGTTGCTGAGAAGCGAGACTTTCCAGTCCAGGTACACAGCCTGCTTGGCGCCGTGTCCCATCCGGAATCGGGTTCCCGGCCGGCCGCGAGTGTTCGGTGACAGGTTCCCATCGCCCATGAGTGAGCCGAGGATCAGCTGCATCTGCTGGTCACTCAGCCGCTTCGGCTCCATGACGACAAGCCGGTCGCCGACGGCGAGCTCGCCCGCGGGGCGCCAGCCGCCGGGCGTCCGGATCAGGTGATTCTCGGTCGCTGCGAACTGAGCCTTGCCATTTCCGCCTGACTTCGCCACGGTGAACTGAAGAAACTGCTCGGCACGGCCGTTGTTGAACCAGTTGACGATCCGGCGGGGAACGACGCGACCGGTCTCGGGATCATAGGAAAGGACTTCGACGTCCAGTCGCTGATTGACAATCTTACCGATTTTTTCCTGAGTTCCGTCGGCGAGACTTACTCTCGTACCGTAAGTCATGCAGCCGAACATCACCCCTATCTTTTCCCGCAATTGGTTAATGAAAATTGCGGTGGTCTTGTTCTGGTTCAGCGCGCCCGCGATCTTGCGGAGGGCCTGGGACATGAGCCGGGCCTGGAGGCCGACGTGGCTGTCCCCCATCTCGCCCTCGATCTCGGCGCGGGGCACGAGGGCGGCCACCGAGTCGATGACGATGACGTCGATGGCGCTGGAGCGGATGAGCAT
>Ga0335074_10015714_pt1 | contig 10645 bp, 9 predicted proteins | sample Lox_Sample_23_FD_206715 | JGI IMG/M metagenome (GOLD analysis project Ga0335074, IMG submission 206715) | Soil microbial communities from Loxahatchee National Wildlife Refuge, Florida, United States - Lox_Sample_2.3 | ecosystem: Environmental > Terrestrial > Soil > Wetlands | place: USA: Florida...
GGCAAGCCGCACCACGGTGACCTTGTCGGCGGCTATTCACGGCGCCAGCGAGCGCCTGCGCACCAAGGTCTTCTCCATTGCCGCCAATCTTCTGGAATGCGGCCCGGGCGATCTCGAATTGCGCGACGGCGGCGTCGGCATTGTCGGCGTGCCGGGCGCCGAAGTCACCCTCGCCAAGGTGGCGCAGGCGGCGCGGCCGGGCTGGGATCACGGCCGCCCGGCTGGCGTCGATGCCGGCCTGGAGGAGACTTATTACTTCGAGCCGCCGACGGTGACCTGGTCCTATGCGGCGCATGTCGCATTGGTCGAAGTCGATGCCGAAACCGGGCACGTGCGCATCGAGGACTACGCCATCGCCCACGATTGCGGCGTGGTGGTCAATCCAATGCTGGTTGAGGGCCAGATTGTCGGCGGCGCCGTGCAGGGTTTCGGCGGCGCGCTGCTCGAAGCGATCAGATACAGTTCCGACGGTCAGCCGCTATCGACCACGCTTGCCGAATACATGCTGCCGACCGCGGAGGATATGCCGCGGCTCAAGCTCAGACATCAGCACTCGCCGTCGCCGCTCAATCCGTTCGGCGTCAAAGGCGTCGGCGAAGGCGGCCCGATCGCGCCGCCGGCGGTACTCGCCAATGCCGTCGCCGACGCGCTGCGGCCACTGAACGTCGAGTTCAACGAAACGCCGATTGCGCCACCGGGCATTCTTGAGGCTGTTCGTTCCGCATCAGTTTCCGGCGAAACCGCATGAGCGCTTATGACCTCGCAGTCTGATTTGACCGATTCGACAACGCGCAAGGCCGGACGAACCGGCATGGCGTTGTCCGCGCTCGGCGCGCTGGGCATCGTGTTCGGCGATATTGGCACCAGTCCGCTCTATACGCTGAAGACCGCCTTCGATTTTTTCCATGGCACGGCGACGCCCGAGCGCATTCTCGGCATGCTGTCGCTGGTGTTCTGGACGCTGTTCATCATTACCTCGATCAAGTACGTCGTGGTCGCCATGAGCATCGACAATGAAGGCGAGGGCGGCATCCTCGCCCTGATGTCGCTGCTCGGTGTCAAGCGCGCCCATCGACCGGCGATCGTCGTGATCGGCCTTCTCGGTGCGGCGCTCATCTATGGCGACGGCGCCATTACGCCGGCGATCTCGGTACTCTCGGCGCTCGAAGGTCTCGACATCGCCGCGCCGTCGTTTCACCACTATGTGGTTCCCGCTTCGGTCGCCATTCTCGCCGTGCTGTTCGCGGTACAGCCGCTCGGGACCTCGCGCATCGGCGCGGCGTTCGGCCCGGTCATGGCGCTCTGGTTCATTTGCATCGGCGCGCTCGGATTGTGGGGCGTCGCGGCGCATCCGCGCGTCCTGCTCGCGCTCAATCCCTATTACGGGCTGCACCTGCTGGCCGACGGCCGGTTGCGCGGCTTTCTCGTGCTCGGCGGCATTTTCCTCTGCGTGACCGGCGCCGAGGCGCTCTATGCCGACATGGGGCATTTCGGTAAGGGCCCGATCCGCATCGCCTGGTCGTGGATCGTCTTCCCCTGCCTTCTGCTCAACTACGCGGGCCAGTGCGCGATCGCGCTCAACGGCGAGCCGATCGCCAACAATATCTTCTATCGGCTTTGTCCGGCGCCGCTGCTGGTTCCACTGGTCTTTTTGGCGACGGTGGCCACCATCATCGCCAGCCAGTCGATCATCACGGGCGCCTATTCGATGACCCGGCAGGCGATTCAGCTCGGCTGGCTGCCGCGCCTGCACATCAAGCAGACCTCGGAGCAGGGCTACGGGCAGATTTATGTCGGCGTCGTCAACTGGCTCCTGATGGCCGCCACCATCGCCCTCACGCTCCTGTTCCACAAATCGGACAACCTCGCCGCCGCTTACGGCATCGCGGTGTCGGCGACGATGCTGATGACCTCCTTCCTTCTCTACATCGCCATGCGCGAAATCTGGCACTGGAGCGCGCTGGCCAGCGGGCTGGTCGCCGGGACGTTCGCGGTGATCGATGCCGGATTTTTCGCCGCCAACTCGCTGAAGATTGCCGATGGCGGTTATGTGCCGCTGCTGCTTGCCGCGCTGGTTTACGGCGTGATGCTGATCTGGCATCGCGGCACGGTCGCGGTGGCGCGGCGTCTGGCGCAGACGCCGCTGTCCGTTGCGCAATTCCTTGCCGACCTCAAGGCCCGCGGCGTTCCGCGCGTGCCGGGAACGGCGGTGTTCCTGACCCGCACCAAGAGCGGCGTGCCGCCGGTGATGAAGTGGCACCTGCAGCACAATCGTGCGCTGCATGCGCGCGTTCTCGTGCTTACCGTACTCACCGGATCGCGGCCGCGCGTGCGACCCGCCGAGCGCATGTCGGTGACGCAGGAGGGTGAGAATTTTTGGCGTATTACCGCCAATTACGGCTTCATGGAACACCCCAACATTCCGCACCTTTTGGCGCAGTCGCAACAGATGGGCTGCGCCATCGATCTCGACGACATCACCTATTATGTCGGGCACGAATACATCGTTCACCGTGAGCAGGGCGCGACCTTGCCGGTCTGGCAGGAAGAGCTGTTTGCCGCCATGGTGCGTAACGCCTCGCACGTGACCGATTATTTTCGGCTACCGAGCAGACAGGTCGTCGAGATTGGGCGACAGATCTCGATCTAGGGTCCGATTCTGACATTCGCTGCCGGAATCCGCGGCCGCACAGGCGGCGAATTGTCAGATCCGCTCCGCTCGGCGCAGCCGAAAAGCTCCCGGCCGAATATCTCTGCCGCCGCGCCGCGATGCGATCGCTGCACATTTTTTAGGCGGCGGCCCCTTTTGAAATGACGGGGCGCGCCGGCGACCACTGCTATTGCGCTGCAAATCCCGGACATTCCAACGACAAAAAATCACACCGCAATTGGCACAGGCCTTGCGACGCAGGCGCTTCAGCGAGCGTCAGTCGGTCCCGACTGAGCGAATCCACGCGCGAAAGGGAGGCGCGGGCGCTCGTGTGTCCACAGGAGCCAGCCATGAAATTCGGAAATATCTCTCGCCGTCGCCTGTTGCAAGGGACTGCTGCCTTGGCATCGGGCGCTTCTCTGCCCCTCAAGAGCGCTTTCGCCGCAACCACGACGGTCGGCTTTATCTATGTCGGATCGCGCGATGACTACGGCTACAACCAAGCCCACGCGCAAGGGGCGGCGGCGTTGAAGAAGATGCCGGGCATCAAGGTGGTCGAAGAGGAAAAGGTGCCGGAGACCGAGGCCGTCGAAAAGACGATGGAGTCGATGATCAATCTCGACGGCGCGACCCTGCTATTTCCGACCTCGTTCGGCTATTTCAGCCCGCATGTTCTCAAAATGGCGGTCAAATATCCGAAAATCCGCTTCGAGCATTGCGGCGGCCTGTGGACACCAAAAGACCCGACCAACGTCGGCAGCTATTTCGGTTACATCGACGAGGCGGTGCACATCTCCGGCATCGTTGCCGGCCATCAGACCAAATCGGGCAAGCTCGGCTTCGTCGCCGCCAAGCCCATTCCGCAGGTGCTGCGCAACGTCAATGCGTTCATGCTCGGCGCCAAGCTCGCCAATCCGAAGGCGACGCTGCAGGTCATCTTCACCGGCGACTGGTCGATGCCGGTGAAGGAGGCGGAAGCCACCAACAGCCTGGTTGATCAGGGCGCCGACGTCATCACTTGCCATGTCGACGGTCCGAAGACGGTGGTGGAGAACGCGGCGCGCCGCGGCGCCATGGTGTGCGGCTATCACGTCAACCAAGCGGTGCTGGCCCCCAAGGCTTATCTGACAGGCGCCGAGTGGAACTGGGAAGTACTCTATCCGCGCTTCGTCAATATGTTCACCTCCGGCCAGACCATCCCGAATTTCTATCGCGGCGGTCTGAAGGAAGAGCTGGTCAAGGTTTCGCCTTACGGACCCATGGTCGGCGATGCCGCGCGCAAACAGGCCGACGACATCAAGGCGCAGTTGACCGCCGGCACCTACGTCATCTTCAAAGGCCCGATCGCCGATAACAAGGGCAACACCGTGATCGCGGCCGGCGTCTCGCAAGGCCAGAAAGATCCCGAACTGGAGAAGATGAACTATCTGGTCAACGGTGTGATCGGAGCGACTTCGTGAAGGCTGACGTCGGCCCTCCGCTTGCGCCAACCGCAGCCAAGTTATCTCTGCGCGCGGCGTGGCGGCCAAATATCGGGGGGACGGCGGAATACGTCGTCATCCCCGCGCTGGCGATCGTCGTCTCGCTGGCTTTGTTCGGGATTTTTGTCGCGCTGTTCGGCAAGAATCCGCTCGATCTGTACTATTACATGTATCTCGGTGCGTTCGGCACCTGGTTCTCCTGGCAGAACACGCTGACCCGCGCCGCGCCGCTGATCCTGACCGCGCTGTGCACGGCGTTGCCGGCGCAACTCGGCATGGTCATCATCGGCGGCGAGGGCGCATTGTTGATGGGCGCCCTGACCGCCACCAGCCTGGCGCTGGTGATGCCTGCTGCGCCGCCGCTTGTCGTGCAGATCGGCATGGCATGCGCCGGGATGATCGGCGGCGGCCTGTGGATCATGCTGGCAGGGGCGCTGCGCCAATATCGCGGCGTCAACGAGACCATATCGAGCCTGCTGCTCGTCTACATCGCGTTGGCGATCCTCAATTTCCTGGTTGAGGGCCCGATGCGCGATCCGACGAGCCTCAACAAGCCGTCGACGCGAAGCATCGGCGCCGCCAATATGATCGGCAACATCCCCGGCACCGAAGTGCACTGGGGCCTGGTGTTCGGCCTGATCGCGGCGGTGCTCTCGTACATTCTCATCTATCACACTGTGTTCGGCTTTGCTGCGCGCGTCGCCGGCGGCAATATCCGCGCCGCCAAGGTCGTGGGATTGAGCGTCGGCAAGCTCGTTCTGATCACCTGTTTCCTCGCCGGCGCCGCGGCCGGTCTTGCCGGCATGATGGAAGTCGCCGCCGTGCAGGGCGCCGCCAATGCCAATCTCGCGGCGGGCTACGGCTTCACCGGCATCCTGGTCGCTTTCCTCGCCCGGCAGAACCCGCTCGCCGTGATCCCGGTCGCGGTTCTGCTCGGCGGCATCGGCGCCAGCGACGGGCTGCTGCAGCGCCGCCTCGATATGCCGGACGCGTCCGTCTTGGTGCTGCAGGGTGTCATTTTTCTGATCGTGCTGGCGAGCGATTCGCTTTACGGCCGCTTCAGCATCTTCAAACGAAAGACATCGTGACATGGCCGATGCCAGCGCGATTGGACTGTGGACGGTGCCGCTCGCGGTGCTCGGCGGCGCGGTGCGTGTGAGTACGCCGTTTCTGTTCGTCAGCCTCGGCGAATGCATCACCGAACGGTCGGGACGCATCAATCTCGGCCTCGAGGGCACGCTGGTCATGGGCGCCATGAGCGGTTTCGGCGTCTCCCTTCTGACCGGTTCGCCGTGGCTCGGCGTGCTCGCGGCCGGCGTCACCGGTTCGGCGATGGGCGCGTTGCACGCGTCGATTTGCGGTCTGCCGCGCGTCAATGATATCGCCGTCGGCATCGCCTTGATGCTGTTCGGCACCGGGCTTGCGTTCTATCTGGGCAAGCCCTTGATCGAGCCGTCGGCGCCGATGCTGCCGTCGATCGATTTCGGCTGGTGGAGCAGCATTCCGGATTTGCGCGCCGCGCTTCGCATCAACGTGCTGTTTTTGATCGGCGTGGCGCTGGCGCCGATCCTGGTCTGGGCCCTGCGCACCACCAAATGGGGACTGATCGTGCGCACGGTCGGCGAGAGCGCCGACGCCGCGCGCGCCATGGGCTATTCGGTCAACCGTGTTCGCCTCGGCGCCACGATGTTCGGCGGTTTCCTCGCCGGCATCGGCGGCTCTTTCCTGTCGCTGTTCTATCCGGGCAGTTGGAATGAGGGATTGTCGAGCGGTCAGGGCATCACGGCGGTCGCCCTGGTCATTTTTGCGCGCTGGAACCCGATCCTCTGCCTGTGGGCGTCGCTGCTGTTCGGCGGCGCCGCGGCGCTCGGGCCGGCGCTGCAATCGGTCGGCATGACCGAGGGCTATCAGCTGTTCAACGCCGCCCCATACATCCTCACGCTGCTCATCATGATAGCGACCTGCTCGCCGAAGCGGACGCTGATCGGCGCGCCGGCCGAACTATCGATCACCAGGTGAGGGCAGGGAGGGCGAGATGGAGGGGCGTTACGTCGAAGCCGATCCCTACCCTTGGCCCTATAACGGCGACCTGCGGCCGGAGAATACGGCGCTCATCATCATCGACATGCAAACCGATTTCTGCGGCAAGGGCGGCTACGTCGACAAGATGGGCTACGACCTGTCGCTGACCCGCGCGCCGATCGAGCCGATCAAACACACGCTGGCCGCGATGCGGGAAAAGGGATTCCATATCTTCCATACCCGCGAGGGTCACCGCCCCGATCTCGCCGATTTGCCGGCCAACAAGCGCTGGCGCTCGCGTCAGATCGGCGCCGGTATCGGCGATCCCGGGCCGTGCGGCCGCATTCTGGTGCGCGGCGAACCCGGCTGGGAGATCATCCCGGAGCTGGCGCCGCGGACGGACGAGCCGATCATCGACAAACCGGGCAAGGGCTCGTTCTGCGCCACCGACCTCGAACTGCTGCTGCGGCTGCGCGGCATCGACAACATCGTTCTGACCGGCATCACCACCGATGTCTGCGTGCACACCACGATGCGCGAAGCGAACGATCGCGGCTTCGAATGCCTGCTGCTGGAGGATTGCTGCGGAGCAACCGACAAAAGCAATCACGCCCACGCCCTCAAGATGATCAAGATGCAGGGCGGCGTGTTCGGCGCGGTCTCCAATTCAACAAACTTCGTCGAGGCGCTGCCGTGATCCAGGTCTTTCCGATCAACACCGGAGCGTTCGGCATCGAGGCGACCGGCATGACCAAGCGCTTTGGCGAGTTCGCCGCGCTCGATGCGGTGTCGCTGAAAGTCGCGCCGGCGACCTTTCACGCGCTGCTCGGTGAAAACGGCGCCGGCAAGAGCACTTTGGTCAAGTGCATCATGGGTTATTACCAGCCCGACGAAGGCGAGATCGTCGTCGCCGATGACAAAGTCACCATCGGCAATCCACGCGTGGCCCACGCCTTCGGCCTCGGCATGGTCTATCAGCACTTTACCCTGGTGCCGGCGATGACGGTGGCCGAAAACCTCGTCCTGGCGCGCGACGCCGTGCCGCCGATCGTCGACTGGACCAAGGAGCGCAAGCGGCTGGACGAGTTCTTGTCGACCATGCCGTTCCGCGTGCCGTTGAACGCCAAAGTGTCGGCGATTTCCGCGGGCGAACGGCAGAAGAGCGAAATCCTCAAGCAGCTTTATCTCAAGCGCCGTTTTCTCATCCTCGACGAACCCACGTCCGTGCTCACCCCGGGCGAAGCCGACGAAGTGCTCGGCATGCTGCGCGGCATGGTCGAACAAGGCGAACTCACCGTGCTGATGATCACGCACAAATTCCGCGAGGTCATGACGTTCGCCGACGAGGTCACGATCCTGCGCCGCGGCAAGCTTGCCGGCAAAGGCCACGTCAAGGATCTGACGCCGGACAGCATGGCACGGACCATGATCGGCGCCGAGGAACTGACGGTGCAGCCGGCGCGCGCCGGCGAATTCGGCGCCGCCAAGCTGAGCATCAACGGTTTGAACGCGCGTGACGATGCCGGGCAGCCGGCGGTGCGCGACGTCACGCTGTCGGTTCGCGGCGGCGAGATCGTCGGCGTCGCCGGCGTGTCGGGCAACGGCCAGCGTCAGCTCATCGAAGTGCTCGCCGGTCAGCGCGAGGCCGAAAGCGGCGAAATCTTCCTCCAGGGCGAGCGCTATTACGCGACGCGGCAGGAGATGCGCCGCGCCAACCTATCGGTGCTGCCGGAGGAACCGTTGAAGAACGCCTGCGTGGCCCGCATGAGCGTCGCCGACAATCTCGCCTTCCGCGAATTCGACCGCGCTCCCTACGCGGCCGGCGGCTGGTGGCTCAAGAGCGCAACCTTCCGTGACAACGCCGAGCGCAAGATTTTCCGTTACAAGATCAAAACGCGTTCGGGCGATTCTCCCATCGGCGAGCTTTCCGGCGGCAACGTCCAGCGCAGCGTCCTCGCGCGCGAGCTTTCCCACGACGTTTCGGTGCTGATAGCCGCCAATCCCTGCTTTGGCCTGGATTTCGCGGCGGTGGCGCAAATTCACGCCGAGATCATCGCGGCGCGAAATCGCGGCGCGGCGGTGCTTCTGGTCAGTGAAGACCTCGACGAGCTTTTGGAACTGGCCGACCGCGTGGTGGTGATGTTCCACGGCGCCCTGGTGCATGAGACGCCCGCCGCCGAGGCCGACCTGACGGAAATCGGCCGCCACATGGCGGGCCACTGACGGCGGCGAGCTCAGCGGGCGCCGCGGCGACCGCACCCCAACACGCCGATAGCGGCGCGCACATGCGCGCCATTCAGCGAGACAACCGGCTTGACCCTTTCGGGGCGGCGGCGATACCGTTGCGCCGATAAATAATAATAATGGCGAGGAGACGCCTGTGACCTCCTTCACCATCGCGCCGCTCACCGAGCACACCGGCGCCGAGGTCGTCGGCTTCGACTTCAGGAATCCGATCGACGCCGACAGCCGCGCCACGCTCAACGAAGCCTTCGCCGCCCATCATGTGCTGGTAATGCGCGGCCAGGACTTTTCACCGAACGATTTCAAGGCCGCCGTGCAGCTGTTCGGCGAGCTGCAGCCGCACGACAAGAAGGAGCGGCACGTTCCCGGTCATCCCGATATCGAATGCATCTCGAATCAGGAGATCGTCGACGGGCGCCGCATCATCCCGGGCGAGACCTTTCATACCGACCACTCGAACCATCCGCGTCCGCCCAAGGCGACAACCTTGTTTGCCATCGAGCTGCCGTCGAGCGGCGGCGACACCCAGTACGTCAACATGCACGACGCCTACGATGATCTGCCGGGCGGAACCAAGCGGAAGATCGAGGGGCTCAAGGCGGTGCATGTCTATCAGAGCAAATACAGTCCGCGCGCGCTTGCCGGCCTCGACGCGGCGAGCCGCAGTCAGTTGCCGCCGCCCGGCGTGCATCCGCTGGTGCGCATCCATCCGGACAATGGCCGCAAGGCGCTGTTCCTCAATCCGGTGCGGATGGAATCGATCGTCGGCATGGACGATGAAGACGCGCTCAAGCTGATCGACGAGCTGATGCGGCATGCGACGCAGAGGAAATACGAATATCGGCACAAATGGCGGGACGGCGACTGGGTCATCTGGGACAACCGCAGCGTCATGCACCAGGCCAATCCCGACTATGACATGAACGAGCGACGATATCTCTATCGGCTGATGCTCAAGGGCGAGGTGCCGGCCTGAAGTGGATGCGCCGATGAAAATCTACGAAGGCAAGCGCACCATCGACGGACTCATCGTCACCGTGGACGGCAGACCCTTGCCCGAACACTACGAGGTGAAGCGCTTCACCAAATTCGGCTTCGAGTGGACCTATGAGGGCGAAAGCCCGCGCCAGCTGGCGCTGGCCATCCTGTTCGATCGTCTTGGCGACCGCGGGCGCGCGGTCGACTTGTCCGAACGCTACATGAAACAGGTGATCGCCGACCTCGACAACGATTGGCGGATTACCGGCGAAGAAATCGACGACTACGTACGCAAGGTTGGCGCCGCGGCGTCTGCGGCATAGGGGGAACGCCATGATCGGCCGGCGTCAGATCGAATTTCGCCGCGAATACCGCTCGCGCATCCGCGGATGGTACGACGGCTATTTTCACATCGCGATCATTTACGCCATGGGAGGCGCGGCCTTCTATATCTACGTCGAGCACATCCATAACGTGACCGCACTGCAATGGCTCACCGTGCCGGTAACCTTCCTGTTCACCAACTTGTTCGAATGGGCGGTGCACAAATTCGTCATGCACCGGCCGGTCAATATCAAGGGCCTGCGCTCCATCTACGAGCGGCACACGCTCAATCACCACCAGTTCTTCACCGATAACGAGATGCGGTTTCGCGACCACAAGGATTGGCGGGTGACGGTATTCCCGCCCTACGCGCTGGTCGTCTTCATCCTGATGTCGATGCCGCTGGCGGCGATCCTGGGCACCCTGTTATCCGCCAATGTCGGCTGGCTGTTCATGGCGACGACCACCGGCATGTACCTGGTCTACGAGTTCATGCACTTCTGCTGCCACGTCGATGAGAACGCGTTCGTGCGCCGCTGCCCGTTCGTGAACACGCTGCGCCGGCATCACACCGCGCACCACAATTCGAAGCTGATGATGGAAGTGAACATGAACCTGACCTTCCCGATCGCCGATTGGCTGTTGGGGACCTCGGACCTCGACCGCGGCCTCGTCGGCACCCTGCTCAACGGTTACGATACGCGCTACCTCAAAAAGAATCTGCGCGGGACGCCGCGGCGTCCCGACCAGGCGGCCGCGGCGCCGGTGGGCGCCAATTAGGTGATGGGATGCCGAACGACGTCAAAGCCGCGTTGTCGGCGATCACACTGGCCGTTGCGCTGATTCTGGCGTACTGGAGCGGATCGCCGATCCGCCACGATTTCTCGACCTTCGTCGTCGTCACCGCGATCTTCATGATCGCAGCGATGTGGGTGTTTCCCGAAGC
>Ga0335074_10015715_pt1 | contig 10645 bp, 14 predicted proteins | sample Lox_Sample_23_FD_206715 | JGI IMG/M metagenome (GOLD analysis project Ga0335074, IMG submission 206715) | Soil microbial communities from Loxahatchee National Wildlife Refuge, Florida, United States - Lox_Sample_2.3 | ecosystem: Environmental > Terrestrial > Soil > Wetlands | place: USA...
GCTCAGAATTTCGTCCCTGTGCGGGAGGGGAAAAATGCTCCCGGCGAGACAGCGGCGGGAAGGAATTTGGTAGCGCTAACGGGATTCGAACCCGTGTTTCCGCCTTGAGAGGGCGGATTTCACATTAGAAATAGCCTTTATTTAAGCCATTTTCTGAAAATACCTGCTTGCTTTTGCACCCGGTTTGCACTATTCTGCGAACAGTAGGAAAACAGGTGGATTTCAGGAGGCGCTATGGTTCAGCACGAGGTCAGCGAGGGCTTCGTCAGGCAGGTAGGCCGCAACTTCTACATGATTCTGACTGTGGACGGCCAGCGACGCCAGCGCAAAACGGGAACCAGCGACCGCCAAGCGGCCCTGGTGATGCTTGAGGAATGGAAGACCCAATCCAAAATGGGGCTTCGTGAAGACACGCGGCTGCGTTATGAAGCCATGCGCGACGAATACATCAAGAAGGGCGGTAAGAGTCCCGATCAATATATTCTTGACGACCTAAACGAATTTTTCAAAGGTATGCGGATCGCCGCCATCGATGTCGATACCTTAGAGCGATTTCGAACTTGGCGTGAGAATAAACCGCAGGTGCTCGAATATCAGCAGGAGTCCGTGGAGAAAGAAACAGCATGGAGACTCAAGAAGGCGGGCAAAATCACGGCTGCCCAAGTAGAAAAGATCGGCGGCGAGGCGAAGCAGTGGGTACTGAATGCGACTAAGGCAACAACGAACAGACGGCTGACCGTCCTGCGGGCGATGTTCAACTACTTAGCCAAGCGCGGGAAGATTCGCCGAGCCGACGTTCCTGTTTTTCCGATGGCGCAGGATGTGGACAACAAGAATCGGGGATTTCTGGAGAAGGCCGATTTACCGAAAATCTTGAATGCGTTGTCCGCAAATCTACGCCCTATCGTGCAGTTCATTTACGAAACTGGTATGCGCACTGGCGCGGCAGAGCAAATTACGTGGGACATGGTTGACCAAGAATTCACCGAGTTGCACATTCCCGGCACGATTATGAAAAACAAAGAGGATTTGGTGTTGCCCTTAGTAGACATGAAGAATAAGCCGTTGTTCGATTTCGTCGCCAGTCTGCGGAAAATGAAGCGGGACAGCGGGCCAGTTTTTGATACGACAAACCTGAGATGGGAGTGGCGAAGAGTCTGCGACAAACTCGGCCTTGGGATGTTTGACGAAGAAACGAGAAGTTATCGAGGCTTGAAGTTGCACGACTTTCGCCGGAGTGCGTGCCGCAACATGATTAAACGCGGCGTGCCCCAGATCGTCGCAATGGCTGTCTCGGGGCATAAAACCGCGTCTGTCTTCGAACGTTACGCCATCATGGACCGTGGCTCTATACAAGAAGCTCTGAGTAGTGCAAAATAATTTTGCGGCGCTATCGTCTAGGGGTCTAGGACGCGACCCTCTCAAGGTCGAAACACGGGTTCGATTCCCGTTAGCGCTACCAACTACTCTAACCCGAGTACGCAGCCCAAGGCATAAGCGATATCCTCTAACACAGGCTTCGGCACTTTAGGATTCTTGCCCGCTTCGGGCCAACAGCGCTCGACCTCAAGAATTTCAACAGTCTGAAGGTCTCCGCATTGTACAAATGACGGAACTTTTATGAAAGGCGGAACGATATACACATTCCTAGAACCTGACCGTCTGGCGTCACCGAACTTCCAACTTGTAATCGGCGCGACGATCAGAGTAGAACAGTTCGGATTCTCTTGTATCCAGTCGGCCTGAACAATAAACCAAGCACGATTCTCTTTATCTGTTGGTCTCAGCCGTTGGCACACCCCCGGCTTGAACCAAACAACCATGCCTCTCTTCGGGCGACGAACATCATCAAAGACAGGCTTCGGGTTATTGATGCCGATTGGAATTGTGTTTGTCGAACTCATGGCTGGCTTCTTGTCGGCGTAAATAATCCAAGAGCACCTGGCGCACTAATGCTGTGCGATTAGTCTTCTGGACCTTCACTTCTCTATCGAGTTGACGAGCCATCCTTTCAGATAAACGTAAAACAAACTCAACTTTTTCCTTTCTCAAAGTATCCTCTTTGGATATCCGCTGTGGATATCCATAATGGGTATCCACGCTAGGTATCCGGTCAGGCGGCTTTCGCCTGCTCTCTCCATAGCGATTCCAACTCCTGCAAATCATACGTGTACTTTTTCCCGATCTTGACCGCTGTAGCACCAATCTTGTGTGCCCATTGGCGGAACGCTGCGGGAGTGGTCCCAAAGTGACGGGCAGCCTGCACAACATTGGGGTGCGCGGGGGTGTCGAACGAGGGTATTACCTTGGCTTCCGCAACAGCAGCGGGAGTCATCCATTTCTTTTTCGGACGAGGCACAAACCAACCTTACGTGAGCGTTGGCATTGCCTAAGTTTGTCGTTTGATTTTGCTACGACTCTATCATGTAGCCGACTTTGGCTGACTGTCGTTTCCTGACGGCTCCCTACGCCCTCTGAAGTCTAGGCTTAGAATCAGGAACGACCACGAGAACCCTTCTTGGGTTCAGGACTTGCTGAATGGGATTCAGCGTATTACCTTTATAGCACTTTCTAAGGATGCTGTCAAGTGGTATTTTAGCCCGCTTCCATTGCTCACCGTCGAAGCAAAGCACGTAAGATTCACCACTTTTGAATTCCGTCCAAGCTTGCTCCAAAGCTCTGCTCGCTCCCGCAAAATGACGAATCAACCGCTCCGTTGAAAGAGACGGGGCGCTCTTCCCGTTCTCCCATCTCGACACCTGGGTAACGCTGACCCCGATCAAGGCTGCAAATTTTTTGTGATCCTTTGCCATGCTCTTTCGAAGATACTTAATCTCCAGTGGAGTCAGGCGGGACTGCTTTTCAGCGACCGCTTTGGTCAGCGTTGCTAACAAATCCTCGACCCGAGGGTAAATTCCTTGGCGCGTACCGCAGTCGCACAAGTTATATTTAATGCCCACCAGGTACACGTTCGGCAGACCGCTCCTCACAAAAAGAAACGGGCGTCTATTTGTGGCTCTATTTTTTCTGAACTGGTGCGCGTGGCGCTCTGTACTTTTCTGCATACTCATCTTGATGCCTGGAAATAATTTCGATTACGTTTTGTTCCTTCCACGGAATGAAAACGGTTGTGAGCCTGCGGTCATCCATGCCGCGAGTTTTGATAACGTACTTCCAAGTTTTTCTATTGCTGTCCCACTTGTGCTCAAGATCAGACCACTGCTCTCTAAGGCTCAAAAGTGCATCTGCTAAGTTGAGGTTGGGGTGCTTTTCGGGGTGGTCTGTATCTTGAAAACCTAAATTTGATTTCAACATCTCGTCAACGAGGCGACGAAGTTGCTTATATTTTAGTGCTTTTGGCCGCCGCATGGTGATGCGCTCCCAAATGACATGATGTCATGTGGGGTAGCATCAGGCAAGAACTAAACGTTCTGATTAAGTCCTCGAATTCTGCGACGAGCTTACGCGGCTCGTTGACTCCAAGTGAACAATTATTTCGTGTGCGGCCCAGGCCCCACATGAGCGGTAGACTCGGGCGCATCCGGGCAAAGATGCATCGTGCCGTCTCGTTGCGGCAAAGCCATATCGGGGAAAGACATGCATCCCCATCTTGTTAATTTTGCGAATTCCGAATCGAAATATTCCTGCACATCTTTCTTCTTTCGGCGTGGGTCAGTGTTGTAGTCATCAGCAAGAACCACAAATGCCTTCTCCACGTCCGCCTTCGATTTTGCAAGAGTGCATCTCTCTACCTCGGGATTTACCAAACAAAAGGCTTTCGTATATGCGATCACGTCAGCGCATGTTTTCGGTTTCCCCTCAGAATCCGTTATGCCGCTCTTTGGGTTCTGGCGACAATAGATGAAATCAACCGTGTCCTTGGCATCTTTTACCTGCTTCTCCTCCGCAAATAATTCCTTTATGGCTTCTGGCGAAAGTTGTCCTGCATCAGCGGGTGTGGCGGCTTTCGGTTGATCGGAATCGTGTTTTCCAAACATATTTCGATACTTGTTGAAAGTATCGTTCCACGACGGGGCAGGCGGGGTCGTAGTCGAAGTGCAGTTCACCATCTGACCGTTGACCATGCAGTTTGTGTTCGTCGTGCTCTGCTGCCCAAATGTCGGGAATGCTGTCACGAATAAAGCTGCGAACATGATTTTTGACTTCATCACCACCTCTGCAATCCCGTAGACCGTCCCTTATAGGCTCACAGTAGGATTCGGCTCAGGCGATAGTACTTTCTCAATGAATTAATAAGATGTGGGAACCAACCGGGCGCTCGTAGGCTGGTCCTTAAGAGAATTGGGAGCAAATTGGGAGCAGGATGTCTTCTATTTCAATTCGTGATCTCGTGTCCGAAAAGTACCGGACAAGCAAGGAGTATTTTCGAGTTCGAACGACAATGGAGCAAAACCTCGCACGCTCAGAAAAAATAGAGCGATACGCGACTCACGAGGCGGGACACTTCCTCTATTTGCATCGGACGAAACTGATTGTCGCACCCGAGGACGCGATTTTCGAGGGTCCGACCATTCTTGATGAAGAGGGCGAAATAGGATATTTCATGGCAGCAGTCCGCTCAAATCGTATTAGTCTGTCGGACGAGACTCTTGTCTACACCGAAGCACTCTTAGAGGACCTTGCTGACGCCAGCGTCGCAGGCAATGTCTTTGAATTGGCGAAGTTCGAGGCCGATGAAGAAACCAAGCCCAGTGCCACGGGAGACTTTAAGACGCTCTCTCGGCATTGTTATAAGGCGATGACGCGAAACGGGCTTTCTTACGAAGCATTCTCACTGTGGACGAAAGCGCACACACGAGTAACAAAGAATTTGCTGGAGGCATCGTTTTCGGACGCTGAGATAGAGGTTGCAAAGCAGGTGATCCGCAAATTCTGTTTTGGCTTACCGTGATTTAGCGATGCCTGCAACTTTTCCGAGATCGATTGCTTTTTGAATTATGCAATCCATAAGGATGTCAGGATTTATTCCTGTCTGCAAAGCAGTTGCAACCGCATTCAGTACTTTTTGTAATGCTTCCTTTTGAGCCTCGCTCATATCATCCCTCCAGTTTCCGAATGATTGTTTCGAGTTGCCGCACCAAATCCCTGTTGTGCTTTGCGTAGCAATCGCCCTGGAGCGGAATGAGGTCATAAACCCATTCTTCCGCCTCGTGACTGGCACCGAATTCGTCAGTGCTGCGAACCGAATACATACGTGGCTCATCAACAGCAGCCAGATGTTCGATGACGACAGCGGGTCTTCGCATCGAAAGCGAAAATACCTTGTCTCCTTTTCTGAATCTTCTCTTCATGTTTCTCCGATGGATATCCGTCGTAGATATCCGAAATGCGGCTAGATGACCTTTTGCCATCTGAGCCTGCTTAAGACTGATATAAGAAACTTGTATAACATCGTGCTATACGCCGCGACTTCGACGGCGCATCGCATGTGCTCCTAACTGACCTGGTGTCAATCGGGCTGATGCGGCTCCGAACACCTGAAAATTCTTACTGCCTTCAATTAAATGCACCGCAGTTGCGGACACTTGTGGAACCCACCAGAGTTTGCGAATGGCGCTATGGCGGTTCTTTCGCATCCAGTATCCAATTTCGTAACCTGTGACTACTTCACCCGCCCCCGCTGGAATCATTCGCGCCCATGTCGGTCGTCTGCCTATGAATACGCGACTTACCGGATCGCGTTCAGTGCAAGTCGGACATATCTGGATAACATGATGCGTTGTGAATCCGTCGTAGAGCGCAGCCACGGACTGACCGACGATTACAGATCGCTCTGCTTTGTCGAAGTGCGGAACACGGCGAGTGTCTTGTTCCGGCACTGAAACTTTGGGGACTGGATCGTCGGGAAGTTGAGCTTTCACGGGTACTGAGAACAGACCCAAACACAAAAATGCACACAAAAATACGCACGAAAATACACAACTACGGCCAGCCATGCGGCCTCCTACAGGTCGCTTGGCGAGCAAACTCCTGTTTATTTCAATTTTTCAAACTAACATGTACGCGGAAGGCTGCGAGTTTATCGGCTTTATGAACACGCCCCATTGTGAATTGCTCCGGCTACTTAAAGCGGCAAATCTGGATCAACTCTCGAATTGAGCGGAGACCCCGTTGTTCTGCTGTCAACTGGCGCAACTACTCTTGAATCAGTCGGAGGGATCGCTGGATTATCCGATGTCTGCCCGGTATAGAAGACCGCGCCACTCGGCTGAATTACGCCTTGGTTTGGATTAACGCGGCTGTCCACCGGAGACCAACCGTGAGTGTTCCCGCCCGAACTGACCGAACCGACAGAGAAGTTTGAGAAAACGACATCGGCATCGGTTGTGAAAGATGCCGCTCCCAAACCCCCGTAACCTGATGTCACGGTGCTGTCTATACCACTGGTCAGTTGAGTTCCGTTTTTGAAAATATAAACAGTCGTTCCGTCTGGCGCTAATGTCCAAACGTCCCCCGCGCTGACTGTGATTGGGAAGCTGGATATGACCGCTGTTCTAGTCCCGCTGACCCAAGCGTAAAGAAAAAGGGCGCTGGCTGTTGTGCTCAAAAGCAGTTCATACGCAGTCAGAGTGGAGAACAGCACCCCGCCATTTGATCGCGCATAGAGTTGAATTTGCGGGAAGTTGGCGGCGGTCAAACTCTTGATTGTGACCGACGCATACTGGTTATTTGGAAGAGTCTGCCCCGTGTATGTTTCAACGCAAGAGGCGCTAAGAGTTCCGACCTCGCACGCATCCGATACGACTTGAAGCGTGTCACCGCTCTGATTGACGCTCCAATTTCCGCCCTGACTGAGCGGATTTTCATTGGCACGGTTGAAATTGTCTGACGCGAGTTGTGTGAGTTGAATCATAGTTTGTCCTCTAAATCTTCAGGGAATTTTCCACCGCATCTAAACGACGTGACGCGCCCGTTATAAAGTTCTGCGTAGACTGGTATGCGGGCATCGCTGCGAGCATCACTGCGAACGTCGAGCATTACTGCGCCGCCGTCTAGGATGGATTTAGGCGTCTGACCCGTCCCGAGATAAACGGTCTCTAGCGTGTCGCCTTCTTTCCATGAATCAAGCAGCCCTGTGTCCGCGATGACTACATGGCCGGAATTGATCGTGACGAATCCAATCAAGAACACGCCGTTGCGAGAGTAACGAGCAAGCGCATCATCAATCTGCGTCTTGGCCAGCGGGTAATCGGCACTCTCTAACTCGTATGCCAATCCATCCAAATAGCGACTCATCTTGATGACCTTGTGTTCTGTTTTCGTTCCTTCCGGCAGTCCGAATATTTGATTCCAACGCTCATCGGTTATATCTAGTTGCCTTGTCGTGCCACTTTTTACTTTCATGGCTCTCCTTTACTTTGGCGGTGGTACGACGAACTTCATTCCGCCCTGTTGATAGAGCGGAGATGCAGGCACACGAACTGATCGCGTGACTGGTTCCCCGCACATCGGACAAAATTTCTTCAGTTCTTTATTCTGAAAATCTGCGGGGTCGAGATAAAAGTCCGTGCGATGATTCCCGCTGCAAATGAATTCCTGAATAGGCATGGTTCTCCTTTTTGAAAATGCGGGCACACCTCCGCCAAAAAGACGAAAGCGTGCCCACGGCTGAATTGTTAAGAAATGCGCTCTGCGCTGACGAAGCTGGCGTAAACGGGACTTCCCGACGCATCCGCCACTGTCACGCTGTAACTAATTGTGGTTCCGCTTGTGCCGCCCACGGCTCTAACCATCACTGAACCCGCGAGTGGCGCACTGGTGCTTGTCAGATCGAGGTCGCTGCCGTAAGTCAACGTCTGACTGCCGTTGTCGTCTGACCACGCGAAAGCGGGCGTTGCTGTGCCTCCCGCTCCCGCGCTTGTGGTTTCTTCATAGAACGATATGCGCCACAAACCCGAGTCCCCCGCTGCGACATTGACGAGCGTGGTTGAAGAGATGCTTCCAGTCTGTCCCGTCAGATTGCTGACACCCGAGTTTGTCGGGCTGTCCAGCGGAAGAATCGAGACAGGAGTGCCGCCGATTACGCCGGATGATCCTGCGGTGGCGATCCCGTTGATTGTGGAGCCGCCTGTCAGACTTGCGTTTGCTGTGTTCGCTTGGCTATTCAAAAAGTATGCGTTTGAAGCGTTCAAGGTGAAGCCGTATTCAGGCGGTGTCAAAGCGCCCGTGAAGTAGTCGTAAGCCATGAAATTTATCAGCGTCATCATGCCCGGAGGGGTGCCGTAAGCGTAAGTCGTGCTGCCCGGTGTGCTGACGTTATCCGCGTAAAGATGCAACGAAGCGGAATTCCTTGAGATCGTTGAGGAACAATTCAAGAACGAGACCTGAGAGGAAAAGTCCGTCAAAATGCCTTCCCCGATGATGTAGTAAGAAGTCGTCATTGGAAACTGACTTGCACTAACCTTCAAAGCCAAGTTCGCCACAACGTAGTCGGCTGTTGATTGTCCGGCCAGGCCCCACGATGCTGTGAGTGCTCCAGCTTTCAAGGCAACGCCAGTTCCCATGCTCATCACACCAACGGCGCTCGCTGGTGAAAGAACTGGTCCGACGAACGGACTCTTTTGGGTGACGGCTGTGCCCGTGCTGGCGCTGACAAACGCCAAGCTGATGACATAATCATCTGCCTGTCCTGTTGTGATACCGAGGCTGGTGGTGCCCCCTGAGCCAACCGTGCCTGTCGTGCTCGCCACGGAGCCGTCGAGGGCGCTAGAATGCACGACGCCTTGAAGCTCGTAATACGTGCTCAAGCTGACGCCTGCTGACGGCGTAACTGTAAAGCTGCTGGCAGACGTGACGTTTAGTGCCAGGAAGAATTGAACGTTATATGTGCCGGAAGTGATGGTAGACCCGATCTGATTGTAAGTGTTGTGCCCGTCGCTGACCGTCGCTGTTCCTGAACTGCTCGTCACCACTCCAAAAATCACAGCATTGCCCGCCGTCAACGGCTGAGAGAAAAACGCAGAATCGCTCGATGATGTGTCGTGAATGCCGCGCTGAATGTTGACTGGAGACGTATTCGTAGCCGCCAGAGAAATATCACCAATCTGTGCAACCTTGCAGTTTTCAAACATCAGATGGGAAACGTCCCCTTGGGTGAGGTCTGCGGTGAAGAATTTAGAAACAGAGCCTCCGTACTGAACGAAATTGCACTCACAGTGATCCAAAGACGCAATAAACGAACGTCCCAAGAAGCCATTTGACTGGTAGAAACCGTTCGTCCAGTTGCCGCCGTTTAGATTGCAGAAAGAAAACTTAGACGCCTCGAACCCGGTGGTTATCGTGGAACCGTACTGGTTGCCGAAGATGTCGCAGCCTCTCAAGGTTGCACCCGGAGCGATAATACCGCCAGCAGCACTGCAATCCGTGACCACGATGAGATCGCTGCCTTTGAAATACATCTGGCCGTCATCCGTGCAATCCGAAATGCCCATCGTCGGATAGTTAAAGCCTTGCAAGCCGCCGTTGTAAGTGTTGATGCCGTGGCAGTTCTTCAAGACCAGAGACCCGTAAATTGGCGCGTATGTGCTGAACAAAAGAAAATAGAGACCCGGCGCGTAAGTATCGCTAACGATGAAATTCTCCGCACCAGAAGTCCCGAAGACGCTCGCACCAGCGACAGAACTTGAACTGCCTTGTTCTATCTCGACTTCTGCGGTGTAAGCGACCGAGGTAGCTGAACCTGGGCCACGGACCCACAGATTTTTGATCTGGAATGGGTATTCACTCGTGAAGGACATGCAACCCGCTGGTGTGGCAACCGCTGGATTTTGGGCCAACAGAATGCTGACTCCTGGTCCGTCACCAACAATCCCGGCAAGATCGGAACCCGTGTTCGTCAACTGCTTGCTGTAAATATAGATGCCCGGAGGAAAATAAACGACTGCCTGTGATTCGCTCGCGGCGTTGATCGCGGCTTGAATTGCCGAGGTGTCGTCTGTGCCGCCCCAAAATACGGCGCTGTTGTTTTCGCCAACCACATTCCCGCCGTAATAAAGAGAAACTGCGGTTGCGATGGTTGCTGATTTTCCATTTGCCGCTACCGATGAAATGGTTGTCCAGAGGTCAGTACCGACTTGAAGGGCTGCACTTTGAGCCTGGGTGACAGACCCACCAGTAATCAAAATCGGTTTGCCCACGTCGGTCTGAGCGAACAGTTTATTTTGAAGCGTGACCGTCGAGCCGCCCGCATTAATCTGAGCTTTGTCATAGCGACCATTTCCGACCGCTCCGTACTCCTTCACGTTGAGCCAGTTCGGAGTTGGATATGCGCTTCCTCCGACTTCGACTTCCACCCAAGATGTGCCGTTGAATTGCCACACATTCCCAGATGAAGTATCGAGATAGAGATTGTTCGTCAACGCTCCGGGGAACGCTGAAACGGTCGGTGCTCCTGTGCCAGAAAACCAAGTGGCGCTCATCTGGCTCAAGCGCCACAAGACTCCACCGCCAGCACCGACAACTTGAATTAAGTCTTGGTTTGGAGAATTCGCAAAACGTCCTATAAAGGGTTCTGAAACCATGTTTTTATCCTTCGGGCTTCGCCCGTGGGCAAGAAGCCCGTAGCCCCGGTGTTGCCGGGGGAAATAGAAATAGAAAAGGCGACGAAGGTCGCCTCGATTATTGA
>Ga0335074_10015716_pt1 | contig 10645 bp, 5 predicted proteins | sample Lox_Sample_23_FD_206715 | JGI IMG/M metagenome (GOLD analysis project Ga0335074, IMG submission 206715) | Soil microbial communities from Loxahatchee National Wildlife Refuge, Florida, United States - Lox_Sample_2.3 | ecosystem: Environmental > Terrestrial > Soil > Wetlands | place: USA: Florida...
TGCGCCGGGGATTCCATACTGGGGCTGGGCGCTGATTTTTGGAGCGGTGTTTACCTTCCTGAATCTTCAGGGCATTAAGACATCGGCTCGCGTCAACACCTTACTGGCGGCGGGAATGGGCGCGGTCGTGGCAGTGTTCTTTATGGTTGCTGTCCGCTACATCACGGGACATCCCCACGACGGAGTTTCGTTCTTTACCCGTCCTTTTTACGATCCTCAGCTTTGGAACACCAAGGCCGTGCTGGGAGCGACCTCGATTGCGGTGCTGAGCTACATTGGCTTCGACGGCATTTCCACTCTTTCAGAAGAGGCTGAGAACCCGCGGCGCAACATTCTGTTGGCCACGGTCCTGACCTGTTTTGTGATAGGAGTTCTTTCTGCGCTTGAAGTTTATGCCGCGCAACTGATCTGGCCCGCAACCCAGCCCTTTCCGAACAGCGACACCGCCTTCACGTTTGTCGCCGGACGCGCCTGGAAGCCGATGTTCGCAATTGTGGGCTTCACGCTCCTGGTCGCTAACTTCGGCTCCGGCATGGGCGCGCAAATCGGTGCTGCCCGCCTCCTCTACGGTATGGGACGAAGCAAAGCGCTGCCGCAAGCTTTCTTCGGCAAGGTCGATGCGAAGCGCCACGTCCCTCGCAACAACGTCCTGTTTGTCGGGGCGATCGCGCTGGTTGGTGCACTGCTGGTGAGCTTTGGCCTCTTCAGTTATGGATTGGGCGCCGAGATGCTGAACTTTGGAGCCCTGATCGCCTTTATGGGAGTTAATCTCGCGGCGTTCGTGCGGTATTACGTGCGAGAAGGTAAACACAACGGAGTGCCGCCGCTGGTGCTGACGGCGCTGGTCATTGCGCTGGTTCTCTTTCCGGGTTCGCACTGGAGCTTGTTAGTCGCAGCAGGAATTGCATTGGCAGTCCTTGCCGTGTGGACCCCGCCGCTTGCCGGATTCACCATTTGCTTTTTTCTTTGGAAAAATCTGAGTTGGAAGGCTTGGATCGTTGGCGGAATCTGGATGGCGCTTGGCATCGCGTTTGGCGCATGGAAAACCCAAGGCTTCCGCGGCGATTTGGTAAATTTTGATCTGCCGCCTGAGGACGAATAGCAATTCCGGTTATTTCATCGCAGGAGTGCCTCCATGCTCGCTTCCACTAATATCGTCGCGTTTGTTTCCATCACCGATGGAGAGAAAGCCCGCGGATTTTACGAAGGCGTGCTGGGCCTGAAATTCGTGAAGGATGATGGCTTCGCTCTCGTATTCGACGCGAACGGCATTATGGTACGCGCGGCCAAGATGAAGAGCGTTACGCCGGCGCAGTTCACGATCCTCGGTTGGCAGGTTGCTGATATCGAAAAGGTCGTTCGCGGTCTGCAGAAGAGTGGCGTGCGCTTCGAAATCTTTGGCTTCTTCAAGCAGGATGATCTGGGAATCTGGACCGCGCCCACCGGCGACAAAATCGCATGGTTCAAGGATCCCGACGGCAACGTCCTCTCGGTTTCGCAGCACGTGTGAGCAGCGCGGCGGCGACTCGAGCGTCCTTCGGAAGCATGATGACTGTCCCGGAGAGACATCTGAAAATAGCCCGGCGTTTCAACGCCTGGTATGCTGCGCGAGGATGGAACAGCGTCCCGGAGGGAGGCTTGAAATAAGACTGGGGCGATTATTTCAGCTGTGCCTGTGGCACAGAAACTCCTAGCCGACGATTCAACCCGCCAGTGAAACTGGCGGGCTATCATCAGCGTTCCCTCCGGGAAAAATCCCGTCGCAAGAGTTTTGCTTACTCCACGTTCCAGCCGCTGACTTCGACCGTCGCCTTCGCTGCGCCCAGTTCACTGGCGCGATATGTCGCGGTGACCTCCCGCTTCTCGCCCGGAAGCAGAGAGATATAGTTGTCCTCCCACACCACTGGCAGAATTTCCTCGCCCTTGCTGCCTTTGTCGACCTTCAGGCGCACGAAGAAGGCAAGGCTCTTGCTCGGATTTTCAATAGTCACGCGCGTGATCGCCTCGGTTCCCTTCCGCTCGGTGTGATCCGTCTCTTTCAATTTCACCTTGGCAAGCTGCGAGATCGCCGTGTAATCCGCGTACGACGCGGTCGGAGTCATCCACCAGTTGGTCTTGGCCCAGTCGAGCGTTTCGGGCTTGGTCGAAAGCCAGTAGAAGTTCGATCCTACAAGCTTGCCGGCGGAATCCTCCAGTCGCAGCACGAGGAAGTAAGTCGGACTCAACCCAGCCACGTCGGGCAAGGTGAAGACCTTCGCCGTACTATCGGCGCTGGCATCAACGGCATTGGTCTGTGTGAACTTCTCCGTCGCGTCGAGGTTGTAAATCTTCGTGGTCAGCTTCAGCCCCTTGGCGTCGACATACTGGCTGCTCACCACCCAGATGGCATGATCGTCGTAACCGTAAATCGGATGCAGCGCTTCCAGAGCGCGCTTTGCGCCAAAATATCCCCCGCCGGGCCGCAGATAGTAGTCGTACAAATGCCAGATCATCGACGGCCAGGCATTATTCAGCATCCACTGAATCACGCCCGTGGATTCATACTTGTTGCGGCTGTACGCCTCGTACATCGCGCGCACGCCTTCGTAAGTCTGCATCTGCGATTTGATCGCGAAGTCGTCCACGTTATCTGACTTCCCATAGCGCTCACTCAAAGCCTTGCTGAAAACGTCAATCGTTTTGAACTCTCCGCCGCCCGCGTGGTAATCCCATACATCGTCGACCGGCCACATGTGATCCTTCCCGACCATGGCGCGGATGCTCTCCACCGGCGGAACCGCCGGCCCCATGCTGGTTTCGGTATTGAAGCCGTAGGCTCCCCCGCAACCTCCCGGATTGCACTGCTTGCGATTGGGCTGCCCCTCCGGTGTGTCTAAGTCCCAATAGCTTGGAGCTATATACTCATACGGTCCCGTCATTTTCACGCCGCTGGCCCCGGTTACGCTGGTCTTCCTTCCAGTCGCGGACGAAAGCACCGGATTCGGCCACAGCAGTTCCTTCTCGATATCGAGATACATTCCTTCCACATCCGGTGGCGGAGGATTGTCGCTGCCGTTCAGCCACATCACCATGCTGGGATGGCTGCGCAGCCGGTAAATCTGATCGCGCAGCGATTCTTTGGCAATCTCAAAATCCTGCGGCTTCCATTTCGGCCAGCGCTCCCAGAAATCGCAGCAGCACCATCCTGCCATCACCAGAATTCCCTCATGATCGGCGAGGTCGAAGAATTCCTTGGGTTCGAGTTTGCCTTCCAGACGGACCGTGTTCAGGCCCATATCGCGCACATAGCGGAATTCATCGTGCAGACGCTGGGAATTTTCCCGCAACATCATGTCCGGAGTCCATCCGCCGCCGCGAATCAGGATGTTCTTGCCATTGACGTGAAACTCCCGTCCGCCAACCGAGTTGAAAGTAGATGTGATTTCGCGAATCCCGAACTCTGTAGTCGATTCATCGCTGACCGCACCGTCGACCACGAATTCCATCTTCAACTTATAAAGATTCGGCTGGCCCATCTGTGCCGGCCACCAAAGCCGCGGATTGGAGAACACCAACTGACTGAACTGGTCGGGAGTAAACGTGACATCTTTGCTCTCGTTCGCGGCCAGTTCCACATCCTGCTCGAACTTTACATTCTCGATCTCGCCTCTGAGTTTGCCCTTCACCGGCGCATTCGTCCCATTCTTCACCTGCGCGGTCACTGTCAGTTGAGCACTGTCGTTGGCCGGCGAATTTACTTTCGATACCACCGTCGGATAACGCAACGCCGCCGGTCCGCTCGCCGTCAAATAGACCTCGCGCCACAATCCCATGTTCTTGTCCGGAGGAGCCGGATTCCAATCGACAAACGTAATCGCCAGATCATGCTCGGTCGGAGAAAAGGCTTGCACCGCCAGCACGTTCTCCGCCCCGGGCTTCGCCGCGCTGGTCACATTGAATTCATACGTGCGCCACGCCCCGGCAACGTCATCCGAGTTCGCGATCTGCTTGCCGTTCAGCCACACATTCGCGCGGTAGTTGATGCCGTCGAACTTCAGCCAGACCGTCTTGCCCTTGTAACCTGCCGGCATCGAGAACGCCTTGCGGTACCACCACGAGACGGCATAAGGACTGTCCGGGGCCATCGGGATGTTCGAAAAATTTCCGCCGATCGGATAGTTGATGCCCGCAAAACTCCGCAGGTTCATCGCGAAAAACGGATCGGGAAGAGTCTTATCCTTCACCAGCGCGGCCACCACAGTCGTCGGGACCGCGACCTCGTGCCATCCCTTCGGCGAGAACTGCGGCGTCGAAATCACTTCGCCCTTGGCCTCGACCTTCGCCGAAGTCTGAAGTGTCCATCCCTCGTGCAGCGGCAGTCTGTTCTCAGCCGCTCGATGCGAGGTTGCTTCCTGTCCGGCGAGGCTTGCGACGAATACCAGTGAAACAGCGACGATGACGGCCAACGCCTTGCGTGAGTTCATGGTGCTCCTGGGAAATGCGGTCAATGAGATTTTTTGCTGAACTGATGATCCGAATCGGGGCGACTCGCAAAAAAGCCCCGGCCAAATGGATAACACTTCTATTAATTCGTTTCAATAGCCTGTTTTGATGGAAGGTCGGCTGCCGTGGTTCTGCCGCCCTTTCACGATCCAAGCCGTCGCGTGCCTTCCGTCCGCTGCGGCAGGGTTAACGGCCCTCACGTTCGCCCGCCTGGTTTATAATCAACAATTCGGCCTTCTACCCTGGAGTGACAAGAATATGATTCGATTTCTGCAAAAATCTGGGCAGACCACCAAGTATGTCCTCGGAGGACTGCTCATCATCATCTGCGCCTCGATGGTCATCACGCTCATCCCTGGCGGTTTGGGCAGCGAAGTGTTCGGCGGCGCACCGGGCAAGGGAATTATCGCCAAGGTCGGGGGCGACGAGATCACCGCCGACGAGGTCCGCGAGACCGCGCGCCAGATGTTGCAGCAGAGAATGCCCCAGGGCGGCGCCAACATGGGAATGTTGCTGCCTTTCTTTACCCAGCAGGCCGCCGAGCAATTGATCACCCGCCAGGCCCTGATCAGCGAAGCCCAGCACATGGGACTGCGCGTCACGCCCGACGAGATTAAAGATGAACTCCAGCATGGCCGCTACGCCGCCACCTTTTTCCCAGGCGGCACGTTCATCGGCCAGACGGAGTATGAAGACATGCTGCAGCGCGTGAATCTCACGCCTGCCAAGTTTGAAGAAGCCATCGGCAACGACATCCTGCTCACCAAATTGCAGGCGTTGATCTCCGACAGCGCCAACATCAGCGAGTTTCAGATTCACGAGCAGTTCGTCAAAGAAAATACCAAGGTCAAGTTTGATTACGCCGTCCTGAAGCAGGACGACATCATGAAGGGCCTGCATCCGGGCGACGCAGAGTTGAAGGCCTTTTATGACGCTCACAAAGCCACCTACGCCAATTCCATCCCCGAAAAACGTAAGGTGAAGTACGCGGTCATCGATATTTCCAAAGCCGAAGCCAGCGTCCAGGTCACACCTGACGACTTGCGGAGCTACTTCGACGCGCACCGCGACGAATATCGCGTTCCGGAGCAGGTGAAGGTCAGCCACATCCTGATCAAGACTCCGCTTCCCGGCCCCGACGGCAAGGTCGATGAGAAGGGTGTAGCCGAGGCTCAACAGCGAGCCCAGGATCTATTGAAGCAACTGAAAGCCGGGGCCAACTTCGAAGACCTGGCCAGGAAATACTCGGAAGATCCGGGCAGCGCCAAGCAGGGCGGCTCTCTGGGATGGATTGGCCGAGGCCAGACCGTCCCCGAATTTGAGAAAGTAGCCTTTTCGCTTCCCAAGGGCCAGATGAGCGATCTGGTGAAGAGCAGCTACGGCTTCCACATCATTCGTATCGACGACAAGCAGGAGGCGCACAGCAAGACGCTCGACGAAGTAAAAGGCGAGATTGAGCCGATCCTCAAGCGCCAGAAAGCGCAACAACTCGTTCAGAAGCAGGCGGACAAGCTTCTGAATAATGCCCGCGCGCAGGGATTGGACGCAGCCGCCGCTGCCCAGGGCATTCCCGTCATCACTTCGGATTATTTTTCCCGCAAAGACATGCTCCCGGGTCTTGGCCCCGCGCCCCAGTTCATGGATGCGGTCTTCGCCGCCCAGCCGAATTCGCCTCCGGACATGGCTTCGTCGACGCAGGGAACCGCTATCTTTCAACTCCTCGACATCAAGCCTCCCGCCACGCCGACCTTCGAAGAGGTTCGCAGCAAAGTGGAAGAGGAATTTAAGAACGAGCGTTCCCGGCAATTGCTCAATCAGAAAATTCAGGAACTCTCGGACCGCGCCAAGGCCGAACATGATTTGAAGCGTGCCGCCAAGGAACTCGGTGCCACGATAAAGACCAGTGATCTGGTTCTGCCCGACGCGCAGGTTCCTGACGTTGGAGCCATGTCCGGACAGGCCGCGGTCGCGTTCACCATGAAGCCGGGCGAGATCAGCGGTGCGATCAACAGCGGCGCCGATGCCGTCGTTCTTCAATTGCTGGAGAGCCAGCCGCCATCGGAAGCCGACTTTGCCGCCAAACGCGACCAGATTCGCGATCAGCTGCTTCAGGGAAAACGGCAGGAGCGTTTCCAGCTATTCGTATCGAATCTTGTCGACGAGATGACCAAATCGGGCAAGATCAAACGAAACGAAGAAGAAATCAAGGCCCTTTCCCGCAGCGGCAGCGACTCGGGCATGTAGTGTGTTGGCATGCCCTTTCCCCGCGCCGCAGGTGTCTTATTACATCCCACTTCGCTGCCTTCTCGCGGAGGCGTAGGCGACTTCGGGCCGGCCGCGCACCAATTCGTCGATTTTCTTAGCTCCGCGCGTCAGGGAATTTGGCAGGTTCTTCCCCTGGGGCCGCTCGGCTACGGCAATTCTCCGTATTCCTCGACCTCGGCATTCGCCGGAAACCCGCTCCTCATCAGCCTGGAACGCCTCGTCGACCATGGCTGGATCGACCCTGACAAGATCGAATCGGGCAAGATCGAATCGCGCAAGATCGAATCGGGGAAGATCGAGTCCGGCACGATCCACGCCGGTAGCGGTGAATCCGCTTCGTCCTCTGCGTTCGTCGAATACGATCAGGTCTTCGCGCAGAAGATGCCTTTGTTGTTCGAAGCCGGGCGCAGTTTTCTAAAGTCGGCTTCCGCTGAGGCATTACGCAGCTTTGATTCTTTCCGCACCGACAACGCCTGGTGGCTCGAAGATTTCGTCCTGTTCGATGCTCTCCGCGCCCGTTACAAGTTGGAACCTTGGAACCGCTGGCCATCCGACCTCGCCCACCGCGAGCCCTCCGCTTTGCAGAAAGCTCGTAAAGAGTTGGCCGACGACATCAGTATCCGCAGCGCTTTGCAGTTCGCCTTCTACGAGCAGTGGCGTGCGCTCCGGAATTACTGTTCGCAGCACTCGATCCGCATTGTGGGCGATGTCGCCATCTTCGTGAACCACGATAGCGCCGACGTATGGACGCATCCGGAACTGTTTCGGCTGAACGAAAATCTCGAGCCTCAGGTCGTGGCCGGCGTTCCTCCGGATTTCTTCAGCAAGACCGGCCAGCGCTGGGGAAATCCCCTCTACCGTTGGGATGTGATGAAAGGCCGCGGCTATGCCTGGTGGATCCAGCGGCTGCGCTGGGCAACGCAGAATTGCGACTACATCCGCCTCGATCATTTTCGCGGCTTCGATCAGTTCTGGGAGATCCCTGCCACCGACGATACCGCGGTGAACGGCCGATGGGTCGATGGTCCGCGCGACGATCTATTTCTCAAACTCCGCGAAGCTCTCGGTGGCCTGCCATTTTTCGCCGAAGACCTGGGATTCATTACTCCGGAAGTGCATGCCCTGCGCGAGCGCCTCCAGATTCCCGGCATGGCGGTTCTGCAATTCGGGTTTGGCGACGAAGGCGCGCACATGTACCTGTCTCATCGCTCCGCGGGAAAGGTCATTTACACCGGAACCCACGATAACGATACGGTCGCAGGCTGGTGGAAATCCGGCGCTGCCGAACACGAGCGCCGCAATGCCGAGGCCTACCTCGGACGCTCGGACGACGGTATCCATTGGTCATTCATTCGCGCCGCGCAGTGCTCACCCGCCAGCCTCTGCATTATCCCCCTGCAAGATGTCTTGGGCCTCGGCAGCGAGGCGCGCATGAACACTCCGAGTAAGAATGGTGGAAATTGGCAATGGCGCTTCGACGCAGGAAGTCTCAGCCCCGACAAAGCCGCAAAGCTGGCTCTGCTGGCTGAAGTCAGCGATCGCCTTCCCCAAGAATTCGCATCTGGGACTGCCGAACAATTTTTCGCCTGAACCGGCGCTCTCATCCAAATTTGTGAATAAAGTGTTACAGCCGGCGCATCCTCCGCGCATTTCGTGTATAGAAAGTACGGGAGCCAGCACTTGAGCGAAGCCATCATCGAAGCCGTCGCAGTCGAAAAATCCTACCCGCAATCCGACGGGGATTGAGGTGGTCGGTGCGACCAATCTCGCCATCGAGCCGGGAAAAATCGTGGCTCTGCTCGGCCCTTCCGGATGCGGAAAATCTACTCTCCTCCGCATGCTTACAGGTTTATCGGAACCCTCCGCCGGCACGCTGCTCTGGCACGGCAAGCCGCTGAACGGTCAGACGCCCAACGTCGCCATCGTTTTTCAGAGCTTCGCGCTCTTTCCCTGGCTCACCGTGATTCAAAACGTCGAGGCTCCGCTCGAAGCCAAAGGCATCGCCGAAGTCGAACGCCACAAGCGCGCCCTGCGTGTGCTCGACACCGTCGGTCTCGACGGTTTTGAAAGCGCCTATCCCAAAGAGCTTTCAGGAGGCATGAAGCAGCGCGTCGGCTTTGCCCGCGCTCTCGTCGTCGAACCCGAAGTTCTGTTCATGGACGAGCCGTTCTCCGCTCTCGACGTCCTGACCGCCGAAAACCTGCGCGGCGAATTGATGGAACTCTGGCTCAACAAGAAGATGCCGACCAGCGCTATTTTCATCGTCACCCACAATATTGAAGAAGCCGTGATGCTCGCCGATCGCGTCATGGTTCTCGGCAGAAATCCCGCGCGGATTCGCTCCGACTTCAACATTCGCCTCAAGCATCCCCGCGATCGCAAATCCGGCCGCTTCGTCGAGTTGGTCGACTATATCTACAAAGTCATGACCGAGCCGGACGCCGACCACACGCCGCCCGATGCCGAAACCACTGCTGAGATCATTCTTCCCGCGGCCGGTCTGACCAAGGATTTCCTCAAGAAACAGGAAGCTCCCGTCCGCACCACGAAATATCAAATGCTGCCGCACGCGCGAGTCGGCGGCGTCGCCGGATTAACCGAATTGCTGCGCGATCGCGGCGGCCGCGAAGATTTATTTCGCCTCTCCGAAGATTTGGTCATGGACGTCGAAGACCTGCTGCCCATCCTCGAAGCCTGCGTGCTCCTTGGGTTTGCTCTGCTTAAAGAGGGCGACGTGCAGATCACGCCGCAAGGCATCGTATTTGCCGAAGCTGATATTCAGCAGCGCAAAATGCTCTTCCGCCAGGCCGCGCTCGAACATGTCACGATCCTCAAGCAGATCGACAGCGTGCTCAAGCGCAAATCCGATCACGCGATCTCCGATGAATTTTTTCACGATATTCTCGACGAGCATTTCGCGGAAGAAGAAGTGCAACGCCAGTTCGATACGGCAATGAACTGGGGCCGCTACGCTGAGATTTTCGATTACGACCGCGCCAATGGCCGTCTGGTGCAGTCCGAGCCACCCGACCTTGCGACTACCTCGACAGACAGCCAGGTTCCCGCGCCCAAGCCCTGAACCATCCTGCTGATCGAACTCAGCATAAACACGGATCGAAGCAATCGCTGGCATGAAAAGAACCATCAATCTTCGAGGATTTTCGGCCTACCGCATCTGGACCCAACTGCCCAGACTCGAGGTCTCGTATCTCTCCGATCTTCTGATGTTCGCCGCGGCCATCGCCATGTTTTACGGCGTGCTCGTCATCGGCCGTACCTGGCTCGGCCCATTCACTCCTGCGGTCGAAATCTCCCGCCGTCCGCTGGCGTTGCCGATTTACGCCGGATACTCTCTGCTGCGCATCACCATCGCCTACGCTCTGAGCCTCGCCTTCACCCTCGTCTACGGATACATCGCCGCTTACAATGCGCGTGCCGAGCGTTTCATGATTCCCCTGCTCGACGTTTTGCAGTCGATTCCCGTGCTCAGCTTTTTGCCGGGAGTCATGCTCGCCATGGTCGCGCTCTTTCCCGGAAGGCAGCTGGGCGTTGAAGCCGGCGCAATTCTGCTGATTTTTACCGGCCAGGTCTGGAACATGGCATTCAGCTTTTACGCTTCGCTGAAGAGCATTCCGAAAGAGATGCGCGAAGCCGCCAAGGTCTATGGATTTAGCTGGTGGCAGCGCTTTATCCAGATGGAACTGCCCTTCGCCGCGATCGGCCTGGTATGGAATTCAATGATGTCGGTCGCGGGCGGATGGTTCTTCCTGATGGCCTGCGAAATGTTCGTGCTCGGTTCGCGCGACTTCCGTTTGCCCGGACTCGGATCGTACCTGCAAACTGCGGCCAGCGCCGGCGACACGCCCTCAATCCTGTGGGGCGTTGCCACCATGATCGC
>Ga0335074_10015717_pt1 | contig 10644 bp, 9 predicted proteins | sample Lox_Sample_23_FD_206715 | JGI IMG/M metagenome (GOLD analysis project Ga0335074, IMG submission 206715) | Soil microbial communities from Loxahatchee National Wildlife Refuge, Florida, United States - Lox_Sample_2.3 | ecosystem: Environmental > Terrestrial > Soil > Wetlands | place: USA: Florida...
TCGTATTGCGAGACGCCGAGCTTGCCGGTGGTGATGGCGTCGATGAATTCGGACTTGGACTGCATCGCACCGTTGCCGTGGATGAAGATGGCGTTGTCGGCCATCAGGCTGGTGAGCGTCGCGCCGTCGGCGGCAACGCAGGCATCCGAGAATTTTTTCTGCATGGAGACGACTTCGTCCTGGGCCGATGCCTGAGCTCTTGCGCGCACGGCGAGCCCGGCGCTCATGAGCATCGCGACCGCGAGCGCGGCGGCGAGGGTTGAAACCAGGCGATTCTCCGAAAACGACATGCTTCCCTCCCCTGTTTCATTCAAAGCACGGCTATTCTAACACTCCGCAGAAAGATCCCTGCCAGCCGGCAGGCGGGCTTCGCTGCGCTCAGGATGAAGGCGCCCGCCGCGGCGCGCGAGCGAGGTCAAGAGCTACGCGGGCTGGGGCGCGTTGTAGAAATTGCCGGAGCGCACTTTGACGACGGCGTGCGCTGGATCGGCGGTTGCGCCGACGGGATCGCCGCCCTCGGCGACTACGCGTATCTGCGCTTTCAGCATGCGGCGCTGCATGATGATGCCGCGGTCGCTCGAGGCGAGATGTTCCTCGGAGTGGAGCGAGACGGGGCCCTGGCCGGCTTGCGCCTCGTAGTCGCCGGGCGTGTCCTGGTGCTCCGCCAGTGTCATTTCGCCCCAGAGCTTGCCGTTCATGCGGAAACCGTTGCCGCTGCTGAAGAAATCGGGCGCGCCTTTGGGGAGCCGCGAAGCCGTGGCCATGGTGAAATGCGAATCGTCGACCGGGAGCGACCACGTGATCATGTTTGAACGGACCTGGGTGATGTCGATGGGATTGGGCACGGACATGATATTGGGCATGATCCAGGACGAAATGCGGTCGTATTCGCGGCCGTCGTCGAGCTTGCGTTTGGCGGAATAGCAGACGCCGTTTTCGATGGGGAAGAAATCGACCTTGGGCATGAGGGCGAATTGCGGCGCGAATTGTACGCCGGTGAAGGTCGAGTGCAGGACGTAGACGTGATACGGGTCCATCACGTTGTCGTTCATGTGCAGCCAGCTGTAGGGCGCGATGGGGAGGCTGTTGTCGCCGGTCGAGCCGAATGCGCCGACGTGCGCGCGGATTTCCTCGTCCGGGGCGAGGTCTTCGAGAATGTCGAAGCGCGGCAGCGGCGGTTTTTTCTCGAGCGGGCCCATGTAGGCGAAGACCATGCCGTAGTGGTCCTCGACCGGATACCAGGGCTGGCGCGCAACCTCGAGATTCCTGCCGCCATCGGGCTCGCACGGCTGACGGAGGCAGTGGCCCTCGACGTCGAAGAGCCAGCCGTGATAGCAGCAGGCGATGCCTTCTTCGGAAACTTTGCCGTAGAAGAGCGTCGTGCCACGATGCATGCAGCGCGGATAGAGCAGGCCGGGGCGGCCACTCTTGTCGCGAAAGAGAATCAGATCCTCGCCGAGAATGCGGACGTATTGCGGGCGAGAGGTGACGTTGGCTGACGCGCCAACGGGCTGCCAGTAGCGGCGCATGAGTTCGCCGCACGGAGTGCCGGGACCGACTTGCGTGAGTTCGTAATCGGGATGCGGCGCCGGACGATCGTAAGCGCTGCCGTCGGCTGACCGTTTTCGTTGCGTTGCCTCGCTCATGTTCCCCCCTTCATGACAGCCCTGTTCAGTTAGAGGCAATAAACTCCTCGGGGGTGGCGTTGTCAAGAGGCGAAGGCACGTGCTAGCGGCTGGGCGGGGCGAGCGGCGTGCCTTGATTCAGGATGAGCTGCCAGCCGTCGAGTTTGCGGAGCCAGACGGTGGAGACCCGCAAGTGGAGGGTGCGCGGAGGAGTGCCGCGAGCGCCGTTGCGTGGAGGGGCGAGGCCGACGTCGGTAACGGCGACGACGAGGGCGCCGTCCTTGAAAAAAGTGACTTTGCTTTCTTTCAGGTTGTACGCGGTGAGCTTCATCTGGCCGCTGGTGAGCGCGTTGATGTACTCAGCCTTCGTTTGCACGACGCCGTTGCCGTGGATGAACGTGGCGTTGTCGGCCATGAGGGTGGAAAGCGCGGGGAGATCGGCGGCCATGCTGGCGGCTTGAAATTTCCTTTGCAGCGCGAGGACTTGGGCTTCGGTGAGTTTGCCTTGAGGATGCGGTGTTTGCGCGCAAGAAGAGTTCGCAACGAGGCCGGCGAGAAACGTTAGCGCGATTACGCCCAGCGAAACAGCGGTATTCTTGGGGATCCCCATGAGTTTCTCCTGATGCTTTGATGAAATGGCGACTTGGAAATACGCAATTCTATCTCATGGGCGAAGGTGGGCAAGGTCTGCCGCGTGGGCGGCAAGATGGGGCGCGTGTTTTTATGGGGGGGGATGGTGACTCGGCGGACCGGCGATTCAAGCGATAGAAAATGCGCCAATTACAATCGGCGGGGGTAGCGGGATTTTGGCAACGATCCTGCAGTCCGTGTAGTGCGGGTCGCGGCAGACTCAAGTTCTCGTGCGAGATGCCGATGTTGCCCGGGAACAGACCGTCTCGATTCGGGAGGAGATCAATTTATGTCGGTTTCAGGCATCCTCAGCAGCGTCATGAGCAACGTGCTCAGTTCTCAGACGCAGAATACGCAAAGCAAGTGGCAACAGTTTCAGCAGGAATTTCAGGAACTCGGGCAGGATTTGCAGTCCGGGAACTTGTCGGCCGCGCAGTCGGACTTCTCGACGCTACAGCAGAACGGGCCGCAATCCATCGTGAATTCGAATTCCAGCGCGAATTCGAGTTCGTCGACGCAGAGCAATAACCCGCTTGCGGCGGCGTTCAACCAACTCTCGCAGGATTTGCAATCGGGAAATCTCGCCGGGGCGCAGTCGGACTACTCGACGATTCAGCAGGATATGCAGAGTCACGGGGCGCACATGCATCACCACGGCGGCGGAGCGGGGTCGGGCATCAGCCAGGAATTCCAAGAGCTCGGCCAGGCTTTGCAATCGGGCAATCTTTCCAATGCGCAGCAGGCCTATACGACGTTGCAGCAGGACTTCGAGCAGTTTTCGACTGGCGGCGCGTCCGGCACGCAAGGCACTTCGGCGAACCCTTCGCCGAGCATCTCGATCAACATCTAAACGCTGTCGTACCCCGGGGAAGCTGAGAGGCACGGAGGGGCCAGGGAATCCTGGCCCGCCGCGCCAAAGCGGTGAAGTCGGCGCGAAGACGTTGGCGGCGCGGCGTCGCCGGGTGTTCTTTCTAATATTTGCGTGACTTCTAATCGCCCGCGGCAGAAAATTTGGGAGCGTAGTACCCGGTTCGCGTGCGAACCATCACCTTCCCGATGGATCTCGGAGGGAACACGCGGACTTGGACGGTGCGGAACGTGCCGTCCTTGGCGGAGTCCGTGGGATAGTAGCCGATCGTGTACTGATTGCGGATTTCGTGGGCCACCTGCTCGCAGATGGGAGTGACTTCGCTGAGATTCGCCGGGAAGTAGGCTTCGCCGCCCGTCGCTTCGGCGAGTTCGGTCAAAACTTTTTTCGAGTGGCGAACCATTCTTTTGTCGTTCTTCAGATCGTCTTCGCTGAAAACTCCAATGGTATAAATCGTGGCGTTCGATTCCTCGGCGGATTTGATAGTGTCGTCGAAACTCATGCGGCTGGCATCGTCGTCGCCATCGGTAACGAGGAGCAGGACTCTTTTGTCTTTGTGGCCTTTCTTGAGGTGATTCAGCGAACCGATCACGGCGTCGTAGAGAGCGGTGCTGCCGCGCGTATCGATGCGCGAGAGGGCGTCCTGTAAATTCTGCTGGTTGTTCGTGAAATCGCCATCGGTATCGAGGTAATACTCGTCGTTGAAATTCACGACGAAGGCTTCGTCCTGGGGATTGCTGGTGCGGACGAAGGTCATGGCGGCGGCGTTCACCTGGGCGCGCTTTTCGCGCATGCTGCCACTATTGTCGATCACCAGACCCATGGTGACGGGGATATCGTCGCGCGAAAACATGGAAACGTTTTGCTGAATCTTGTCTTCGAAGACCTGGAATTCGTTGCGCGTCAAATCGGGAACGAAATCGCCTCTCTGATCCGTGACAGTAACGTGGAGCACGACGAGGTCCACGTCGCTCTTGAGGCGATGTCCCTGGGGAGTCGGTTCGGGAGGAGGGGGAACGTCGGGCGACGAGATCGGCGGAATCGGATTCTGCGCCCGGGCGGCGGGAGCGGCAAAAATCGAAAACAGAGCGAGGGCGAGAACGCAGCCGCTAGTGGCCCAGCGCGAAATATCCACTCTTCGCAAAGACTTGAAGCGGCGGAAGGCCCTTGGGCGGACGGAGCTTGACCTTGATTTTGCGCCACGTCCCATCGTGGGCCCCGTTGCTCGATCGATAGCCGATAACATATTGATTGCGAAGCTCCATGCTGATTTTTGTGGCGATATCCGGAAGTTCATTGAGATTCCCGACGGTAAACTCACGGCCGCCGGTCATCTCGGTCAGGTCCTCTAATAGCGAAGGGCCGCTTCGCTCTTCGGGAGTCGGGCCGCCATCGGGCTCAAAAAGACCGATCGCGTAAATCTGGACGTCCGCCTCGCGCACGAATCTGCGTATTTCGTTTTCCGAATACCGACTATGATTATCTCCCCCATCCGATATGATGAGCAAAGCTTTCCTCGCGTTGTGTGCTCCACGCATCTGGCTCAAACCGAGATAGACGCCATCGTATAGGGCCGTCAATCCGTGCGCGCTTGTGTAGAGCAGCCGATTTTGCAAGTCGTCGATGCTGGACGTAAATTCGCTGACCAGCTGCGCGCGATCGTTGAAGTTGACGAGGAAAAACTCATCCTGGGGATTCGCGGTCCGGAAAAACTGGACGGCTGCCTCGCGCGATTTGTCGATTTTATCAGCCATGCTTCCGCTCATATCGAAGATCACGCCGATCGAGACGGGCACATCTTGGCTCGAGAACTGAAGGATCTCCTGTTCCACGCCGTCTTCGTAGACGCGGAAGTTCTCGCGTTCGAGTCCTGTGACCAGGCGTCCCAGTGGATCGGTGACGGAAGCGCCGACGAGGGTCATGTCCGTCTCCGAGCGGAGAGCATGACCTTTCTTTACCTTTGGCTGTTCGGGAGCCGGAGGCGGCACAGCTTCAGGGCCCGGAGACGCCTGAGCGAACACCGATCGAGCGGAAAAACAGAAAAGCAGAAGAAGGAGAACCGCACAAGCGCCCGTGACTCTTTTGCTCCAAACCGGCAGCTCGGCGCGGTGCTTCAAGGAAACCCCCATACGCCCGTATTGCCGCGATTCTAACACCGCGCGGGCCCAAAGCAAGGGGAGGTTCCAGGATAATGAATGGCGGCTTCCCTATACGCCGGCGGCGCTGAGGGCCGTGTTAGTATGCTTTTTGGTTCTCGCGATGAAAGGCTTGGCCGCCGATGGCGCACTCCTCATCTTCAAAGAAATCGACGCCCCGAGTGCTCGCCGTGATTCCGGCGCGCCACGCGTCGACGCGCTTTCCCGGGAAGGCGCTCGCGCCGATCGCGGGACGGCCGATGATCCAGCACGTGGTTGAACGGGTGCGCGGCGCGCAGCTGGTGTCGGAAGTGGTGGTCGCCACCGATGACGCGGGTATCAAGCAGGCCGTCGAGGCCTTCGGCGGCGAAGCCGTGATGACTCGAACGGATCACCACAGCGGGACGGACCGTGTGGCGGAGGTCGCGTTCCATCGCGAGGCGGAGATTTACGTCAACGTGCAGGGCGACGAGCCACTCATCGATCCGGGAACAATCGACGCGGTGGTGGAGGCGGTCCTCGAGGACGATTCGGTCCAGATTGCCGGACCCTGCGTGGCGATCCAGCACGCGAACGACATCATGGATCCCAATATCACGAAGGTTGTGCGCGATTTCGACGGCAACGCGCTCTACTTTTCACGGGCCCCGATTCCCTGGGTGCGGGACCGGGATGGTTCGGTAGTGGTCCGCCACTGGAAGCATATCGGGCTCTACGCGTTTCGCCGCGAGGCACTGCTGGAATTTCCCACGCTGCCGCCGGGCGATCTCGAACGAGCCGAGCAGCTCGAGCAGCTTCGGTGGCTCGAAAACGGGTATCGCATCCGGATCGTTGAAACGGAATACGACGCGATTGGGGTCGATGTGCCGGCGGACGTCGAGCGCGTCGAAAAGCTGATCCGCGCGGGGTCGGCGTGAGCGGGACGAGGGGCGCGGTCCTGCCGACTGCGCCCAAGCTGATTCGCTTGTTTGGCGCTGCCCTCGCGGCTTTTGCGATCTGGCCGGCTTCCCTTCCCGCGAACGGGCCCGCAAAGCCTCGAGGCCTGCCGCGACAAGATTTCGTTCCCGTTTTTTCCGCGAATAATCTCTTCGAATTTCACAGCGGCTTCTGGGTGAATCTGCACCACTTCCTTTACGAGCAAGCCGCGATTGCCACGGCTGGACCGAAGGGCACGCCTCACGAGGCGGAATTATCCACCGATGCGAGCATGGCCGCGGGGCTTTCCGAAGACGAGTCGAAGGCGTGGTCGGACGCCCTGGTCTACTACCGCGCGAACATGCTGCGGCACGATCTCGCGACGGACGGCGACATGATCAAGATCAAAGACCGCCTGGAAGATGCTGAGGGCGCGACGTCCGTGGACCGCACCGATCTCGATCCCAAGCTGATATCCGTGCTGGATGCGGCCGCGCCGGTCTACCGGTCGCACTGGTGGGTGCTGCACGACAAGGCGAATCAGACGTGGATCACCACTGTGATGCCGCTTGTCGACAGCCAGGGAGCAACACTGGAGCAGCAGATCGCCACCGCGTTTGAAACGCCCTGGAGCGAACGCCCGCTGCGGGTGGACGTGGTGGCGTATGCCAACTATGCCGGATCGTACACCACCCCGAATCCGGTGCGCATTACGATATCGAGCATCGACGGCGGCAACCAGGGCACCTACGCGCTGGAGGTGCTGTTTCACGCGGCATCGTACGTGATTACGGATGCGATCTCGAAGAAGGTCGAGCGGGCCTACGCCGAACAGCGGAGAGATGAGCCGCCGGAGCTGATCCCGATGATGCTGTGGTTTACGACAGGCTTCCTGGTAGAGCAACTGTATCCGAATTACGTGATGTATGCGGATCGCTTCGCGCTATGGGACCAGAACTCCCAGAAGGGATATCGCGCAGCGCTTGCGAAAGATTGGCAACCGCGCCTGGAAGGAAAAGTCACGCTGGATACGACGCTGTCGCAGCTTGCCGTCGATTTCTCGGTGGCCGCTGCGCCGGAGAAGAAACCGGCCGCGACGCCGGCGCAATCACCCTCGAAGTGAAGGCGCGAATTAGTGCAGGCGGAACGTCACCTGTACGTGCGTGTTGATCGCGACCGCCTGGCCATTCAGATACGTCGGCTGATACTTCCACTGGCTGACCGCGTCAAGGGCGGCGGCGACGAGCAAGGGAGGGCCTTCGACGAGCCTCTCCTGCACGACGTTGCCCTGCTCATCGATGATGGCGTCGATGATCACGGTCCCTTCAATGTGCGCGGCGAGCGCGATTGCCGGGTAGCGCGGGTCGGGAGTCGAAATTGGCACTGGAGGTTTCACATCCCCTCCGACGCGCACGATCCTTCTTGCGGCGGGGGGAGGCGGGGCGATGTTTGGCGCGGCATCCGCTGTTCCGCCGATGATGCCGCCGAGCACTCCTCCTGGTACGCCGCCGGGCACGCCGCCCGACGCTTCTGAACCGAGATCCGGCGCCGCTGCGTCCGCGACGATTCGCACTTTCGCCGGAATCACTGCCGGCGCGGTGAGCTTGCTTATATCAGCTTGGGCGAGCGGTCTGGCGGTCCTCAATGCTTGTGCGGGCGCCGGAGGGGGCGCCGCAGCGGGAGGCCTTGGCGCAACGAGAAACACGGCCTGAAAACTGTGCAGGTCAAGCACCTGGGTGAAAAGGAGCGGCGCAATCAGCACCGCGCCAACGATGACGACATGAGCGGCGAGAGAAATAAGCCACTCGGCGGGATTCCGGATCGCGTGCTGCGAGGGAATGTCGAGCATTCCTCTGAGGAAAGTGGCCTGAGCCTCCGCCGTGGTTTGCGGATGCAAGGCCGTGGGATCCGCGTGCCCTTGCCAAATCGCTTCGTCGAAAACTCCAATATTGGCGGTATGCATCTCCGTTCCCCTCATCCAAGGAGTCGTTGCAATGCGCTTACAATCTCTCCTTAACTTTTGCTTATAGTTCCCTGGGTGTGCAGAGGATGTACCGGGTGTCACGCGGGCCTGTGACGGGCGTCACAAGCGAGGCCGAGCTTCTCGGGGGTGCTGGGTTCTGCGTGGCCGCGGCCGCCGGTTTCTGGCAAAATGCGAGTCGCTTCGGCTGGCCGTAGTACGCGGGTTCACAACATGGCTACCAGATTCGTGTCACACACAAAGTGTCTTTTTCTGCTGCTCGTTGCCGTGGCGGCGGGCGCATCCCTTGCCGGCGCGCAGGGAATGGCCGGCACTCCGATGACACTGGTGGTCGATGAGACGCAAGCTCCGCGGCAAATCGCTTTCGTGCACGAGGAAATTCCGGTGCGGCCGGGCGCTCTCGCGCTGGCTTATCCGCGCTGGATTCCCGGGGAGCACGGGCCCACCGGGCCGATCGAAAACCTGGCCGCACTCCGGATTCATGCGGATACCACAACGCTGCCCTGGACGCGCGACCCCGACGACATCTTCACCTTTCACGTGGACGTGCCGGCGGGCGTGAACCGGATCACGGTCGATTTCGATATCCTTCTCGAAGGCACGCTCTCAGCTCACCAACTTTTGCTCGCGTGGAATACGGTGGTGCTCTACCCGCTGGGCATCGACAAGCGCGAATTGATGATCCAGCCGTCGCTTCTTCTGCCACCCGACTGGAAACAGGGCAGCTCGCTGCAGGTGACAGGCAAGACTGAAAACCGCCTGAATTTTGCGCCGTTATCGCTCGAACGCCTGATCGATTCGCCGGTGCTGGCGAGCGACTACCTGCGCGTGGTGCCGCTGGCGTCGAGCTGGCCTGCGGTGCTGGATATCGCCGGCGACAGCCAAGCTGCGATCGACGATGCGGATGACGCGAATGCGTTCACGCTCTTTGGGAAGCTTGTCGATCAGGACCGGGCGATGTTTGGCTTCCGGCACTGGCAGACGCTGCACTTCCTGATTTCGCAGACCGGAATCAATTTCGACGGGCTCGAGCACGAGGACTCGCCCTGGGAGGCGGTCGGCGACGCGGGCCTCTCGAAGAAGAGCGAATTGGAAAGCTACGGCTGGCCGCTGCTGGCGCACGAACAGTCGCATTCCTGGGACGGCAAGTACCGGCGGCCGGCGGAGCTCTATTCGAAGGCCGATTATCAGGGCCCCGAGCGCACCACGCTGCTCTGGGTGTACGAAGGACTGAACGAGTACATCGGGATGCTGCTCGCCACGCGGGCCGGCTTCAATGACGATGCTTACATGCGCGAATATCTCGCGCGCACCTCGGCAAACCTGGCGCACGAGCCGGGCCGCAATTCCACGCCGCTTGTCGACACGGCAACCGAGAACTGGGTGATCCGGACGGTCGACTCCGGATGGAGTTCGCTGCGCCGTTCTCAGGATTATTACGATGAGGGCGCATTGATTTGGCTCGAGGCCGATGTTCTGATTCGCGAACAATCGCATGGCCGCGCGTCGCTCGACGATTTCCTCCGCAGCTTTCTCGGGCAGCGCGACACAGGCCCAATCGTCGCGCCGTACACGCGCGAGGACGTCGAGGCCGCCCTTTCGGCGGTGTGGCCCTACGACTGGCACGGCTTCTTCCAGAAACGCATCTACGAAGTGCACAGCCAGGCGCCCACAGACGGCCTCGAGGCTGCCGGCTGGCGTCTTGTTTACAACGCCACGCCCAACACGGCGCGCTTTGACGCCAATTACGTTCCGATCGAGGTTTTTGCCGCCTATTCCATCGGCATGGATGTGAATAAAGATGGCTCGGTCAACGACGTGTGGCCCGGCACTCCGGCTTACGACGCGGGACTCGGGCCGCACATGACAATTCTGGCGATCGACGGGCAGGCCTATTCCGCCGAGCTGCTGAACGACTCGATCGCCCATCCGGCAAACGGCAAAATCGCGCTGATCGTTCGCAATTTCGACTCCGTGCAGACCTACGAGATTCATTATGGCGGTGGGATACGCCACCCGCACCTTGAGCGCATCCCCGGCAGCCACGACTATCTGACCGACATCCTCGCGCCTCGAAGCTTTTCGGGGCACTAAGTTTCGCCGGGTCCGGTTCCCTCTCTGAAATCCTCAGTTTCCGTACAGTGATGAGGGTATTGTGGCCTCGCGGCCACGCACGTACGCTGACGTACGCTGGTGGACTCCAGTGTGTTGGCTGTCACGCTCCCGGTGAAGCATGCCAAAACGCATTCTTATCGCTGACGACAACGCCTTGATGCGGAGATTGATTCGGGGAGTGCTGGAAAACCAGCCGGGGCTCGAGGTGTGCGGCGAGGCGATCGATGGCGTGGAAGCCATCGAGAAAGCCACGGAACTGCGCCCCGATCTGGTCGTCCTGGATCTGAGCATGCCGCGCATGCATGGGCTGGAGGCGGGCCGGCGGCTGAAAATCCTGATACCCACGGTGCGCCTGATACTCTTCACGATGCACAG
>Ga0335074_10015718_pt1 | contig 10644 bp, 10 predicted proteins | sample Lox_Sample_23_FD_206715 | JGI IMG/M metagenome (GOLD analysis project Ga0335074, IMG submission 206715) | Soil microbial communities from Loxahatchee National Wildlife Refuge, Florida, United States - Lox_Sample_2.3 | ecosystem: Environmental > Terrestrial > Soil > Wetlands | place: USA...
TTTGTCTCCTCGAAGTAACCATCCACGTGCACACTGTCGCTGTCGACCATCGCCAGCGCCGCGCGGCCCGCCGTCAAGTAGTCCCCCGGTCGCAACTCGAGGTTCGTCACCACACCATTGACGGGCGCCACAATCACCGTACGCTCGAGGTCGAGCCGTGCCGCTGCCAGATCGGCCAGTCCCCGAGCGAGATCCGCACCCGCCTCGCGCATGCGAGCCTCGCTCTGCTCGCGCACTTCGGAGGCGATGAGATCGCCCAAGCCGATATTGCGATGCGCCTCCCGGGCCGTCTCGGCGAGCGCGGCCCGCTCGCGCGCCACCGTCGCCTCGACCTGGTGCAAGGCGACCGTATAGCGTGCGCTGTCGAGCCGAAAGAGCGAGTCACCCTTGCGCACGACCTGGTTGTCGACCACCGCCACACTGACTACCCAACCCGGCTCGTCGGGCGCAACCGGCACGATGTCCACGCGCACCCGGCCATCGCGCGTCCAGGGTGCGAGCTCGTAGTGCATCCACATCCAGCGGATGACCCAGATCGCACCCGCCGTCACGAGCAGCGTGATCGAGACGCGCAGCAGCGCAAGGCTCGCCCGCGCGAGCGGCCCTCGAACTCGCACCCACCGAGCGCTGGCCCACCGCCGTATAGCGGTTCGCACCCGCGTGAGTATTCGAGTATGCATTGGCTCTACTTTGTCGTACCGGTGAAGAAGGCTAGATGGTAGGCGCCCGCCGAGATCGCACCCCACAGGAGCACGAAAATCGCGAAATCAAACAGCCCGCGATGCCACACCAGTCGATAGAAGCGCGTCCGGCTGACCAGCCGATCGATCAGGCTCGAGAGCACGAATGCACTGCCGGCCCACACCAGGGCTGCCGGCACGAACACGCCCCCGATGCTGATCTCCAGCATGCTCAGCTCCCACGGGAGAAGAAGCGCTCGTGCCGCTGCAGCGCATCGGCGATCAGCGTGGCCTGAACGCCGATCTCGATTCGGGCCGAGGCATCGCTCGAGCGCGACCCGCTTTCGCGAGCGGCCAGGCGGGCAAACAGCTCGCGTGCCTCAGCAGCCCTCGCCATGGTCAGGCTCGCAAAGCCGCGATCGAGCAGATCACACTCCTCGGGGTTGGGCGTGCTGGTACCCGCGCCTTCGGCCCGTGCGCGAAGCAGGGCAATCGCAGCCTCCCCCACCGACAATGTCGCCAGCAGCTCCGCCTCGTCCTCAAGGCTCGCCTCAGGCGGCATGGCCGCGAGCCGCCCGGAAACGAGCTCGAGCCACATGTGCGGCTCGAAGGTCAGGCGCCTGCCGGTGAGATCCCGCAAATCGTGCAGCGTGAAGCACAGGAGCCGCTCGATGCGTCGCCGCGTGGATACCGAGGGCACGAGGCGAAAGAAGATCGCCGCGATCACCGTGCCTGCACTCACCGCAAGGATCGTGTCAAACAGCCGTGCAGCATCGTAGGTCGGCTCGTTCTCGAGCGCGAGGATCGGCATGAAGTTGCTTACGGCGGCCACGAATACCGCCTTGCGCCAAGGACCGGCCGACAACGCCCCAAGCGGCAGCAACACCGCGGTCAGGATCGCGCACAGCATGAACGGGTCGCCTTGCACGCGCGGCAGAATGGCAAGTTCGGTCACTGAGGCGAGTACCGCAGCGATGTGGCAGCCGACCGCGAAATCGATGGCTCGGGCGTAGCCCGCATCGGCAATCCGGGCGGACAGAATGACGTTTACGGCGGTGAAGGTGATCATGATCGGACCCGACGGCCAGCTGGTCACGATCCAGATGAGCTCCGCCAGGGCGAGCGCCAGCACGATACGCAGCGCACTCACCCGTGCGGGCAGAGAGTCCGGTACCAGAAGCGGGGTGCGAGTCCCCGCGTGAGCTTTGGCGCCAGGCTGCTTGATGGCAATGAGCGTGTCCGCGACCGCCTCAAGCGCCTGCAGCACGCGCGTCACACCCTCGGCAACGAGCCGGGAGGACAGCTCCCGTCCCGCGCCGTCCTGCATGGCGCGACTCTCTGCGTGACACAGCGCACGGATTTCCTCGGGTTTCGCCAGCCAGTCCTCATTCCCGAGCCGTGCAAGCGGCGGCAGCAATGCTGCGATCACCTCGGTGCCGGATGACTCGCGGCGTATGGTCAGATGGTTGCCGATGCCCCGCCAGCCGGACAAGGCGACGAACAGCGACTGCCTAGCCACCTGCAAGCGCCCACGCTGGTGTCGAAGGTGAGAGGGCTCACCGAGCGCCTCATCGATCGTCGGGTCGAGCGCAATGGTGCGGCCGATGAGCGCGCGCCGTGCCGTTCTGAGCTCCAGCGCCTCGTTGCCTTCTCGCAGCGTCTGGGCCAGGCCAACGGCAATGCCTCGGCCGATCTGCGCCAACGCTGCCGCGAGACGGGCTCGCGCGTCACCAAGGTAGCTGAGCGAGTGCACCAGGCCGGCGGCGAAGATCCCGATACCGATCTCCGTCGTGCGCCACACCGCCACCAGAAATACACTCTCCGGATGTTGCGTGATACCGGCGAACACGATCGCTGCCGTATAGCCTGCGAGCGCAGCCGCATAGCCTGTGAAGTTGGGCAGGATCGTCGCCAGGTACCCACAACCGGCCGCCCATAACGTCGCGCCCGTGAGAAAGCCGAGACGGCTTTGCGGAAAGGTGGCGGTCAGGAGCACGATGAAGATTCCACCGATGAGCGTGCCGATGGCGCGGAATCGCCCCTTGCGCAAGGAGGCCCCGAGTGCGGGTTGCGCGACGATGGCGGCGGAGGTGGCGGCCCAATGCGGGCTTTCCAGTTGCAGCCAGTAGGCGAGCACGAGCGCCAGACAAACCGAGGCGGACAGCCGTACTCCGAAGAGCAGTGCCCGCGCGGCCGCATCCGCTGCGCTCTTGAGTGTCTCTGCCTCCCCGAGCAGGTTCGCGGGTGGTACAGCCGCCGCTTGAGCTGGCGCAGGCATCGGGTATCGGAGGGGGATCTCGTGCCCGGCTCACGGCTTCACGCATCCACCACCGCCGACCCGGCTGTCGAGCAGCCCGGCCGGATCCACCATTTCATGCGGTCGATGCCACCGGTGGGTTGCGCACTTCCGCATCAGGAAGCCGACCTCTGGGAGGCATCGATTGAGCAACCTATGACCAACCCGATTTTCATCTAGCACCTCTGCGTGTACATCGGCCCCACCCCGGGGCCGGCAGCGCCGAATGGCCTCAATAGGAGTCCGCTGAGAGCGTCACCTTGCCTCTGAACACCCGCAGACCCACGGCCGTATAGATCAGCATCAGGGGGAAGACAAATAGCCCCGCTCCCCAAAACATGAAGGCGAGGCTCGCATGGGGCGCCGCTGCGTCGGCGATCGTGATGGAGAATGGAATCATGTACGGCCAGAACGAGATCGCGAGGGTTCCGAATGCGGCGCCAAAGGCGAGCATGGCCATCAGGATCGGTGGCCCGTCGCGGCGATGACGAACGCTGACCCCGAGAATGATCGCGGAGATCGCCGCAATGAGCGGGAAGATTAGCAGGTAAGGCCGCTCGAGCCAGCGATTCATGACTGCGAGGTGCTCGTGCAAGGCAGTCGCGAATACCACGATGAGGAACGCGACCAGCGCGGCGGACAGTGGCGGAATGGCGCGATAGGCAGTCTCGCGCACTTCGCCCTCGCATTTCCTGACGAGCCAGCAGGCACCCAGCAATGCGTAGCCCAGACTCAGGCCGATCCCACACCAGATCGCAAACGGACTGAGCCAGGTGAGCACGGAACCGACGTAAAGACCGTGGGCGATCGGCAGCCCCTTCACCAGAGCGCCGACCATGAGCCCCTGGATGAAGGCGGCGAGCAGCGAGCCTGAGGCGAAACTAAGATTCCAGAGCCAGCGCATCCGCGCCGACTTCTCACGGAACTCGAATGCGACGCCGCGCAGGATGAGCCCGGCGAGCATCACGAGGAGCGGCAGGTAGAGTGCGGAGAGCAAGGTCGCGTAAACGATCGGGAAGGCTCCCCACAGGACGACGCCGGTGACGATGAGCCAGGTCTCGTTGCCGTCCCAAACCGGCGCAACCGCACCCATCATGGCGCGTCTGCGGGTTTCATCGCGACTCATGCCGAAGAGGATCCCGACGCCGAGATCCACGCCGTCGAGGAGTACGTAGAGCAGCACGCTGACCGCGAGAACCCCCGCCCAGAAGAGCATCATGACTCTATCTCCGTCGCCACCTGAGAACGGCGCCCATCGCTCTGCAACACTGCCATCGGGCGGTGGGCACTCGCCGCCGCCGGAGGACCCACGCCAGGCCCGACCGGGCCGACCCACAGCAGGCGGTGTATGTAGAAAGCCCCGAACGCGAATATGAGGGTGTAGATGGCACAGAAGACCAGCAACGAAACCGTGGCGGCGCGTGCTGTCAGAAAGGGGGTGACGGCATCGGCCGTCCGCAGCAGGCCGTACACCGTCCAGGGCTGGCGCCCGATCTCTGCCGTGAACCACCCGGTGACGGTCGCGATGAAGGGCAACGGGAAACTCAAGAACGTAGCCCAGAGCACCATGCGCCGCTGCTCTATGCGCTGCCTGTGACTCAAATACGATCCGACCCAGGAGACCATCAACATGATGAACCAGCAGCCGACCATCGCCCGAAAGGCGAAGAATGGAATCAGTACCGGCGGGCGATCGCGTGGCGGGAAGTCCGTCAACCCGACTTCCTTCGAACTGAGGCTCATGCTGCCGATGAGACTGCCCAGAACCGGAATGCTGATTGAGGCGTGATTGCTCTGGGAGCTCGGATCCGGGAGCGCAAGCAGCACCTCGCTGGCGGGCCGCTCATCGTGCCAGCGCCCCTCGACGGCGGCGAACTTGGCGGGCTGGTAGTGGTGGATGTATTCACCGTTCAGGTGGCCGAAAGCGAGCTGAACGGGCAACAGCACGGCCGAGAAATACAGCCCCATTCGCAGCATGAGGTGCGCCTCAGCGGCGAATCGTCGCTGCAGCAGGTACCACGCGCCCGTTGCCGCCACGCAGACGGCTCCGGTGAGGAAGGCGGCGATGAGCATGTGCGGGAAACGAACCCACACGACGGGGCTGAAGAGGATCTTCCCCCAATCATTGGGTACGAAGCTGCCGCCCTGAATCACATAGCCGACCGGAACCTGCATCCAGCTGTTGTTCACCATGATCCAGAACGCCGAGAACATCGTTCCCAGTGCCACCATGGCGGTGGAGAACAGATAGAAGCCCGGTGCGACGCGGCGGCGTCCGAACAGCAGCACGCCGAGAAAGCCCGCCTCGAGCGCGAAGGCCGTAAAGGTCTCGTAGGTCAGAAGCGGACCCTGGATAGGTCCGGACATCCGGGCGAGCTCGCTCCAGTTGGAGCCGAACTGGAACGCCATGACGACACCGGAGACGACCCCGAGGCCGAAGGCAACTCCGAAGATTCTGAGCCAGAACTCGAACACCAGCCGATATGCCGCGCGTCCGGTCAAGACGTGCAGCGCCTCGAGCACCGTCAGCCACGCCGCCAGGCCGATCGTGAACGACGGGAAAATGATATGGAACGAGACCGTGAAGGCGAACTGCAGCCGCGAAAGCAGGAGCGGGGTGAACGTCATGGCGAGAGTGCCTTCAGCGTCAGAAGTTGTTGTCGGCGAGGTCGATGACCGCCTCGCCACGAGCGTTCGTCAGCGCCCTGATCATGTAGAGCGAGAACTCCTTCGCCTCGGTGACCGAAGCTGACATGGCGAACTCGGTACGCCTGACGGACGGGTCTACGAGGACTGCAGTGCGCTGTGCTTCGTTCATGCGTTCGCAATGCTGCCGAGGTGACTCACGGTCCGCTCTCCATCGGTTCACGAGCAGCATCGCCTGCGGCGACTCACCGTCCGCTCACCGCATGCCAGCGCCGGCTCCGGTTCTGCCGGACGGGGCGGCGTCGACCTGCGTCACATCACTGCACGGCGCACAAGGGCCGCCGCCTCGAGTGCAAGCCGAGGGCGAGCGCACGAGGCGATCACTAACCTAGAGCGAGAGCGCGGAGCTGAACAAAAGAGCATCTCATCCGTGGGCATCGGCTGGCGCCCGCAATGGAACTTGCTCAGGCAGACCCCCATGCGTTCAGTGGCCGGCCAGAATCCGGCGCGCCGCCGGAAGCGCGCACGCGATGATCATGAGCCAGGGGACGACGGCCCAGAGATACTCGGCGGCGGCGTGCGAATGGAAGGTCGGTGGGCCGGCGGCGTCCGCGCGCCGGCGCACGAGTGCGAGCATCATGGCTGCAAAGAGGCCGCCGAAGGCAGCAACGCACAGGCCTAAAAGGATACGTGACATGGTTCAGCCTGCTCTGCGATAACGGAACGTCGGTAGCGGCTCGGTGTGAAGCCCGTGATGCGGCGAAACGCCATGGAGAAGGAACTGGCCTCCTGAAAGCCCGCTTCGAGCGCAATCTCTGTGATCGAGAGCGCTGATGTTGACAGGAGGTCTTTGGCACGCTCGAGGCGCAACTGCAAGTGAAAACGATGCGGGGAGGCGCCGAAACTGACCTTGAAGGCCCTCCCGAAGTGATAGCGGCTGAGGCGTGCGACGGACGCAAGCGTTGCGACCGGGATCGTCTCGTCAAGATGCTGCTCGAGGTACTGTGCCACTGCACGGCGCTGCCAAGCCGCAAGAGGGGTCCCTGCGAGCACGGCCGGCGGCCAAGTGCGCCTATGTTCCTGGGCCAGCTCGTGCGCCAGGACGACTCCCAGCGCTGCGCCATAGTGGGAGCACGGGGGCTCGGATGCCTGCACAACGGCCTTGAGTTTGAGCACCGTCTGCCACAGCAACGGGCTTCGGAAGTGCATCCGGGCAGGCCATGGCCGGGTCGCGAGCGGCACCTCCCCGGCGAGGATCGCCGCGAGGGGGTCGATGTAGATGTAGATTGCCCGAGATGGCACATCGGGCACGTGCCACTCCCGGAAGTGCCTGCCCGACGGCACGAAGGTCAGTGTTTGGGAAAGATTCTCGATTCTGCTGACGGGCAGTCCCTCCAGAATCGTGCAGCCACGCCGCCGCGTCAGGCGCTCGTGCGCGACAAGCAGGTGGTGCGGACCGCAGTAGCGACGCTCGAAGGGCTCGCCGCTGGGCATCACGACGCTCTCGGCCAGCACGCCCTCGCACCCAATGCTGCGTCCTGGGCCTGCCGAAGGCAGCCCACAACGCACGCCCCAGGCGTCGCCGCGTTCATCCACCGACCGCGGCGGCTCGATCGACCGACACGATGCATCGATGGCAGGGTACTGAGCGGCGACCCCAGCTCGGGAGCTGTCACTCCACCGCCTGGCCGTCAGCAACTGCGCTTCGGCCAGCTCCGGATCCGTTGCCACCGCCTGCATCACGCCTCGCCACGCCTTCATGCCGACTCCCAGTACATCGCTTTGCCTCGCCCGAGCCTAGGCGGAGCCGACTCACCCCGGGCATACCGCAGACTCATCTCTGCGTGATTCCCCACCGCCGAGCACGAAACTTGAAGCCATGGCAACCCCGCAACAGCACATGGGACGCCGTGAGCGCAAGATGCAGCAACCGTCCGCCACCGACTCTGAGCGAGGTAAGCCATGAACCCGGTAGAGGCTACGGTCCTCAAGACATTCCTCGAGCAGCTGGTCAACGTGCATGAGGTACGCAAGGACCAGCAGGCCGCGAGCATGATTCAACGTGCGGTCGATCAACAGCCGGACGCCGCCTACCTGCTGGTGCAGCGAGCACTGCTTCTGCAGGAAGCACTCGAACGTGCGAAGGCCCGGATCGAGCAACTCGAGAGTTCCCCGTCGCAATTCCCCCGCTCCGGGACAGCGGCTTGGACCGACGCCGCAGCTGAGCCCGTGCGCGGGATTCCTGCAACCTCAGGTGCTTCAGTCGCTGCCACGCCGCCCGCGCCCGCCGGGGTCACGCAGAGTCTTCTGGGACGTGCGGCGGCCACCGCGGCGGGCGCTGCCGGGGGTGCCTTTTTATTCGAAGGTCTCGAAAACCTGGTGGCTCCGCATGCAGGGGCGGCTACCGGCGCCGCCGCAGCTTTCCCCACAGAGCCGGTCACCGTAAACAACTACTATGGTGACGAAGTGGCAGAGGGTGGGCGCGCGAGCTCGGATGAGGGCGGCACCTGGAACACAACGACCCTGGAGGACAGCGACGTGGACCTCGGCTTCGATCAGGACGATGATGAATTGGTCTAGGAGGGATGGCGGCGCGCGGTCGCCGCCACACCGCCCGACCCGGCCGTGGTGCTCAGCCCTTGAGCGTAACGTGCACCCCGTCCGCCGACAGATTGAACTTCAGGCCCACATCGGTCGCCAGGAGCTTCATTACGACGCCGTGCTCGTTCTTCAGGTAGATCGCCGAGCCGCCGCCGGCAATCGTCATTCCCGCGCTCACCGCCACATAGTTACCCGCGAAGTCGGAAAGGGTTTTCAGGTTGTACACCACCCCCGTCGCCGTGATGTTCGTGGCGCCCACATCCACGATCGATACGCCTGAAATGCTGAACTCGTGCGAGTCACCGCCGTAGCTCAGATCGCCATGTCCCCACGTGTAGCCGATACCGGCAGCGATGCTGCCGGCCTTCAGATTCACGGTTGCATCGGGCTGAGCGTCAGTCGCGACCGGTACTGTCGATTCGGTATTCTCCGCCAACGCGGCACCGGAGATGAGAGCACAGATGACCAGGGGAAGCGCCAGTTTACGCATGAACGATATCCTCATGATTGATAGTGGAAAGGGTGATCGGAGGGCGCGCGGTCACCGCACGCACGAGAGAATCATAAGATTCGGTCGTGCGTTGGCGCTTCGTGAGAAGTGCCCTCGCCGTTGCGCTCGTGCTGCGACTAGGTTGCGATCTGCCGGGTGCTCTGGGACCACTCATCGAGCATGCCGCCCGCGCAGGTAATGGTCGATGAGGAGCAACGCGAACAGCAACAGCAGGTACTGGATCGAAAAGCGAAATGCACGCATCGCAATCGCTGGCGTCGGACACGCGCGCAGTCTGAAGCCCTGCCGAACGAACACTATGTTGAGCGCGCTGCTGCCCACGAGATACAACGCACCACACATGCCGCTCAGGAACGGAAGCAGGGTGATGATCGCGAGCAAGGCGCTGTAGATGACGATGCAATCGCTGGTGAAGGCGACGCCGTGCGTGACCGGCAGCATCGGCACGCCTGCTCGGACGTACTCGCCGCGTCTGGCAATGGCCAACGCCCAAAAGTGCGGCGGCGTCCAGACGAGGATGATGAGAAAGAGCAGCAACGCCTCGGCATCGATGCCGTTTCGAATGGCCGCCCAACCAAGCACCGGCGGCGCTGCTCCGGCAGCTCCTCCGATGACAATGTTCTGCGGGGTCAATGGTTTCAGCCACGCAGTGTAGAGCACGGAGTAGCCGATCAGTGAGGCCAGGGTCAATGCGGCGGTGAGCATGTTCACGCCAAGTGCGAGAATCGAAATCGAAACACTACCGAGCGCGAGGGCAAAGACGATTGCCGCTCGCTGATTGAGCTGCCCGGACGGCAGCGGCCTGCGCCGCGTGCGCGCCATGGCGGCGTCGAGTCTTTGATCCAGCACGTGATTGAGCGCGGCCGCCGAGGCTGCCGCGAGCCAGATCCCCACGCACGCGGTCAACATCCGGGCGAGAGGCCAGCGGCCGGCGCTTGCTAGGTGCATGCCCACGATCGCAGTAAAGACGATCGCGGCCACGACCTTGGGTTTGGTGAGCTCCCAGTAGCCGCGCAGCACGCTGGTCCGTGAGAGCGCCGAGGCCGCAACATCGAGACTCGACACGACGCGCTCAGCGCGGCTGCGCCACCGCGCTCTGCCTTACACTGTGGTAGAGCGCCTCGGTCTTTGCGTTGGGCGGCACACCCAGAAGGCGCGTCAGCAGCTCGCGGCAGCGGCGATAAGCCTGCAGCGCCTCAGTGTGATCGCCGAGCTCCCGGTAACAGACCATGAGTCCCCGATACAGCTCCTCGCCGAGGGGCTCGAGCTCCAGGCCCGTCTGATATAGTCGCACCGCCTCGTGCCATACGCGGCGGCTCTCGAAAGCCCGCGCCGCATTGCGCAGATGGCGCAGAAAGCGGTCCCGCAGCGCCTGGCGGGTCTTTAGTGCCCAGGCCTTCTCGGTTTCGTGCTGTAGGAAGTGGCCCACGTAGAGCTGCCGGGCGCGGGTGAGATGCGCCCCCAAATGCCCTTGGGTGCGCTCGCCGATGTCCAACTCGCGCTCAAGCTCCCACATATCCACCCAGAACTGCCGTCGATCGAGACTCAACTTACATCCCACCATGCGCACCGCCTCTGGGCTCCCAAGTAACCGACGCAGGCGATACAGTGCGCTTTCGAGCGCGTGATAGCCGGCGTCCCCCTCAGAGTCCGGCCATAGCGCATCGATCAGTGCGCCGGCGCCGACTTCCGTGCCGCCGAATGCGATCAATGCCTGAAGCAGCTCCAGAGGCTTGCGCTGCGCGCGGCGGGAAAAGCGGAGCGGCGCTCCCTCCTTGAGCAGGCGAAAGCTGCCGAGCACCTGCACGCTGATCGGCCAGGGCCACTGCCTTCCGGCGGTCACCGGGGGTGGCAGTCGGTAGCGCTGAATCAGCCTGCGCGCCGACTCGACCGCGATTCCAGCGTCGAGC
>Ga0335074_10015720_pt1 | contig 10644 bp, 8 predicted proteins | sample Lox_Sample_23_FD_206715 | JGI IMG/M metagenome (GOLD analysis project Ga0335074, IMG submission 206715) | Soil microbial communities from Loxahatchee National Wildlife Refuge, Florida, United States - Lox_Sample_2.3 | ecosystem: Environmental > Terrestrial > Soil > Wetlands | place: USA: Florida...
TTTTATGCTATCTGTGCAGATTCGTTCTATTTAATTGTGGCTGCAGATTGTCAGATATAGCCACTTAACATCAGACCTCTGTTAACGAGGAGTTATCTAGAGGAGCAAAGCAGCGGACCAAATGATATGCTTTGTAAAGATATCTCCTAGCCTATTCCCCCGCACCAGCCATCCAATACCAGCCACAATGTGAGTCTCAAACTCCCGCCTACCATCCAGATTGGTCAGGTTTTCTGTCAATGGCCGTCGCTACCTTCAAGATATTTCATACTATCTTCACGAGTGTCTGTTATTCGCCTAGCTCCAGTCCCTTCTTCGGATCAAAAACCGCGTCGAGTTCAACCATAAATATGATCCCTAAGGCGATGGTTGCATCACTGATGGTGCAAAGGAATGCTCCAGTGTGTTGGACATATAATGCAGCAAGAGAATGAATCGACATCAGAGAGGCGGAGACGCGTCACGAGATGACCCCGCGACATCTGATATTGCAGGGGTAGTCACCACCGTCCTTCATTCACTGCTCGCTATGCACGCTTAGCTGGCCTGAGCACCACTCTTTGGGTACATATTCGGGTTCTCCATAGATTTCTTGCTCCTTCGAGCAATGCCCTGCCAATTCTAGGGCACCCCTACAACTCTTTAATTATCCACATAACACTAGGAATTTATATGCATTCAGCATTAATGTAGGTGAGCGCAAAGCTGTTTATCTCTAGACTACTGATGGCTAGGGGTCAATTTTTAGCTACTACACCACCTCCCTATTTATTCCTTTGACGGATGTGCCTCATTTAGCGCCAAAATTCTCCGGTTCTCCATTTAGTTATCTTCCCCGCAAGCAACAGAGATGGCGGCCTCGATGGAAATCCGGTTTCAATGAAGTAGTATGCCGAAAAACGATATTTTCAGCTTATCAAGTCAATGGATTGGCTACCTTCACAGTTGACTAAGGAAAATCAACAGGATTCATGTCGCGCCAAGGTAGGCCAAATTTGTAGCCAAGTAACATATACAGTTAATACGGTCAGTTCATCGGGTTGTAAGTCGATATAACTATATTAAAGAATTCAATGTCAACAGCCTCATTGACGTTATTTAGATTTATAAACAGCCGTCTCGAAGTCCGTTAAGAGACATGTGGACGCAGGATCTCCCTGAGGCATGAGTTGTGAGAAGTACGTCCCACACACCCCACTTTTGCGATCGATCCACTGTTTACACAGTTAGTAGGAGTACGGCGAACCTTAAAGATCATCTCACTCACCCAAGCTAAATTAGGCATACCTCCCCACTGCATCGCACCGCCGCATCTACCAGTTGGTAGAGGCTCCATGTTAAGCATACCTCCCAATCCGTAATCTGCTTTTAGTCCCTTTGGAAAGTTGCCAGCCAAAACCCTATGCAATTCTGGAATCTGTAGAACTTGTTCCAGATACTTGGGATCTGGTAATTGCGGTCTAAACATCTCTTCGATACTGTCGTTGTTCAACAGCTTACCATCGTTACGAAGAAGAGATGTTAGCAGCTTCATGTAGTCGGGAGCGGTTGAATACGCTCCTACGCCGCCACAGTCGTCCTGTGCAGGGCTGGGATACACCGGAGTTGGAAGGTGAATGAGCTGGTCAGTAGGCAAGCGTAATGTCATGTCCACCTTACGGGCCTTCAAATCTGGCCTAGACTCCATGTTGAATGTTGTCGATGTCATACCAAGGGGACCCCAGATGTGTTTTCCCATGTACTCGCCCAAGCTAATACCTCCATTCAAACGTTCCACCTAAGGGTTTCGTTAGTTTTGCTTTTATCGCAATGTTTGAGCGTCTTACGAGTCGCCCTGCCCAGTCAGGTCCAGGCCCATACGCCCAACCCTCCCCAGGTTCAAATACCAAGGGAACTTTGTATCCTTCATCCTATAGTTAACGAAATTAGGAAGTTTCTTTTGGTACCATACCTCATAAAGACCTACGATCGATCCACTAAGGCTCTTCCCTTCTTGACCCAGACTCTTTCTCCACATGATCAATTTAGGGTCTAAAATGTCGTATGCGATACCGCTTGAATGACAGAGAAGGAGCCTAGTATAAAGTCTTATCGTTAATTCAAGGTAAACTGATCACAAATAGGTGTACATGCCTCAACGTGATCTTGTTCTTTGACTTGCGCAAAATTGGCTTCCCGCTCTCATCAAACCCATCCAAGATCTCTGCATCTTTCCACTCGTGCAAAACATTCGAGACATCATCGTCCAATGCGATCAAACCTCTCTCCACGGTTTGCATTGCCGCAACCGCAGTCATCAGTTTGGTCATCGATGCTATATAGCAAACTCCGTCTAGTTCCATAGATTGGGCGCCATTTGGATCCAGCGTTCGTACTCCACACGCCTTGGAGTAGTTAAGCTCTCCTGTCAGCATCTTTCTATTATTATCATAGGTGTTAGTCATTGTGCAGAAACTAACTTTTTAAGTCTGTCGCTATTGCGACAACTCCGGGAAGTGCGAGAAGCCCATCCTCTTGTACTCCAGTGCCTTTGGAGAGGATTTCGTCGAGAGTAAGCTTGCTCATGTTCAGGAAAGTCACAATGATATCTAAAATGACTCTATGATATTTAACATTTCTCGAATTTGAATGCGAAGCATACCAACCCCTCACGAGATCAAACCTCTCCACGCATAACCGAGGCAAAGGTCTGTCTCAAGTCATGGAACTGCGCTAGTCAAGCCACCATTGCAATTAGTGACCTTCGCTAAAGTTCAGGGGACCAGTTCCAATCATGTTGCACATTTGCTTAGGGGTTTGTGTGAAATCCAGAAATTCAAGTAAAAATACCAAAAATGTAGGTCAATGATGTAGAAGAGATACTTTAGATTCTCATCTAATAATTATAATTGACATGTTATGACTAATTGTCGCTATTTTGAAGGGCAATATGTACCCTTCTAAAATTCTGCTGCTTGCGAAGGATAGCGTTGACCTAGATTCCAAGAGCTATGTTGGTTGGACGCCACTATTATGGGCTGTGGTGAATGGACATGAGGCAGTAGTGAAGCTGCTGCTTGAAAGGGACAGCGTCGACCCAAACTCCAAGGACACCGAATACGGCATGACGCCGCTGTTATGGGCTGCAGAGAAGGGGCACGAGGCAGTGGTGAAACATCTCCTTACGAAGGATAGCGTTGACCCAGACTCGGTAAGTATCAGTGGTTGGACACCACTGTTGTTGGCTGAAACTTTTGTTGGATATAACGTTCCCTTTCTCTCATTTGTCCTCTCATTCATCCTCTCATATTGTTGGATTCATTAATGAGTTGTCAAGCCAGCTGAGTTTTCAGCTTCTTATAAGTGGCAATTTGCCTCAGCTGTCATGATCAATGGCGTCGGGAACGCCGATCTATGTTGTATATATAAGGGACCTATGGCCCCACTACAATCTCTACATACAATAGCTACAGCAATAAAATTGATGAGTCTGTTCCTAAGAACCGCCCAAGCTAGTTGCAAAACGCAACAACCTTTACTTGAGAAATACCGAGAGAATGGAATAGTTGTTCCCGACACAGACTTAGACTTTACGACACATGCAGCGGCTGAAGGCCGCATAACCTGTGACAACTGTCTGTCGACAATATCAGATTTCGACAACCACTACTACTGCGGAATCTACAATGATGGAGATTTCGACGTTTGCCAGAAGTGTATTGCGAATCGAACCTTTTATCTTGACCAATCTCACAAGTTAATCAATCGCATAGTTAAAGATGGTGCCTTATTAGAAGTTCCTAATTAACTTAGTCCGGCTGTCATCAGTCCGCCCCAAATGACGCTGTCTGATTACATCTGAAAGGATATAGGACTAGTTCTAGACGCAAATATACATGACTCTGGCTAGGTGTGCTGCTCTATCACAACGTTAAAGCATCAATAAATTTTATTGTTATTTAATTTATTTTTCTAAGCGGCGATGAATGTGAAATAGTTTGGTGTAGCATTAACCCTGCGCTGGCGAAATTTGCATGTCAATTGATTCTTCTAATCATCGTGACTGCCACGTAGCAAACAGCTGTGTCGGGTATGGTTTTAATCGCTTTCTTTTTTTTTTATTCGTAAATGTACAGGAATGTCGTAAGAATTGGAATAGAGAAAATATTTCATAGGGGTAGGGGAAACTAGCTGGTCTCCGTAAAAATGGGAAACTTCTTACGGCGCGTAGGCGTGTGGCACCAGGCGCGTGGCACCAGGCGCGTATTTGGCGGGAATGAGCGAAGCTTAGCCAGCCAGCGCGATTACCCGCAATGCGCAGATCGTCGACAATAAATGGTAGATAAGGGTAGATAAGAGTAGGAAAGGGTTAAAAGGAAGTGGAAGTAGAAGTTAAAGGTGAAAGCATGAAAGCGCAAAGTGGTGCATTAGTAGGTATGGACGACCGTAGGGAGGTGATGCGGGGATGGAATCCGCGTCGATGGTGGTGCGGTGTTGGTGCCGCTTAGCGCCCATGTCTACTTTGTCGTTTCACTTAAAGCATCAATTACTCATTATCAACATTCGCTGTGTAGCCAGTACCCAGAGGTGCCTGATGAGTTACTCCATCAATCAGTAGAGGAAATAAGCCTCGATGGATGCCACCGCATGCTCAGGATGCAACTCGAGCCTATCTCCCACGACAACAGCAACGGCACTGGTTGGTTGGGTTCCTGAGTCATCAGGGCGTGGGACACTGAGTCTAATCACCACCTGCGTCTTCACCATCTTCTTATGTACCTGGGTGGTGATACATCCGCGAGTTTACAAGCGTCCGTTACTCGGCTGGCTGCATAAGGTTGCTCTGTTTCTTAAGACAGTCATCGCGCCCGAGCTTATAGCCGTTGAGGGACTCCAGGAATGGAGCCAAGCGCAAAAGGTGGTGAAGAACTGCGAGGAATTGACAGGAGGAGGCCTCAAGCTCGTTCACGCCTTCTATATTGGTATGCTCGGTCTCAGATACCGTACTACACGGGGTGACCGGGTGATATGGCCAAACCAATACACCTGGCTGCTTGAGCAACATCTGATCGACTGGAAGGACCACGCACTCTGGGGCTTGTCTGAAGAGAACATACGCGATAAGAGCAATGCGGACGGTGCCGTGAAGTTGGCAGCGCTCTGCCAAGTGTCCTGGTTCGTTGCGCAGAGCATAATGCGAACTGCTCATAATCTTCCTCTCTCTCAGCTTGAATCAATGACCCTCGGCTACATCCCACTGTTCGTCGTCACTTACTTCTTCTGGTGGCTCAAACCGAAAGATATTATGACGCCATCCATCGTCGACCTGCCGGACATGCTTCCGGAGCAGAAGACGACTTTCGAGTCGATGGCCGTCAGCAGCGCATTTGATGATGAGGGCATAGGAAAACAAGATTCGCTTTGGAATATCTGGTATCTCACACCTCGGTTGTTCGAGAAAGAAGCTGAGGATAAAGCCTTGCAGGAAGCTGAGCGCAAGGCTTTGCTAGAAGCCAAGCACAAGACCTTACAGGAAGCCAAGCACAAGCCCTTGCAGGAAGCTGAGCTTATGCCCTTGCAGGAAGCCGAGCAGAAGCCTTTGCAGGAAGCTGAGCACGGGCCTTTGCTGGAAGCCGAGCAAGATGTTGGACGTGAAAGTGATAGTGGTGAGGATGTGAACAAAAGCTCTGAATACCTGCCGGTTATACTCATACCCAAAGAGATTGTGGTCTCAAACTGGGACCCAGAGCTGTACCGCTCAAAGATCTGGCCGTTAATATGTCTTTTCGGAGCTTCATTCGGCGCACTCCATCTCATATCCTGGAACACGGTGTTCCCAACAATCGTTGAGCAGTGGCTGTGGCGCGCAGCTGCGCTTACATCAATCTTTTCCATACTGATCTTTATGCATTTCGAAAAGGTCGTCTTCCGATGGGGTGGCCTGCTGACCATGATCACCCTCTTGTCGCCAGCGCTGTACCTCCTCAGCCGCATTGTCATGATAGGCGGCGTCATTGCGTCATTCAGGGCTTCCGATCCGGCCATCTATGATACCTATGTTGTCTCAACTTACTGGATCCACATTTTGTAAAGAACATCTTTCATAACGATATATATTGAATGTGATCCCAAATGACGTTTTTCTTTTGTACTATACCTGGGCTCGATGTTATTTCTTTCTTTGTCAAATTCATGACTTGGCAGTATGTAGATCTTTATGAGCCTGGTGGGAAGAAAAGCCTCAACTCTGCTGTATTTAGAAATAAACGAACACCCGCAATTTTTTTTTACTTGCTGATACCCTCTATGATATGTCTTTCTGAGCAACACAGTGACAAAGCGCCACAAAACGGGTATATTAGGGTATAGGTGTCTAGGAACAGATCTATCAGCAACGCAATACGTTCTAATTCAAACCCGTATGCGAGAAACCCGCTCAAGCATAGTTGACTCCAACTCAGCTATTCCTAAACCTTTCCCTCCTTCCATCTATATATCATTTAAACGACGGATCCGCAGCTTCCAAGATGCGCATGACGGCTATGGTAATTACCGGGTTGCCCATGACAACGTCGTGCAGGCCGTATTTCAGTATCTCCTCTCTAATGACGCCATTATCCGTCCGCCACTCCATGACCGACCCAGCAGCGCCCAAATCCATCTTTGACTTATATTTCTTCTCCTCGAGTTCGTCGTAGCTGATACCTCCTGGCACTGTAGCATTAACGGCGTGCCAGAAAACGGTTGGGGTGTGATGCCACGGGATGTCGTAATCATCCTCGGCATGGATCAGAGTCAGCCGGTACTTCTCCCCATTGGCTTCGTTGGCCCGTATGTATTCTGCGATACGGTCCTTGCTCAACCATTTATCCTGTACAAAGGTACCGAGGTAGTTGAACAGCAGCGGGAACTTGGCTAGCGGTGATAAGATGGGGATTGTACCTGCAACACTATACGTCGCCACGAGCGTCGCCACGTCGACAAATGGTGCAACGAGGATTGTGCCTGTGAATACTATGGGCGGAGATTGCAAGGCAAAGTGCTCTGAAACAGCGATGCTCACAGCAGTGCCTAGAGACTGGCCAAAGATGAGGATCCGCGATGGTGGGATGCCAGCGACTTTTGTCGCCCAGTCGACGACCGCAATGGCATCAAGGAGAATCCCACGCTCGGATGGTGCGCCGCTGCTGCGCCCAAAACCTCGATAATCGAATGTCAAAACATGGATCTTTTTGGGCTGCCCTGCCGACAGCGCGCGATAATTGGGAACTCTGTAGCCTGACCCGACAGTACCTGCCGCTCCATGCATATGAAGGATCAATCGAGCATCAGGGTCATCGCGTAGTAGCTGGAAGGCGAGGCGGGATGTGATATCCGAGACAAAGCCAGAAGGCTCCGCAATGAGGGCAAGTTCGTGCTTTCGATACAACTCGATGGGTAGAATATGCCAGGCGTACAGCGTTTCGCCATCAGAGGACTTGATGGAAAATGGGGTGGCCTGGTTGCGCATGAAGCCAAAAGTTTCGGGGACGTCGAGGTCCTTGAACCATGTCACCTGGATTCGGTGGAGGTAGACAACTTGGGCTTGGAAGAAAGAGGTCGTGAGTAGTCCAAGTAGGCCGGCGTAAGAAGCGATCAAGACTGCCGCCGATATGGAGGCATACTTGAGCAATAGATTGACTATGGTGCCCACCATCATGATGTGCAAACAATGGTGGTGTTCAAGTATGGGCAGTTTGCCTATACTATTCAAGGCTGGAGGTTGAGGTTCGTAATGATGTGAGCTGTAACCTACTAAGTAAGCAAACTTTAAGCACAAGGCCTAATTAAGCGAGTCACGTGTATAAGTTGATGTTGGGCTGCATGTTGCACTATGCAAATTACCAAAAGCTCTGATTTTGGGAGGTAGGCATGAGGTTCTATTTATGTGCAAATCGGGGTCTTATTGCCCCGTTCGGATAGTAATTGCACCGTTTGATGGCGTTCCTCATCTGCTGCTTGTAGCTTGCAACACAGCTGAAGGAAGTAAAATACTAGTATTGCGGCCCTGATAACGGTATTTGGTATTTGGTATTTCAGGCCCTCGAAGCTGAATACAGCACAATTACAGCTACCTAGCCTCTTTTACCCAATCTCGTGCTGCATTGTATGGCAACGACTGCAATAGTCAGTCATCCAAACCATCACCTAGAGGACGCTCATAGTACTCCTCTCCACTGTCTTTCAAATGGTCTGCTACTTTCTGCTTTCCGATTGCGTCTGGGCTTTCCTAGTAAGTCGGAACGGAGACGCTCAATTACGAAGATATAATTTGCGTTTCAGGCGCGGAAAGCCCATCAATTGTTGTTGTTGCCGGGGCTGTATGCGAGGCATACTTGTGGGACAAGGCTATGTATGGCTTCTACCCTAAGAGGGCCTTTTGGCGCGGAATTTTCGGGGCGTAGTAAAAGCGCTTTTATTCGCTGACTTTCAGGCTTGCATACCGTCCTATCTAAAATCTAGGCTTGACGTTGCTAAATTTGAAGCGATCATTAGTGTGCTGGAATGGCGTCAAAAGCGGGGTAGTGCCAGAAGCTGGGGACCGGTCTGTGCAACGCTTTAGGTGAGGCCTGCGCTACGCTTTCATTTCTTTCAAAGAGAGCAATAATACAAAGCACGTGCCATTAAGGTCAATAGGACATTTTCGCATTATGCAATAAGATCGAGACGGTATTGAACGCCGAGTTCAATAAGGCTAAACGTAAGGCTCATGCAAGGCTCATGGGCGACAGAGGCTAAGCGCCCACCCGGGAAAAGAGCTGTGGTTTTGCAGGATTACCAGCTCCCAGGCATCACCTAGAACATAATGTCTGGTTTAGAGGTCATTACTGCAGCCGCAGCATCATATCGGCCTTCAATTGATCAGTAACGATATATCGGTCATGGAAAAAGAAGGAGCGGCAACGTCTCGATAACTAAAACAAAAATCTCGGACGATCTCTTACAATAGGTGAAAAGACAGTCGGACAAGAATACGATGTTTTTTTGGGCGGGACGGATTGGCCGGCGCTTTGCTACCGGAGATGGTAAGTTTATTTCCAACCTATTCGCTCGAATGTACCATGCATAAAGATGAGGCTAAGACACTTCATACATCAAGCAAGAACGGAGCTATCGCAATATGTCATCAAGCTTCAACATATGACTATCACGCTGATGGCAGAATCTGCAAACAATGGGATTTCCATGTTACCCAGCTTGCCTACTATTCTCTAGACCTTTAAAGACCGCGAGCCGGGGTCATGACTACGCTTGGCAAGCCGACCCTTTGTCTCGCTTGATCTGTTGCTCCCCATTATGCATTAGAACCTTACCAGCGCAAGCACTTGCACCTGTATCTCCAGCTCGACCGCCCCGTGCAACGATTTTTGTTCCCGCTGTAAATATGAAGCAAACGATGAGGCAATTGATTGCACTATTTTGGTAGATGTACGTCAAATGGCATTGATGTACTGTACAAAGCTCTCTCGGACTGGCATATGGCTAGGGCCGCCGATTATGATGGGTGCTTTTTGAGAAGGACTATGATATGTGGCACCCGTTGTCTCCTTTGTTCTCCAGACGAAATCATCTGCGGCAAGATTGGCAGGAGGAAAGATACGAATGAACTATCGTGGGAATTCAGAAGGCTGAATTGAACGTTTGACAGAGAGTTTTTGAACATTATAGTATCACCTATTTTAGGTGTTACTTGGACTTGAAGGACGTAGTCATACATGGTAGCGGCCAGGGTGGAGAAAACTAAATGGGAAGTCATGCTCGTCTATTTGCTAAGAGTCAGAGTCTGACTTGGAGCTTAGGAACGAATCTTAATTAAATATGCGGGATGCTTTCAGGAAATTCCAGCTCATTAGAGGACAAAGGAGCAGGATAAGGAAGAGCAGTATTTATAGTCGTCAAGAAAAGCAGCATAGCAACTATTCATATGTCTTCCGTAATCAAACTTAAGGGGATAGACTGTACAACTAAGATTATATAGCTTAACAAAGGTCGATGCTTTGCGGGTATTCAAGTTCTCTGAGAATGCTCGCACAAATCTCGAGAGGCTGTTTCACCAGACAGATTATGAACGTCCAACAGCATAAAAGGCCACTTACATAATACCTATCCTCAAGGGAAACTCCAGATACAAATCCCCTAAGGAGCACAGCCCTCTGTAATTATACCAATTCCAACGCCGGGCCTTCCCAAACGCCCCACTCCACATCTACGGCAAATCCAACGCCGCCCTCCCCCTCTGCCGCGCCTTGATCGCCCTCCCCAAATCCACCAAACTCCCCCCATCCCTCAGTTGCTCCAACCCCTCAATAGCCTCCTCGGCACTAAGTCCCGCGCGCATCAACCTTGCAACCTCATCCCAAATCACCTTCCGTCTACAAAACGCCACTCTCGCCTTGCCCGTAGGCCGCCACGCGCCGCCCCACACGCGCTCCAGCTCTTCGACGGCAGGTCCGCCGTTGATCCCGGCTTTCCATTCAGCCCACGCGTCACCGACGGTGCGGAGTCGTACGAGCGTGTAGTCGGGGGGTCCGCCAGGTGTGCCGGGGGCGGGGATCGCGGAGGAGCGGGAGTTGCGGCTGCGGGGAGGTGGGCCGGGTTCCTGGGGGTTGACATGATGGTTGGCGT
>Ga0335074_10015721_pt1 | contig 10644 bp, 8 predicted proteins | sample Lox_Sample_23_FD_206715 | JGI IMG/M metagenome (GOLD analysis project Ga0335074, IMG submission 206715) | Soil microbial communities from Loxahatchee National Wildlife Refuge, Florida, United States - Lox_Sample_2.3 | ecosystem: Environmental > Terrestrial > Soil > Wetlands | place: USA: Florida...
CTGAGCGCCGCGGACTGGCCGCCGCCTGCGTCCTCGCTGTTGGCCATCGTTACGGCCTCCTGACGAGACCCAGGGCTCCCTCGCGCTTACCTAGTGTAATCCGGCGGCTACGAGCGGCTCATCTGCCAGTCACGGTGTTCCCGATCACGGGCGGCTCGCCATCCGTCCAGCCCGGCCGGATCGCCGCCGACGCCGGAGCCTGCGGAACTGGCCATCGGCCCTGATGCCGACCTTGACCTCAGTGCGCAGCCTGTCCAGGTGGCTGACCAGCTCACCACGCAGCGGCCAGCCGGCTGGATCGGCGGCCGGATCGGTGCTCAGCAGCTCGTTCAGCTGGTCCTGCCGCGCCTCCGCATCGCCAAGATGCCGCTGCAGGTCGGCCTCAGACACATCGCGCCGGTCTGGATCAGGCTCGACGGTCAGGTGGCCGTAAACCCGTACGGCTGAGGCAAGCTCGGTCAGCACGGCGGCGAGCCGCAGGCGAGTCTGCTCATCCCGCACCGGGCCAACCTGCTCAGCGGCTACCCGCGCGCTGTCGGCCAGCAGACGGGCAAGCAGCCGGACTGTTAGTGCGGCATGCTCCAGTGTCTCCAGGCCGCCGCGCAAGTCGGTGCCGATCTCCGGAAGGAGCCGACGCCGCGGATTGAGCCGGACGCTTTCCTCCGCATGCCGAAGTGCTTCGTCCACCCGGTGGATGTCTTCGTCCAGCGACCTGGCCTGCGCCAGCCATCCCGGTGAGTGGTCGTGGACAGATCCGTCACGCAATCCTTCGGCCATCTCGCTGAGCAGGCCGGCCATCTTGTCGCACAGGTCTTCAAGGGCCTCAGCGGCGGGCTGCACTTTCGGGCGGGCGAAGACTATCCCGGCGACCAACCCGGCGGCCGTGCCGATCATGGTCTCCACGACCCGGCCGTAGGCGGTGGAGCGTTCCGTGGTTACCGAGAGGATGAGCATCGCGCTGATGGGCACTTCGAGTACGGTCTCGCCCAGGTGCATCGCGTAGCCGACTGCCAGCGCGATCGCGATCGTGATCGCGAGGCTCCACCAGCTGAAGCCGAGCCAGGCAGACAAGCCGAGCGCGAGCAGGACTCCGGATACCACGGCAACTACGCGGCTGATCGCGCTGCGGATGGTGTGGTACAGCGTGACCTGCGCTACCAGCAGCGCCGTCAGTGGCGCGAGCACCGGGCGGGGTGTGACGGTTGGCACCAGCAGCAACGCGAGCAGGTAGGCAAAGACCGCAGTGGCCGTGAGTCGGGCGATAGTTACCAGGATCGGCTGCGCGCGGTAACGGACGACCGTGATCGTCTCCGGCGCTCGCTGCGCGACCGCACGGGCTGCCCCGCCAAGCTGGCCAGGTCCGGGCGGCCGCGCTGGCCGCGGCGTCAGCCGCATGACCTCACGCGCGCGCCTTCCGGGGGTACCAGCAGCCCATTCCGGCCAGCATGGCGGGCCGTCGCCGACCTGGCATCCCCCGATCAGGTAGCCAGGACATCTAGTACTAGCTGCCCTGCTGATGTGCAGGGCTGACGAACGGGGAGAGCCTTGACCTAATCGACCTAGTCGTACATCACATCGCGTCAACCGGCTAGAAGCGGAGGCGGCCGTGACGATAGTCCGCGATCCGCACCTCCTCCTGGTGCGACCGGTAGCACCCCGGACTCCGGAGGGCTGCCAGGAATGCCTGCGCCTCGGGACTCGCTGGATCCATCTCCGGCTGTGCCTGACCTGCGGCCATGTCGGATGCTGTGAGTCGTTCGAGCCGGGCGAGGACTGGCGCTGGTGTTATGTCGACGAGACCTATGTCTGAGGAACGTTCATCTGAGCCTGGGGCACCGGCAGAAACTCCCGACACCTACGGCGCGTTCCCGCGACTCGACGACGCTCAGCTTGCCGCGCTTGCCGCAGTCGCGGACGAGCGTGCCATCCGGCCCGGGGAACCGCTCTTCGCGGAGGGTGACAGGAACTGTGACCTCTATACCGTTCTGGACGGGTATGTGGCGAGTGTCGAGGGCTTCGGCGCGCCTGCCGAGCGGACCATCGCCGTTCATGGCCGCGGACGCTTCCTGGGCGAGCTCGGCCTGCTGACCGGCGAGGCGGCGTTCTTCAGCGCGGTGCCGGCGATGGCTGGCAGGGTACTGGTCGTTCCCGTGGATCGTCTCAGGGACCTGATAGCGCGCAACCCGACGATCGGCGACCTGGTCTTGCGGGCCTTCCTCATCCGCCGCTCGATCCTGATCGGGCTCGGCGTCGGGATGCGGATCGTGGGCTCGCGCTACTCGCCGGACGCTCGCCGTCTGAGGGAGTTCGCAGCCCGCAACAGGGTACCTGCGCAGTGGCTCGATCTCGAGCACGACAAAACCGCCGAAGACCTGCTCAAGCTTCTCGAGGTGGATCCCAGCCAGACGCCGATCGTGATCTTGTACGGCCGGCAGGTGCTGCGCAACCCCAGCAACGCTGAGGTTGCGGCCGCTATCGGCCTGCCGGCTCCGACCGCGCCGCAAACCGCGTGCGAGCTGCTCGTCGTCGGGGCCGGGCCCGCCGGGCTGTCCACTGCGGTCTACGGCGCCTCAGAGGGCCTGGACACGCTCGTGCTGGATGCCGCGGCAATTGGCGGCCAGGCGGGAACCTCCTCACGCATCGAGAACTATCTCGGATTCCCGTCCGGGCTGTCCGGGACCGAGCTCGCCATCCGGGCAGAGCTGCAGGCCAGGAAGTTCGGAGCGCGGTTCACCGTGCCGGCCGAGGCCGTGTCCACTGAGCTCGACTGCGGTCACTGGACAGTGCGACTCGGCGACGGCAGCTCGGTGACGACCAAGCTCGTGGTGATCGCCTCCGGCGCGAGGTACCGGCGCCCCGATGTGCCGCGGCTCGAGCATTTCGAGCCGACAAGCGTCTACTACGCGGCATCGCAGGCAGAGGCATTGGCTTGCCGTGCCGATCCGGTGGTCGTGCTGGGCGGCGGCAACTCCGCAGGCCAGGCGACAGTCTTCCTCTCTGAGCACGCGGCGCACGTCACGATGATTGTCGCTGAGCATGACCTGAGCGAACACATGTCGCGGTACCTGGTGAACCAGATCAGGCGCATTCCCAACGTCACCATCCTGCTCGGAACCCAGCTACGCGAGCTGATCGGGGACGCGGCGCTGGAGGCCGTCGCACTCACCGACCAGGCAAGTGAGCGGCGAGTCATCGCAGCCAGGGCACTGTTCGTCTTCATCGGCGCGGGGCCGGCCACAGAATGGCTCAGCGGCCTGCTCGCGCTCGATGAGAACGGTTTCGTCCGTACCGGGCAAGACGCCGAAGCGCCGATCGGAGCGTCACTACCGCAGACCTTGTGGCGGCGCTCCGCGCTGGAGACCAGCCAGCCGGGCGTGTTCGCGGTCGGGGACGTGCGCAGTGGCTCGACGAAGCGGGTAGCCACCGCCGTGGGCGAAGGCGCCATGGCAGTCCGGCTTGCGGTCGAGCGCGTGCACCGCGCCTAGGTGGCTGAACTGACCGTGCTGATGAGCGCGCGCGCCCGTGCGACGCGAACGCTGCGGGAGAGCGTGTCGATGTCAAATGCGCCGTGGTAGCGCTTGCCGTTGATAAAGAACGTCGGCGTTCCCGAGACGCCGCTAAGGTCAGCGGAGTCAACATCGGAAGCGATCTTGCCGGCCCCAGCGTCCTTGCGCATGTCGGCGGTGAATTTCTCGATGTTCAGGCCGATCTCGGCGGCGTGCCGCATCAGGTCCTTGGCAGTCAGCGCACCCTGGTGTTCGAGCAACTGGTCGTGCATCTCCCAGAACATGCCCTGCTTAGCGGCGGCTTCGGTGGCCTCGGCGGCGAGCGGGGCGTAGGGGTGCACGTCGGTGAGCGGGAGATGCCGCCACACGTACCGGAGGTCGTCGCCGTAGTCGGCGAGCAGCTCACGCACAACCCTCTCCGCCTGACCGCAAAACGGACACTCGAAGTCCCCGTACTCCACGAGTGTGACCGGCGCATCGGCTGGTCCGCGCACGTGGTCTTTCTTGGCGGACACCGGAACGGCAAGGTCGGTGATGGTCTGCGCGGTGCCCAGCAAGGCGCGCAGCCGCAGCCGCTTGGGAAGCAGCGCCGTGAGCCGGAAGATGATCCAGGTCAGAGCCGAGGAGGCAAGTGCCGCTGACAGCACGCCTACTTTGGCCTCGGCGAGCACGCTGCCGTGAAACGCGAGTGACGCGATTAGCAAGGACACGATGAAGCCGACTCCCGCGATCGCGCCGGCGCCGGTAACGGCGGCCCAGCCAATCGGGGGCTGGATCCGGCCGCGACTGATCCTGTTAATCAGCCACGCCGCGGCCACGGTGCCAACCGGCTTGCCGATGACGTAGCCAAGCAGGATTCCCAGCGTGACCGGGGACGCATAGGCACGCGCGAGGAAGCCGGCGCTGACGACAATCCCGGCGTTCGCCAGCGCGAACAGCGGGACGATCAGGTAGCTGGTCCACGGGTGGAAGAGCTGCTGCAACCGATCGTTGGGCGATATCGCGGTCCGCACGCTCTCCCGAGCCTGGCTGGCCAGCTCCGGCGTGGGCTGCTCCCTGAAGAGCCGGAAGGATTCCGATGCTTGCTCCAGGTCGATGCGCGCCGCCGGATAGGCCAGGGCCAGCATGCCCATCACCAGACCGACGATCACGGGGTCGACGCCAGAAGAGAAGAACGCGACCCAGGCCCCGACCCCGAGCACCAGGTAAACGGCACCGTTTCGAAAGCCGCGTGTCCGCGCGGCAGCCACCGCCGCGAGGATGACTATCCCGGCTGTCAGCGCGGTCAGGTCGATGTGCCTGCTATAGGCGAGCGCGATGATGATGATGCCGGCCACGTCGTCGACGATCGCGAACGTGAGCAAATAGGTGCGTACCCGGTCGGGCACCCCGGATCCGACCAGGGCAAGCATTCCCAGCGCGAACGCGGTGTCGGTAGACATCGCTGCGCCCCAGCCGCTCGCGGACGGCCGGCCGGCGTTGATGGCGAGGTAGATGCCGATCGGGACCACCATGCCGCCGAGGCCGACGACCAGCGGCAGGGCCAGCCGCCGCCGGTCGCGCAGTTCGCCCATGTCAAATTCGCGGCGCGCTTCCAGCCCAGCGACCAGGAAGAAGAATGCCATCAGCCCGGAGTTCACCCACTCGTGCAGGCTGGCTACCAGGCCGGCCGAGCCGATCTTGACCGACAGCTCCGTCGACCAGGTGGCGGCGTATCCCGCGGGAGCGATATTCGCCCAGGCCAGCGCCGCAATAGTGGCGGCGAGCAGGACGGCTGCGCTCCCCGTCTCGGTGCGCAAGTACCTGCGCAGCGGCGTTTGCGGACCGCGCGCCCACGCCGTGCCGGTGCCGGCGGATGCTCCCCGTGCGCCCGGCGCCTCGGGCGCTTCCCGGGCCTCCTCAGGATCTGGCACTGCCGACGCCTTCCTGCCTACGGGGGCACAGCAGGAGCATATCCAGTGCCAAGCCGGCGGCCGCGGCCGCAACCGCGGCCGCCGGCTATCGCGTCATTAGCCGCCCAGCTCCGAGTAGATCTGCTCGGCGGTCGAGGGCCTTACATCGGAGTCAAGCACGGCCGGCTTCTCAAAGTTCTGCGAGAAGAAGTCGGCGGCCTGGACGGGGTCAGTGATGGCGTTGAGCTGGTCGACCAACGACTGCCCGATCTCCGTGGAGTTGTAGTACAACAGGTCCTCGAGCTGAGTCATCATGTCCGTTGCCGGGTTGCCCGTGATGATGTTCGGGTTGGGCGCGGCCGCGCTGATCGGCGTCCAGCCGATCAGGCCCCCGCCGCCGGAGCCGACAGACTCGGGGTTGCCCCCGGACTCGCCGTCGATGCATCCGACAACGCCAGCGGCTCCCGCTTTCGAGTAGCCGTTCTCCACCAGGTACTGACCAACGGCGAGCTCATAGTTGCCGTCGGCGATGTCCTTCTGAACGTCGGCCTTCAGGCTCGCCGAACTGCTCTTTGACGGCGACGGCGACGGCGACGCCGTGGGCGACGACGCTGACGGCGCCGATGCATTGCCCGAGCGCCGACGGCGCGCTGCCTTCACTGAGCGTCGCGTCTTGGCCGTCGCCGCTGGCTTATCGCTCGAACTGCTCTTGCTGCCGGCGCTCTTGCCGCTCGTGTCCGTCTTATCGCTCGTGCCGCTCTTGGCACTCGCAGAGTGCTGTACGCGGATCGGCTGCGCGGACCCCGCAGCCAGGACGCCTTTCGCGCTCAGTGTCTGGCGATGATAGGTAGCCACCGTCTTCGCCACCGGATCTGCCTGCAGCCCGGATTCCGCCTTATAGCCGACGAACGCACCGACCACTCCGGCTGCGACCGCGGCCGCTGTGATGATCTTGATACTCTTGCGAATTCTCGCTGGGGCCCGGTGCCGCCCCGTTGCCCGGGCCGTGTCGTTGCTGTTCCACTTAGATGAGGAGTGAGAGTTCACTACCTGCCTTACGCTGGTTCCTCGCCCAGTTACTCGGCAGGAGGGCAAGCTGCCTCGTCGGGCCTGACGCTTCTGACCTGCGAAATCCTGGCAGGCAGAAGATCCGGTGTCCGGCAGAATCGTGCAAATAGCCCAGGCGGGCTATCGGGTCAATAAACCGGTCACAGAGTTCGAAAACTCAGACGGCCAAAGGAATCCCGGTGATCGGGCGGCCACGGTCTGTGCTGTGATGGCTATCTCGGAACCACCCGAAATGACTAGTCCATCAATGCCCGGCCAGCGGAGTTTCCCTACTATACTGATAGCTAATCTCTGACCAGGAGGTCTGCCAGTGCGAGCTATGGCCGCAGCAGTGCCAGGGCTGTCGGCAGGCGGCCACGTCCAGCCGGATGCTCTCGCCGACGGCATCGCCAGGCTCCGACGAGCGTTGCGCCGTGGCGCACGGGTCGCCGACCCGGAAAACCCGCTGGCCGTCGCCCAGCTTGAATTGCTGTCCGCGCTGGTGGAGAACCCGGGCAGCCGACCCGGACAGCTCGCCTTGCTGCTCCACATGCGCCCGAACACAGTGACCACAATCGTTAACGCTCTGGTGGCCCACGGGATGGTGAGCCGGGCCGGGGCGGACAGCGACCGGCGGGCGATCGAACTGACCGCGACCGAGGCCGGCCGCACAGCGGTGCGCGCCTGGCAGGCGACCAACGCCGACCTCTTGCACCTGGCGCTGTCAACCCTGCCCGCGCAGCAGCGGCGAGCGCTGACGACCGCGATACCCGCGCTCGATGCGCTCGCCAGAGCCATTGACCGGCAGGCCGACGAGCCGGCGCAACCGCCCCGGTAGGACGGCGTACCCGCCCGTTACCCGACCTGTCGGCGGGTAACGCAAAGCCTTACTGCGTGCCCGGATGCAGCGTGCCCGGATAGGGTTGCTCTCTGGAGCGGGTTTCGCGATGGGAAGGATGCGGCGGATGCGGCGACGTGACCCAGCTCCACGCTGGTCGGCCAGCACGGAACCTGCCAGCACGGATTACCCGGTCAGCCCCGGCTACCCGGATTACCCGGTCACTGCGGAGCCGGCCGACGGCGACCCGGTCGGCAGCAATTTCGCAGCCGGCAACCAGGTAAGCGAGGATCCGCGCGGCCCGGAAGTGATGCACGCTGATCAGGTGCTCGCCAACCGGATTGCTGCCGCTGTCGCGCATCACAAGCCCGGTTGGATGCTGCCCAGGCAGAGCGTGCTCGCCCGGCGCTATCAGGTGACTACGCGCCAGGTCGCGGCTGCCATCGACGAACTCGCAGCGCGGCATCTCATTCGCGTGCTGCCCGATGGCAAGGCATACCGGATCAGCCCGGCAGAGTACATGTTCGATCTGGCCGGCCAGCACGGACTGGTCGCTCGCGTCGAACCGCTGCGGGGGCAGCTGAGCTGCAAGAGCCACTCGGTAGCGTGGCACCCGGTCCCTGCCGACGTCTCCTCCGCGCTCGGCATCGTTGCCGGCGAGCAAGCCTGCATCCTGCAGAAGCTCTGGGCGGTTGACGACGAGCCGGCCGCGGCGACCACCAGCTACCTCGCGGGCCCGGCGGCCGAGCCATTCCTGGCCGCACTGAACGGAGCGGAAACGCACTCGCTCCACGCCATCCTGCCGATGCCGCCAGCCTGCCCGCCAGTGCTCGGGGACCCGGCAGCGCCCGGGGATGTGCCACATCCCGACGAGCGGGTACTTGTGCCGCATGCCCTGCGCATCGAGATGCAGCAGCCGCCGGCGTGGGCGGCCAGGGTGCTGCGGCTGTCAGCCCGCGATTCTGCCATCGGCATCACCGTCAGGTACTCCGAGCCGGCCGACGATGACGCGACCGCTGTGACCGTGGCAGTACTGCGGCCCGACTACTTCCGCGTGATCATTGACTCGGTAGTCACCTCGCTAACCGGCCCCCGTACCGCCGACCAGGGAAATCGCGCCGATCCGCTGATGGCGCCCGTCGCCCCGCGAATGGCACAGCCTGCCAGCACCGTATGGTGATCTGAGCCGGTCGCATCCGGTAGCGGCCGTTGCTCCCGCCGGAGACGACGATGACCTCGACAGCCCGCGTGCTGGCCCAGTGGGCGCACGATCTCGCCCCGACAGCGGCAGACCTCGCGCTCGCCGACCGATCCCTGATTGACACGGTGGCGGTCACGCTCGCCGCGCGGGACCACCCGGTCACCAAGATCGCAGCCAGTCTCAGCGAGCCGGGCCGCTGGGCAACCGCCGGCCACGTGCTCGACTTCGACGACCTGCATATGCCGTCGACGACGCACGTCAGCGCCGTCTGCGTGCCGGCTGCGCTGGCCACCGGTGGCGGCGCGCGGGCTTACCTGGCCGCCGCCGGGGTGATGGCGCGACTCGGCACCGCCCTCGGCTGGCCGCATTACTCAGCCGGCTGGCACGCCACCTGCACGGCCGGCGCTCCGGCCGCCGCCGGTGGCGCAGCCGTGGCACTCGGCCTTGACGCCGGCCAGATCGCCAACGCAATCGCGCTCGCAGTGCCGGCTGCAGGCGGGCTGCAGCGGGCCTTCGGCACCGACGCGAAATCGCTTCAGGTCGGCTTCGCCGTGGAGGCGGGCCTGCGGGCCGCGACGCTGGCGGCGGACGGCGCGAGCGCGGACGACTCCGTGCTGGACGCCTGGCTGTCGCTCGTCGCCGGGGGCACTAGCTCGCTAGACACGAGCGGGCCAGCGGTACCTGACGGGCTTGCCGTCAAGATCTACCCGTGCTGTTACGCGCTGCAGCGCCCGATCAGCGCACTGGCCGAGCTCGCTGACGCAGCCCGGATCGACGCGGCCGAGGTGCGGAGCATCGAGCTTCGCACGCCGGAGGCGACCGTGGTGCCGCTCATCCACCACCGGCCCGACACCGGCCTGCAGGGGAAGTTCAGCCTTGAGTATGCGGCGGCCGCCGCGCTGCTCGACCGCTACCCGGGCTTTGCCAGCTTCACCGACGATGCCGTCCGCCGCGACGCGGCACGCAGGCTAGCCGCCATGGTCGAGACGACGCTCGTGCCCGGCGGCGACTGGCTGCTTGACGGACAGCTGGAAGTACGAATTCATACCGGGAACGACGGCGTGCACGACGCGGTACTCGCGTTCCCGCCCGGCAGCCCGGCGCGACCGCCGACTGCCGAGCAGCTGTCTGCCAAGCTGGCTGATTGCCTCGCCGGGCTGGACACCGACTGGTCCGCGTGGACCTGGCAGACCGCGGCTGACGTACTCCGCCGGTTCGTGCCGTGAGCCAATTTCCCGCCAAGACGCACGTACCCGCGGCGACGCACGCACCCGCCCCGAAACGGGACCGCCTGCCGCTGGACGGCATCGTGGTGGTCTCACTAGAGCAGGCGGTGGCCGCCCCGTTCGCCACCCGCCAGCTAGCCGACCTGGGCGCTCGGGTCATCAAGGTGGAGCGAGAGGGCGGCGGTGACTTCGCCCGCGACTACGACCGCACAGTGCTCGGCCAGTCGAGCTACTTCGTCTGGCTGAACCGCGGGAAGGAATCCATCCAGCTCGATGTGAAGAGCGAGCACGGCCATTGCGTCATGGCGGCACTGCTGGCCAAGGCCGACGTGTTCGTGCAGAATCTCGCCCCCGGCGCCGCTGCCCGGCTCGGCTTGGCCGCTGACGACCTGCGTGCCCGGTATCCGCGCCTGATCTGCTGCTCGGTCTCCGGATACGGACCTGACGGACCGCATGCCCGGAAAAAGGCCTACGACCTGCTGGTGCAGTGCGAAGCCGGGCTGCTGTCAGTCACCGGCACCGCGGAGTCGCCGGCCAAGGCGGGAATCTCAGTAGCCGACATCGCTGCCGGGATGTACGCATTCACCGGGGTACTGACGGCGTTGTACGAGCGGGAGCGAACCGGCGACGGCACGACCGTCGAAGTCGCGATGCTTGACGCGCTCGGCGAATGGATGACCCAGCCTTACCTCTACAGCGTCTACGGCGGCGAGCCGCCACGACGCACTGGCGCCAGGCACGCGTCGATCTCGCCGTACGGCCCCTACACCGCGACTGACGGGCAAGTCTTCCTCGGCCTGCAGAACGAGCGGGAATGGGCGGTGCTCTGCCGCGAGATCCTGGGCAGGCCCGAGCTCGTCAGCGATCCGCGATTCGCCACCAACACTGACCGGGTCGTCAATGACGAGCAGCTCACGCTGATCATCGAGACCGC
>Ga0335074_10015722_pt1 | contig 10644 bp, 7 predicted proteins | sample Lox_Sample_23_FD_206715 | JGI IMG/M metagenome (GOLD analysis project Ga0335074, IMG submission 206715) | Soil microbial communities from Loxahatchee National Wildlife Refuge, Florida, United States - Lox_Sample_2.3 | ecosystem: Environmental > Terrestrial > Soil > Wetlands | place: USA: Florida...
CTCGACCCCTTCTATCGGGAGCTTTCGAGCGAGATCGGCCCGACGATCGTCTATCGGGGCGCCGAGGTCGTCATGCTCGGCTCAAACAACTATCTAGGCTTGACCACCGATCCGCGGGTAAAGAAGGCGGCCATCGAGGCGATCGAGCGCTACGGCACCGGTGTCACGGGTAGCCGGCTGCTCAACGGTACCCTGCCGCTGCATACCGAACTTGAAGAGCTCTTGGCGGACTGGGTGAAGATGCCTGAGGCGCTCGTGTTCACGACCGGGTACGGTGCCAATCTCGGGCTCATATCGACCCTGGTGCAAGCCGGTGACGCCGTCTTTTGCGACACGGCCGCGCACGCGTCACTGGTTGACGGGGCCAAACTGGCCGATGGCGAGCTACGTGCCTTCCAGCACAACAAGCCCAACAGTTTGCGCCGCGGGTTGCGCTTATGGCGCAAGCCGGGGGCGGCGAGCGGGGGAGTCCTGGTAGCTGTCGACGGCATCTACTCCATGGAGGGTGATTGGGCCCCGTTGCCCGAGATACGCGCGCTCTGTGACGAGTACGCAGCCCGCCTCCTCGTGGATGAGGCGCACGCGCTCGGCGTTGTCGGCCCCGCGGGAGCCGGCACCGCAGCGGCCTCGGGTATCACCCCCGACCTGGTCATGGGCACCTTTTCTAAATCGCTCGCCAGCTGTGGGGGTTTCATCGCCGGCTCGCGTGACGTCGTCGCCTACCTCCGCCTTTTTTGCCGCCCGGTACTTTTCACGGCCTCAAATGTGCCCGCCTCGCTGGGCGCTGCCCTCGCCGCGGCCAAGATCGCGCAACGTGAGGACTGGCGACGGGAGAAGGTGCTCATGCTGGCCGGGCGCCTCCGCAGCGGCCTCGCCGAACTTGGCTACCAGGTCGGCGGGGACACCCACAGTTCGATCGTGCCCATCCACAGCGACGATATGGTCAGCACCGGGGTGCTCTGGAAGACGCTGCTCGACCACGGCGTTTACACCAACTGCTCGCTGCCTCCCGCGGTTAGGCGACCGATGCTGCGGACATCGGTGATGGCAACCCACAGCGAGGCGCAGATCGACCGAGCTCTCGCCGCGTTCGAGGAGATCGACCGCCTCGGGTTGGTAAAGGCGGAGCGCGACCGGATCAACGAGCTGCTCGGTTTCGGCCCTGCCGGCAGCAGCCCGCCCGGTCCGGGCGACCCCTCCCAGTCCGGCTAGACGCACCGGAGCGTATGGCTGCGGGGGCTGTTGTCGGCCTGACCGGTGCCACCGGGTACATCGGAGGCTTGGTGCTCGAGCGGCTGCTGGCGTCCCCGGACGTGGCCGAGGTGCGCTCCTTGGCCCGCAGGCCGCTGGTCCAAGCCGCCAGGGTTGCCCAGGCCGGACCGCCCGTCTCGCGTGACGGCCCCACGTCCCGGCTCCTCCATACCCTTGGTGACCTGCGCGATGCAACCGCTGTGCGCGGCGCCCTCGAGGGCTGCGATGTCGTCTTTCACCTTGCGGCCCAGGTGTGGCAGGGACGCGGCCCGAGGGCGCTCGAGCTGATGCATGAAGTCAACGTGCAGGGCACCCGTAATGTCGTGGCTGTCGGCGCGCCCGTAGTGCTCGCCTCCTCGGTCTCTGTTTACGGCGCCTGGCCGGACAACCCGCTGCCATTGCACGAGGACCACCCCGCTCGGCCCAACCGTGAGTGCCCGTACGCCGCCCACAAACTGGCCTCCGAGCAGGTCTGTGCCGCCGGGAGGGAGCCTTGGGTGGCGGTGCGCCTGGCGGCGGTCCTCGGGCCGCGCGCGGACCAGGGCGTGGCGCGGGCGGTGCTCGGCTACCGGGTCGCGGTGCCGGCCGTGAGCCGGGCCCCCCAGGCTGTCCAGTGGATGGACGAAGCGGACGCCGCCGATATCTTGCTCACCGCGGGCAAAGACCTGCTTGGTCCGGGCCGGGCGGCGCGCCAGGTGGTCAACGCCGGCACCAGCGACTGGCTGAGCGCGCCAGACGCCGCCGCGCTGGCCCGTAGCCGGGTGGTGAAGGCGCCGCGGGCCCTGTGGGTGGCCGCAGGAGAGCTCAGTCGGCGCCTGCGGCTGAGCCCTTTCGGGGCCGACCGCGCCTGCCTGGTCGACGGCCCTCTGGCGGTGTCGGTGGAGCGCGCCGATGACCTGCTCGGGTGGGGCCCCACTCGTTCGTCCGTCCAGGTCTTCGGCGATGCGCTGCGACGCGACGCGACGAGCTCGCCTCGCCTGCGGCCGCGCCCCTAGAGCTCCTGGCGGTAGAGGCGCCAGATCTTGTAGCGCCGTGCGCCCATGTCCTCTAGTTGCTTGTTGATCCGGTGGTTGGTGGCCAAGGTCCAAGACGCCTCAGCCACCTCGAGACCGTCGTCGTACAGCCGGTTCACGATCTCGGCGTACAGCATCGGCCCGAGGCCAGCGCTCTGGACGTCGGGTCGCACCCCGAGAACCACCACCCGGACGTGTTTAAGCTTCTTGACCCCGAGCAGCAAGGTCGCCCAGCCTGTGGGTATCAGGCGCCCGCTGCGCACCTTGAGCATGAGCTGGTTGGCGTCCGGCACAGCAAGGCAGACAGCGACCGGGTCACCGGCTCGCTCGAGGGCGAAAGCCCAGCGGGGGTTGATCAAGGGCTTGAGCTGCTTGGCCAAGTGCCGCACCTCGGCCTCTGGCATGGGGACAAATCCCCAGTTCTGTTGCCAGATCTCGTTGTACAGCTTGAAAAAGCGGCCCACGTCCGCCTCGAAGTCGTCCATGCGAAGCTCCCGCACCTTCACCCCGGCGCGTTCGCGTAGCCGTTCCAGCGTGCGCCGTTGGCGCTCGGAAAGGGCCGTCGTGTCGCGTAGGAACTGGTACCCGTAAAGGTCCATGACCTGGTCCCAGCCCCCCGCCAGCCATAGCTTCTCGTAGTACGGCGGGTTCTCGAGCGTCAGGATCACTGCGGGGGTGCCGAACCCCTCGACGAGCAGGCCGAGCTCGTCGTTGGTGGTGAAGTTGGCCGGCCCTACCGCCGTGCGAGCCCCCTGGCGGCGAGACCAGTCGAGGGCGACATCGAACAGCGAACGGGCGACTTCCTCGTCGTCGACCGACTCGAAGAACCCCACCCACGCCCACGCCTCACCTTGGCGTTGGTTGAACAGGGTGTCGATGCAGGCGCCGATGCGCCCTACCCGCCTGCTGGCTTGGTATGCCGTCCACAACTGCCAGTACTGGTGGGCGTGCGCCGGGTGTCGGGACGAGAGCCGGTCGTAGACGCTGGCACGCAGTGGCGGCACCCAGGCGCGGTCTTGGCCGTGCAGGCAGAACGGCAGGTCGATGAAGGCCCGTTTTGCCAGCAAGTTTTGGACAGGGCGGACCTCGGTGGCGGCCACGGAGTCGTTGTGCTTGGGCTCAGTGGTCGTCAGGCCCGGCACCCGAGGGCACGACCGGCGCCTCGGGTTCGGGGCGCGGCGGGCGCGCCGGCGAAATGACGATCGTCGCGCCGGTTTCGTCGTCGTCGGCTCGAGCGGTCCTCGCCTGGGGCCTCTCGGCGCGCAGGCGTGTCGCTCGCTTGCCGTTGATCGTTATTTGTTCGGTGGCAAGCGGGACCTCGGTCTCGGTGATCCCGGCCATGCCTGCCGGTCGTACGTCCAGCTCGATCACTTTGGCCATGAGCAGCTCGCGCATCGCGCGGCATACCTCGAAGTCCGACATGTTGAGCGCCCGGCCGATCGAGCGCAGGTTGCGCCGCCCATCGACAGCGGTGAGCACCCTCCATTGCTCGCGGTCCAGGGTCACCTGGCCGGGGTCGAGCTCGGTCACCAGCCTGGGCTGGACGTCGAGGGAGGGGATGAGGGCCTGGAGCTGCTGCCACTCTGCGATGCGCTGGCGTGCCTGGTCAACCGCCTCCTTGACGGGGATGTTCGGTCCCCCGGGGGCGCCCGACTTGCCCGGTACGAACTCGAAGTTGCCCCGGTCTATTTCGAGCAGCTCGAAGCAAACTTCCTGGACGCGCTGGCCGACGTCGCCTGCCACTGCCGCCGCCTGGTGCTCGGACTGGTCGGCCCCGACGATGTAGCCGTCCGCGAAGAAAAGGTTGGCCGCGAACGACCGTGCCCGCACGTGCAAACGTCCGCTCATACCGTGGGTCGCCAGCAGGTCCAGCACCTCACTGAAGTCGAGGACGTCGAAGGTTCCCTGTAGTGGCATTGCGCCCATTCTGCCAGCCTGGACGGCGCTGAGGTACCTCAAGTCTCCATAGTCGTGCCGGTCACCGCCCAACCACTGGCAAACTGCCTGACCTGCATCGACAACAAGTCGTTGCCCGAACGCCAGACGCACGCGACCGGCCCGTTGCCCGGGGGGGTGCTACAACCGCGGAACTGCGGGCCGCCGTAGGGGTAGCGGTAGGCGAACAGCCCGGCCACCGCGGGCGGGCTGGCATCCTCCAGCGCCAGCGCACGATCGCTTTCGGACCAGGCGCCCACCAGCTCGTAGGCCGCTGCAGCCGCGGACGGCTGGGGGTGGAGCGGCGCCCACGGTTTAGCTGTCCCCTTTTTCTTGGTGGCCCCCTTGTTCTTGCTCTTGTTCTTGCTCGTGGTCGCCTTCCTAGCGGCCGTTGTCACCGGCCCCGCGCTGGCCGGCACCGCAGTAGTGGCTCGCGCCGCGCTAGTGGCTCGCGCCGCGGTAGTGGCGAGCGAACCCGTGGTGGTCGGCACCCTCGTCGTCGCCGGCTGAGCCGGGGGACTCGCGACCGTGGTGGCTGGAGCGCTGGTGATGACCGCGGGAGGCGATTTAACCGGGTGCTCGGCCGCCGTGCCGCTCGCCGCCGGCGAGCCTGGGCTTCCACATGCGGCCGCGCCCAAGGCAAGGGTGGAGGCGCCCAAGCTGGCCAAGACCGGTAGGGTAACTGTCCGTGCCCGCCGCATCCTGCGAAGATGGCGAAACGACCAGCACTGGCGCATGGGGGCCACGCTACAAGGGAGGGCGCGCGGTCACATGGGGTTGACGTTGCAGATTGTGGGTGCCCTGAAGGGCAGTGACGTACTGTTCTTTTCATTGGTGTTCCTGCACGCCATCGTCGCACTCATCGGTTTTGGCAGCGTGGGCTTTGCGGGCACTTACGCGAGCCGGGCGGCTCAGATCCCTCTGGCCGCGTGGCGGCCCCGTGGGGCGGTACGCTCCGTTTTGGCGGGTGAGGCCCCGGGTGCTACCCCTATTGCTGGGCACACCACCCCCTCTATGGCCGGGCAGGCCAGCCCTGCCGAGCCCGGCGCGGCGCCGCGGGCTCCTGGACAAGCCGACGCAGGCGATGGCTCGAGCGGCACCGGAGCGGCCTCGAGTGGCACCGGCGCGGCCGGCGCGGCCTCGAGTGGCACCGGCGCGGCCGGCGCGGCCTCGAGTGGCACCGGCGCGGCCGGCGCGGCCATCTTGCCCCCTGCGGGCGCTATCCTGACCGGCCGGCCGGTGGCCCCCGGGCCGGACGTCCAAGCCGAGCCGGCCGCGCAGTTGCTGGCCGAACAGGAGGCCGAGGAGCCGCCGGACGCGGCGACCGCGGGGCCCAGCACCGGCGACACCCCGGAGCCGCCGCCCGGGCCCCACGCGAACGAGGCCGGGATGCGGCCCGGTGCTGGGACGCGGGCGGCTGACCTGGACCCAGAGATCGAGGAGCTGACGCGTTACTTTGACCGTCCCGCCCGCTTCGCGCTGGCCATAGTCCTGGTGCCCGTGTTCGGAGTGCTGGCCCTATGGGCCCAGCCCAACGGGCACGGTTTCGATCAGGTCTGGACCGTCGCAGCCATGTGCGTATGGGCTTTTGCCCTCCTGATAGTGGGCGGCCTCGTCGTGCCCGGCTTGCGCACCGTACGCGAGCTGCTGGGCCAGCTCCCGTCGCCGCAATCGTCGGCTGCCGTCGAGACGGCTTGGCAGGCACGGCTCTCGAGAGCGGGCATGATGGCCAGTCGCGGCGCCATCGTGTGCGACCTCTTGTTCTGCTTGGCACTGGCGTTCATGATCTGGCAGCCGTGATTGCACGGCGCAGTTCGTTGCGGTGCGTCTCGTAAATGGAAAACCAATAGTAGGAAGATATAATATTTGGCGTTCCAGCAAAATTCGCCACTATTGCTAACGCGATTGGGTGGGCTACAATTCTTTTCCCATGACTTTGCATGTGAGCCGCCGGGAGGGCACGGCTGGCGTCACGGGCGAGCCAGGTGAGGCCGCCATGGCGTTGCCCCCGACCGAAGGCGCCTGGCCGTCAAAGGTGGATGTGAGCTCGGCGGTGGGGACATCGTGGCCTTGGCCAGGCGTGACGCTTGACGAGGTGGTCGCTGACTACCGCTCGGCCCTAGTGTCACGCTACCTAGATGACCGTGAGATCATCCTGCAAAAACAGAGCCGCGGGTTCTTCCACATCTCAAGCGCCGGGCACGAGGGGCTCTGCCTCGGTCTGGCCCGTTCGTTGCGCCCCGGTTATGACTGGTTCTTTCCCTATTACCGCGATCGCGCGCTGGCTCTCGCTCTCGGCGTTACACCCACCGAATTGCTCATGCAGGCGGTGGGCGCCGCCGACGACCCCTCTTCGGCGGGTCGCCAGATGCCATCGCATTTCGGCAGCCGACGTCTCAATATCGTAAGCCAATCGAGCCCCACCGGTTCACAGTGCATCCCTGCTGTGGGCTGTGCGGAGGCGGGACGTTATATATGGCATCACCGGGCCGAGGAATTGCCCGGTTGTGCGGCGCATGAGGACGAGCTCACCTATGTATCGCTAGGCGAGGGCGCTACGTCGGAGGGAGAGTTCTGGGAGAGCCTCAACACCGCGTGTTCCTTGCTGCTACCGGTGCTGTACGTGGTGGCAGACAACGGCTGGGCGATCTCGGTGCCGTCCCACCAGCAGGCGCCGGCGCCCATTTCCAAGCTCGTTGGCAGCTTTCCCGGGCTCGCCGTGCATTGCCTGGACGGGCGAGACTATTTTCAGGTCCGCCGGGCCGTACCCGACATCGTGGCTGCCGTGCGCCAGGGTTCCGGGCCCGCCCTGCTGCACGCCACCGTGACGCGGCCCTATTCGCATTCCTCAGCGGACACGCAGAGCAAGTACCGCCCCCGGCGCGAGTTGCAAGACGAGGCCGGCCACGACCCGGTCCTCCTGATGGAGCAGGCGCTGTTGGAGGCGGGCGCCTTGTCCGTCGCTGATCTCGATGGCTACCGCGAGCAGGCGCGCAGCACGGTTGCCGAGGCAGCCAAAGCGGCGTTGGCGGCGCGCCGTCCAGACCCGGGCACTGTTCACGAGCACCTGTTCGGGCTGCCCGCCCGCCGCAGTACGGGCCCTGAGCGCGCCCGCGCAGGGGGCGGTAATGACGATGGCCCGGCGGTTGCGCTCGGAGAGGCGGTCCGGCTCACACTGCACGAGGCTATGGCCGCAGACCCCCGGATCAGGGTTTTCGGCGAGGACGTGGCTGACGCCCCACCTGAGGACATCGAGGAGCTCGAAGGCAAGGGGGGCGTCTTCGGGACAACGTTCGGGCTGCAGCGGCGCTTTGGTCACGACCGCTGTTTCAACACACCGTTGGCGGAAGCCAACATCGTCGGGCGCGCCGTAGGCCAGGCAACGCGCGGCCTGCGGCCGGTGCCGGAGATCCAGTTCTTCGACTACATCTGGACGGCCATGCAGCAGATAAAGAGCGAAGTGGCGACGTTGCGCTGGCGCTCGGCGGGCATGTGGTCATGCCCCATGGTGCTGCGGGTCCCGATCGGGGGTTACCTGGCCGGCGGTGCCATCTGGCATTCGCAGTCAGGCGTGTCCATCTTCGCCCACATCCCGGGCTTGGTGATCGTCATGCCTTCGCGCACGGTCGATGCCGTCGGCCTGCTCCGCACCGCGCTCGCGGGCGAGGACCCGGTACTTTTCCTCGAGCACAAGCACCTTTTACGCCAGCGGTACACCGAAGGACCTTTCCCGGCTAGCGGTTTCCGGATCCCGTTTGGCCAGGGCCGCATTGTGCGGGAGGGAAGCGAGCTCACGATCGTCACCTATGGGGCGACGGTGCAACGCTGCCTGCAGGCAGCCGCCGGCACGGGAGCCAGTGTGGAGGTGATCGACCTACGCTCGATCGTCCCCTGGGACAAGGACCTGGTAGCCGGTTCAGTAGCGAGGACCGGACGGCTCTTGGTGGTCAGCGAGGACAGCCTGACCTGCGGTTTCGGGGCTGAGGTGGCAGCGTGGGCAGGCGAGCACTGCTTCAACGACCTGGACGTGCCCGTAACCCGTGTAGGCGCCGCCGACACCCATGTGCCCTATGAGCCGGCTCTCGAGCGGGCTGTCCTGCCCCAGGTCGAAGACATCGAGGCGGCCTGCCGCAAGTTGCTCGCTGCGTGACGGCACGCTGGGCCGTCAGGCGGTCGTTGCCGTGGCTGCCGAGGTGATCATCCGGTGGACAAAGGCGAGCTTGGTAATCACGGCCGGCGGGAGGTCGAAGGGGTACAAGTCGTCTTTGCCGAGCGACCTGTTGAGCGCGTTGAGCGCGTGAGTGAGCGGTACCCAGTCGGCGATCACCGCGTCGAAGCCCTCAAGCGCCGCGGTCTCCTCGCTCGGGGCGCTCGCCTTGGCCGGGTCGCGCCGGCCGGTGCGGTCGTCTACGGGGCCCACGACCAGGACGCCGAACGAGGCGGCAGTTTGCACGGCATCCCATATGTGCAGGTAATGGGCGAAGGTCTCGGCCCAGTCTTCGAGCGGGTGCATGGCCGCGTAGGCGCTCACGAAACTGTTGCGCCAGTCCACTTTCGCGGCTCCGTCGTAATGGTTGCGCCGCGCTTGTTCGTAGTCGGCGCCTTCGTCTCCGAAAAGCGAGCGCGCTTCGTCGAGCCAGGTCGTGCTCGGCCAATGCTGGGTTCGCCCGCGATGGGGGGCCCGGGGTGCCTGCTGGCTGGTGCCCAAGACGAGAGCCAACCAGTAATAGTGCCCGATCTCGTGGCGAAAATGCCCTAGCAGGGTCCGGTACGGTTCGCCGAACTGGGCACGGGTTGTCTCCCGGAAGGCGTCGTCTGTCTCGTTGAGGTCGATGGTTATGACCCCATTGGCATGCCCGGTGACGGCGTGGCCGGCACGCGCATCGAGCTCGAAGCTGAGGCCGGCCGCGGGCTCGTCTGCGCGACTGACGATCGGCAACTTGAGCTGCACCAGCTGGTAAACGAGACGGCGCTTGGCCATCTCCGCCTTGGTGAAAGCCTCACGGAACTCGCGGTCTTTGAGCGGCGGGAGCTTGCTCGTCAAGCGGCACGACAGGCACGGCCCTTCTTGTGCGTCCCAGGGCACGAGCCAGTTGCAGGCGCTCAGACCGGCTTGCTGGCAACGCCGCCAGCGTGGGGTAGTCGGGTCGTCCACCAGCGCCAGCGCGCTGTCCTGGCCTTGCCCGGGCGCGGCCGGCAGCAAGGCTTCGAGCGCGCCCGACACGGGGTCATAACCGAGGTCGATGCCGCAGCCGCCGCACCTATGGCTCTCGAAGGCTACCAGCTCGCGGCACCGTTTACAGACGAAGGCTCGCATCTTTCCGGGTCAGCGCTGTATCCTAGGCTGACAGCGATGGCCCGTTTCGCGCGCAATCTGCTCGGTCTGGTTATTGCCTTGTCAGGAGCAGCCGTCTTGGTGGCGGGAGCCCTGAGCGCGGTCGCCTTTTCGTCCAGCCGCTTGGTCCACGAACTGGCAAGCGCGCGGGAAGTGCCGCTGCCCGCGCTCGTCACCCAGGCCGCCATCCCGTCGGTGATCTACGCCGCTGACGGCACCGTCCTGGCCACCCTGCGCTCGTCGCTCAACCGCCAGCCGGTCGCGCTCGGCGACATCTCGCCCGTCGTCGTAGCCGCCGTGCTCGACACCGAGGACCACAGTTTTTGGATCCACGGAGGGATCGACGTGGAGTCGACGATCCGTGCCCTGTTTGCAGACGTGAGCGCGGGATCGGCTGTGCAAGGCGGCTCGACGATCACCCAACAGCTGGTCAAGGGCACGTACCTGACCGACCAGAAGACCCTGACGCGCAAGATCCGCGAGGCCGCCCTGGCCGAGCGCTTGGAGGAGAAGTACTCCAAGTCACAGATACTCGACGCCTACCTCAATACCGTCTACCTCGGCAACGGCGCCTACGGCGTGCAGGCGGCGGCCAAGGAGTACTTCGGGCGCGACGCCAACCGATTGGACCTGGCGCAAGCTGCCCTGCTGGCGGGGCTCATCCAAGCACCGAGCGGCTACGACCCCCTCATCAACCCAAAGGGAGCTCGCTTGCGGCGCAGCGAAGTGCTTGCTCGCATGGTCCACTACGGGACCATCACGCAGGCGGAGGCGGACGCCGCGAACGCCGCTCCGCTCCCGACCACGGTTCATGACGCACCCGGCGTTTCTTACACGACCCACGGCTTCTACGTGGACCAAGTGGTGAACGGGCTGCTCGACAACCCCGCGCTCGGCGCCACGCCGGCGGCGCGCCTCAACGCCCTGTTCGCTGGGGGGCTCAAGATCTACACCAACCTCATGCCGTCGCTGCAAGCCGCCGTCGAGAAGATAACCACTGACGACATCGAGGCCAGTGGCCTACAGGATGTCACTGCCGCTTTCGCTCTCATCGACCCGCGCAACGGCAATGTCGATGCCATTGTCGCCGGGCCGGGAGGGAGTGCTGAG
>Ga0335074_10015723_pt1 | contig 10644 bp, 11 predicted proteins | sample Lox_Sample_23_FD_206715 | JGI IMG/M metagenome (GOLD analysis project Ga0335074, IMG submission 206715) | Soil microbial communities from Loxahatchee National Wildlife Refuge, Florida, United States - Lox_Sample_2.3 | ecosystem: Environmental > Terrestrial > Soil > Wetlands | place: USA...
TGAACGTCTTTGGGCAAGCCCGTCCATCCACGCCACCGAATGCGGTCTTTCCGGGCTACCCGTATCGAAGGCAATAGAGGCCGGCCATGGTCGTTCTGCTGCGCTGGTATGCCGGATGGCTGTTCCAGGGGATCGCCGGGATCGACCGGCTGGTGCTGTGGCCGCCGATCACCGAACCCGACGATCCGGAGGCCTTCGCTCGCGAGATCTATCACCGTCATCTCGCGCATCTGCTGGCCGGTCGCCTGTGGCGGTGCGAGTGGCTGGCACTGCTCGCGGCGCCGATCCTCCTGCTGCTGTTCAGATTTACCGTCGGCTTTGCCGGACCGGGAACCGGCATCGTGCTGGCGATCGTCGGCGTCGGCGTGATGGTGACGGTCGGTGCGAAGGTCGGGCTTCGCTTTCTGCTGCGCTCGCGCAAAATCCGGCCGGATATCGAGGCCGCCAAGGCGCTCGTGCGGCGGATCTGCCTGCGCGAGGTGCCCGAGGAAGCGCCGGCCGATCTCGCCGATCCGTGGCGGCACAATTGGATGACGGCGAACGGCCGCCCGCTCGCCGCCGAGATCGGTGAATTCGATCTGCGGTCGACGGAACTGGTCGGGCACTGCAAGCCGATCTTCTTCGCCGCAGCGGCGCTCGGTCTGGTACCGGCCGGGTTCAGCATGGCCGGCATTCTGGCGCTGTTTCCGATCTTGGTGATTGCGGTTTGCAAGGCGCTTGCCGATCCACCGCCGGTCAGCACCCGGTCCCGCTTGCTGGACGTGGCGGCGGCCGGCACGGCCGAAGGAGCCGCCTGGGCCATCGCCGGCGCTTCGCGCTGGTCGGCACGGATCGAAGACGCGAGAAAGTCGCAGCTCGCCGTCGCGATCGCCGACAAGTCGCCGATCCTGAAACTGGGCAAGGCGACGGGGCTCCTGGCGGCGCGGGGCGACGGGTTGGCGCCGTCTGCCGATCTCGAGATGTCGCTCAGCCTCACCGATCTGATGCAGCATCTGCTGGTGCTCGGCGGCACCGGGTCGGGCAAGACCGCGGGGGTGCTGCGGCCCCTCTGCAGACAGCTCGGAGCCTTGGACGGCGTCGGTCTCGTGGTGCTCGACGGCAAGGGAGCGCTGCCGGGCGAGGTGGCGAAGTTCATTCCCGATCTCCAGGTGATCGATCCGGCGACCAAGCGGATGTCGCTGGTCGAGGGGCTGACGCCGACGGAAGTCGTGACGATCATCGCCGACCGGCTCCGGCACGGGGAAGGCAAGGAGCGATTCTTCGACGAAAGCGCCTCGGCGTTGATGCGCCATGCCGCCGTGCTCGTGAAAGCGCAGGACGAAGCCCAATGGAGCCTGGAGCGCATCTGGCGCATGGCGAATGACGGTCCGGGCGACGAGCTGCAAGAGACGGTCGACCTGACGGTGCCGCAGGTTGGCGAAGCCGTGGCGTTCTTCCGGGATCAATGGCCGAAGGTCGACCAGGAAGTGAAATCGTCGATCATGGCGACGCTGCGCGCCTGGTACACGACGATCACCGGCCATCCGGACACGCTCAAATGGGCGATGACGCTATCCGGCCAGAGCGACGTCGAGCTGAAGGCCGCGCTCCGGGGCAAGCGCATCGGCATTCTGGCGCCGGCGCACCGCTATGGCGAAGCCGGCCCCGTAGTGATGGCGCTGCTCAAGGCCCGCATCTTCGCTGCGATCCGCGACCGCGCCGACAAGGGCATGGCCGAGGGCGAGACGCCGGTCGTGCTCGTCATGGACGAGGCGCAGGAGGTGACGACGAAGCAGGATGCGCTGATTCTCAGCATCGCGCGAAGTCTGAATCTGGCGATCGTCGCCTCGACGCAGACCGTCGAGGGGATCGAGGCGCGGCTGGGTCGCGAGGAGGCGGCACAATTCCTGACGCTGTTCGGATCGGTCATTGCGTTGCAGAATCGCTCTGCCCGCACTATCCATGCGGTGACTGCGCGGTTGGGCGCGAGTTTCCGGCCGACGCTCGATGCGGTTCCGGGCGTGCCCACCGTGCGCGACGCGGTGACAGCGCAACGGGCCTCGGGGCGGATTGCCGCCGCAAAAACGCAGCCTGCCATCGCCGCCACGATCAGGCTGGGCGAAGGCGGGCGGATGCGCGACCTGTTGCGGGCGATCAACCCGTTCCAGCTCTCGCGGCAAACGCTGCAAGGTCAGCAGGAGCGCCCGCATTCGCGGGTCCAGCCCGCGCCGATCGTGCTGCCCGACGAGGTGACCGAACTCGTCGTCGAACCCGATACGGCGCTTGGCGTCTTGACGCGCGCGCGCGTGCCGCGGCGCGACGTGATGAAATTGACGCCGGTGTATTGAGAGACGCGTTGGATCGGCTGTCGCGCTCGATGCCATCGACCACCTTGAGGCATGGAACGCGAAGCTGCTGAAACGCGCTGGCGACCAGCTATACGCGGACCGCGATGACGCAGCGACTGGCCGCATCATCGACGAGGGGGTCGGCTACGGCCTCGCGTTGGAGGGCATCAGCGCCGCCGACGTCGCGCGGGTGCGAGCGAAACGATAGCGGCGGCGCCGACTACGGCCGCGGTACAGACCGCGTTCACGGAGCAGCGTCCCGGTGCGCCTCCTGAACCACACCGAGGTCGACACCGCGGACCCGAAGTCCAAAGACGCCGCCCGCCGGGTAGAGCGACTGGAGTCGCGGACTCGCACGTTCGTCTGGTTCGGGTTTGGCCAGAGCGTCACGTACGCCCTGGAACATGACGCGCGATGAGCTGATCGGCGACGTCGTCGAGGTCATCGCCGACGATGTGCGGCTGCGGGCCGACGCCCAAGACATCGTTGCCGACCCGTTTAATAAGCGCCGCTTCCCAGCCGGCCGCGACGGCGCCCAGGGTGTCCCAAGTGTGGCAGGCGATCATGCAGAGCCGCTCGGGTCCGACCCCGAGTTCCCGCTGTACGTAGGCGTAAGCATGGCGCGACGGCTTGTGGTGTTTTACGCCGTCGGCGCTGAAGCGTCGCTCAAACAAATCAATAATGCCGCCGTGCTCGAGCTGGCGCGTCTGCACCTCGAGAAGATTGTCCGTGAGGGTAAAAAGGCGGAAGCCGGCTGCGTGCAGTTTCCGGAGAGCGGCGGGCACCTCCGGGTGCGGCGGCATGGTGGAAAATTTCTCCGTGAGCTCCGTCCTGTCGGCCTCAACAATTGTGATGCCCTGCGTATCCGCCAGCATCTTCATCGCCGCCGCACCGATATCAGTGAACGGCACATAGCAGCCCGCGACGGTCAGCGCCGCGGAATACATGATGAAGTTGGCAAACCACAGGCGCATCGCCTGTCTCTCGCCGAAGATGCGCTCGAAAATCGGCTCCATCGTTTGCAGATCAAGCAGCGTCTCGTTCACGTCAAAAACAATCAAGGGAAGAGCGGTCATCTTACGGCACTCCCGGTTCTAGCAACCCTGGCGTGGCGCAGTATTGTCCATGGCCCAGGCACATGGTCACGCCGGGGCCTGATCACCCACCGAGGAAGTCGCGGATAGCCTGTGCGATCTCGGCGGCGTGTGTTTCCAAGGCGAAATGCCCGGTGTCGAAAAAGCGCACGAGCGCGTTCGGGATGTCACGCTTGAACGCCTCTGCCCCCGCCGGCAGGAAGAACGGATCGTTCCTGCCCCAAACCGCCAAAAGCCGGGGCTTATGCGTGCGGAAATAGGCCTGGAATTCCGGGTACAGCGCGACGTTGCTCTGGTAGTCGCCGAAGAGATCGAGCTGTACTTCGTGCGCGCCGGGCCGCGCCAGGTAGAAATTGTCGAGCGAATACCCGTCGGGTGAGATCGGCGTCGCGGCGGAAACGCCCTGCGTATATTGCCAAACCGTCGTCTCGGGTGCGAGGAAGGAACGCAGCGCGTCGCGGTTCGCCGGCGAGGGGTCTTCCCAATAGGCCCGGATCGGCTTCCACCCGTCGCTCAGCCCCTCCTGATAGGCATTGCCATTTTGCGAGATGATCGCGGTGATCCGGTCGGGATGCCACATCGCCAGCCGGAACCCCGTGGGCGCCCCATAATCGAAGACATAGATCGCAAAGCGATGAAGCCCAACAATCTCGGTAAGCCGGCCGATGATCCGCGCAATGTTGTCGAATGTGTAAGCGAATTTGGCTCGGTCCGGCATGTCGGACTGGCCGAAGCCGGGAAGATCGGGCGCGATGACGCGAAACCGGTCCGCGAGAAGCGGGATCAGGTCGCGGAACATATGCCCGGCGCTAGGGAAACCGTGCAGCAGCAGGAGAGCTGGCGCGTCCCTCGGCCCTGCTTCGCGATAGAAGACGTCGAGCCCCTCGACGCCGATCTTACGAAAGGTGACCTTGTCCATCGCGACCCCTCTCGTTCCAATAATAACTTCTACAAGGTCTTCGATATAGTTATTGCCGCAGCGCCGGACCAACGGCTGGTCCTCGGCGGTGAGGTCCAGGTCCCAATCCGTATGTGAGCGGATGCCGCCCCATTACGCGCCCGAACGGCGGACGGCATCGAGGATCAACTCGATGACCGGCCCCGGCGCGGTGACCAACGGCATATGATCGGTCTTTTCGGCACGGATGCGTGCCCCCATGCGCTGCGCCATGAAATGCTGCGTGACCGGGCTAACCATCCGGTCTTCCTCGGCGACGAGGTACCAGGACGGCTTATTTTTCCAGAGAGGTCGTGGGACCTTCTCCTGAATGCAGGCGACGGCGATCGGCCGCTGCGTCGCGGCAAAAAGTGCGACCCGTTCAGGGGAGGCATGGTGAGCGAAAGCCGCGGCAAAGCCCTCCTGTGGCATCCAGATGAACCCGTGCGCATCCGGCGCCAATTGCGGCGCAGTGGGATGCGGCTTCTCGCGATAGAACACCTCGGCGACAGTCTCACCCTCGTCAGGAGCCAGGGCCGCGATGAACACCAGCGATCGAACGCGCGGGTTGGCCGTTGCCGCGATGACCGCGCCGGCGTAGGCGTGCGCCACCAGGACGAGCGGGCCATCGATGCGCTCCAGAGCGCGGTCGAGTGCGGCGACATCATCCGATAAAACCGTCAGCGGCAATGGGGCCGCGACAACGTTCAAACCTTCGCTGAGCAACGGCCCGATGATGTCGTTCCAACTCGAGCCGTCTGCCCAGGCGCCGTGAACCAACACGACGGCAGGGCGTCCGGTGGCGTCGGCCATGATCACACTCTGAGACCGGTGCAAAATCTTGCGACACGCCCTATAAGGATTACCCGAGATAACCTGTCAAGAGCCTTTTATAAAGTTACTGATCCTCGCGGCGGAGAGGACCATGGAATGCGTGCAGCCGCTACCCAGGTTAATGGCCTTTGCCGACGATGAGTTGTACCCTTCGGTACCGTTTGACGACGTAGCTCGATGGCCGGTCCCCGCCCACCACCGATTTTTATCGCCGATAGCCTGGGGTTGGATTTCCTCAACAGCATCGCCGTCCCGGTTGATACGAAAGTCGAGTGGCTTGCCTCGGGGGAGGATCTGCTCGCCTGGCTCCGGGCGGCCGGCTTAATCCCCGGCGATGTCGCGGATGCTTTTTGCAAGAGCGCCGTTCCCGGCGAACTCGACGGCGTTGCAATGCAGGCCCGGGCGCTAAGGGATTGGTTCAAGCAATTCGTCTACAGGCACATGGGTAAGCCGCTGGCGGCTGCCGCGCTCCGGGAACTGGAGCCGCTAAACCAGCTCCTCGCACGCGATGAGGAATTCGGTCAAATCCAGGTTCGCAACCGGCGGGGCAGCCGCAGCGCCCGGCAGCATGAACGGTCGCCCGGCCTGACCTGGCAAATGCAACGCCGCTGGCGGTCACCTGAGGCGCTGCTGTTGCCGTTGGCGCGATCATTGGCGGACCTCGTTTGCACGGAGGATTTCACCTATGTTAAGGCCTGCGAGGGGGTCCCGTGCACGTTGCTCTTCGTCGACCGCACCCGTGGTCATGCCCGGCGATGGTGCAGCATGGCGGTTTGCGGCAACCGGGCCAAGCAAGCCGCGCACCGAAATCGGCTTAAAACGCACCGATAGACCTGTCCGATCAAGCCAAACCGGCGCTTTTGGAGGCCTCCGGCGCGAGCCGTCGGCTTTGCCAACGCCGATACGCCCAAAGATCGAGCAGCCCCAGAAGCACAAACGGCAAGTAAATCACCGATTCGATAATCAGCCGCTGAGTGGTCGGGATAAAGGCGTAGCCCGTCATGAGGTACAACGAAAGACATGCGTTCGTCAGCCAGAACAGGGCAAACGATCGGACAAAACAGACGAAGACGATCAGCCAACAAAAGTACCAAGGGTAGTGCGGTGACAGGAGCAGCATGAACACGGCCGCCGACGCAGCGGCCATGGCATACGGCGGCCGGTCGCGATCTCGCCGCAACGCGAACGCTAGGCTCAGCATTGCCAACACGATGAGGGCGCCGGTCTCGTAGGCGCGCGCGCTCAAATGCCCGAGCGTCGGCAAGCAGCGCAATAGCCCGAGCAGGTAGAAGCCCGCGCCGCCTGCATCGAACCCTTCCTGTCCGGCGTATCCCGGGAGAAACCCGAGAATTTGCGATCCGGCCGAGAGAAACGGGAGATAGGCGATGATCATCGTCGATGAAAACAAGGCTGGCATTCGCCAGTCCCATCGTCGATAGGCCGCGGGCAGCAAAACCGCCGGGTAGAACTTCACCAGCGTTGCTGCAGCCAAAAAAAATCCCGCAAGCCCCGGCCGCCGCTGCCGGGCCGCCCACAGCATCGCGAGAGAGCAGGCGATCAGCGCGGCATCGATGTGGCCGCTGCCAGCGAACTCCCAGATCGGCAGCGGGTGCCAAGCGTAGATCAGCAGCCGAGAGGTCGGCAGCCCCTCAACCGCCAGCAGGCGGACGATGAGGACAAAAGCGACCATTTCGAAGAGCGCCATCGCAAGCTTCATTGCGGTCGCCGATTCACGTACGCGGGTGACCAGCAGGAAGACCGCTTCGGCGGTCGGCGGATAGATCGTCGGCACGTATTTGCTGCCGATCCGGGCGTAGATGCTGTCGTCGCGAAGCGATCCAAATCGCGTGTCGGCCGGCGTGTAACGGTAAGGGTTGAAACCGGCGGCTTCGATCCGCCCGTCCCAAACATACCGGTAGACGTCGTTCGACAGATAGGGCGGCGCAAGCGCGACCGGCACGCGTACCGCGATCGCGAGCGCTGCCACTCCCAGCACCAATCGCCGTGACGAGCTGCTGTTCCAGGTCAGGCAAACTGCAGCCAAATAAGTCGCGATTTGCAGCAGACCCACGATGACGAAACATTCGAGGCGATCTTCCGATTGAAGCTGCAGGCCCGCGATGGTCAACGCAGCAAGCATCGCGCCGCAGACGCTCAGCGCCGTGAGCCGAGTTCGGCCCATTTCAGGCGTCGAGGCGGTCGGCCAACTCCGCAAATCCGTCGACGACGAGATCTGTCGCAGGATTGGGCACGGGATCAGGCGGGCCGGCCGGTCCCCACTCGTCGGGCCGGCGGACGAAGGCGGTGCGGTAGCCGACGCCGCGGGCCGCATCGAGGTCGAAATTGTGGCATGCGACCATCAGGATTTCGTGCGGCTCAACAGCAAGAAACGCGGCGGCGCAGCGATAGGCGTCGGGCTGCGGCTTGTAGACGCGCAGCAGCTCGCACGGGATGACAGCGTCCCACTCGAGCCCGTTGCGGCGTGACACATCGACGATCAGCGACAGGCTGAGGATCGTGAACGAAACGCAGGTCCGGCGCTGCCGCAACCGGCGCAGCGCCGGAGCAAAATCCGGCCACGCATCGAGCTTGTGCCAGCGCATCGCGATCGCCCGGCGCTCCTCCGTCGAACCACCCAACCCGTTCTCGTCGAACACCTCGCTCACGACGTCGCGGTGCACGTCGTCGATGTTGAACCCCGGATCGACCGTGTTGGTCATGCGCCGCAGCGAGCGGCGGCGATGCTCGTTGGCAAGCGCATGCCAATCGCGCTCGATACCATGTGCAACACCCCACGCCGCCATCTCCGCGGTCAAGCCGGCGTGCCAGTCGAGCACCGTGCCGCCGGTATCGAAGGCGAGCACTTTTATCTGTTGCATGCGCCCCTCATCCGGAGCGCACCCGCGCGGCCGGCACCATGAAATTCGCGACAATGAGCCGGAGGCGTTCGTCCGCGTGGGCAAGCAACAGGTCGCGCAGCGCATAAAGCGCCGCCCCGGTCGCGGTCTCGTTCCAGAACCAGTCGCCGAGTTGGCGGCTCGACGGCTTCGCGGTGCCCGCGCCCGCCGCCTCCAGACAATACGCCTTCAGATCGTCGACGGCGAAGCGCAGGACCAGCGGCGCCGAGAACCCGTCGCGCGGGCTCGGCGGCTCCTTGCCGCTCAGCCAATCCGCGACATAGCGGGCGCATTCGCCGATGGCAAATCCGCTCAGCCCGACAGTGCTGCGCTTGTATTGCTGCATCCAGCGCCGATGCGCGCCCTGCAGCAGCAGGATCTCCGCCTCCATCCGGGACGCGAGCGAGCCAGCGTCGCCGTTGGCGACGCTCGCCGGTACGAACGGCGGCTGCCACGCCGGATCGGGCCGGGAGCGCGGATCGTCGTCGGGAAAATCGGTGATCCGCACCGGACCGCCACCCTCGACGAGCATGCCGAGCGCGGCGAGCACGACGCGTTTCTGGAACGCTGGGTCGTTCGGCGGGCCGAATGGCCGCCCCAACTCAAACGGCACCCAAAGCGCGCGCGGCGGTTTGGTGTTTTCAGCTTGCGGTCGGATCAACGCGATCGCGACTGTCGCGATGCCTTCTTCCTCGAGATAATGCCCCAGCGCGCTCACGGCGCGCGTGCAGAGCGGTCAAACGGGAGCCAGAAGGACGCTGTCGACATTGTCCTGCTTGAGCCGGCCGGCGAGTTCCCGGGCGTAGGGTTCCATCTGCACCGGGTCGGTAGCACCCATAAACGAGTAATGGGTCGCGGCCACCGAGCCGATGCTGCCGTCGGCGGCCAGCTCGTTCAGCCGGTCGAGCGGGAAGACGACGTTCCAATCTTCCTGAAACCCGGTGCGGTCGAAATTGATCGAGATGTGGCTGCACAGCAGGTCGGCCGCGGCGGTCGCCGCGGCGATCGCGTGATAGTGCGGATCGCGGCCGCGGAACGGATCCTCGCCGCGCACGACAAGGCCGGCGGAGGAAACGATTGCGATGCGGCGCTGCGACAACGCCGGACCCGTCACCCAGGGGCGCGTCTCAAAGTCGGGGCATTCCAGCTCGGCCAAGCGTTTGGCCTGTTCGGGTGGCAGGTCGGTCAATCTGGTCACAGAGCCGCTCCTCGCATCAAGCCCCGGCGATGGCTCGCCGCATCGCCGGCGAGCTTACCACGCGTTTTAGATCAATCAATCTAAAAACCGTCAGGCACTACGCCGAGGAGCGCCAAAGCGGCGTGGGCCGCGCCCGCCAGCACCTCGCGCTGCGGGCGTGTCCGTGCCAGGACACGGATGCCGAACAGAACACTCAAGAGCATTTTGGCGAGTTGGTCCGCCGGCCGGGTGTCGGTGATGGAATTGTCTTTCTGGCCCGCCTCGATACAGCGGCAGAAGAAAGCCTCGAGGAAAACCATTTCCTCAACGACGAGCTTTCGGATTTCGGCGTCATACGGCGCCAGTTCCAGAGCCGCGTTTACCAGCATGCAGCCACGATGTTGCTTGTCGTTGACCGAGTGCTCGATGATCTCGCCAAAAAACGCACGGATCGCTGCAAGCGGCACCAGCTTTTCGAGCCGGGCGACCCGATCCCGTACCATCTGGGCGAGGTAATAGGCAAAAGCCCGGCGAAACAGCGACCGCTTGTCGCCAAAGGCATTGTAGAGGCTGGCACCGGTGATCCCCATCCGCTCGGCGAGATCGCGCACCGAAGTCTGCTCAAATCCCTGTGCCCAGAAGCAGTCCATCGCTGCCTCCAGCGCTGCCGTCTCGTCGAATTCTCTCGGTCGCGCCATCATTCGCCCCGCATCGGCCGCGGCGATCGTGGCCGCTATCCTCATGATCAGTCGATGAAATTTTAGATCACCCGGGCCAGAACGGCAAAGCCGTTGTCAGTGCCCGCTAATCGGTCCATTATAGATCGGTTGCTATAAAACAACCGCCTGAGCACGCACGCTAAACCGGAGGACCGAGGGTGCTTCGCCTCGAAGGCATCGTCCGATTAGCCAGAGCGTGCCGGTTGATCTGCCGCCGGATACGGCTCGCCGGCGAGTTGCGCGTTACGCCTCCCGATCCGCAGGGGAGCACGGATATGCCGACAACCGTACCTGATGGCGAATTCGCTCGATCACTTGTGCGTGAAATCCCGCGGCTACGGCGCTACGCTCGGACCCTGGCGCCGGATGCGGAACGCGCCGACGATTTGGTCCAGGATTGTCTGACACGCGCGTTGGCCAAGGAGCATTTGTGGCAGCCCGGCACCGAGCTGCGGGCTTGGTTGTTCACGATGCTGCACAATCTGTCGGTCAGCATCGTCCGCCGGTTGAAACGCGAAGAAGCTCATTTCGAGTGGGCGATCGAACTGCTGACGCCGTTGCCGCACTGGCCTGATGCGCGATTGGAAATCCTCGATCTGCACCGTCAGTTTGGCAGGCTGCCGTTATATCAGCGTGAGGTCTTGCAGCTGATTGGCGTG
>Ga0335074_10015725_pt1 | contig 10643 bp, 5 predicted proteins | sample Lox_Sample_23_FD_206715 | JGI IMG/M metagenome (GOLD analysis project Ga0335074, IMG submission 206715) | Soil microbial communities from Loxahatchee National Wildlife Refuge, Florida, United States - Lox_Sample_2.3 | ecosystem: Environmental > Terrestrial > Soil > Wetlands | place: USA: Florida...
GCACCTTGTGCTGCACTGCGGCGATGCCGTCCGCCACGCCGTCGCCGACACGGTGGTACTCGATGGGCAGCAGGTTATCGTCGCAGTGCCCGCCGGTAATGCCAATCAGCGGCCCGCTCACCTCCATATGCGGCCCTGGAACCTGGCCCGCATTGATGGCGTCGCGCAGGTCCACGTCAACAAATCCCGATGCGCCCACATTGCGCACCGTCGTGAACCCCGCCATCAGCGTAGTCCGCGCATTCACCACCCCGTTGATGGCTTCTTTCGCGCTGGTCTGGGTGAGTTCGTAGTAGGGATCGAAGTTGGGATTCATCGTCAGGTGCGTATGCACGTCGATGAGGCCGGGCAGCACCGTCATTCCGCCCAGGTCAATCACCTTGTCGCCCGCCTGTGCCGGCGTCGCGCTCGTCGCGGCAATGGTAGAAATGCGGTCGCCCGTCACCACGATAGTCTCGGCATCGAGCGTCTTGCCGGTGTGCACGTCGAGCAAATGTCCCGCACGAATGAGCGTTCTCGTAGTCGGCGCATTGGCTTGCGCCGCAAGCTGTGGCGAGCCCGCTGCAGCCAGCATCGCAACCCAAGAAACCGCCGCAACCAAAGCAAGCCATCCGCGCCGCGCCGGCGTGCAACAATCCATTCGCATCGCAAACCTCTGCATCGCAAAACCTCCCGGGGCAGCCCGTTTTTTTGAGTAGGCAAAGTGTAGCACGCAGGGTTCCTATGCCATCCGCTCCAACACATCCCTCTCAGTTGCGCACAAAACGCTCCCGGAGGGAGCCAACGACAATAGCCCAGTCAATTGCGCACAAATCGCTCCCGGAGGGAGCCAACGACAATAGCCCAGGGTGGACCCTGAGCGAAGCCGAAGGGGGAACCCTGGGATAGATGCGACTGAATTTGCTCCGCGCCCCATAGGGCCGCGGCGAATTGCCGCACACTGCGACAACGCTGGTTTCGCGTACACGCAAAAAAGCCGCAGCCTTTCGGCTGCGGCCCGTGAGCGGCTGAACAAGTCAGCCTGCAAACTACATCTCGCGGACACCCTCGACAAACGCCTTCAGCTTGCGGCTGCGGCTGGGGTGGCGCAGCTTGCGTAGCGCCTTGGCTTCGATCTGCCGGATGCGCTCGCGCGTTACCTGGAAGCTCTGCCCAACCTCTTCGAGCGTGTGCTCCGAGCCATCCTCAAGGCCAAACCGCATCTTGATGACCCGCTCCTCGCGCGGCGTCAGCGTGCGCAGCACCTGCCCCGTGTACTCTTTCAGGTTCACGCTGATCACCGCTTCGCTCGGCGAAACGGCCTGGCGATCTTCGATAAAGTCGCCCAGGTGCGAGTCTTCTTCTTCGCCGATCGGCGTCTCCAGCGAGATAGGCTCCTGCGCAATCTTCAGCACCTTGCGCACCTTGGCCACGGGAATGTCCATGCGCCGCGCAATCTCTTCACTCGAAGGCTCGCGGCCCAGCTCCTGCACCAACTGCCGGCTGGTGCGGATGAGCTTGTTGATGGTCTCGATCATGTGCACCGGGATACGAATCGTCCTCGCCTGGTCGGCAATGGCCCTCGTGATCGCCTGCCTGATCCACCACGTCGCGTAGGTCGAGAACTTGTAGCCGCGCCGGTATTCGAACTTGTCCACAGCCTTCATCAGGCCGATGTTGCCCTCCTGAATCAGGTCGAGGAACTGCAGTCCGCGGTTGGTGTATTTCTTGGCGATCGAAACCACCAGCCGCAAATTGGCCTCGATCAGCTCTCTCTTGGCCTGCTCGGCGTCCATGTCGCCCTGGATCATCTCGCGCTGCGTGCGCTTCAGCTCGCCAATCGACACGCCGGCGTCGCCCTCAATCTTCTCGAGGTCCGTCCGGCAGTTCTTCTGCTGGCGCCGGTACTCCTTCTTCAGCTCCTCGCTCTTCGAAGCTTCATGCTTCTGCTCCAGCGAGCGAATCTGCCGCTCCAGCGTGCGCATCGTATCGACGGTCTTGTTCACCTTGTCGAGCAGCCGCTTGCGCTCCATCGGCGTGTACTTTAGCTCGCGCACAATCCGCGAGATGTACACCTTTTCGCGCGCAATCGCCCAGCGCAACCGGCGCGACTCCTTCACCTTCGCCTTGGTCGCGGGCAGCGCCAGCTTCTCATCCAGCACCAGAATCTTCTTCTGGTGCTTCACCAATCCATCGGTCTTGGTCACCGTGGCCTTCACCCGGGCCTGCACCACTTCCTCGGTCAGCTCTTCCTCGTCGAAGACCACCACCTCTTTCACATTGCGCACGCCGCGCTTCAGGTCCTCGCCCAACGCCGCAATCTCGCGAATCACAATCGGTGAACGCGAAATCGCCTTCAACACCCGCATCTGCCCCCGCTCAATGCGCTTGGCAATCTCAACCTCGCCCTCGCGCGTAAGCAGCGGAACCGTGCCCATCTCGCGCAGATACATGCGCACCGGGTCATTGGTCTTTTCCAGCGTGCCCGGAGTCAGGTCAAGCTCAACGTCCTCGCCCTCTTCGAGCTCAAATTCCTTGTCGCCCGGGAACTCCGGGCCCTCGCGCAGATCTATGCCCTGGCTGCCGATCGTGGTCAGCAGATCATCCATGTCGTCGGCCGACCCAATGTCGTCCGGGATCATGTCGTTTACGTCGCCGTAGGTCAGGTATCCCTTCTCCTTGCCCACGTCGATCAGGTTCTGAATGTCGTCTTCAAATTTGTCGTCAATCGCCAACGTATTCCACCCTCTTCAGTCCTGCCGGGGAACCCCTCCACGCAGCGGACCGATCAATTTCTTGCCTGCGATTTGCCGACTGCAAACCGCAAGGACTTCGATGCCGCGAGCCGGGCCCACGCCCAAGAAACACTTCGCAGCCACACAAAGTTTCTTTCGCCGCCTCACATCGCGGTGCCGGGAACTTTTTCTTCGCTCCTGAAACAAACTCAGGCGTAGCAAAGACACGTCCCCGCTCTTCTCATTTCTTGTGCTCGGAACAGGATGACAAGCGCCTTCAGGTTGGCCTGGGTCGCCCGCGAGCCGAAGCTCATGTGTGGGGCAAAAAAGGGGCGTGCATCCCTGCAGAGACTTCAAGAATATCACAGTCTATCTCGCTGAAACAGCGAAAAATGAGCCTGAATTCAGCCCCAAGAGTTCGCTGACAGACTGCCGCGGATCGAGCCCTGCCGGTAAACCCGGATGACCGCCCGATCCTGCTCCTGTTTATTAGACGCAACCCGGCCCCCTTGCGACGCAAACTCCATTTATTCCTGCACCTTTGCAGGCATCTGCGTCTGCCGTTCTTCCCGGAAAATCCCGATCCAGCCGGGTCCGGCTCGAAATTAATCTAAAAATACCTATTTTAGAAATAGGTATTTTGGGTTACTATCCTCCCATGTCCAAGAATCCGGAACACCGCGACCTATTCCCCGGTGCCCTCGAAGTCATGATCCTGCAGTCGCTCAGGCTCAGACCCATGCACGGCTACGCGCTCGTAAAGCACATCAAGCAGGTCTCTGACGATCTGCTGCAGGTCGAAGAGGGCTCGCTCTACCCTGCGCTGCAGCGCATGTTGCGCGAAGGCTGGCTTGAGGCCGGCACGGGAACCAGCGCCAAGGGCCGTCCCACCCGAATCTACAGCCTCACCGAGGCAGGCCTGCGCCACCTCGATCAGGAAGTGGCCAGCTTCGAAAAGATGTTTGCCGGCATCAACCGCGTGCTCGCCTTTCACAGCGCTTAGGAGGCCCCATGCACCTGCTCAGCCGCCTCTTCGGCCGCCGCCGCCGGTACAACGATCTCGCCGTCTCCATCCACGAGCACATCGCCGAGCGCGCCGACGAACTTGAGGAACAAGGCATGCCCCGCGCCCAGGCCGAGCAGCAGGCCCGCCGCGAATTCGGCAACGTCGCCCTCATTCAGCAGCGCAGCCGCGAAGCATGGCAATGGCAAACGATAGAATCTGTCTGGGCCGATGCAAAGTTTGCATTACGGCAGCTCTTAAAATCTCCTGGAATCACGCTGGTCGTTGTTCTCACGCTTGCCGTTGGCATCGGAGCTGCCACAGCCGTCTTCAGCGTAGCCTACGGCGTTCTTATCGATCCGTTTCCTTACAAGGACGTTCATGCACTCGCCACGCCGAACTTGTGTTCCCCTCAGGTTTCGCACTGCTACTGGGATAACTACACGCCAGAGCAGTTTCTCGAGATTGCCCAAGAAACCGACATTTTCAGTGGCGTGACAGCTTCCACTGCGGGAAACGTCACCTTGACCGGCAGCGAAGAAGCGCAGCAGGTTCGCGGCAGCTACGTTACACCGAATATTTTTGAAGTTCTTGGAGTACAGCCAATCCTCGGTCGTCCCGTTGCAGAAGACGATGTCCATCCTGGCCGCGAGGAAGTCGCGCTCATCAGCTATCGCTATTGGCAGGCACATTTTGGCGGAAGCACCTCAGTGCTGGGGCGTGTGATCAAAGCGGATGGTGATCCACGCACCATCATCGGCGTGATGCCGCGGCATTTCCTCTGGCGCCGGGCGGATGTATATCTGCCCATTCAGATGACACCCACGGAACAAATTGAGGGCCATTCTCGCTTCACGCTTGTTGGGCGCGTCAAGCCAGAAGTGACAGAAGCGCATGCAGCGGCGGAACTGCGGCCCATCTTTCAGGATTTCGCGCAAAAAGATCCCCACCGGTATCCGCAGAATCTGCGGCTTGGCCTTATGCGCTTTGACCAGATGTTTCGATCGGGCCTGACAAGCACTCTCCATCTTCTGCTCGGAGCAGTTTTCGTTCTGCTTCTGATCGCCTGCGTTAATGTGTCCAGCCTGCTGCTTGCGCGAGCCGTGAAGCGCGAGCATGAATTTGTCGTCCGGGCTGCAATGGGAGCATCACGCATGCGCCTTGTCCGCCAGGTGATGGCTGAGTCGTTGCTGTTGTCCGTCGTTGCAATGCCTGTCGCACTGGCCCTTGCATATGCCGGGCTTCAGCTCATGCTGAGCATCGTGCCCGTGGACACGATTCCCGATGAGGCAGTTGTGACTTTGAACCTGCCTGTGATGCTTGTTTCCATCGCAATTGCGCTGTTTACGGCCTTGGTTTTTGGACTATCGCCCGCGTGGCACAGTGCCAGTCCGCGATTGGCAGCGATTTTTACGTCGATTTGGGCAACCGGAAGCCGCATGCAGCGTCATTTGCTCCATGGCTTCGTTGTCGCGGAAATCGCAATGTCGCTGGTATTGCTCACCCTTGCAGGATTGATGATGCGGTCAATGATTGCAGTCGCGGGCGCGCCAGTTTCCTTTCAGCCTGACCACACGCTCATGATGCGTGTCCCGCTTGACCCTAAACGCTATCCGGAACCAGAAGACCGGATTCGGTTCTTCAATCGGCTTCTGGATCAGGTAAGCCATTTGCCTGGAGTCAAAGCAGCGACCGTAGATACCGAACTCCCTTTCCTCTGGGGCTATGGGGTCCGCATCAAGATTGGAAGTCAGACCGTTCATCAAAGCGATTACAGCAACCTTCATCTGGTGACCCCTGCATATCTCGACATTTCAAGCCAGCATATGCTTCAGGGGCATTTCGTTGATGCGCGCGAAGTTTCAGAACAGGCGCATGACGTGGTGGTTACTGAAGATTTCGCGAGGCGCTATTTCCCCGACGGAAATGCTCTGGGTCAAGCAGTGCATCTGGTCGACTTTACACCGCTTGGCAAGAATCTCGCCGATAACGCTTTCACGATTGTCGGTATCATGGCAAATCTCCCCGAGTATCCCGGTCACCAACAGGACTATCCGCACATCTTTCTGCCATTCACTGTGGCCCCTGTCATGGATACAGTCGTGATTTCAACTAGCCTTCCGGCAGACAGCCTGATCCAGCCCGTGCGCCGCGTTATCCACTCCTTCGACAGCGACCAGCCCATCACCGATGCAGCATCTCTGCGCGAGCTCCTTGATATGTATGGTTACGCCGGACCACGCTTCGCCTTGGCACTCTTCGGAGCGTTTGCGATCGCCGCGCTGGTACTCTCACTGATTGGCATTTATGGAGTGTTTTCATTTGTGACTTCGCAACGCACGCGGGAAATCGGCATCCGTATGGCGCTTGGGGCAAACCACACAAATGTGATGAGGATGGTGCTTCGTCAGGCATGCGCCTTGGCATTGCTGGGCATTGCAGCCGGATTACCGCTCGCTTTCCTTGCGGGGCGCTTTGCCAAAAGCGAATTGTTCCACACCCGACCACACGATCCTGTTACATTTTTCGCGGTCGTCTGCATCCTGCCGCTGCTTTCGATTGCAGGCACGTGGCTCCCGGCGCTGCGCGCAGCCTCCGTTGACCCGATGCAGGCAATTCGTTCGGAATAGGAGATCCAGATGACTCCGTTTTCTTCCCTCTTCTCCCGCCGCCGCCGTTACCACGATCTCGCCGTCTCCATCCAGGAGCACATCGCCGAGCGCGCCGACGAACTTGAGGAACAAGGCATGCCCCGCGCCCAAGCCGAGCAGCAGGCCCGCCGCGAGTTCGGCAACGTCGCCCTCATTCAGCAGCACAGCCGTGAAGCCTGGCAATGGCCCGTTGTCGAGTCGGTCTTATCCGATCTCAAATTCACATTCCGCCGCCTGCTCAAATCGCCCGGCTTTACCCTCACCGTGCTGCTCACGCTGGCCATCGGCATCGGCGCCAATACGGCGGTGTTCACCGTCGTCGACAGCGTTCTCCTCAAGCCCCTTCCTTACCCCGATTCAGACCGCATTATTTCGCTCTCGCTCGATGCACCCGGCGCCGGCGGACTGGGAACCGGCGGCCTCGATCTCTCGCCGTCCATGTACCTCACCTTCGCCCGGCACAACCACGCCTTCCAATCCCTGGGCATCTGGACCCCGCGCACAGCCAACATCACCGGCGTTGCCCAGCCGGAACAGGTGCAGATGGAAGGCATCAGCGATGGAGTGCTCCAGACTCTCGCGGTTCCGCCTGCCTTTGGCCGCTGGTTTACGCCGGCTGACCAGGATCCCAACGGCGCAAAATCCGTCATGCTCGGTTACGGCTACTGGCAGCGCCGTTTCGGCGGCGACCGCACCGCCATTGGCCGCGCCATCAATGTCGATGGAGAAACCCGCACCATCGTCGGCGTCATGCCGCGCGGCTTCCGCATGGTCGATCAGGAATTCGACATCCTGGTTCCGCTCGCTCTCGACCCCACCAACCAGAAGCTTGGCGGCTTTGGCTACAACGGAATCGGTCGCCTCAAACCCGGGGTCACGCTGCAGCAGGGCGACGCCGACATCGCGCCGCTCATTAACGTCTGGATGGACTCCTGGTCCAACGGCCCCCACACTTATCAGCATTACTACGACATCTGGCGCATCACGCCCAACTTCCGCCCGCTCAAGCAGCTTGTCATCGGCAATGTCGGCAGCGTGTTGTGGCTGGTAATGAGCACCGTTGGCCTGGTGATGCTTGTGGCCTGCACCAATGTGGCCAATCTTCTTCTGGTCCGCGCTGAAAGCCGCCACCAGGAGCTTGCCGTCCGTTCCGCGCTTGGCGCCGGCCGCGCCCGTATTGCGCGCGAGCTTCTTGTCGAGAGTCTCGTCCTCGGCCTGGTTGGCGGCGCGGTCGCCATGGGCGTCGCTTACGCCGGCCTGCGGCTCCTCGTCGCCATCGGCCCGGCGGAGCTGCCTCGTCTCAACGAAATCGGTCTCGACGGTAGCTCGCTCCTCTTCACGCTGGCTCTTTCCGTTTTCTCCGGCCTGCTCTTCGGCTCAATTCCGGTTTTCAAATACGCGCGCGCCGGAGCCTCGCTCAAGCTCGGCGCCTCCAGCCGCACCGCCAGCGAGGGCCGCGTCTTCCGCCGGTCGCGCAACCTGCTCGTCGTGGCGCAGGTCGCCATGGCGCTGGTGCTCATGGTCTGCTCGCTGCTTATGATCCGCACCTTCGCCGCGCTTCGCAGTGTCGAGCCGGGATTCGCCGACCCCAGCCACATTGAGCTGTTGAGCGTCTGGATCCCCGATCTCCTCGTCGCCGATCCCCACGAGGTTGCCCGCATGCAATACCAGATCGAGCAAAACCTCGCCGCAATTCCCGGAGTCTCTTCGGCCGCATTCGCCGCCGACGTCCCCATGGACGGCAATGATGCCAATTGGGACCAGATCTCTGTCGAAGGCAAAGAGTATGACGGCGGCGAGGGACCCCTCCAGCTCTACAACTACGTCTCGCCGGGATACTTCCGCACCATGGGCACGCGCATCGTCGCCGGCCGCGACTTCACCTGGGACGATCTCAACAACCTAAGTCCCATGCTTATCGTCTCTGAGAGCTTTGCCAGCGAAAACTGGGGCTCAGCCGCGGCCGCCATCGGCAAACGCCTCCGCCAGTACAAATCGTCCCCGTGGCAGCAGGTTATCGGCGTGGTTGAAGATGTGCACGTGCACGGTCTGGACCAGAAGGCTCCGGCCATGGTGTATTGGCCCACCATGTTCCCCGCCCGCTTTTCGAAACCGCCACAAATGGACGGCCTGCGCTTCGTCACCTTTGTGATGCATACCAGCCGCGCCGGCACTCAGGGTCTTCTGGCCCTGATGCAGCAGTCTGTCTGGTCTATCAACTCCAGCCTGGCGCTTGCACCGGCCACCTCCAATCTCCCGGTCGGATCCACAGGAACATTGCAGCAGCTCTACACGCTATCCATGGCCCGTACCTCATTCACGCTCGTTATGCTGGCCATCGCCGGATCCATGGCCATGGCCCTCAGCCTCATCGGCATCTACGGCGTCATCTCCTACTCGGTCTCGCAGCGTACCCGCGAGATTGGCATCCGCCTCGCGCTCGGCGCGCAAAAGGGACTCATGCGCTGGATGTTTGTCCGTTCGGCATTGGTGCTTACCGCCGTCGGCACAGCAATCGGCACCTTGGCCGCTGCCGCGCTGGTGCGGCTCATGAAGACGCTGCTCTTTGGCGTCAGTCCTCTCGACCCGCTCACCTTCGCGACTGTGCCCGTCATTCTCGCCCTCGCCGCGGCGGTGGCCAGTTTTCTCCCCGCCAGCCGCGCCGCCGCCGTCAACCCCGCCGACGCACTGAGGTCCGAATGAACGCGAAAGTCGGAAATAAGAGCGCATCCGTAAATTGCGAAGTTGAGAAGCGCTCGTCCCCAAAGGTTGCGGAAGAACTCTCCGTCCGGCGCTTTGTAATAGGGGCACGACTTCAGTCGGGCCGAATAGCCCACTCCGTCCGGCGGTTTTGCAACAAGGGCACGACTTTACAGGCTGCGGAAAAACTCAGTTAAAGCGCAGCAAGTGTCAGGGCACGACAAAAGACAGAGTTGAAAACAAATCAGTTATTGATTTTTCAATAGGCAAAATGGGCAGGACGGGCGAGATGGGCACATATCAAGCACAATTTAGCACAAAATCTTGGTGTGGAACGACCGCATGCATGAGCCGAAACTTCCCAATTGGCGACAAATCGGCCGCAGCACCAAATCGTTCGGAAAACCCTGCACCGCACAGAGGTTTGATAGACTCCGGTCAAGACGCAAACTCGACTGCAATGGAATGCCCTTGGGCTCGCGAGCCTTCCTGAGGAGCCTTGGATGAGCCCAACAACGAAGATTTCTCCCGGTTCGACAAATCGCGCACCTTCCGCAAATATCAATCGGGAAGAGACTCCTTTCGAGGCGCTGGCCAGCATCTGCTCGGTTCTGGTAGTGGGCCTGTTCATTCTGACCTTCTTAGCTCAGAACTACCTCATTCCATCCGGCTCGATGGAGAACACGCTGCTCGTAGGCGATCACCTGGTCGTCGACCAGATCACGCTGGCGCCGCCCGCTTCGTGGATGCCGCTCATAAGATATCGCGAACCGAGGCGCGGCGATATCGTGGTGTTCCATAAGCCCGTTTATCAACCCGGTATTGATGCAACTGACCCCGATGGGACGCCGCAGTACACTCCCCTGGTGAAGAGATTGATTGGAGTGCCCGGCGATCATATCCATCTACGCAACGGCATTGTGTTTGTGAATGGCGTCGCACAGCCGGTGGGATTTGCGCAGCCGACGACGACGGATAACTTCAACGAGTTTCTCGACGATTTCCCCGCAGTACCTCCAGCCGGGGTGCCCGGGGCAACAGAGTCGTGGGCCGTAAACTTCCCGAGTTACATCCAGGACGGCGACCTGGTGGTTCCACCCGGCATGTACTTCATGATGGGCGACAACAGACACAACAGCCTGGACTCGCGCTTCTGGGGCTTCGTGCCGCGCGCCAACATACTCGGCCGTCCTTTGTTCAACTATTGGTCGTTCAAGGCCACTGAAGCACAACTTGAACAAACAGGATTCGGCCACAAGCTCGCGTGGATCGGCCACGTTCTGGTGGATTTCTTCCCGGACACGCGCTGGAAGCGCACTTTCCACGTTGTTCATTGAACCCAAATTGCAGCATCCCGCTTGGATATTGGTGGGTTCCGGTCGTATCACCGCCAACGCTGAAGTTTCGCCTTCCCGCGGCCTTTGTGGCAAGGCGAAGCACAAAATTAACCCAAGTTCGTCATGACTCGGGTCAGGGATTCGCTAAGTGATTTGGAATCAGATCAGGCAGTGGCGAAGTCTGCACTACATTCCTGGTCGAGATGGAGGCGGTCGGGGATGGAGATGTGGAGTTGCT